>Ga0255130_1000086_pt1 | contig 26202 bp, 34 predicted proteins | sample Law_Yuk_RepB_8d_FD_188560 | JGI IMG/M metagenome (GOLD analysis project Ga0255130, IMG submission 188560) | Freshwater microbial communities from St. Lawrence River, New York, United States - Law_Yuk_RepB_8d | ecosystem: Environmental > Aquatic > Freshwater > River | place: USA: New York...
TTCCATTGCTGATTCCGCGCTTTCAGCCGCTCCGGTGCCGGCTTTTCTTGAGCCGACAGGGTGATGTTGGTGCCGGAAGTCCACGAAACCTCTTTGAAGTTCACAAACAAAGTCCGCGGGACCATTTCGATCACATGCCCAAACGCACCCAACGCAACGGTCCCGGGCAATTGGGTCGTATCCACAAAGTACATCGGACCAAACGGAGTCGAATTGGTGTCCGGACGACTGTAGACGTAGGTGATCGGCCCATTGGTCACCCGCGGCGCATTCTCACCGGGAAACCGGATGGATACCGGCCCGCCAGTCAGCAAGCGCGGGTGGTCGATGCGCAGGATGGGCGTTCCATCCGGCTGCTTGTCAAAAGTCAGATGCCAAGCGCCATTGCGCACCCGATAGGCCTCGCACCCGCCATAAATCGTCACGTACAGAAACAACGTGCCAATGAAGATGCCGAAGAACTTCTTGAGAGTCCGTTCAGCGTCGGGTGGGAGGTCGTTTTGCACGCAATTCGATGGGTGGGCAGACGAGGTCGCTTCAGGCGTTGTAGGTGCTGGAGCTCACATTGCCTCCGCGACCCGTCCAATTGGTGTGGAAGAACTGACCGCGCGGTTTGTCCACACGCTCGTAGGTATGGGCGCCAAAGTAGTCACGCTGAGCCTGGAGCAAATTGGCCGGAAGGGTGGCAGAGCGATACTGATCGAAGAAGGCCAGCGCCGTACTGAAAGCCGGCACGGGGATGCCCTTCTTGGCCGCCGAAGCCACCACATTGCGCCAGCCCTTCTGGCACTTCTTGATCTCGGCGCGGAAGTAGTCGTCGAGCAGCAAGTTGGCCAGCTTGGGGTTCGTATCGTAGGCCTCCTTGATCTTGCCAAGAAACCGGGAACGGATGATGCAACCACCCCGCCACATCAGGGCGATGCCGCCATAGTTGAGTTTCCAACCATACTCCGCGGCCGCCGCGCGCATGAGCATGTAGCCCTGCGCGTAACTGACGATCTTGGAGGCATACAAAGCGCTCTTGATGTCTTCGATGAAGGCTTGACGAGCCTTGGGGTTCTTGGCGGCGCTGAGCAGCGGTTTCGGCCCCTTGAGCTTGCGGGCGGCCTTCACGCGCTCCTCCTTCATGGCGCTGACGCAGCGACTGAACACCGCCTCAGCGATCAACGTCACTGGTTGGGCCAGATTGGCCGAATCGATGACCGTCCACTTGCCTGTACCCTTTTGGCCGGCTGTATCGAGGATCTTGTCCACCAGCGGCCCTCCGTCGGTGTCCTTGAACCCGAGGATGTCCCGGGTGATCTCAATCAAGAAGCTGTCGAGCTCTCCCTGATTCCAGTCGGCGAAAACCTGATGCATTTCATCGGCGGAGAGACCCAGACCATTTTTGAGGATGTTGTAGGCCTCGCAAATCAGCTGCATGTCACCGTACTCGATGCCGTTGTGCACCATCTTCACGTAGTGACCTGAACCGCCGTCACCCACCCAGTCACAACAGGGGGCGCCACCCTCCACCTTGGCGGACACACCCTGGAAAATATCCTTCACCGCAGGCCAGGCCTTGGCCGAACCACCGGGCATGATGCTGGGTCCACGGCGAGCACCCTCTTCACCACCGGACACGCCGGTGCCGATGAAAAGGAGCCCCTTCGATTCGCAATATTTCACCCGTCGATTCGTGTCGCCATACAACGAGTTGCCACCATCGATGATAATGTCCCCGGGAGACAGGTGCGGCACCAGCTGTTCGATGAAGTCGTCCACGGCCTGACCCGCTTTGACCAACATCATGATCCGTCGCGGAGTCTTGAGCTTGGAAACCAGCTCCGGAATGGAATGAGCCCCTTGGATGTTTGTGCCCTTCGCCTCACCGGCCAGAAACTCATCCACTTTGGAAGTCGTGCGATTGTAGGCCACGACGGTGAAACCGTGGTCATTCATGTTGAGGATCAAATTCTGACCCATGACTGCCAAACCAATCAGTGCGATGTCTCCGGTGGGGTTGCTCATGCTTTCAGTCTTGTTGAAGGAGCACGGTATCGGTCGCCTTGAACTGCAGGCGAGACGGAATTTCAAACGGAACCGTGCGGCTTGCGCCCACAACGAAGATCGCTACCGTCACGTGCCCAGCCGGCGGTTACAGACAACAGAGCCGCTGAAGGAAAATCATTTATGGCCCACGAACTTGCTCCCCTCCCCTACGCCAAGGATGCGCTCGAACCCCACATCGACGCGTTGACCATGGAAATCCACCACGGCCGCCATCACAAGGCCTACGTGGACAACCTCAACAAGGCGATCGCCGGAACTCCGGTTGAAGGCCTCACCCTCGAAGCCTTGATCGGCGATCTGGCCGGTGTCCCCGACGCCATCCGCGGCCCGGTCCGCAACAACGGCGGCGGCCATTGGAACCACACCTTCTTCTGGAACCTGATGGGTCCCGGCAAGGGCGGCACACCCTCCGGTGATCTGGCGGCTGCCATTCAGTCCACGTTCGGAACCTTCGCTGATTTCCAGGCCAAATTCGAAGCCGCCGGCATCGGTCGCTTTGGCTCCGGTTGGGCTTGGCTCGTGGTCAACGGCGGCAAGCTGGAGATCGTCTCCACGGCCAATCAAGACAACCCCCTGATGGGCAAGACCCTCGCCGGATGCGAAGGCAAGCCCCTCCTCGGTGTCGATGTCTGGGAGCACGCCTACTACCTCAAGTACCAGAATCTGCGCGCCGCCTACCTGAAGGCCGTTTGGAACGTGATCGATTGGGACAAGGTGGCCGCGTTGTACGCCGCCGCGAAGTAATCCCAACACCGGCACACGGCAGAAACCAACAGAACGGCGCCGATTCCCACTCCGGGTCCGGCGCCGTTTTTGTGCCTACCCACGGACTCCATCTTGGCCACTGCCATCGACCGCAGAGCCCGCAGGTGTTCGTCTCAATGCATGGCCTCAGCGAGACACCTCAAATGCGGGCCCACAGCAAAGCGTTGCTCGTACTCCTGACGCAACCCCCTGCCGTCCACGTGTTCAACCACGGAGTGCAGGGCCTGAGCCAAAGCAGGAACATCTCTTGGAACGCAGAGCCCGGGATAATCAGCTCTAAAATACTCGGGGATGGATCGCCAACGAGTCGTGACACACGGTAAGCCGTATGCCAGCGCTTCGATCAAATTCAAGGGCTGCCCCTCGTTGGCAAAGTAGGTCGGAAACAAAAACACATCGGCCTCACGGAATAAGCGATCCTTCTCGGCACCCGAGACAAACCCGACCACCTCCACGCAACCAGCAACGTCCGCCTGATTCACCCGAGTTTGAAACTCAGCCTCTTCGCTCGCTGAAAGAAAACTCCCAGCCACGGTCAGACGGAATCGACGGCCAGATCGGATCATGCGATTGGCTGACACCACGGCTTCCAACGCTCCAAAGAGCCCTTTGTCCCGAGTGCAGTGCGCCATGAACAAGACGCGCACATCAGCAAGAGCGGCAATGCCCACCCGCCTCGCAGCAAGACTTTGAGAAAAATCGGGGCACGGATCCGGAATCCCATTGCTCACCACGACCACAGACCGAGGCCGGAGCACCTCCGCATCGGCACGATTGCTGGAAGCCAGGACAATAGCCCGATGCGCACGCCCGAGACAAATCCGCGCCAACCAGCGCTCCCAGAACCAAGCTTCCGATTCCAACCACGCTCCCAGACCCACAGCATGCCAATGCAAGATGACCCGCTCAAACCGCCAGCGAATCCATGTCATCACCAGAAAATCACGGTACAAAGACGACCGCTTGGGTGGAGACGGAATGTAATACAACGCCCGGCACCCGTGTCGGTTCGCCAATCGAAGTGCGGCACGGCAATATCCAACCAGCGCCTGAATTTTCCCGCCACGCACCGAACCAATATCGGTCATGCCTGTCGACAACCGCGCATCCACATGAAGCACCTCGATCCCGAGGCCTGCCTCAGATCGAAAACCATCCACCATCAGTTTCACCATCTGGCTCTGCCCATGGTGTGGCGGCGGCACATGTGCAAAGACGAGAAGCTTCATCCAAAATCAGCACTTAGAGGAACAGGGACCCGGCCAATTGAATGGAAAAGCATTGCCTGATCCTGTCATCGAAGCGATGGTATTCCTCCGGTTCGGGACGTAGCTCAGCCCGGTAGAGCACTTGGTTTGGGACCAAGACGTCGCAGGTTCAAATCCTGTCGTCCCGACCATTTGTCCTGATTTCAGATTTTCCGAATTTCGGCCTTCAAGGTTTCAGCATTCCTAAAAGCCCCACTCCCAGTCGGCGCATTAAGTTTGCATCCCTTCGATTTCGGTCCGCATGCCGCCATCATTCTCGCCGGGGGCGTTTGAGCATCTCAAAGGGGCTCGATGCAAACCCACTCGCCTCCTGGATGAATCCTCAGAGTAAAATGAGGTAGAAGGCAATCTTTGCGACCCCAATCGATTTGTCCTCCTGCCTGAGGTCAAATCCTGAACCTCAGCCCCACCACCCAGGGATTCCGCTACCCCAACGTGACCTTGGGCAAACAAGCGCAACCCTGTCCAAGACTCGTACAGGATCCACGATCACGCTCGTGAATGGAGGTATCAGCCCCCGGGGCTCTAAGCCCGCTGCGCGAAAACAAAAACGCCGCCCTTGTGAGGCGGCGTTTTTCGAAAGGATTTGAATCCAGAATCAGGCAGCGGCAGCCGGAGCAGGCGCCTCGGTCACCGGGGCGAAATCGACCCACTCCAAGATAGCCAACTGACCAGAATCACCTTGGCGCTGACCCAGACGCAAAATCCGGGTGTAGCCACCGTTCCGGCTCTTGAAAGCCGGAGCAATGGTATCGCACAAGATGTGAACCACATCGTGCTCCTGCTTCCAGGCTTCACGGAGTTCCTTACCCTTGGCGGTCGGGGTGCCCTTGAAGTGGCTGCGGGACTGCTGGCGCAGACGAGCGGCCACCAAACGGCGGTTGTGGACGTTGGCAGCGGTGGCTTCAGCCTTGCTAGCAGCATCCGAAGCAGAGCTCGCGGTAGCGAGAGCCTCGTTGGCCAACTTGCCCAAAGTCAGAAGCTTCTCAGCAACCGGTCGGGCCGCCTTCGCCTTGGCCAAGGTGGTGGTGACGCGCTTGTGCTTGATGAGAGAACTCACCAAGTTGGCCAGCATGGCATTGCGGTGGTCGCCTTTGCGACCCAGTTTCTTGTTGCGCTTAAGGTGGCGCATAATTCAGTCGGGTTAAGGATTCTTGTTTTCCGCCGGCATCTCCAATAGGGCCGGATCAATATTCATTCCGAGAGTCAGGTTCAAGCCGGTCAGCTTTTCCTTGATCTCGTTCAGGGACTTCTTGCCGAAGTTCCGATACTTGAGCATTTCCTGCTCAGACTTCATCGCCAACTGACCCACCGTCGTGATGTTGGCGTTGTTAAGACAATTGGCAGCACGAACGCTCAACTCGATCTCATTGACGCTCATGTTGAGCAGCTTCTTGAGCTTCGCCTTTTCGTCGTCCTGAGGCTTGATCTCGATCTCGAACTCCACGGCGTTCTTGTCGTAGCCGACAAACACGTCCAAGTGGTGCTGCAAGATCGCTGAAGCCTGAGTCAGCGCATCATCCGGAGAAATGCGACCATCGGTCCAAATCTCGATGATCAGCTTGTCGTAATCGGTGCGCTGGCCAACGCGAGCGGCTTCCACCGCATAGCGAACCCGGGTCACCGGAGAAAACAGAGAATCGATGGCGATCACGCCAATCGGCTGGTCAATCTTCTTGTTCTCGTCACCCGGGCAAAAGCCACGGCCTACGCGAACTTCCAATTCCATTTCCAGCTTCTTCTTCCGATCCAGGGTGCAGATGATCTGGTCCGGATTAACGATCTCGATGTTCTGGTTGAGCTCGATGTCTCCAGCGGTCACCGCGCCTTCGCGGTTCACCGAAAGAAGCAGCGTCTGCGGCTCACGAGAGTGGGCCTTGAATTTAACCTGCTTCAGGTTCAACACGATGTCGGTCACGTCTTCAACGGCACCGTCCACAGTGGTGAACTCATGCATCGCCCCGTCAATCTTGACAGAGGTGATGGCAGCCCCCTCGAGAGAGGAGAGCAGCACACGGCGAATCGAGTTTCCGATCGTGTGGCCGTAGCCGGTTTCAAACGGCTCAGCAATGAACTTGGCGTATGTATCCGTTGCAGTTGTCTCTTCTTTGGACAACCGCTTCGGCATTTCGAAGCGTCCTAGACGAACAGGCATAATTTATGGGTGCAATTTTAATCTGAACCTCATCCCAAAGGACTCCCACCGAAGGACAAGATTCCGTATAATTGCTTCTTTGGCCGAAGCGGCGACCAAACCGATTAGCGGGAGTAAAATTCGACGACAGCCTGCTCGTTGGCGATCGGAGCAATCTCATCACGGGAAGGAACCCGCAGGAGAGCTGCCGACAACGCTTCGCGATCCAAGCGGATCCAATCAGGAACCACGCGGCTCGTGGAACCTTCGACATTCTTCTGAACGATCGTCTTGGAGATCGCATGATCCTTTACCTGGATCAAATCGTTCACCTTAACGGCATAGCTCGGAATGCTCACCTTGCGACCGTTGACACGGACGTGACCGTGTCCGACCAACTGACGGGCAGCCGGACGGGTCAGGGCGAAACCAGCGTGATACACGAGGTTGTCCAGACGAGTCTCAAGGATTTGGAGCATCTTCTCGCCGGTCACGCCGCGCATCCGAAGGGCGCGCTCGTAAACGTTGCGGAACTGCTTCTCCTGAAGACCGTAGAAGAAACGAAGCTTCTGCTTCTCCATCAAACCGATGGCGTAGTCGCTGTGCTTGCGACGTGACTTCGGGCCATGGGCGCCAGGAGGATAAGGACGGCGCTCCAAATACTTGGAGGTGCCGAAAATCGGTGTGCCCAGCCGGCGGCTGATGCGAACGCGAGGACCAGTGTAACGAGCCATTGTCGGAAATAGTTGAAATTTGAATTACACGCGGCGCTTCTTACGGGGACGGCAGCCATTGTGCGGGACCGGGGTCACGTCTTTGATCACGGTGATCTCGAGACCGATGGCCTGGAGAGCACGGATGGCCGACTCACGGCCGGAACCCGGACCATTGACCCGAACTTCGACCTCGCGCATGCCGTGCGACATCGCCTGACGAGCAGCGTCCTGAGCGGCCTGCTGAGCAGCAAAGGCAGTGCTCTTACGGGAACCCTTGAATCCAACCCGACCCGCTGTGCTCCAACCGATCAGGTTGCCCTGCATGTCGGTGATGGTCACCTGAGTGTTGTTGAAAGTCGCCATGACGTGCGCCACGCCCAACGCGATGTTCTTCGCACCCTTGGCGCGAATGATTTTCTTCGCATTAGGATCATCACCGAGCAGGTCGGCGGCAGTCGGAGCAGCCGCGGCTGCCAACGGTGCCGGAGCGGCCGATGCAGCGGGTGCTGCCGTCGCAGCTCCTTGGCCGTCTGCAGCAGCCTTCTTGCTCTTCGGAGCAGCCTTGGTGGTGGCCTTTTCTGCGGTTACCTCTGCGGTAGCCTCACCGGCCTCGGCCTTGGGGGCCTTCTTGGCCTTTGTCTCTTCTGCCATAATCAGTTAAACGATGAAATTAAGCCTTGGCGGTCGGATTTCTCTGCACACCCACCGTCTTGCGGGGACCTTTTCGGGTGCGGGAGTTGGTCTGTGTGCGTTGACCGCGGACGGGCAAGCTTCGGCTGTGGCGCTGACCACGGTAAGACTTGATCGCCTGAAGGCGCTTCAAGTTCATACCCAGCTCACGGCGAAGATCACCTTCGGTCACATACTTGCCTTCTTGGATCGCATTGACGATCAAAGAAAGCTGGCTCTCGTTAAGAGATTTGGCGCGAAGAGACGGATCGATGTTGGCCCGCTCCAATATTTCGAGCGCATTGACCGGACCGATTCCGTAGATGTAGCGGAGCGCGATATCGATTCGCTTGTCCGCAGGAATATCAACTCCCAAGATTCGTGGCATAAAACGTTTCCTATGATCAGCCTTGCCGCTGCTTGTGGCGCGCATTCGAGCAGATCACACGGATCACGCCCTTGCGTTTGACCATTTTGCAGTTCTCGCAAAGTTTCTTAACTGAAGCTCTGACTTTCATTTTCGAAATCGTAAACCCGTCAATACAACTGACTCTCTTCGTCTCGTGTCAAAATTTCCGGTCCAGAATCGGTGATGAGCACCGTGTGCTCGAAATGGGCAGACACCTGCCGATCCCGAGTGACGACAGTCCAACCATCGTCCAAAATTTCCACCGCTGCACTTCCCAGCGTGACCATTGGTTCAATGGCGATCGTCATCCCGCTCTTGAGCCGAGTCACGGATTTGTTGTCGACGTAATTAGGAACCTGAGGTTCCTCATGAACGCTGCGACCAACACCATGCCCGCAAAATTCGCGGACAATTCCATAACCTGACCCAGAAACACATCGCTCCACTGCGCGACCAATCTCCAATACCTTGGAGCCAGCCTGCGCTGCGGAGATGCCTTCATACAGCGCTTGGATCGTTGTATCCAGCAACTTCTGAAAACGGGGCGAACCGCCACCAACAATCAAGGTCATCGCCACGTCGCCGATGAAGCCCTGATACCGCACGCCGACATCAATCTTGAGCAAGTCTCCGAATTGCAATCTCCGACCGTCACCGATGCCGTGAATCACGGCCTCATTGACAGACAGACAGCATTGCCCTGGAAAGCCCCTGTACCCGAGAAATGCACTCACGCCGCCGTGTGATGCGATTAAGCGACCCACTTCGACATCCAGCTCCCGAGTCGTCAACCCAGGCGCAGCAAAGGCTGCGGCACCCCGCAACACCTTGCTCGCAATGCGACCCGCAGCCCTCATAGCCCGGATCTCTTCGGCTGTCTTGATGATTGGTCGCCCCATAACTTCAGCGCTTACGCTTGTGATTGAGGTGACCTTCCACCCTGCTTCAACCGATTGATATTGATTCTGTAACCGAAACTGACAAAGAACGAAAAAAACTAGGCGCGCCCGCGAACCTTACCCTTTTTGAGGAACCCATCGTAGTGCCTCATCAACAAGTAGGACTCCATCTGCCGCATCGTGTCCAAAAGAACACCGACCGTGATCAGCAAGGATGTGCCTCCGAAAAACTGAGCGACCAACGGATCGATCTTGAGATACGCGCTCATCACCGTCGGAATGATCGCAATCACAACCAAGAACACAGCACCTGCCAACGTGATGCGACTCATGGTGTTGTGCAGGAAATCGCTGGTCGCCGTACCAGGTCGAACTCCAGGAATATAACCACCATGCTTCTTCAAATCGTCAGCTACCTGAAGCTCGTTGAATTGGGTTGCAACCCAGAAGTACGAGAAGAACAGGATCATCAGACCGTAGAGGAAAAGGTAGGTGAAACCCTGTCGCCCCAAGTGGCTAGCAATGTAAATCGACACCTGCTTGGCAAAGCCAGCCGGGAGGATCGCTGCCAATTTTTCAAAAATCATCCCAGGGAACATCAAGATAGCTTGGGCAAAAATAACAGGCATCACGCCGGCGTAGTTGACGCGCAGCGGCATGAAGGATGTGCCACCCGACATGATCTTTCGACCCACCGCCCTCTGTGCATACTGCACGGGAATCTTGCGCTGGCCTTGTGTGATCAACACGACACCTGCGACAACAATGGCCAAGACCAAGACAAGCAGTACGAGGTGCAGGAACTTGGAGTTCTCTTGTTGAAACATCGACACCAACGATTTGCCCGCATTCGGCAGTCGGGCGAGGATGCCAACGGTGATCAACAACGATACTCCGTTACCAATTCCCCGCTCGGTGATTTGCTCACCCAACCACATCAAGAACAAAGTTCCCGATGTCAAAATCATCACAGTCTGGATGCGGTAGAGCCAAATGTACTCGGCAGTCACCAGCGAACCAGAAAATCCTTGGAACGCTTTCTCTGGATTTTCCCATCCGAGGGCGACGATGAGACCGTGGCCCAAACAAAGCAGAACCGTTAGGTAACGACCATAAGCCACCAACTTCGCCCGTCCGCCCTCCTCGCGAGCCAACTTGCCCAAAGGAGCAACGACCGCGGTCAAAAGCTGGATGAAAATCGTGGCACTGATGTAAGGCATAATTCCCAAGGCCCCGACAGCGCATTGTTCCAACGCGCCGCCCGTGAACATGGAATACAAACCAAACACACCCGCCCCGCCCGAGGTCTTTGCCGCCTCAGCGAAATAGGCCGCCAATTTGGAACCGTCCAAACCTGGAACCGGTGTCAAGGCAATGACTCGGGCGACAGCCAGAACCACAGCCGTGAAGATGATCCGAGACCGAAGTTCCGGAATCTTCAAGCAGTTCGCGAAGGTATTGAACAGTTGACCAATCATTGGCGGATATTGTTGGGGGTTACCCTGAAACTAAGCTGTACCTTTCAGGATACAACCTCGGCCGTACCACCGAGCTTCTCGATGGCCGCACGGGCTGTTGCACTGAAAGCGTGTGCTCGAACCGTCAATTTCTGGGTCAATTCACCACGCCCCAGAACCTTGATTCCGTCGTAGGTCCCATTGGCAAGACCTGCCTGCTGCAGCGCAGCGACGTCAACGACGGAACCAGCTTCAAACGTGTTGAGATCAGAAAGATTGACCGGAACGAAGGCTACTTTGAAACGCTTGTTGTTGAAGCCGCGCTTCGGGATACGGCGAATCAAGGGCATCTGTCCGCCTTCGAAACCGATACGGATCGAACTACCGGAACGCGCACTTTGACCCTTGCCGCCACGGCCGGAGGTCTTGCCTCGGCCGCTGGATTCGCCCTGGCCCAGGCGCTTTTTGCGGTGCTTGGCTCCCGGACGGGGTTTAAGATCGTGAAGTCTCATAAATTCAGGCAGTCTTGGTCGCAGCGATGCGGTTTTCGAGGCCACGGCCCTTCAGGATCTGCTCCCGGGTCCGCAGGCTCAACAGTGCGTTCAAAGTAGCCTTGGCCACGTTGGAGGCGTTCTTGGATCCAAGCGACTTGGAGAGAACGTCTTTGACGCCGGCGGATTCAACCACCGCACGGACGGTCTTGCCGCAGATCAGACCCGTTCCCGGACTGGCCGGACGGAGAAGAACCTTGGCTCCACCAAATTCGGAATAAACCTCATGAGGAATGGTGCTCGCCGACAAGGAGACCAACGCAATACGGGACTTGGCGTTTTCGCCACCCTTTTTGATAGCCTCGCTCACCTCGGCTCCCTTGCCCATGCCCATGCCGACTTTTCCTTGCTTGTCACCCACGATGATGAGGGCGCTGAAGGAAAACCGTCTGCCGCCTTTGACAACCTTGGAAGAGCGATTGATGTGAACAACCTTCTCGATCAGGCCATCCTTCGGCTCGTCATTGTCGCGCTGGTCCCGTGAGGAACGACGCGGACCACGGCCACGGCCACCATCGGAATAGCCTCTGGATGGGCGGTCACCACCGAATGACTGGGTGCCACCTGACGCCGATCCGGCGGGTGCAGCCGGGGCTGCTGAAATGTCTTTTTGGTCTGCCACAAGATTCCTTCAGTTCAAAATTTGAGACCCGCTTCACGAGCGGCATCTGCCAGTGCCTTCACCTTGCCGTGGTACCGAGAGGCTCCGCGGTCGAAGACCACGGATTCAATGCCCTTTTCCTTGGCAGCAGCAGCAGCGCGCTGACCGGTCAAGATAGCATTCGACGCATTCGCACCCTTCACCTCGGTCGGGGCGGCCTTGTCGCGGGTGCCAACGGCAGCCAGCGTCTTACCCACCACATCGTCGATGAATTGCACGTAAATATGCTGCCCGGTGAACTTGACGCTCATGCGGGGCCGGGCGGCAGTGCCCGTAACGGTCTTTCTGACCCGCCAGTGGCGCAGTTGGGCCAACCGGTGTTTGTGCTCTGTTCTCATTCTAGCAAAATTAACAACAAACCGAATTACTGGACAGTCTTGCCTTCCTTGCGGACGACCTTCTCGCCGGCGTAGCGGACACCCTTGCCCTTATACGGCTCCGGCGGGTAGAAGCTGCGGATCTCAGAGGCTACGCGGCCAACGAGTTCCTTGTCAGCGCCATCGATGGTCAGCTTGGTGCCTTCCTCGACAACCACCTTGATACCGGCGGGAACCGGATAATTGATCGGGTGGCTGTATCCCAAAGCAAGATTGATGACCGAACCCTGCAGAGCGGCCTTGAAGCCAACGCCCTGGATTTCCAGCTTCTTCTGGAAACCTTCGGACACACCCTTGACCATGTTATTGACCAGAGCGCGTGCCAAGCCGTGCATGGCGCGGGCCTCGGCGGTCTCAGCATTACGGCCAAGACAGACATTGGTTCCGTCCACCTTGGCGCTGGTGAAACGCGGCAGCGAAAGACCAAGGCTACCCTTGGGTCCTTCCACCGTCACACGGTCCCCGCTGACGGAAACCTTAACCTTGGCCGGGATGGCTACCGGGCTTTTTCCAATACGTGACATAACAAAATCTTTTACCAGACGTAACAGACAATCTCACCGCCCACATTCTGGCGACGAGCTTGGGAACCGGTCATCACTCCTTGAGGAGTCGAGAGAATGGCGACGCCAAGTCCACCGAGCACACGCGGTGCATCAGAACCGGCCACATACCGGCGCAAACCCGGAGTGCTCACCTGCTTGAGGCCTTGGATCACCGCCTTGCGACCCTGATATTTCAAGCCCAGCTTAAGGGTCTTGAGCTTGTCGCCTTCAACGGCGACATCGGAAATATAACCTTCGCTCTTCAGAACCCGGGCGATCGCTTCCTTGTAGATGGAGTGAGGGATCGAAACCGTCGGGTGCAATGCCATACCGGCATTGCGAATGCGGGTCAGCAGGTCAGAAACTGGATCAGCGTTCATGGATGTAGATGGGCTCGGATTACCAGCTGGACTTGGTGACGCCCGGGATCAAACCCTGCAGGGCGGCCTCTCGGAACGAGAGACGAGACACGCCGTACTTGCGGATGAATCCGTGACGACGGCCGCTAACGAGGCAGCGGTTCACCACGCGAACTGGGCTTGCGTTCTTGGGCAACTGGGACAAGCCAGCATAGTCGCCCTTAGCCTTTAATTCCGCGCGAAGAGCCGCAAACTTCTTGACGGTCTCCAACTTCTTCTTGTTCCGGGCAAGCCAGGATTTCTTGGCCATAGGATAAATTGTTTATTTTGAAAACGGCATTCCCATCATCTTCAGGAGGTCGTAGGCCTCCTCGTTCGTGGGAGCAGAGGTGACGATGGTGATGTCCATACCCTGCTGTCTCTTGATCTTGTCGAGCTCGATCTCGGGGAAGATCGTTTGATCAGGGATGCCCAGAGAATAGGTTCCACGACCATCAAACTGACGGGATCCGACTCCGCGGAAATCGCGAATGCGGGGCAAAGCGGCCGAGACAAGACGGTCGAAGAATTCGTACATCACCTCGCGGCGCAAGGTAACCTTGCAACCGACGGACTGGCCCTTGCGGAGCTTAAAATTGGCGATGCTTTTGCGGGCAATGTTCACGACTGCCTTACGGCCCGTGATCATTTGCATTTCTTTGACAGCATCTTCCAAGGCTCCCTTTTCGAGGGATGCGCTCACGCCCATGTTGACCACGATCTTCTCGATGCGCGGTACCTGGTGGACGTTACTGTAGCCACGCTTCTGCGTCAAAGCAGGGCGGACTTCTTCGATATACTTCGTGTAAAGACGGGGTTTCATGGGTCTCAGCGCTTGCTCGCCTTGCGGGCGTCGTACTTCTCAGCCTTCATCACGTTGGAAACGTGAATCGGCGACTCCAACCAAAGCAGCGCACCGCTCGGGTTCTGCTGGTTCTTCTTGACGTAATGCAGCATCGGCTTGACCAGTCGGCGGCGATCGTCCTGCTCCTTGGAGCGTTCGTCGGTGCCTTCCAGAATCACGGCCTGCCGTGAGGTGATCATCTCGGCGATCTTACCGCGGCGGCCTTTGGCCGAACCGGAGATGACGACAACCTCGTCACCTTTTTTCACATGAAATTTGGATGCCATGTCTATTCCTCTTTGAATCAGATCACTTCAGGAGCCAGGGAAATGATCTTCATGAACTTTTTCTCACGAAGCTCACGGGCCACAGGTCCGAAAATGCGGGTTCCGCGGGGATTGTTTTCCTTGTCGATGATAACCACAGCGTTGCGGTCAAAGCGGACATAGGAGCCGTCGCTGCGGCGCACCGGATGCCGGGTACGGACGATGACAGCATTCTGAACTTCACCCTTTTTGACGGTGCCATCGGGAGCTGCCTCCTTGATGTGGACCTTGATCACATCGCCAACGTGGGCGTAAGGCTGGTTGCTGCCCAGAACACCGATGGCCCAAGCAACCTTGGCACCGGTGTTGTCTGCGACATCCAGACTGGAACGAATTTGGATCATTGAAATTACCTATGCTCAGTTTTTGGCTGAAACGGCCGGCTGGTCTTTGACAGACCCATCCGGGTTCAGGACGTCCACCAAACGCCAAGCTTTGAGCTTAGACAGGGGGCGGGTTTCTTGGATGCGGACCAAATCACCCACCTGGGCGCGCTTGGTTTCGTCGTGGGCGTACAGCTTCTTGAAGCTCGTGACCACCTTGCGATACTGAGGGTGGCGATAGCGACGCTCCACCTTCACGACGATTGTCTTCTCCATTTTATTGGAGACAACCTCGCCGATGCGCTCCTTCCGGTGTCCGCGTTCTGTGGTTTCCTGTGACATACGGGTCAAGATTTCTTCAAAATTTGGGTCAACTGCGTCTCACCACGCGCGACCTCGCGGCGGATATCGCGGATACGGTGAGGCTTTTCCAAGCGGGCAGTCGCCTGCTGGAGCCGGAGATTGAACAACTCCTGCCGTAACTCACGGCATTTGGCTGCGAGTTCCGCGGCCGTCAGATCTTTAAAATTGCTTTTCGCCATGATCGTCCCCTCAACCCATCTTGTGACGTGAAATAAACTTGGTGGAAATCGGCAACTTGGTGGAGGCCAAGCGCATGGCTTCCCGGGCAATGGCCTCAGGCACGCCGTCGACTTCGAACAAAACGCTGGCCGGCCGAATGACCGCCACCCAGGATTCGACACCGCCCTTACCCGTACCCATTCGAACCTCGAGAGGCTTCTTGGTGAAGGACTTGTCCGGAAAGATTCGAATCCAAACCTTGCCGCGACGCTTCATGTAGCGGGTGATCGCAACGCGAGCAGCTTCGATTTGCTTGGTATCCATCCAGCAGCGTTCAAGCGACTGGAGTCCATACTCACCGAAAGCCACGGTGTTGCCACGGGAAGCCAAGCCTGTGCGGCTTCCGCGCTGCATCTTGCGATATTTTACCCTTGCCGGCATCAATGCCATAAACGGTCTCCTAGAAAATGGTTAATTATTTGACCAGAACAGCCTCAGGACGCTTCTCCTCGGGCTTGCGGACGTCCGCCTTCTTTATTTCACCTTTGCAGATCCAGCATTTAACGCCGAGCTTGCCATACATGGTTGTCGCCTCGGCGAAACCATAGTCGATGTTGGCGCGGAGTGTGTGCAGCGGAACCCGACCCTCGTGTTGGACTTCTACGCGGGCAATTTCAGCTCCACCCAGACGACCAGCGCAGCGGATCTTGATGCCTTCGACACCTTCCATCATGCGGGCTTCCTGAATGGCCTTTTTCATGGCGCGACGGAATCCGATGCGGCGTTCGAGCTGGACGGCGATGTTTTCGGCGACCAACTGGGCATCAGCCTTCTCGTTCTTGACCTCTTGAATGTCCACGTAGACATCCTTGCCGGTCAGCTTGGAGAGTTCCTCCTTCAGCTTGTCGATTTCGGAACCCTTACGGCCGATAACAACACCAGGACGAGCAGTGAAGATGGTGACGCGGCAGCGATTGGCGGCGCGCTCAATGTGGATCTTAGGAATGGCTGCCGAACCGAGCTTCTTCTTGAGAACGGTACGGATGGCGATGTCTTCCACCAGCAAGCCACCAAAGTCTTTCTTGTTGGCGTACCACTTGGAGCGCCACTCGCGGTTTACGGGAATCCGCAGACCGATAGGATTGGTTTTCTGGCCCATGTTATTGGTTGTCCGTGAGAATGATCTTGATGTGGCTGCTCCGCTTGAGGATCGGACCAGCCGAACCACGAGCCTTCGGGATGAAGCGCTTGATGCTGCCGGCAGTCTGGGCGTAGGCCCGGTGCACAATCAGCGAATCCGCTTTCAAACCGTGGTTGTTTTCTGCGTTGGCAATGGCCGAGGCGAGGGTCTTGGCGACCGCCCGAGCCGACTTGCGGGGCACAACCTTGAGCACCGCGAGTGCATCCACCGCGCGAAGACCCTGGACCTGTCGTACGACTTCCCGGACCTTCTGAGGGGACATTCTGAAATTCTTGAGTATGGCCTGAACTTCCATGACTTCGGTTCCTTACTGGTAGACCTGAGACTATTTGGCTTCGGCCTTGGCGGTGTGAGCGCCGTGTTTCTTGAACGTGCGGGTAAAGGCAAACTCACCGAGTTTGTGCCCGACCATGTTCTCCGTGACGAAGACCGGGCTGAAAGCGCGGCCATTGTGAACGCTCACCGTCAATCCCACGAACTCGGGGGTGATGGTGGAGCGGCGCGACCAAGTCTTGATCGGAGCCTTGGACTTCGCTGCCTGGGCCTTTTCGACCTTCGAGAGCAGATGACCGTCAATGAACGGACCTTTTTTGAGGGAACGAGCCATATCAGCTTACTTTTGCTTCATTGGACGGCCATCGCGGCGAACAACGATGAACCGGTTGGAGAGTTTGAACTTCTTGCGGGTGCGGAAGCCCTTGGAGAGCACGCCCCACGGAGAAGCCAAGTGCTGGCGACCGCCACCACCCTTGGATTTGCCTTGGCCGCCACCGTTCGGGTGATCGACCGGGTTGCGGGCCATACCGCGAGTGAGCGGACGGACGCCGCGATGAATCGAGCGACCCGCCTTGCCAAGAACGATGTTCTCGAACTGAGCATTGCCGACCGATCCGACAGTCACCATGCAGTCTTCGTGGAACTTACGAATTTCGCCAGAAGGCAAGCGAAGCTGAGCGTAGCCAGCATCACGGGACATCAGTGTCGCGGAAGATCCAGCGGAGCGAACCAGTTGAGCTCCCTTGCCGGGGACGATCTCAAGGTTATGGATCGCTATACCCACAGGGATCTTCGAAAGCGGCAGGGCGTTGCCAACGTTCGGAGGAGCGGCCGGACCACTCATCACAGTCGCGCCCACAGTCAGACCATCGGGGCAGACGATGTAGCGGCGTTCCTTGTCAGCGTACTCCAGAAGGGCGAGACGGGCACTGCGGATCGGATCGTATTCGACAGCGATAACCTTCGCCTCGATGCCGATCTTGTTCCGGCGGAAGTCCACAGTGCGGATCTTCTGCTTGTGGCCACCGCCACGAGCGCGGACGGTCACCCGGCCGTAGTTGTTGCGGCCTCCTGTCTTTTTCCTGGTGTAAACCAAGGACTTTTCCGGACCCACTTTCGTGATGTCCGAATAGTCCTGCACGGTCAAATACCGTGTGGACGGCGTAAGCGGTCTAAACGTTTTCACTGCAAAATAATCGTTGCACGGGGCGCTAACCCTCGTGTGCCTCGCCATCACTCCCTGTTGCGTCGGGCAACTCGGTTTTCGGCGAAGCAGTTTCGTTTTTCACTGGGAAGTGTTAAACGGGAGCGCAGAACCTATTCTTTCCGGGATAACCTTCAACACTTTTCTGGATTTTTTTTCGCGGAGCGCAAATGAGGGGGATGGTTTTCAGAGGAATTCAAAGACCGGTTCCCTTTGGTTTTGCGGGCTTTTTCCAAGGATTTGCAGGTGGTTCAACCTGTCCGAGAACTCGGTATCGTGTTCGAAAATGCATCTTCGAAATCTTGGGTAGAATCTCGGGCCCATGACGGGCAGCGAGCAATTTGGCCGCCTCTTCAACGCTCGCCGAGGCCCCGCGTGGCAGGGGCATCGCGTACTCTTTTTCCAATTGTTTCATGCGCACCAGATACTCGTTGCGAGCCACGATGGATGCTGCGGCTACAGCGAGATCCTCTTCAGCCCGATGGCGCTGCACCAACTGCAATCCCTTGCCTAGGGTCATCAACGCCTTTTCCACGGTGGATTTGCTGGAGGCAAACTGATCACTAATGGCTCGAACCGGCGGCGGATTGAGCAAAACGCCCCGTTCTAGAAGGTTTTCGATGGCTCGAGCATGCCCCCAAGCCAATACGGTGTTGACAGATCCGTGACGGGTGTGGAGCCGATTGTAGGCTTCATTGCCGATGGCGATAACGCTCACCTGGCATCCGGGGGTTTCACGGATCGTGCGATTCAGGTGGGTGATTTGAGCATCACTGCCCACCGACTTGGAGTCTCGGATTCCCATGGTTTTCCAAGCCTCCAGAACAGCCGCGTTGACATAGACAGCGGCCACGCAAAGCGGTCCGAAGAAATCGCCTTTCCCCGATTCGTCGACACCAATGCGAGGATCCAACAACGTTGGATCCAGGAGTGTTTCATAACCCAAAATAGCGGTTCCCAGGATTTCCGGTTCCAACACGAACTCAATGAATTCCCGGGTCCCCTTCCCTTGCACCACCAACTTGCCGCTGAGGTACAGGGTCACGTTGAGGTCTTTCTTGGCGCCGCTGATGCGCGCGTAGGGCACCTCGCGCAATTGATACCCGCCGGATTGAAGGTGTGCCTCAAGTTGTTGAGCTTGAACGGGTTGCAGAGTCGCGGTGTGACTGGTCACGGATCACGGTGGCCCATTTCGCAGGCTGGATGTCGAGTCAGAACTCGCCCCTGCCCCACTGGCACGGCAACCTCAGAAACATGGGGATGCGCCAGAATACAGGAATCGAATGCGGCCTTCAGGGTTGTGACGATGAGTTGGCCGCGATCGTTGAGAGATTGACCCGGTGGTTTGATGGGGCGGCCCGAGATCTGCCTTGGAGGCGGACGCGTGATCCCTACGCGGTTTGGATTTCCGAGGTGATGCTCCAACAAACCCAAGTTCAGACGGTGATCCCTTATTGGAATCGCTGGATGGAACGCCTGCCGGCCGTGCGAAATTTAGCCGAAGCCCCCACAGACTTGGTGCTGAAACTCTGGGAAGGTCTGGGCTATTATTCCCGAGCTCGCAACCTTCAGCGAGCGGCCTGCCAAATCATGTCCGATCACGGAGGAGTTTTCCCTCGGGATCCGGCTGCTATTCTGAGGCTTCCCGGGATTGGTCCTTACACGGCGGGTGCCATTGCCTCCATCGCACTCGATCAACCGGAACCCATTTTGGATGGGAATGTCATCCGAGTGCTGACCCGACTATTTGCTCTGGAAGGTGACCCCAAAGCCAAGCTGCTCAACCGGCAACTTTGGGATGTAGCGGCGCAGCTGGTTCGATCGGCTCATGCTCAGATCGATCTGGGAGACCAACGGTGCTCCAGATTGAATCAAGCACTGATGGAATTGGGGGCCACGGTTTGCACTCCTGGAAGCCAACCGGCCTGCGGAGTGTGCCCGGTGGCTGGTGCATGCAGGGCGCACCAACAGGGCAGTCCTGGGCGATTCCCGGAGTTGGCACCCCGCGTCCCCATCACCGCCCGATTTTTTGCGACCGGCATTCTTGAGCATGAGGGGCGCTATCTTCTGAAACTCCGCGAAAACACAGAAGTAAACCGCGGGTTTTGGGAATTCCCCAATTGGGAGACAGCTGCTTCAGACGATGCAGAATCGGTGCTGAGTGATCATTTGGGTGTTCCGCGAACCATTTGGTCTGCGTGGCCAGACTTACGTCACCACATCACCCGATACCGGATGACCCAACGCGTCCGGCTTGCCTGTTTTCTTCCGCCTCAAAATTCGACCATGGGAACCTGGCTTTGGGCCACATCCACCGAACTGGAGTCTCTGGCCTTGACCGCCGCACACCGCAAGCTGGCCCGGAAACTTCAACACGCTTTCCAGAAAAGGCCGTAATTGTCTTAGAACGCAGTCGGGGCCACTGTCTGCCGACACGTGAACGACGGACGCCTCATAGCCCCAGAACACCCGCACTTTTCGGGTTTCATCTTCAAGATCCAGGCCAACATGGATCCGAAGCACCGGGACCGCATCGCCTTTGTGCGCATTGTGAGCGGGAAATTCGAGCGGGACATGACTGTGATCCACGCGCAGTCCGGCAGGAAGGTGCGACTGAGTTCATCACACAAACTCTTCGGCAATGAGCGGGAAACGGTGGATGAAGCCTTTCCCGGGGATATCATTGGTCTGGTGGGCCACGACGGGTTCGGAATCGGGGATACTCTGAGCACCGACCCGAAGGTGCGCTTTGACGAAATTCCACGTTTCACCCCGGAGGTGTTCGAATATTTCCACAACCCCAACACCGCCAAGTTCAAGCAGTTCCGCCAGGGACTCGATCAGTTGCTCTTGGAGGGTGTGGCGCAGGCCTTCCACCTGAAGGACACCGCCAGTCGGGTGCCATTGCTGGCTGCGGTGGGCCCGCTTCAGTTCGAGGTGCTCCAGTACCGACTCGAAACCGAGTACAATGCCGAGACCCGTCGCGAGAGCGCTCCGTTCACCTCGGTTCGATGGCTGCCCCAAGGGACTCCCGCCGATTCACTGGACACCATTTCATTACCCACCGGAGCCCGGTTTGCCTTCGACATGGATTCCAACCCGGTCGTTCTGTTTCCCAGCGATTGGTCATTGGGATATTTTTCACAGAACAACCCCAATCTTCCCCTGACTTCGCTGGCACCGCCCCGGGTTCATTCCCGGTAACTTCCACTGACCCTCTTTGATTTGCCCGATATGACACCCGTCCCTGATTTCGCCTCACCGGCCCTGCCTGATTCGACCGGCCACTTCGGGCCGTTTGGTGGGCGTTATGTACCCGAAACCCTCGTTCATCCGCTCCAGCAGCTGGAGGACGAGTACTGGCGCGCCCAGCAAGATCCGGAGTTCCAGCGGGAACTCGACTACTACCTCAAGGAGTTTGTGGGACGGCCGACTCCCCTCTACTTCGCCGAGCGCCTGACCAAAGCACTGGGCGGCGCAAAGATCTATCTGAAGCGGGAGGATTTGCTGCACACCGGAGCCCACAAGATCAACAACGCCATGGGACAGGTGCTGTTGGCCAAGCGCATGGGCAAGACCCGGATCATCGCCGAAACCGGAGCCGGTCAGCACGGTGTGGCTACGGCCACGGTATCGGCCATGTTCGGCATGAAATGCGTCATCTACATGGGCGCGGTCGATTGCAAGCGGCAGGAACTCAACGTCTACCGCATGAAGATGCTCGGAGCCGAGGTGGTACCCGTGAAGGCTGGCCAGCAGACGCTCAAGGAAGCGGTCAACGAAGCCATGCGCGATTGGGTCACGAACGTCCGTTCGACCCATTACATCCTGGGCACTGCCTACGGAGCGCACCCCTACCCGGTCATGGTCCGCAATTTTCACCGGATCATGGGAGACGAGGCCCGGGCCCAGATCCTCGAACGCGAGAAGCGTCTGCCAGACCTGCTTATCGCCTGCGTCGGCGGCGGATCCAACGCCATCGGATTGTTCTACCCGTTCCTGAATGACCCCTCCGTGCGAATGCTGGGAGTCGAAGCAGGTGGCGAGGGCATTCAGCCCGAGAAGCATGCCGCACGCTTCCAGGGCGGCTCCCTGGGCGTTTTGCAAGGCACCCGCAGTTACATCCTTCAGGACGAGTTCGGACAAATCCAACTCACCCACAGCGTCAGCGCAGGCCTCGACTATGCTGCGGTTGGACCTGAGCACGCTTGGCTCAAGGACCAGAACCGCGTGGAATACACCTACGCCACCGACACGGAGGCTCTAGATGCCTTCCTGCGGCTGGCCAAGCTGGAGGGAATCATCCCGGCGCTGGAGAGCGCCCATGCTGTGGCAGGCGCCATTCAGCGGGCCCCCACCATGTCCAAGGATGCGCTGATCATCGTGAATCTGTCCGGACGTGGCGACAAAGACGTCATGCAGGCAGCCCAGAAGCTGGGCATTCAGATGCCCGATTAAGGCAGATCAAGCTGGATCACCTGCTTGCCCAAAACGGTTGCAAAATGGGGCCAACGGGGCCCCAACTCGTTGCAACAGTCCAAGCAGGACCTTCTTGGTTGATGAGCGTGTTCAGAAACACTGCTCGACGGCCTTTATAACCCACCTTCCGGGGGAATGAGCGCAACCTGCTCAGCGTAAGCCTACTCCGGCGATTCCGGCTCGCGACGGCCCAACAAGGCTTGGGGATCGGGCTTGGGAATGAGTGAAGTGCGCTCACGGAGCATCTGGGCCCGGAACAAGTCCCGCTCGTCGGAACCGAGCTTCTCGCGGAGCGGATGGGCCAACTGCAAGTGGGCCGGCTGACTGCGGAGGAACAATTCGTCGGTGAGCGACTTGGGCGTCTGCCCGAAAACCGCCAAATCGACCCCGAGCCGGAGGAAGCTGATGAGGTTCATGGCCTCCTTGGAGGAAATGCTCCAACTGTTTCCCAAAACGCCGTAAGCACGACCGATGTGGTTGAGCAAAACGGCCGGCTTTTTCTCCATCTGGGAAAGCCGCGCGTTTTCTTCGTGCTCGATGATTTGGAGCAAGACCTTGTTGATGCGCTCCACGATGTCGTTCTCGGGCTCGCCCAAGGTCATCTGGTTGGAAACCTGAAAGACATTGCCCAGCGCCTCGGTACCCTCGCCATAGAGCCCACGCACCGCCAGACCGAGCTTGTTGACCGCTTGGATGATCTGGTTGATTTGCTCGGCCAGGACCAATCCCGGGAGATGCAGCATCGCACTCACGCGAATACCCGTGCCGAGGTTGGTGGGGCAAGCGGTCAGGAACCCATAGCGCTCGGTGTAGGCGAATTCCACCTTCTCCTGCAGGGCGGTATCAACGGCGTCGATAGCCATCCATGCTTGACGCAATTGCAACCCAGGGCGCAGCGCCTGCATGCGAAGGTGATCCTCTTCGTTGACCATTACGCAGACGTTTTCCTCACGATTCAAGACGATGCCGCTGCCGGCATTCTTGGCTGCGTGTTCACGACTGATAAGGTGCCGCTCGACCAGCACCTGCTTGTCCAAGGCAGGCAGCTTGTCCATGGATTCGGAGAAGGTCTCACTGCCCAACTGGGTCAGGGATTTGACCGCTGGCATCAGCGTCTCAAAGGCCCTGATTCGCTCAGCCTTCTTGGAATGGCTGGGAAAGGGGGAAGTGCGCAAATTGCGCGCCAACCGGACCCGGCTGGAGAGCACAATCTTGTCGTGAGGTCCGCTGCGCTGACAGGCCTCGGAGGCTGGAACCAAAAAATCGAGAATGCTCATGTCGGAGGGATTATTCAGCGGGCTTGAAGGCCTTGATTTCGTCACGCAACCGCGCGGCCGACTCGAAGTCTTCCTGAGCAATAGCCGTCTGAAGATCACGATTCAGACGCTGGAGTTTTTGAACACCGGCTTGAGCGCTTTGCATGCCCGCCGGAACCTTACCGCGGTGTCGGATGTCCTTGTGCATGGTCTTGAGCACTGAATCCAATCCGTCGGAAAAGATGTCGTAGCAACGGGCACAGCCCAAGCGACCGCTCTTCTTGAAATCAGCCTGAGTGTATCCGCATTGGTCGCACGACAAGGCCCCCACCGCCTCAGAGGCCTCCTCCATTTTCTGGGCGGCACCCAGACCGAGCAAATGATCGGCAATGGCAAAGGCGGCCGGGTCATTGTAGTTCTTCTCCTTCGCACAAGCGGCGCAGGCGTCGACCTTTTTGACCTTGTTGTCGGCGATTTCAGTCACATGGACCGTCGCCTCCTTCAATTTGCAGAACTGGCACACCATAGTTTGCTGAGCAGATATCGATGCAGGGAGCCGAAGAGTCAAGGTGAGGGGTCCACCTCTCTCACCGAGCGAGAGTCATCACCTAGGGTCCCACGGTCTTGAAACCGGTTGGCAACCCTGGAATCCCATCTCAGGCCGCGGAGGACGAGGACGCCTGACGGCGGGGCCGCAGAAGGATCACCTTCTTGTCACTGCCATCGACTTCCACGCTGTGGGTTTCGATGTCGGGATCCGACTTGAGAGCCTGATGAACGATACGGCGATCGTAGGCGTTCATGGGCTCCATCTCCATGATGTCACCGAACCGGCGCACTTTGTCCGCCAACTCGACGGCCCTCTTGGCCAGTTGCTCCCGGGCCTCTCGCCGGTAACCGCCCACGTCCAGCATGACTCTGGGAACGGAATCGTCTCCCTTGTGGAGGATGCGGTTGAGCAAGTACTGGATCTCGCCCAGCGTCTGACCCTGCCGACCGATGAGTCGATTGGGTTCATCGGTCTGGATGTCCAGCAGGAGCATGTCCTCGTAGTTCTGCTCAGTGACCGTGGCTTCGAAACCCAGGGTCTTGAGCATCTGGCAGAGGGTGTCTTTGGCACTCATGGAAAATTAGGCAGATCCTTTTCGACGTCCGGGCTGGACAGGCACAACGACGGCAGCGCCGGTTCCAGTCCCGGGCCCTTCATTCGATTTGGTGATCTTGGTCTGCAGGATGGTCATCAAATTCTGGGTCGTCCAGTACAGCGTCAGGCCGGCCGAGTAGTTGTAGAAAAGCACACCGAAGAAAACCGGCATGTACTTGAGCATCTTCTGCTGGGCCGGATCCATCTGCGGCGACACCGGCGTCAACGTCGACTGCCACCAGGCTGTCGCCAGGTACAGCACCGGCATGATGTTGAGCGGAAGCCCGATGCCAGGGATTCCCAAAAGCGGGATAAAGCCCAGTCCGGGAACGACATAGACGCTGTCCGGCCGCGAAAGATCACAGCACCACAGGAAGCTCTCGCCACGCAGTTCAATGGCCGTCCTGAGCATGAAGAAGAATCCGATGAACACCGGGAAGGTCAGAACCAGCGGAAGACATCCAGCCATGGGGTTGATCCGGTGCTCCTTCATGAACTCCATGGTCTTCTGGTTCATCTTGGCCGGGTCGCTCTTGTACTTCTCGCGGATGGCATTCATCTGCGGTTGAAGGGTGGACATCCGCTTCATCGACCGCGTGCTGGCATTGGTCAGGGGCCAGAAAGCCAGCTTGATGAGGATGGTCAGCACGACAATCGACGCTCCGTAGGAAGGAATCAGCGAATGGACGGCATTGAGCAGAAGCAGGAGCGCCTTGGCGCAAATGCCGGTGATGCCCGTGAAATCCATCACGAGATCGATCTGCTTCTCGCTCGATTTGAGCTGACTGTATTCTTTGGGCCCAGCGTAGATCGTGTGACGACGCGTGATCTTCTCACCCGGCTGCAAGGTCTGGGCCGGATAGGTGAGACTGGTGTGGAAGGCGTGCGGCTGAGGATTCAACCGACCATCGGCCGCCAGCTCCGACGGAGACGGTGCAGGCAGGGGGACATCCACCACTCGGACACCCGTTGGGGATTGATCGGGCTGGGCGATGAGCGCAAAGAATTGGTTGTGGACGGCGGCCCAGACCACGTTGCTGTTGCCGCCGGAAAACTCGGTCCGCGGAGTGCTGATCGTCGAACAACCCAATGTCGCATTGGCAAACCAGGCCTTGTTGATTTGCTCGGCCTTTTCGCCATTGAACCAATAGGACCCCTGAACCTCGGCCATGTCATGACGATCCATGGGGGTCGCCGCACCGACGATGTACTCATGCGCCGGAATGGAAATGGCAGCAGCGCTGCGATTTTCGACAGTGACAACGGTCTCAAAGAAATAGCCGTTGGAAAGCCCCCAGTCTTGAGACACCAGAAGCCCGGTGTTCAGAGTCTTCTCCGCATGAACCCCAGCGGCCGTCTTACGAAGGCTGAAGAGTCCGTCACCCGTCAGTGGACCCGCACCCAGAGTGAGGGCGGGCAGCGGGGCAAAACGGTTCAAGGCCGAAGGTACTCCGTTGGCCGCGGAGTCACGGCAATCGACCGATGCCGGATATTTCTTCAGTTCGATCAGCCGGGCCCCACCACCGTGCGTAGTGAAGGTCAATCGCAGGAGATCATTCTCAAGCACCACCAACTCCTCGGCCGACTGATAAGCGGGAGCCGTCACAGGCCCCACTGGCAACGCGGGCGCTGATTGGGTGGTATTCGCCGGGGGAGCATTGACCTTCGATGACGAGGCATTGGTGGAAGCAGCGGCGGAAGCCACCGGGCGGGCACCGGTCGGGGT
>Ga0255130_1000090_pt1 | contig 25448 bp, 20 predicted proteins | sample Law_Yuk_RepB_8d_FD_188560 | JGI IMG/M metagenome (GOLD analysis project Ga0255130, IMG submission 188560) | Freshwater microbial communities from St. Lawrence River, New York, United States - Law_Yuk_RepB_8d | ecosystem: Environmental > Aquatic > Freshwater > River | place: USA: New York...
CTCAGCGCCCTGCTGGAAGACCTCGACGAGCGGGGTCTGCTAAAAGAAACCCTGGTGGTGGCCCTGGGCGAATTCGGGCGGAGCCCACGCCTCGGCGTCAGCACCAGTGGTAACACGAATTCCCCGGACGGCCGCGATCACTGGCCCTATTGTTACACAGCGCTCATCGCAGGTGCCGGCATCCGCCGTGGAGCCTTGTACGGCAAATCAGATGCCACCGGATCCTCGCCCATCGAGACCCCGGTCCACCCCACCCAGATCGTGGCCACCGTGTACCACGCGCTGGGCATCGACCCTCACACGATGGTCATGAATCACTTGAACCAACCGCGTGAACTAGTCCAAGCCGAACCCGTGAGCGCCCTTTTCGGCTGAGCCCGCCCCTCCGCCACAAAGCCCATTTCCCCAACGGCCCAGACCGCACCCACGGAAGCCCTGCTGTTTTTTCATGAGATTCACCCTCGCCTTGGTGTCAGCGCTGCTCGCGCTCCCGAGCCTCTTTGCACAATCGGCACCCAAGTTGGATTCCTCATCGGTGACTTGGATCCAACGGGGATCCACTCAACATATTACCCTCAAGGGAGATGCTCTGAGTGGAATCTCCAAGGTGCTGGTCACCGGATCCGGGATGAGCGCGACGCCGGTCGCTCCCACGGCACCGGCTGTGAGCCTCGAAGGAGGCGCCGGTGGCCTCACGAGCGCCCCCATCAATTCTGCCCAATCGATCACACTCCAATGCGTGGTCTCTTCGGAGGCGGCCCTCGGATCGCGTGAACTGAGGGTCGCTAGCTCGAACGGCGTCTCGAACCCTCTGGTGTTCCAACTGAGCGATCTCGTCGAATTGGCCGATCCCAAGACCAACACCAACCGGTCCAACGCCCTCATTATTCCATTACCCGCGGCCGTCTCCGGAGTCATCAGCGCCAACACCGAATCCGACTTCTTCCGATTCACGGCCCGTGCCGGAAAAACCCTCATCTTTGATCTTCAAGCCAACCGCAGCGGATCTCCCCTAGACGCAAACCTCATCCTACGTAGCGCCGACGGGAAAGAGCTACAGCGCAGCGAAGACGCCCACGGGCTAGATCCATTTCTCGAGTTCACGCCCGCAGCCGATGGGGAGTTCCTACTTGAACTCCATGACTTGCGTTTCCAGGGAGGTGGCGACTACCGCTACCGACTGGTCGCCGGAAATGTCCCCTACCTGGAAGCCCTCTTTCCCTTCGGCGGCAAGCGGGGTGGCTCGGTCGCTTTGCAATGGGCGGGCAAGAATCTCGATGGCGTTGAGACACTGCCTGTCCAAATTGCACCCAATGCCCCCTTAGGGCTTCAGGAGGTGCGCGCTCGAACGCCTCACGGATTTTCTAATCCCGCCAGTTTTGAGGTGGGTGATCTGGACGAATCTGCGGAGGCCGAACCCAACAATACCCCGGATCAGGCCCAGAGTCTGACCTGGCCCCGAGTGGTCAATGGCCGCATCGGTGCTGAGAAAGATGTGGATGTCTTCCGCTTCAAAGCCGTCGCCAACCAAAAGTGGGTCATCGAGGTGAAGGCCCGCTCTCTGGGCTCACGACTCGACGCACTCCTGACCCTCTCGGACACAAACGGAGCTGTCCTCCAACGCAATGACGACGCCTCGGGCCCAGATGCACGCATCGAGTTCGAAGCCAAGAAGGACGTCGAATACCGAGTCACCCTTCGGGATTTAACCCATCGGGGTGGAGATCGCTTCGGCTATCGGATGAGCTTCCAGGCCCCGGATGTAGCAGCAGATTTCAACGTCCGTACGACCGGTGGCCGATTCCGTGTCGCCCGCGGAGGCTCGGTAGCCGTTCGTTGCGAGGTGGACCGCCGCAATGGGTTCGACGGATTGATCCGCATCGAGCCCGAAGGCTTGCCACCTGGTGTCTGGGCTCCCCCGCTCATTCTTGGCCCGAGCACATCCATCGGTTGGTGGGTGATCTCGGCCAATGCAGACGCGCCCTTGGGGTACACGCCTCTCAAGGCCTCTGCCAGTGGAGACCACTCGGGCAAGGCGGTTGTTCACCCGGTTCAGTTCTCCGAGTTGGCCTGGCTGACGATTCTACCAGCAGTGCCCTTCGACCTGAGTGTCGCGCCCAACAGCCTATTGGCTGAACAGAATACCAATACCCTCTTGGAAGTCCGGATTAACCGTAGAGATAACTTCAACGGCGAAGTCCGGATTCTGGCCGAGCCATTGCCGGGAGTCACAATCCCTGCCGTCACGCTCGCGCCGGGACAGACACGCACCCAACTCCCGCTGCAAGTCGCACAAAATGCCGAGATCGGACTTCGCCCGGTCATGGTCCGCGCTGAGGCCACGGTGCAAGGTCAAAGCGTTTCCACCCACTCGACGGCACCGGTGTCTTTGACAGTCCAGCCCATCCCCTTGTTCCTCACGGCCATGTTGCCGGGATCCCCCTTCTTCCGCACCGACCCGGTCCGATTGTCGGCCGTCGCCTTGCCGGACGGCACCCAGTCCGAGGCCAATCAAACCCAGTTCGTGGTCAAGGTGGAGCGACGTGGATTGACCGGTGAAATCCAATTGCACCTCGAAAATCTACCCAAGGGCGTGGAGGCTCAGGTGCCTGCAATCCTCACCAACAAGACTGAGGCAACCATTCAATTGAAAGTTTCGCAGAAGGCAGAGACGGGCAAGGAACACTCGTTCCAGGTCGTGGCCAGCGCCACCCATCAAGATCGCGTCTGGCGTCAGAAAACCCAACCGATCCTGCTCACTCTCACCGCCCAAGAACCCGAGGCGTCTAAGCCGCCCATCAAAACCGCCGACAGACCTGCCACCGAAAAAGCCCAGCCATGAACTCCTTCCTGCTTTCCACCTTGGGTCCTTCCGTCCGGCGCAGTTCTCTGATTCTAGGACTCTTGGTCTCAAATTCTTTAGTTGTCGCCGCAGAAACATCGGTCTCGTGGTGGCGCGATGTGACGCCGGTCTTCAAACGCTCCTGCAACGGATGCCACAACCCCAACAAACTCAAGGGCGAGGTGGACACCTCCACGTTTGCGGGCCTGATGAAGCACGGGAAGCACGGGGCGAACCTCGTAGTCGGTGATCCCGCTAAATCACTACTCATCACATCCATCGCAGGCAAGGAACCGGAAATGCCTAAGGAGGGCGACGCCCTGTCTGCGCAGGAGGTAGCCCTCATTACCCGCTGGATTCAAGAAGGAGCCAAAGACGATACCCCGGCTGACGCCTATTCGACACGCCTGAAGGAACCACCCACGTACACCCAACCCCCGGTCATTAGCACGCTGGACGTGTCCCCGGATGGCGCTCGATTGGCGGTGGCCGGTTACCATGAGGTCTTGCTCATCGACACAGCCTCTTGGGAGCTTGCAAGCCGCCTCGTGGGTGAATCCCCGCGCATCGAGTCGGTGGCCTTTTCGCCGGATGGCAAATCGCTGGCCGTCAGCGGCGGAGCCCCGGCCCGATTTGGTGAAATTCAGATATGGAATGTTCCCGAGGCACGTCAAATCCAAGGTTTTCGAAGGACCCCTGACTCTCTCTTCGGCATTTCCTGGTCCCCCGACGCCACCCGCGTGGCCACCGGTGGTGCCGATAAGAGCGTCCGGGTGACGCGCATCTCCGACGGCCAAGAACTCATGAAGTTCGAAAACCACGGCGACTGGGTATTCCGCACCGCATGGGTCGCCGACGGAACCCGACTCCTGAGTGCCAGTCGGGACCGGGCCATGAAGCTCATCGACGCCTCGAGCGGGCAGTTCATCGATGACGTCAACAAACTCCTCGAGCCCATCGACTGCATGGCTCGGCATCCCCGCGAAGAGTGGGCAGCCTATGGCGGGGCTCAGGGCGGCCTCCGCGTTTACAAAGCCAAGGAGAACCAGGACCGGACTTCCGGAAATAACGATGTAAACTTGGTGCGCGAGTTCGAGCGCCAACCCAGCCCGGTACAATCCGTGGCCTTCAGTCCCGATGGCTCTCTCTTGGCCGCCGGCAACACCGGTTCTGAAGTGCGGATCTACGAGACGGCCACTGGCAAGAGGCGCAGCACACTGTCGGGACATGCAGGAGCGGTTTTTGCTCTCAAATTTTCCCCCGACGGCCAGCGACTCTACTCGGCTGGGTTCGAAGGGATCGTCCGAGTCTTCGATCCTGCCACGGGGAGCCTGAAGGTTATTTTCTTCCCCGTGCCCCTGACTCCGGTCCGACAAACAGCCAAAAACTGAGCGGGGGCGTCAGTGGGCTTAACGCCCCCCTCTCAGTGCCACCAACGGTCTCAGCCGAGATCGAGGAGGGATCGTCGCAGTCGTCGAACGCTCTGCGACGCTGGGGCCCTGCGTGTCGAAGAGTTTATAGCAACCAAGTAGAGTGCAGCGTGACACGGAGACCCCAACACCATAAGCTGCGGAATCCAGCGGGGAAACTTCCATCCCGCAGATATAGCCAACCTCCGACTCCACCAATCACATGGGCGACCGCTCACCTAAGGACAACAGCAAGAAGACCGGCCAGAAACAGGCCAAGGCCACCAGCGCTGACCAGAAGAAGAAATCCCAAGTCGCCGCCAAGGCTGCGAATTCCGGCAAGAAGAAGTAAGGTTTCGTCTATTGGGCCCCGTCCGAACGCTTGCCGACGGACGGGCCTCCTGCCACGACACCGACATTGCAGACCCCTCTTCCAAACCACTACGCGGCACTGGGTCTCCACCGCCGCTGCACCGCCGAGCATATCCGGAACGCTTACCGGCTGCTGGCCAAACAACACCACCCGGACCTCAACGGTGGTTCGGTGGATTCTCTGGAGCGGACCCAGGCGATCAACGCAGCGCATGAGGTCCTCAGTGATCCCGATCAACGGAACGCCTACGATCAGGAACTTACTTCGGCTGAAGTCCACAAACAGCCGATCCGGTCCGCTCGAATCCAGAAAAACCTCGCTCAAGACGTCCACTTGCAGCTCGACGAGTTTTTGCGCGGCACCCGATTAGAGGTCCGGGTGCAAGACCCCGCCAATCCAGAGGGGGCTGAGACTTATTCTTTGGAGGTTTCGCCCGGAACGGCACCGGGTGCCCGTTTTCGCATTGCCCGAGAAGGCTATTTCCGCGGAGGCGTGGTGACGGTTCGGGTCAAACCTCGTCCGGATCCCCGATTCAAGGTGCGGGGCTCCGACCTTCGATGCGACCTGCGAATCACCAACGAGCGGGCCACCAAGGGCGGGTCCGAAAACATCCGCGGCCTCAATGGTTCCCTGCGTGTGACGATCACGGCCGGGGTTGGGCGAGGCGAGGAGGTTCGGATTTCCGGCGAAGGCTTGCCCAAGACGCGCGGCGGCCGAGGCGACTTGCTCGTTCGCATCACCTACCGCCCGGAAGTTCGCATCACTCGAACCTCCGGACCCAGTGGGCCAAGATAGCAGCCTTGGCCGGAATTTCTCTACCCTGCTCTGCACTGCAGTGCTCCAGAGTGTGACGATGGCTCCGCTGGAGACAGCCGATCTAGTCCTCCGGTGGAACTCATCTTCCGAGAAGCTTCCGAACTAGGCGTGGCTTGTGCCCCTCACTTCATGGGCGCACCCGGTTCCCGCCGGCCATTGGTCGTGAGTATCTGGAAGTGATGAACCCCAGCGGCTAGCGGATGATCGCTGGTCCAAACGATCTTGCGGTCGTGGTTCACCTCCACCATGGAAACGCCCTGATTGGCCGCATGGCTGCCGACCACGGTGTTTCCATTGGCCAGGCGCTGGGATCCGCAGGGGTCTTTGAAAATGCCGCCGACATCGTCGTTGGTGACCTTCCAAGCGATCGCACCCAACGGAGTGAATTCGGCCACCTTGTTGCCATGCGTGAGCGACACGAGCGTGTTGCCGCTGTCCAACCGGATGGCGGTGAACGGCCAGTTCTCGGCCGGACGGCCTCCCAGCTCGGCCAAGTCGGTCCGCAGCGTGGCAACGACCTTTCCGTCCGGCGTGTACTCCTTGATGGCGAAGGCCAGCAGATGGGGCACGAGGTAATTGCCGTTCTTCAGTTGTCGGGCCATGCGGGTTTGCATGTGGGCGTTTTCGGTCTCGGGCTGGAGCGGCGTCTCATGAACGATCGCCCCGTGGCCGTCGACTTCAAGCAACCGAGGCCGCTTCCCCAGCTCGGTGACCAGCGTGTTGCCGTTGTACAAACGCTGCACGGTTCCGATCTCGGAATTGTCCGGATTGCGGGTGTACGAGAAAACCACCTGCTTGGCCGGAGTCACCTCTTCCACCCGATCCGACCAGGCCAATACTGCATTTCCATTGGGCAAAACGAAGCCGTCACGAGTCCCCCCTCGGTACTCCCAGCGGGCCGCACCGTCCTCGCCGATGATGGCCGTCTTGCCGCCCATCACGAGGTAGGAGTGTCGTATTGATGAGGCCGCTTTATCTTCGGCCAGTCCGGTAGAAACAGATGCCAGGACGAGGATCCAGGCGGCACAGGAGCGATGGAGTGAGCGATGAGCATTCATGGGAAGTGTTTAAGACCCTCCAACCTCCAGCCTCCGGGCCCAAGGTAAAAATAACCAAGACCCAAACACAGTTTGGCCCCGAGAAAGACCTCCCCACCGCACCGCTGCATCCCTAACCTACAGGACCATTCTCTCGGATGAAACTGCTCACACTCATTGCCCTCACGACCCTCATCGGAAGCGTGGTCTGGGGCCAAAGCCCTTCGACCGATCCCTCAGTCGGTCTTGAATTTTTCGAGCAGCGGATCCGGCCAGTGCTGGTGGAGCATTGCCACGAGTGCCACAGCGCCTCGGCTAAGAAACTTCAGGGCGGTCTCCGCCTCGACTCGCGCGCGGGTCTCATCGCGGGCGGGGACAGCGGTCCGGCCATTGTTCCCGGAAAGCCGGAAGCCAGCCTGTTGATCCGGGCCGTGAACCACGCCGATGCCGAATCGGCGATGCCCCCTAAACGCCCTCAACTCGCCCAGCAGGTCCGCCAGGATCTCGAGCGCTGGGTGGCGGCCGGTGCCCCGTGGCCCGCCAGCGAGGCAGCGGACGCTCCGACGAAAGTTCCCTTCGATCTGGAAGCCCGCCGCAAGGCACAAGCTTGGCTCTGGGAGCCCCCCCAACGGCAGGATATCCCAGTGATTCGCCAAGCCCAGTGGGCCAAGGACCCCGTCGATCATTTCATCCTAAAGCCCCTCGAAGAGCGCTGGCTGCGGCCGGCGGAACCCGTCAGCGATGCGGTCTGGCTGCGACGAGCCAGCTTCGCAGTGACCGGACTCCCGCCCCGGCCCGAAGATCAGCAGGCCCTAGATCGCCAGGCCGGTCCGACCCAACGCGAGCACGCCGTCGATCAACTGCTTGCCTCCCCCCACTTCGGCGAACGTTGGGCGCGCCACTGGATGGACTTGATGCGCTACGCGGAGTCCCGCGGCCATGAGTCCGACTACGCCATTGCTAACGCTTGGCAGTACCGCGACTACCTCGTCCGCGCCTTCAACCAAGACGTGCCCTACGACCGGTTTCTGCAGGAACACCTCGCCGGGGATTTGCTCACCCCGCCCCGACTCCGTCCGGGCACTGAGCACAACGAATCGGTCTTGGGCACCGGTTGGGCCTTCCTGGGGGAGGAAGTGCATTCGCCGGTAGATATTCGTCAGGACGAATGCGATCGCATCGACAACAAGATCGATGTCTTCACCAAGTCTTTCCTCGGCCTGACGGTGGCCTGTGCTCGATGCCATGACCACAAGTTCGACCCCATCCGCAGCCAAGACTACTACGCGCTGTCCGGGTTTATTCTGGGGTCGAACTACCGCCAGGTGCGTTTCGAGGCCATGGAAAACAATCAGCGGATGGCCCGGCAACTCCAGGAACTCCGCACCCGGCACCTACCGCCTTTGGCTCGCCGCGCTGGAGTCGTACTGCGACCCGCAGCCCAGCATCTAACAGGCACCCTGATGGCCGCCCTCCAGAAAAAGGAAACGCTCCTCCCAGCAGCACGGGCTTGGATCACCGAACTGCAGTCGGCCACCACCAACCAGCAGCACCTGCTGCACCCGCTGGTCCAGGCCGAGGCCCGCGGTAACGGGACCGAGACCGAGCTGACTGAACCCCTGGGGATGCGGATCATCGCCGATTACACGCGACCCGGCGCCCAACCTTGGAAAGCCGATGGAGAAGCCTTCGGATCCGGCCCTTTGGCTCCCGGAATTTTGGTGCCCGGATCCAGTGAATCGCAGCCCATCGCTCGAATCCTAAACTTTGGCGCGGCCCGCCGAGACGCCTTCTGGAATAGACTCTCCAACGCCCCGGGCAACGAGAACGACTCCGGGCGCATCGGATCCACGGCCCGGGCGGGTCAAATGCTCCGGACCCCCACCGTCACCCTAAAATCCGGCCGACTGCACTACCTGATCCGCGGCAAAGTGCGGGTCTTTGCTTCCGTCGATTCGCACCTGATGGTCGAGGGTCCTCTCCACGGGGCGCTCAATCAGACCTTCGACACGGGAGATTCCCTGGAGCCCCGATGGGTGACCCACGCACTCGGCGCTTACTCCGGCCACCGAGCCCACATTGAATTCGGGCCCGATGGGTCACGAGAACTCGAGATCCTTCAGGTGGTGGAGTCCGATTCGGTCCCAACCTGGAAACCCACCCTTCTGTTTCCGGGAACCCATCGGGAGACTTCGACCCAAGCCCTGGCTGAAGCATTGCAGAAGCGTGGAATAGAAGCCTGTGACTGGCTCGAAGGCCGGAGCACGAACACCCCAGCACCCGCGACCCTCCGGTGGGCCGAATGGTGGATTCAGCACCCGGAGCTTTCGGACCTGGCGACCGACCTCGAGTATCGAAAACTCGCTCGGCAACTAATGCAGGGGCAGGACGAACTGGCGCGGCAAGTCACCTGGCAATCGCGGACCGCCGTGGCCTGGATGGACGGCACCGGGGTTGATGAACATGTCCTCGTCCGCGGCAAGCCACTCAAGCCAGGCATCTTGGCCCCTCGAAGCCTCCCAGCCGTCTTCCAGGGAGCCAAACCCATCCAGCCCACCGATTCGAGCGGTCGCCTCGAGTTGGCTCGTCAATTGGCAAACCCTTCCAACCCGCTGGTGGCCCGCGTCTGGGTCAACCGGGTCTGGCATCACCTCTTCGGGCGAGGCCTCGTACCCACCGTGGACAACTTCGGCGCTCTAGGAGAACGACCCACCCATCCCGAACTGCTCGACCATCTGGCTTGGCAATTCGTCCATGTCGATCGTTGGTCCACCAAGCGGCTCATCCGCCGTCTGCTCCTCACCCAGACCTACGCCATGGGGAGTCGGGATACCGATGCCCGGGTTCAGGAACTCGATCCAGCCAACCAGTGGTGGCACCGGATGCCGGTCCGTCGCCTGGAGGCCGAGGCCATCCACGATGCGCTCCTCGTGGTCTCGGGCCGATTTAATCCGACTCTGGGAGGCCCACCCGTGCCGGTCCATCTCACTGAGTTTGTCATCGGCCGCGGTCGTCCCGACCAGAGTGGCCCTCTCGACGGAAACGGCCGCCGAAGCCTGTACACCGCGCTTCGACGCAACTTCCTTCCGACCACCCTTCAGGCCTTCGACTTCCCGACTCCGTTCAGCACGGTCGGTCGGCGCAACGTGACCAATGTGCCGGCGCAGTCCCTGGCCGTGATGAATGATCCGTTGTTCCACCAACAAGCGGCAGCCTGGGCTCGTCGGCTCCTCGAAGAATACCCACAGGCCGACGCGCCCACGCGAATTCGAGCGTTGTTCACTCGCGCCTACAATCGCCTTCCGACACCGACCGAACTGGAGTCCTGTCAGGCTACGCTCGTTGAATTGAAGGCACTCCACGCGTCGAATCCGTCAGGTGCAGACATCTGGACCGACCTTTGCCACGCCCTGCTCAACGCCAACGAGTTCATTTACCTGCCCTGAACATGATGCCTCCCCATCCCTCCTCAGGAACTCCCGGGCTGCGACTGAGCCGTCGGGAACTCTTGCGTCGCGCATCCAACGGATTCGGGACCCTGGCCTTGGGGTCCCTGCTTTCCCAGTCCAGCCACTCCCCGCTGGCCGCCGCAGTCCGTGGCGCTGAATCGGGCCCGCTCGCCACTCCCCATTTTCCAGCCAAGGCCCGCAGTGTTCTTTTCTTATTCATGGAAGGGGCCGTGTCTCAGGTGGACAGCTTCGATCACAAGCCGTTGCTGGCGAAGTACCATGGCCAAGACGCCCACAAGGCCATGGGACGGATCGAGAAGACTCAGTTCGACAGCATCGGAACCATTCTCAAATCGCCCTGGCAGTTCCGCCAACATGGCCAGAGCGGCCTCTGGATTAGTGACCTCTTCCCGCACATCGCCCGCCAGGCCGACGACCTGTGCGTGCTGCGATCCATGACCTCCAACTTCCCGGAACACACCAGCGCCAACTACTTTCTCCATAGCGGGATCGGTCTTCAGGGACGCCCGAGCATGGGAGCCTGGGTGAACTACGGGTTGGGCTCGCTCAATGACAACCTGCCGGGCTACGTGGTGCTCAATGGCGGTCAAATTCCATCCGGAGGGCTCGACAATTTTGGCAGCGGTTTCCTGCCAGCCACACATCAGGGTTCCCTAATTCATGCTCAAGGGACTCCACTGGCCAACGTCGTGCCCTCTGAAAAGCAGGCCCAATTGCAACAAACCAAACAGCGCCTCGTTCGTCGGCTCAACGAGCACGCACTCGAACAATCCGGTGGAGTCGATGCGCTGGAATCGGCGATCCACAATTATGAATTAGCAGCCCGCATGCAGGTGACGATCCCTGAGTTGATGGACATCTCCAACGAGACGGCGGCAACCCGTACGCTGTACGGCCTCGACGCTCCCTACGAACACACCCGCACTTATGCGCGGGAATGCATCTTGGCCCGGCGCATGGTCGAACGAGGCGTGCGCTTCGTCGAACTCACCATCCCGATGGTGGATGGCTACAGCCGCTGGGATGCCCATGGCGGTCTCGTAAAAAACCACGGCGACAACGCGCGCGCCGTGGATCAACCCATTGCCGGATTGCTCATGGATTTGAAACAGCGCGGCTTGTTCGACGAAACGCTCGTAGTCTGGGCCGGTGAATTCGGCCGGACGCCCTTTGCCCAGGGCAACGATGGCCGCGACCACAACGAGCACGGCTTCTCGGTATGGCTGGCCGGTGGCGGCGTGCGTGGGGGCATGACCTACGGACAGACCGACGACTGGGGTTACAAGTCGGTGGTGAACCGCCTGGAGATGCATGACCTGCACGCCACCATTCTGCATCAATTAGGAATCCACCATGATCGCCTGACTTATCGCTTCGGTGGACGCGACATCCGACTCACCGACGTCAAAGGCGAAGTGATCCGAGAAATCCTCGCGTGACCCCATCGCCCGGTTTCGTTTTTAATACCGCTACTCCAGATCCCGCATCGCACACCCCATCATGAACACCCACAACCCGCTGACACGCCGGAGCTTCCTCCGCAACTCTATCGCCGCGATGGCCACCGTGGCCATTGTCCCTCGACATGTTCTTGGCGGTGCTGGCCACACGCCTCCGAGCGAAATCCTGACCCGCGCCGTCATCGGCACCGGCGGCATGGGCATGGGGCATGTGAACTCCATCAACACCACCTGCAAATTGCTGGCTGTCTGCGACGTAGACTCCAACCACCTGGCCCAGGCGGTAAAGGCCGGCGGTCCTGATTGCAAAGGTTACAAGGACTTCCGCGAAGTCCTCGCCCGCAAGGACATCGACATCGTCCATGTGCCCACGCCGCCACACTGGCATGCCATCATCTCCATCGCCGCGGCCAAAGCGGGTAAGGACATTTGGTGCGAGAAGCCCATGACGCGGACCATCGCCGAGGGCCGAGCGGTCGTCGCCGCGGTCAAGAAGCACAAGCGCATCTTCCGCCTCAACACCTGGTTCCGCTTCCAGGACAGCTTCTACGGCATGGGCGTGCCGGTGAAGGACATCCGCAAAGCGGTGATGCACGGGATGCTGGGCGACGGTCCGCTGAAGGTTACTCTCAACGCTTCAACCGGCTTCGATTGGAAGTTTTATTGGATTGGCCGCACCGACCTGACACCCCAAGCCGTCCCATCTGAACTCGATTACGACTTCTGGCTCGGGCCTGCCCCGTACAAGCCTTACCACGCGCACCGCGTGCACGGCACCTTCCGAGGCTATTGGGACTACGATGGAGGCGGCCTAGGAGACATGGGCCAGCATTACCTCGACCCCGTGCAGTACATCCTCGGCAAGGACAACGAAAGCCCGGTGGAAATCGAGTCGGACGCCCCGGTGCAAGATACGGATGCGGTAGGCACCTTCCGGACCATCCGGATGAAATACAAAGACGGCACCGAGATTATCTTGGACGGCGAAAACAAGGACAAACAGGCCGCGTTCATCGCCGGTCCCAAGGGCAAGATCTTCAAAGGGATGAAGGCTGACATCCCGAACTTCGAGCAAACCCTCAAGGGACTGAAGGATCCGGAACCCATGGTCACTGACTTCGTCCAGGCCGTGAAGACCCGTTCCAAGTTCGCCCTCAACGAGATCAATGGCCACCGCTCCTGCACACTCGTCAACCTCGCAAAAATTGCCCTGCAAACGGGCCGACCACTGCGGTATGACTCCAAGAAGGAGACCTTCATTGGCGACAAGGCAGCCAACGCCTACCTCGATCAGCCAATGCGCGGAAACTGGAAGCTTAGCTAATCTGGATCTCCGCAAAACTCCGAATGGTGGGATGCCGGTCGGTCTGTCCAGGGTTGTTGCCCGGGCGCACGACCCAGGCCGTCTGGCATCCCGCCTCGAGTGCCGCGTCTAATTCCTCGGTGATATCGCTGAGGAACAAGATCTCGTCGGCCGGCAGCCCTGCTCCCGCGACAATGGCTTGGTAGCTGGCCACCGCGCGTTTCGGTCCAGTCGTCGTGTCGTGGTATCCCTCCAAGCAACCCGTCCAATCGCCACTATCGCTGTAGGCAAAGAACAGTCGTTGCGCGGCGATGCTACCTGAAGAGTAGATGCGCAACCGCAAGCCTGCCCGATGCCAGGCCCGGATGGAATCCACAGCATCGCTGAAGAGCACGCTCTTCAACTCACCCGATTGATACCCTTCATCCCAGATCAATCCCTGCAGCCACTTAAGCCCGGTCTGCTTAGCGTCGGCGTCCATCAGCGCATGAATGCGGGTCACCCAGGCCGCTCGTTCGGACTCCGATTCAAGGTTCGTCCGGTCGCCCTCACTGTTGGAACCCGGCCCTGAATCACGTGCTATTTGCTCCAGCGCTCGCAGCACCTCGGGTGAAGTCTGATGACGGGTCAGGAAATCCCCAACCTCGCGTCGTGCAAAAGGAAAGAGGACGTCGTGGACGAAGGCCAGCGGCGAAACCGTCCCCTCGATATCTAACAAGATCAGTCGGCCGCGGAACTCGATCATGCTGAAAGTTCGGGAAGGGTGGGCGCCAACGGAGTTCCGGAAGAAACGTAACTCGGACCGAAACACAGCGGTTTGTAACCGACCGCAACATCGCTGCCGCTATAAACGGGAGTCCAACCGGCCTTCTCCCGGAACAGTCGAATCGCGCGGATATCCCGATCGGAGCAGAGATCAAACCAATGAAGTGTGCCGGCGGGCACGTTGATCAAGTCTCCCGCCATCACCTCGATAGCAAAAACGGGGCCCTGTTTCGGATGAATATGGAACACCCCGCTGCCGCGCACAATGAAGCGCACCTCATCCTCGGCATGCGTGTGCTCCTTGTTGAACTTATCCAGCATGGCCTGCAGGCCTGGGACATCGGCGGTCACATCGATGACGTCGGCCGTGATGTAGCCACCCCGAGCCTTCAACTGATCCACCTCAGGGGCATAGGCTAACAAAATTTGCTCGGCGGTTGCCTGTCGATCCACACGACCCGCCACCGGCCATTGTTCATACCAAATGCCATGAGCGGAAAGGTGGGACCGGATGGCCTCAGGATCGGAAAGCACTCGTCCCTCATCGGGAATTCGCAGCAACGCCATATTCAAAGTTACTGCAGGCCGATAAGCGGGCAACAGCAACAATCCGGATTCAACCTTCCAACTAGAGGGGCTGTCCAAAAAAATTGATGAGGTAAAGCGCGAGAACAGTATCCGCAATTCCTCAACTTCCCCAACCCCGCCGGGTTCCCACAACCTCCATCAGGAACTCCAACACCTCGATGTGTCGCCGTGCCTCGGCCAGATCGGAACCCCACGTGTAGAGACCATGCCCTGCCATCAGGAAACCGTGCCGGAGATCAGGATCACCTTCAGAGAAACGCGCTTCGAGCGAAACCGCCAAAGAAGCAATGTCCTGCGTGTTGGAAACCACGGCGATCGAAACGCGGGTGTCATGGGTGGAGACTCCGGAGAGACCCTTGAGCATCTCGTAACCGGCAATCTGGAGGCGACCCGCGGGTTGGAGTGCTTCCGACAAGAGGGTGCCCCAAATCGAATGCGTGTGAAGCACCGCTCCAGCTCCCACCTTTCGAGCCAACACCGTGTGCAACAGCGTCTCTGCAGAGGGCTTGGGATGTGCTGGATCCAGACGCTGCCCGTGCCCGTCCACCACGACAAATTGCTCCGGCTTCAGGCGCCCCTTGTCGTAGCCGCTACCGGTGATAAGCAATCGGAGGGGATCACGTGAAGTTACCACGCTGTAGTTGCTGCTGGTACCGAGCGACCATCCTCGGCGGTGGAAATCACGGCCGGTCTCGATCAATTCCTGCTTCCATTCGGTGTGCGCAAAACCCGTCATGCCGAAAACCGTGTCGGCCGACACCCTGCCGGTCGAGCCGGAAGTCCCAAAGACCCGGTGACGTTTTAGCGATCCAATCGGATGTCCAACGCCAGCAAGACAAAGGGCGCGGTATTGAAAGTCACATGTGCGGCGATGGGCGTCAGAAGATTTCCGGAGTTCTGGTACAGCAGGCTCAGGAGGCATCCAAACGCAGTCAACGGGACGAGGACGTTGAGATTGGCATGGATCAAACCGAAGGCGAGCGCTGTTCCCCACAGAGCCAGACGGGGCCATCCAAGGTCTTGGAAAAACGGAAAGGCCACGCCTCGAAACAGCATCTCTTCGACCCAGGGAGCACCCAGTGCGGCCGTGAAGAAGATCGCAGCACGCCCCCAGGTATCAGCTTCGGTGAGAATCCCAATGGCCGTCTGCGCGGGCAATTCGACCCCCATGGTCTGAAGCCAGGAACCAATGGCCCATTGCAGTCCGTAGGCCGCCGGGAGAAAGGCTAGCCCCGCCAGAACACCCATCCCCACCGCGCGAGCACTCCCTCCCACCTGAAATCCAAAGCCTTCGCTCCAGGTGCGGCCTTGATTCCTCATGAAACTCACCATCGCTGCCACCACGATGGCATGGAAACACAACTGACCGAGAACCAAGGCCTTCCACGGTGCCATCAGCGTTGCGCCGGTGGTATTCGGGTGCATCACCAGCGACTGAAGGAGGCCAGACAAAACGAAACCGATGAGTACCCGAAGGGTCAGTCGGAGGATTTCCTCGGGTTTCCAGTCCCGTCGCTCAATCATGGGGTGACCATGAGGGATCGGCCGGCGCTTGGCGAAACCTCAATCCTTCCTGCCTCGCGGGGGACCTCAACGAAGCGGGGCCCATTTCTCCACCGTCCTTAAACTAGAGTGCCGTTTTCCATCGAAATGATCCGATCCATTCGCGCCGCGAGTTCTTCGGAATGGGTGGCCACAACGAGGGTAATTCCGTGCTCGCGATTGAGCTCGAGCAGCAAGCGACCGACCTCCGCCGCTGAGACGCGATCGAGGGCCCCGGTGGGCTCATCAGCCAATATCAAGCGAGGCTGGTTAATTAACGCCCGCACCACCGCCACACGCTGACGCTCCCCGCCCGAAAGACGGCCCGGCAGGTGTTTCTCGCGATCCGAGAGTCCCACTCTTTGGAGCAATTGAGTGGCCCGGAGCAGGATCTCCTCACCCACCTGATGGGCCTGGGCCAGCACCGGAACCAAAATATTCTCCAGCACCGTCAAATGCGGAAGCAAGTGGTGGGACTGGAAGACAAAGCCAATGTTGAGGTTACGGAACTTCGCCAGTTCATCTCCGGCCATCATGGCCAGATTCTTGCCGTCGATGACGATGGTTCCCTGGTCCGGTTGATCCAACGTTCCCAACAAATTGAGGAGCGTGCTCTTGCCCGATCCACTGGGACCGACAATGGCTACGCTCTCTTGGGCAGCCACGCTGAGGTGGACCTCATCCAAGACCCGAACCTTATGATCCCCCGTCCGGAACGATTTGGAAACCCCTCGAACTTCCACCAAGGCCTTGCTCATGGGCACAGACTACCCAGTTCATAGCCGTTGTCAGGCCTCCGGTTCAATCCGCTGAATCCGCGAGGCAAAATGCCGGCCCGATCCAGCCTCCATTGTGAGCAAGTTTCCCTGCAAACGGTTTGACGACACTACCGATAGTGGTTTACCTCGTCTTAGGCCACTGCCGATTGATCGTTACCTCCAAATATGCGCTGTCCCAAATGCGGCGGTCAGGATGACAAGGTCATCGACTCCAGATCCTCCAAGGAAGGGGCCACCATCCGGCGTCGGCGCGAATGCTTGGCTTGCGAGAACCGTTTCACCACCTACGAACAAATCGAACACGACCCGTTGATGGTCGTGAAACGCGATGGACGTCGTGAGGTGTTTTCCAAAGAAAAGCTGACCTCCAGCCTCCAGAGAGCCTGCCAGAAACGTTCAGTTTCGGAGGATGACATCGCCAGTGCCGTCGAACGCATCCAAGGTGGCTTGGTGGAGGGCTTCGATCGTGAAACTACCTCCCGTGCCATCGGCGAGCGGGTTATGAGGGAGTTGCGAAATCTCGACCCAGTGGCCTACGTTCGTTTCGCTAGCATTTACCGTAACTTCGAGGAGGCCACGGATTTCGTCAGCGAGGTCGAGCGCTTGGGCTCCCTGCCGATCGCAGACAAGCGGCAATTGGAATTGATCGCCGAGGCCGAGGCGGCAGCCAAAGGGAAGCGCCCATCATGATCGCCCTCCGCGATGATTTTCTTTTGGTCGCTCAAGAGGGGGGGCACTACATCCCCTGCTCCGCGGAACATCTAACCTTCGAACTGGCCGGGAGTGCCGCCAATCAGGTGGATCCCGAGTGGATGAAGCAGGCTGCGGCCGGAGTGCTCCACTACTTCAAGGACGAACTCGGACAGAGCCATGTCACGGTGGCCGAATTCACCACGGCGTTGTCAAAGGTCTTCCAGGGACTGGGCATGACGGCAGAGGTAACGACCATTGCCCCCCCGGCAGCGGAACCCGAGGGTGCGCCGGCTCCGCCTCAAGTGGTCTGGCGCGGAGATCTGCAGGCCATCGCGGTCGAGTCGGGCGAACTGGGCGAATTGGCCTTTCAAAAAGCCTTACTCTCACAGTTGACCATGGCCCTCGAATCCAGCTCTCAGACCGTAGAATTCTCCGGCCTGCGCGGCTGCGTCAAAATGATCACCGGACGCAAACACTGGTGCCCAGAGTGCCGAAAGTGGTCGGCCTGGATCGTGGACCTGCTGCGTTCTTGGATGAGCGAAAAAGCCGGGCACCGCCATGTGTCATTGGTAGTCCGCTAAAAACTGTGACCCCCAGGCCATGAACCCCGACCTGATCGCTGCTCCGATAAGCATCCCTGAATCGGATCCTTTTCTACCCCTAGATCCCCCGGGTTCCGCCATCGATCTGTCGCGCTGGAAACAGATACCGCTCGGGCTAATGAACGAATACCGGGTTCAATTCGACGTGTTCGAGGGGCCTCTGGATTTGTTGCTGCACTTGGTCAAGAAGCAGGAGGTCGACATTTACCAGGTCAACCTCACTCGAATCGCCTCGGAGTTCGTTGCCTACATCGACCAGATGCGGGAACTGGACCTCGAGATCGCTGGCGAGTTCCTGGTGATGGCGGCCACCCTAATCTACATCAAAAGCCGGGAACTTCTCCCTGCCGACCAAAAACCCGAGGCTCAGATCGGCGAGGAGGACGAAGAGGATCCGCGATTTGAACTCATTCGTCGGTTGGTCGAATACAAGAAATTCAAGGACGCCGCCGCCGAGCTTCAGTCGCTAGAAACCCGGATGGATCAGGTCTATGAACATCGATCGCCACCGGTTGTTCTTCCAGAGATCGAACCCCAGCGCCGGGAGCCAGTCTCGATTTTCGACCTAATTCAGGCGGTCAGTGTCATCCTGAAGCGCTTTGGTGAACGCGACGATGTCCGCGAGATCCAGGCTGATCCGTATACTGTCTCGGAGAAGATGGCTGCACTTCGGATCCTGATCCAAGAGAAGGGGCGTTTTCGCTTCAGCGAACTCTTTGCCGAGGCGCGCAGCCGCAGCGAAGTGGTGGTCACCTTCCTGGCCATGCTGGAGCTCACTCGACTACGCCACCTGCAAGTCATCCAAAGCGAGGACTTCGGCGAGATCGAGGTAGAGTTGGCGCCTCCGGAGGCCCCGTCAGTCGAAGCGCCTGAGGAACCGGTGCTGGAGGAATCGGAGAACCTGGGAACATCCCCGGCCCAGTCTAAGAGGCCACAGGAGTCACCAGACGAAGAGCCGACCGAAGACTGATCTACGGCCTGTCAGAGCCCTCTCAGCGGTGCTCAAACTGGCCCTCGCGACCGGCCCCTGCTCAAGGTGTCATCGACGTTCTGGAACCCACAGAAATTTGCCGGTTTGAAAGCTATGGTTTTGCCCTGTTCCTGGAGAAGGGCTTCCGGATTGAGCGGCCGCGTTTCCTACTTCTTTCAATGGCACCCAAGTGCGTTCAAGGCCCTACAGACCGAATCAGGATCCGCTTGGGCAACAAACACGAAGAAGGCCGATGGATGAGGCGTTGAACTTTTGGAGACGGCGGTTTTCAAACTCACCGGTTTCGTCGGTTTTCACGCGGCCGCTGACATCAAGGCTCCCTGAAGTCTATTGCGTGGAGTCCTGAGCAACGGCAAGCCAGAGAATCGATAGTTCGAGCCGCAGAAGAGACCCGGTTCAGCAGAACCGGGTCGATTACTTTCGGGCGAGGTCAACGCGCCGTCTGCATTCGCTCGTATTGCGCCACGGCTGCCTTGGCTCGGACATCGCCCTTCTGGGCCATCGCGTAAACTTCCTGCATCACCGACGCGATATTGTCCTGAAGGGCCATGCGTTGCTCGGGCGACATGACTGGCTGAGCACGCAGCAATTGAAGGCGTGTCACAGCGTCTTCCATCTTGCCGGCTTTGAAATCGGCGATGGCTTTCTTGACCTGCTCGGCCGGTGCGGGGCCGGGATCGGCCTCTGCCGCCCCTTCAGCCGGAGCCGCAGGAGCTTTTTCCATGGCCGCAGCCGACTTCTCCAAGTCCGCCATGGGATCTTCCTTCTTGCAGGCGGTGGCGACGAGGACGAGCAGGGCCAGTCCGAGCGGGGTGGAACAACGGAGAGTCATCTTAGGAATCGAAAACAGGTTCAGCGTCCGTTAGGAGTGGCCGGATTGCACCAGAGCCGATTCTTGGCAGCCAGATTCCCCTCAGCGTAGAAGAGTTTGGTCTTCAGGTATTCGGTGTGCCCGTCCACGACACCCACGGTAGTTCCGATGGAATGAACGCGGGTAATCCCCTCTGCCGCGCTGCTGGATCCATCATTGAAATCGCCAGGATTTGTTTCGAGGGCCTGCCACAGAATGATGGCGTTGGGATCGAACTGCGAAGACTTGTAAGAACCCGGAGAGACGCCTCCAAAACCACACACCGCACCGTTCATCAGATAACTGGACATCTTCTGAGCCCGGCTTTTCCACGCAGGCTTATTAGTCCGGTCGGCGGGGCAACGGAACACAGCAGGGCTGCCGATGTTGGCATACAAGAGACCGGTCTCATAGGCCTTGGCAATGTTGGTGCTCCATCGCGGGCTGGTGATGTCCGGCGGTGCCCCCAAGGTGGCATCGTAGAGCCAACCCTTCTTGAGCCACGGAGAATTCCAGTTGGGCTCGGGCAGGTAGTCAGCCGAATCGCCCACGTACATGTGGGTGCCCAGAGTAATCTGCTTCACATTATTCTGGCACTGGATCGTGATGGCCTTTTCCTTCGCCTTGGCCAAAGCCGGCAACAACATGCCAGCCAAAATTGCGATAATTGCGATCACCACAAGCAACTCGATGAGAGTGAACGCGGCACGACGGTCCGCCGTGCTGTAAATGGGGGAATTCATGAGGTAATATTGTTAGAGTTCCTCTTCCGACACACTTACGCAATCGGAAGAACACCTGGGGACTTGGGCATTCGAACCCGCCGCCTCATCGAGTCAAGGCTTTCCTCGCAAATCTTCAAACACCCCACGAACGATAAGGCCCCGGAATCCACATCTTGGGGCTAGCAAACGAGGAGGCTGACAAAAAGTGACAACCTCCAGGCGCAGCGTCTCAATCAGGGATTCCTGAATGGCAACCACCAGGCTCCCGAAACGCCGCGGGCCACCCAAAGACCTCTGGCAGTCGGAATACCGAGGTTAGATCGATCGAGCCACAAACTGCAGGGTCGTTCGCCCCGAGCCTGGACACGCAGCGGGTTGGCCAGCGTGTCCACGAGAATCAGCGAACCATCCCCCTCCCCGAGCAAGGCGCCATCGAACTCCAAGAACCGGTTCACGGTGAAACCCAATTTCACACGGGGGGCGACTGTCGTCAGGCTTCCACCGGCCTCTAAGGCCCAGGTCTCCAGAGTCGTCCCTTGTTCGAAGCCCACCGCAATACGGCCGTCGGCTAAGACGGCAACCGGGTAGGCTCCCAAGTCTGGAAGTTCCCGCTCTACGATGCGTCGGGCCTTGATTCCATCATAGCCCAAGGCTTGAAGAGCCACTGAGGAGAGGCCCTTGATCGTGTTCGTTTCGACCCGGCAATAGAGCACTGAGCCTCCGTGCGAGACCCCCTTGAGCTCGCCAGGCAGCGGGACCGAATCTCGCAGCACCGGTTCCGAAGCATCCGTCGCATCAAGAACGTGCAAGGTGTTTTCGGTCACCCAACATCCCTGCTGTTCCCACCACGGGAGGATCGTAGCCCCGGAAGGCTTAACAGCCGGCACCCACTCATAGCGGGCCAAGGAGGCAAACATCTTACCCCCACGGACCGTGACAGAACTGACCGAGCCACCCTCGCCCAGCAAGTAGTCACCGACGAAGACGGGGCGCTCGGGGCCAGTCAGATCCACCGCCAGCCAGCGAGTGTTCCCGCCGCCAAACCACCAACCACGACCCGGAGCGATCATCATGTCACCCCCAACGAGCATTCCACCGCGCATCCACATCGAAGACATGTAGCCGTAGCCCCCCTCCTGAATCCAAACCAGCGACCGAGGGGTCGGCCAATACGCCGTGTACCGCCCCCAGCTTGCCGCAGAGAACTTGGAAGGCGCCGACCGACCTACAATGTCCAGTCGGTCATTCTGGATCGCAACAACCTGAAGCAACGTTTCCCCCGGAATCGTCGTCCAAACTTCATTGGTGGTGCCGGCCTTGTCGACTCGGTAAGTGTCCGGCCCTCGGTGCAACAGGTAGAGTCGTCCGTCTTTCAAATCAACTCCCACCAGCGGCAAATTGGTGAGGGTCAATGAACTGATGGCAGTATCAGGATCCGAAGCCAAACTCAGTCGCAAACGCGGCGCGGTTTGCGCCTGAAGCGATGCGTCCCAAGAGCCATTGGAGATCTGGATCAAGCGGTCGCCCTGGACAAAGAGCTGGTCCACCGACTCGGAAAGTGCCAGCACCGAGCGAACTTCTGGCTGATCCCGATCGGCAATGGCGGCCGAAACCAATTCACCTCCGGAGAGACTCAGCACGTGGTTATCTAAAAGAACCGCACGACGCGCCGCAGAGTTATGATTGATGGTACCCCGGAGCTTCAGTGTGTCCTTGGTAAAATCGAGCAACTGGACGCCCTGGAACCATCCGTTAGTTCCCTGCCGTCCGTGCCACGGCAACAAGACAAGACCCTGCTCGGGGAAAACACGGAAAGCCTTCTCGTCAGCATTGGCCTCGCTCCAAGACCAGCCGTCTCCAAGGAAAACCTTAGCTGCCAACTTCGGAGCATCGGGATTGGACACATCGAAGAGAGAAACCGCCGCCCGTCCCAGCTCCACGCCCATGGCAATCAGTCGATCACCCATGGGCTCGATGTAGGTAGACCATCCGGGCACTTCCAATTCGCCACGTATCTTGGGGGCTTTGGGATCGGAAAGATCGATGATCCAAAGCGGATCCACGCGCCGGAACGTCACCACATAGGCGCGGTCCCCGTCATAGCGAGTCGCAAAAACCGACTCATTAGTTATCAGGTTCAGACGGGCCAAACGTTCAGGCTTGGACACGTTTTGCAGCGAAAAGGTCTCCAAGCTCACCACCGACGGATCCGAAGTACCATTGGAACGCCAACGCGCATCAATCTGAGAAACGATGCTCAGAACTTCGCCATTCAGACCGAACTTAAACTTATCGGTGACTCGACCAACGGTGTTCAACGCGCCGACTTGGCGGATAAGGCCGGTCCGATCGGCAATGTCAAAAATGCTGACCCGATAGCTCGGCGGCAGTGGTTCCTTGGGATTGGCCGGGTCCAAAGCTCCACCCGCATCAACGGCGGTGGCGAGGAACAGGTAGTGGTCGGTGGCATGGATGGCCTGAGCCGTGGCCTTGAACTCAACGCTCGACCGGAGGACGGGCTTAGCGGGATCGGCGAGATCCACAGCGCTCACCCAGGTCAACGACTCAAAGACAGAGGCCCCTAGGGGATCCGAAGCGGACACCGGGCGATTCGTCCATCCCTGGCTGGCGACGACTAATACGTTACCCACCAAGCGACTTTCCACCGGATACCCCGGCAGCATCACATTCACCCCAGCTTGTGGACCACGATCCGTGGATTGAACCAAAACAATCTCGGTAGCATCCCAACGGCATTCTGGCTGAGTCAGTAGGGCCAACCACTCGCCGGAGGCGTCACTAGCGGGCAGCACATACAGTTGCTCACCGCGGGCCACCACCGGCAAAACACCGCGAATTACCGGACTGGCCGGGCGAGTGACATCAATCACCTGCAAGCCCCGCTGCTGATTGAAAAAATAAAGAGTGTTGCCCGAGAACTTCCAAATGTCCGACTCCTGTACGGACGTAGCGGACGCGGAATTTCGGTCCGCCACGGCCTGACCCGGAACAGCCGCCTCATTTACCATCAAGTTGCGAGATCCGAGCTGTGCAGGCTGAGTCGGACTAAGTTGCGCAGCCACCTTCTCGCTACCCTGAAAAAATTGGAAAGGAACACCTAAGGAGAGCGAGTCGTCTGTGACCACCCGCAGGACCTCGCTGACCTCGGTAGCCAAAACCGTCATCGTGACCTGAGGCAAATCATTGGTCGGATTCAGAACCGCGCGGGGTTTCCACGTCCCGCCACCAAGTCTGGGGCGCGACTCCAGAGTAATACGCCGGACACCCGTGGGCACATCGACCGTCACCACAAGGTTGGTCTGAACTGAACGGATGCCAGAGATTCGAGCAGCGGACTTAGTCCCGTTGGACTGCTGAGCTTGGGTTGCCACCATGGCTGCGACGGCGAACATCGCAGCGCAAAGCCATAACGAGAGAGCTTTCATAGGTTTCTTGAATTGTTAAACTGTAACAAAAAAATGGAGATGTCTCTATGTTGGATGCAGAAGACAAATTCAGGGACGACCCAATCCGGGAAGAACTCGATTTTGAGCGCCGACCATGGGTCCGGAAGGTTGGAACGAACCGCCGACCGGCTCCAGGGACATGAACATTCCGTCGGCTGAACCGCGTTCGAAGGTGACCACCGACACCGGACTCGACGACGGGGTCAGCACCCCAAGGCTCGATACGGTTCCATCGACCGCTCGAATCCACAGTTGGTACTGACCCGTCGGAGGTGCGGTCGGAACTGCCACGGCATACAACCCGGAATCCGGAGCACTGAAGACGATCGGGCTGATCCCAGCCGAATTAGATCCGGCCACGGCCCTGCTGGCTGAAATCGGATCGGCTACGGCCGAAGTTGTGAGATTGGGGAGCCCCGAGGTCGCGGTTTCAACCGGTGCGGGTTGGGCGGGCACCAGAGCGACTTTGCCCACAGGCTCCACCTCGGAAGGCGCTGGGCTACCGGCAACATTGGACGATCCGGAGCGGCTCACGCCATCCGAGGCCAAACCAGAACCGGCAGAACTGTTCAACGCTAAGGCCATTCGTTCACCTGCCATCCGAGCCAGTGACTCCGCGAGGCTATTTGTCTGCCCAGGGGAATCCATCAAATTGGATGGGATGCCGGTGGGCAACTCTTGCTGACCGAGCAAAAAGACATGCAAACGGCTCACGCCAGAAGGAATGATCATTGCTTGGTTCAACGATTGGGTCAGGTCGGCCAACTGGGAGTTCAAGACCCGGATCTTACCCTGCAAAACCGCATTGGCAGTCTCGAGCGGGTCTTCTGAATGGGAATTAATGACCCCAGAGTTGCCCCCGAGAACCGAGCCGTTCGTGGAAGGACGATCCGGCTTAGGAATGGTCGCAACATCCATAGAGACAGTCTCCTGATAAACATCGACTGCTGGCGCGACGGGCACCGATCGGGTCGAGACCCGAAGGTCTGGATCCCCAGCCACACCCATTACAGGATAGCGCGTCGTCAGCCACCACGAATGAAGGATAGCGCCCAGAGCCAGGCACGCAGCCGCAGCAGACAACCGTTGCGCCCATCGACGGAACGGCCTGGGGAACATCAACACCTGAGCTCCGTCCCTTCGGGTTCGCTCCAAAATTTTCGCCCAAATGCGAGCCGGTGCCGGTGGGGCTGTTTCGGCAAAGACTTCGGTCTCAAGACCGGCCTGGAATCTTTGGACCACGCCCCGGAGATTTGTATCGCGTCGAAGCTGGGCCTCGAAGAGTTGCAGATCGTCGGCATCGAGGAGGTTCAGCACATACAGACTGGCTTGCTCCTCGGAGGCGACCATCGCCCGGTGGGTGGAATCATTCATGGCGATTTTGGAGTCGGAGGCGCAGGGAGAGCATCCCACGCCGGATTCGGGCCTTGATGGTCCCCAAGGGTTCGCCAGTAGCCTGAGCGATTTCCTCTTGGGTGCATCCACGATAGAAGGCCATTTCGATGGCCGTGCGCTGAGTCTCGGGCAAAGAACACAGAGCCGAGCCCAAACGACGGGCCTGCTCATCGGCTTCTAGCTGCGCGGAGGCCCTATCCGCGCCCTCCCCATCTCCTGAATCGGCAGATTTGAGGCGCTCAAAGCCTGAAAGCCGACGAGAACGCTGCCGTAGACGATCCAGCGCAAGGCCACGGGCAATCATCATCATCCAAGTCAGAGGGCCCGATTTGGCCGGATCG
>Ga0255130_1000110_pt1 | contig 23177 bp, 12 predicted proteins | sample Law_Yuk_RepB_8d_FD_188560 | JGI IMG/M metagenome (GOLD analysis project Ga0255130, IMG submission 188560) | Freshwater microbial communities from St. Lawrence River, New York, United States - Law_Yuk_RepB_8d | ecosystem: Environmental > Aquatic > Freshwater > River | place: USA: New York...
GCGGAACTTGCGGCTAAGAAAGCTGCTGAGGATGCTAAATACATTCCTAAGTTTGATGCCGCTACAGGTGCTGATATGTGGGAGCACGTTTTAAAGCCAGAAAATGAAAAAGATATTCAGGCTGGATTAGAACTTGCCAAAGACCAAAATGTTCCAAGGTATCAAGTGGGAACCTATGTCAATGAAATGAATAGGAGGCAAACACAAAAAGCAGATATAAGTAAGCAAATAAAAGAAGGCGTATTAAAAACTGCCGACGACCTTTCTAAAACTAAATTTGTAAAAATTACTCCTGATTATGGGTATAAGTGGGCTAAAACAAAGAACGCACTAACAGGACCAGAGGTGTTTGCTCAAGAAGCCTTAGCAGACCCAAATATTATTGACTTTGATGCCATAGGCAAATTTGGCAAAGACTATAAGGTTGCCGACTACACATATAGGGACAAAGGTGGCAATACAAAAGTTGTCAAAATGAGTCCGTTGTTTGACTACAAATACAAGAAAGACCCAATACTCGGAACGGAAGTTCCTGAAGTCGTTGGAGTAAATGGACTTGAGGCCCAAAAACTAATTGAAAGTAATCCAGACTTACAAAATGCTTTTAAAGTGTGGGTGGGCAATCGTGCTAAAGAATACCAAAGTACTCGCACTTTTATTGACCCGAATACAGGAAGCCCCACTATGATAAGGCCAGAGCTTGCTCAAGACCAGGCTGCTAAGGAATTCATGGAGCAGTCATTTGGTAAGTACGGCAAGATAGAATATGGGAAGGAGTTTGCTATGCCTACTAAAGAAAGTGACAAAGAGAAAGAAACTACACAAATAGTTGAAACTCCAATTACAGCCACTGTCTATCAGAAAGTTGCCAATCCAAAGAAAGGACAGCCTACTCAAAGAGTAGTTGATGTAAACCTTGGCGTTGGTACAAATGTTACGCTTCCTAAAAAGAGCAGAGTTCAAGTGGGTGCTAACAGAAAAGTGTATCCAATTGGAGGCGATATTAAGAAGGCGGTGGATGCTGGAATATTAAAGTCAAGCGGTCTTAACGATGGGTCTTACATATTGAACTATGGCTTTGACGTGCAGACGTACCAAAAGCCAAAGGCCGTGTATAGACTTACAAAAGACCATGATTTTTATCAAAAGGATGGCAGCACTATAACTTACAAGGCTGGAACTATTTTGGACGTAAACAAAGTGAACCTTTTGAATAAGGCGGGAGCAACAAATGCGTACACGCAAATTCAAAAACCGATTCGTATTAGCCCAGGAATGTTCCAATGGTCTGAAAATCTCAGAACAGGTGAGGACCAAATTAAGATGCCTATATTGAGGAATCTTGACTTAATAATTTCTGAATCGGAAATACCTGATTTGAAAAGTGCTGAAGAGGCGGGTCGAAAGGCAAAGCCTTCAGGAGGTCCATTAAGTTCTTGGTAATGAGAAATAAATAAGCAACATTTTCTGTAACAAGATATAAAATGGCTGAAAGAATAAATGACGAACCACCAAGGGTGCAACTATACAGGCTTTTACTAAATGATAAAACGCCAGGAGTTGCTGATAAAATTAAAAAGTATTCGTTTACGCAATTTGAGAATAATCTTCTCAATAACAAGGATGCTCAAGATGAACTTGGATGGTATTTAGAAAGCAAGAATATTGTTTCAGACCCTATAGACTTTAGTGAGCGTTACCTTCAAGGAGGAGTAAAGACACCTCCCGCTCCTAAGCTACAGCCACAGCCAAAAGTACAGGCCGCTCCTGCCCAACAATTCCCTATGGGGATAGCTGCTCCCGCTCCTATTAAAGAAGCTGCTCCGTCTGTTACAGACATTGGACGAGAGATGGCATTTAAGCCTTCTTCCGTTGTAGGAGAAGAAGCTTTTCCGTCATCACAATTAAATGCGTTTAATCAATATGGACAAAGAGACCTCTTTTTAAAAGAAATTCAGAAAACTCCTAAAGACCAAAAATATGAGGCTATAAAAAAGAATTTTGCTTTATCGCCTTACGAAAATGATGATATTAATACACAAATAGAGGAATATGGAATTGAAGAAGTTTTAAAAAACATTCCATTAAAAGTAAAAGACCCAAGAAGACAAAAAACTGTAACTCAAACACCATCGTCTATTGCCGCCCCTGTAGAAGAGGAAACATACACACTTCCTCCACAGCCGTTAGTTGGGTCTCCTGAATACGATGCCCAACTTCAAAGGCAATACGGAGGAATGAAGCCTACATTGGGCGCAACATTTCCAGTATCTGCTGTATTTGAAACTCCTGAACAGAAGAAGCAGGAGCAACTTAGCCCTGCGTTCAAGGCTCAACAATTAGCCTTTGAAGATGTTCCTATTGCTTCTGAGCAAAGGAAAGCACAAAGAAGGTTTGCTGAAGCAGAAAAACAACAACAGCAAGCTGCTATCCGGGGTGGTACAGGAGCTGAATTAAAAAAATCCCGTCAAGCTGAAAGCGAAGGATTCGGAGATAGAGTTTCCGCTAATACAGAGGCTTTATGGGAAGGTGCTAAAAATGCTGGCATTAATATATTCAATGGGTTGAGGACAGTGATGAACGCTGCTGCCTTGAATGAAACCCCAATGGATGAAGATGAAAGACAATACTATCAGCAGGAGGAATTTGGCAAGATGTATAAAGCCTCAAAAGAGGCGGGGGAAAACTTGCAAAATGAACTTTATAGGCTTAATGTATCTACAGATGTATTAGACGCTATAGACAAAGGTGATTATGGCAAGATTCCAGAAGCAACACTACAAACTATTGGTAATGTAGGTATTTCCGCAATATCAAGTTTCCTTACGGCTGGTGGCTCTATGTACTTCCAAACGCTTCCAGATAGCTATAGAGAAGGTGTTGAGGCAATAGCTAGACAAAAGGGCATAACGCCAGAAGAAGTTATAAGAAGTGGGGAAGATGCTAAAATGACGGCTCAAACAGTGGCAGGAATATCATCTGCTTTGGAAAGAGCTGGAGCTGGATATTTGAGTAAATCAATTGCCAACAAAGGAGGCTATAAAGCCGTTAGAGATTATCTAATTCGAAATGGATTTGGTAAAAATGCTGGTCGTGCTGCTGGTTTGGGATATGCTGGAGTTGGAGAGGGTTCGACGGAATATGCACAGCAAGCAACACAACAACTTGGTGGAATTGCGGCGGCATCAGAAGACGCTTCTCAATTCTTCAAAAAACTTCCTAAAGAATTCTTTAATGAACGAGCTGCTAAAGAAAGACTTAGTGCAGGGGCTAGTGGATTTATAGGTGGTGCTGGTGCTGTAGGAATTGGCCGAGGATTTAAAAGGTCTCTTGGGACAGGCGTTTCGTTAGATAAGTTTAGCGACAATGTTGTCAATAATGAAATAATTCAAGAGGCCGCAAGAGGCTACGAGGATAATATTACAAAAGCGGAACAGCAAGGCAGGAAGCCTGATTCGTTCAATCAGAAGCAATTAAAGAAGATTGCCAACAATCCTGAATCCTGGGTTAGGGAAGAGATAAAGTACATCAGGCAAACAATAGAAAGCAACAAAACTCTTGGTCTTGATTCCAAGGTGGAGGAGAATAGTCTAGCTAAGGCCACGTCTCTTTTGAACCAAATCAAGGCTGAAAAGAAAGCAATAGAGCAAGCTGACATTGCTTCTTCTGAAGTTCCTGTAGCTCCAGAAGCATCTGTCGTTCCAGAAGCACCTGTAGCTCCCGTAGTAGCTCCTGAAGAATCTCTTACTGAAGAACAGAAAACGGTATTAGGAAATTTAGAGGAGGAGAGAAGGCAAGAGTTAATTTACAATTCCCAGGCTCACGATGATAGTGAGGCTCAAAGCCGTGCTGACCAACGAACCAACAAAAAGTTCGACAGGCTTCGTGAAGAGGTAGTTTTAGGTGTACCTCCCGTAACGGAAGAAGTCCCTGTCGCTCCTGAAACGGAGGATGAATTATCCTTCCTTGAGGAAATGAGACTTACGCCTGAAGAAGAAACGGCTCCTGCGGCCCCTTCGATGCAATTTAAACTACCAACATTAAATTTGCCTCGCCAAGAAGGGTTTGCTCCTTCATTGCGTAAACTTGGTTATACGGATGAGGAAATATCTAGTATGACCCTTGAGCAACAACAAGATATTGTTATCAACAAAACTGAACCTGCAAGGGCAGAAAGCAGTTCTAAAGTTGATGTTGAAAAAGAAAACCAAAGATTAGAAAAAGTTGCGGATGCTCAAAGGAAGTTAGATGAAGATATTGCTGCCACGGAGGCTTCATTAGCAAAAGAGGAAGTAGTCGCAGCTGCTCCAGTTACACCTGCCGCTCCAAAAGCAGAGCCTGCAAAAACGAATGAGGAACAAATAGCCATCCTTAGAGCAGAGGAGCAAGCAGAACTTGACAGCAGGATAAAAGGGGCTGATAAGTATAGAGGGCCAGACGGCAAGGTGGACAAGACTAAACTTACCAAGAAAGCCGACATAAAAGCCTTTGACGAGGTGTATGACAAGTACGACAAGCTGATAAGTCCTTTGATGGAAACGAAGCCTGCCGAAACAACCGCCCAAGCCGAGTTTACTTCCAAACAAGAATCTTCTGCTTCCACAGAATTTGACGGCACAAAGAAGCCATCAAAAATCAAGACAAAGTCTTTTGACAACAAGCACGGCAAGGGAGCGTTTGAAAGGATGAAGAACATCACAGATAACTTTGAAGACATAATGGACGGCCTGTCCGGGAAAATAAAACAAGATTGTCTATAAAATGAAAGAATCACTATTAAAAGCCAGCGACAAGAAGCTGCTGAACGAAGCCGTAGGACACGAACTCTACGCTTCCAACTTTTACAAGTATGCCGCTTCCTGCTGTCAGAAGTATGGCCTATTCGGAGCGCAGAAGTTCTTTGAGAAGGAATCTGCTGATGAACTCACACACTATTACAAGCTGCGTGATTTCTTTAACGACAGAGGGGACGAAGCCGATATGCCTCAAGTGGATGAGGTGGACTTCAAGGAAGTCATTGACCTAATGGGCATCCTTGACGCTTCTTACGAGCTTGAGAAGGACTTAGGCGATTTCTACAATGACTTCTATTTCTCCACAAAGGATGCTACAGTGCAAGTGGAACTTCACGATTTTGTAGGATTCCAAACCAAGGCTGTGGGCGAATACGGAGACCTTATAGCTCGTCTCTCGCTTGTTATAGAATGTCCTGGAGGACTACTTATCTTTGACCAAGAATTAGGCAACAAATAGAAATGGCTAAACTTCCTTGCATTCCACAATCCCGGATATTCACTCTAAAGGAAACGGGAGAAACAATGTCTTACGACCAAGTGAGACAATACTTAATGTCCAACCCTGAATTGTGGATGGGGGCAAAGGAGGGCAAGGAAGTAGCAGATGCTCTTAAAGATGTTGAGAGTACGGCTAAGGCGTTAGGTGGATTAGAAACAAATAGTCTTTACACACTAAAGGGTATATCAGAGCCAACATCTGTAACCTCAGCAGAGGATGGTTGGACTTTTGTGAGAATGCCTGATGGGCAATACACTGATGGAGACCAATTTTATGATTCTTGGGAAGAATTAAAGAAAGTAGGCGAAAGAGAAGAACTAAATCTAAAGCAATCAACCAAAAAACAGGAGAATGAAGCAAGGTCAATGAAAATGAATCAAGTAGCTCAGGACGAGATACTTAATAAAAAGTTTAAGGATAAATTAGAGGTTTGGAACTATCTAAATGACGAGGGGTTGAAGAGGCTTGGTTATTCAAGCCCGATGGATATGAGTGATATAGATAGGGAAATACTTGCTGGTTTAATAAGTAATGGAGTAGATAGGTACGAAAATAATACAATGCAACTTTTGTTGGAAGCGGATGAGTTGCTTGGCAAATCTGTAAGTATGTCTATCTCTGAAGCCTACCACGCTGCCAAGAAGGACGGCTCTAACCCTGACCTTGTAAAAGCCGTTGAGGACTTAGTTGGAGGAAAACAGAAAGCAGAAATAGACCCAGTAATTGCTTTCCTTGATAAGGGGAAAATCAAAGGCGTTGCTGGTATGAATGCGGCTTTATGGAATAAAGCTATTGACATTATTAAGGCAGCCTATAAAGCAGGTAAAGCCGCTGTAGAAGCCGTTCAGGCGGGCATTGACTTTCTAAAGTCAGAAGGAGAGGACATTGCTAAGTATCAAGACAAAATTGATACCATTACAAAAGGGTTTGAAAACCTTGCTAATAAGGCCGCAGAAAAAGCAAAGCCTTTAGAGGGTAAAGCTGTAGGAGCTGCCGTAAAGAAAGCTGCCGGGGTGAAGAATGAAGTTAAGAACAAGGTTCAGAAATTCATTGACAAAGCCTTTGCTATTGGAAGCGGAGTGGGCTTCAAAGAAGGGGTGGAGAAAGGAACGGCACAAGGCAAAAAAGCTGGACTTGCTGCGGGTAAAGAAGCAGGATTCCAGAAAGGATTCACGAAAGGAGCGACAGAAGGAGGCAAGGCTGGATTCGTTGCGGGTAAAGAAGTAGGACTTCAGCAAGGCACAGAGAAAGGCTTTACTAAGGGAGCAACAGAAGGCATGAAGGCGGGAGCCATCGAGGGCAGAACGCAAGCCGTTGATATGCTCCGTAACGCTCTTGCCAATCTTGCTGGCGAACTAACGCCCAAGCAAATCTCCGCTATTGTGCAAAGAATGGGAAAGTTTAAAACTTTCTCAGAAGCGGCTAAACAGAACTTCATTGACTACGCCAACAAGGTGATAGAGGATGCCAATTACATTGCAAAGGAGAAGAACGCTACGGTAATAAGGAAGGCCGTAACTAAAATCAGCAAACGTACTAATGTAGCGGCCAACGACCAATCATTGTACAAATCATTCGCTGCTCTTTCCATCTCGCACCTCACTCCACAGGACTTGGATACATACATGGACTGGGGAACGAAGATAAGAGCCAAGGCATTAAAGCCAGGGGACAGGGCGGAGCTTGCTACGTTTATTGAGCAAGCGCAACAAAGACAAAACGCCATTACCCAAGAGAGAAGCGAGAAGATGAAGGAGGGACGTATGCGTAACCTCCGTGCTGAGTTTGACGAAATGCAGGAGGCAGGAACTCTTCCTGAAGGAATAACAACCTTTGATGAATATGTTGCTTCTAAAAAGCCGAAGCCAAAAGCAAACCCCATTGAGGCTAAAATTGAAGCAGTGAGGGAAAGGCTTAGTGAAATTCCTGAAGGGGAGAACGCAATGATTGACAGGCTACGAGATGCAGACTTGTCCGTCTTGAGTCAAGATGACCTCATTCTAATTGACAACTCCCTGTACAATTACATTGACACAGGAAATTTATTTGGCATAGGTGACCCGCTATCAAAAGCGGAAGGTCTTGGGCCTGTAAAAAAAGCTGTAGAGGTAGGGCTAAAAACAAGAAGACAGGTGGACCGTGAGGATGCTGAAAAACTTGGTATGGCTAATTTCTTCACCACTATTGGAGGAACAAACGACGTGTCTGCCAAGCTAAGAGCACTTCTTATTCAGCCTTGGCTTAGTGCTGCTACACAAGCTAATTCAAAATATATTGAAATAGAAATAGCTCTTATGGCTAAGGCCGACAAGCTAAAGATAAAACAGGAGAATTGGAATAGAATAGATTTGTTTGGCTTTCTCAACGAAGGAGAAGACAACCCAGATTTATTTAACGCACTAAGAGACCAGAAGCTATCAGACCTTAAAACTCTTAAAAATAAGGCGGAAGAAAATAAAGGCGACGACACTGCTTCAGCAGAGGCTCAGAATTATGCTTATGAGTCTTTAAAAGCAGCTATAGAAAGTCTTGGGCTCAATAAGAATAGTACGCTCGAATCCATTAGGGAAAAGCTATCGGCAAACGAATTAGCTTTCTATAATGAAATGAGAAAGTATCTTGACCAATACTCTCCGAAAGCCATAGAGAACATGGAACTTTATGGAAACAAGGAGGTGGGTATAGTTAAGAACTATTGGCCAAGAACAACAAACAAAATCAACGAAAAACAAAAAGGGGTTGATGCGTTTGATTTATACGGAAGCGAAAATGTCGGAAAGAATATGTTCGGCAGGGAAAAAGGACGTTCGGGGCTTCTTGGAGAAAGTGGATATTACACACCTATTGGTCAAGAAAACTACTTCAACGGCCTGAAAGAAACCATGCTAATAGCGGAGGCTGCTCATGAATATCACATGATGCAGGCTTTATACAACACTCCAGATAAAGGATTTAACCAGCTAATAAAAGGGCAAGGAGCTAATGGTATCAAGGAGTTAATGATTGATTGGATAATGGACACAAAGAATCAGGGCCGTTATCGAGGAGATGTAGCAAAAGTAGGGGAAGACATTAAGAACGAAATTCAAAAAGGCTTCACAAGGTCGGTTATAAATAATCCTACGCAAATTGTTAAACAGCCAACAGCACTTGCTTATACATTTGCGGAAGCCCCACAGTCTTTCTTTAAGGCTGTCGGCTTAGTTCTTCAGGGCATGGTGAGTAAGAAGGATAGCCGAATATCAAAAGCTATTAACGGATTATTTGACACCACTACTCTTGGGTTAAGGCTTTATCACCCAGAAATGGTGGAGATAGGCGAGAAATACGCCATTGATAAGTCTGCGATGCTAAGAAAAATTCAGCAATTACTAAAAACCACTAATTTTTTATCAGGCGGTGATACAATAACTCCTATGGATAAAATTGTTTCCCAAATAGCTACACTTGCCGGATACATTCAGCAGGCAGAAAGGGGCGGAAAGAAGTTTAATATTTTTGAGGAACAAGCAAAAGGCTATGATATAGTGGCGGCTGCTGCGGGGGAACAAATGCAAGCAAAAACCAACAACGAGAACGCAGCCATTTATTTAAGCAGAAACCAACTTAATAGAAGAGCGTTATATTATCTTGGTAACTTTCAGGCCAATGCTGTACGCAATTTGTACATTAGCATTAGGAAGATAACGTCAGCAAGAACAAAACAAGAACTTCGGGAAGGATTCCAGGGCGTTGCAGGATACCTTCTTTCGGCATCCTTGTTTGTGAAAGCTGGGATGTTTACTTCTTACACTACTGCCGCAGGTGCATTTTATTTATATCAAGCCATAATGAATTCGCTTGGCGACACTGAAGATGATGAGAAAGAAAAGGAGCGCATACTAAAGTGGTTGGAATCAAAGCAATTGCTTAGTGCAAAAAGAAGAATAGCAGGGGAAGTTATTAGTATGTTTACAGGCACACAAGGCTCTTTTGCAAGAGCAGGTCTTGAAGCCGCATTGGCTGGACTTGAGCAAGCCTATTACGCATACACAGAAGAAGACGAAGAGGTATATGATAGAATATTCTTCACTCCAGAAGCAACAGGATATGCAGGTATTGTGGCTGATAATATTATATCTCCATTTGAGGCAACATCAAGAGCCACAAACAAAGAACAAGAAGCAATGGTTCAGGCAACACTTCTTGCGGGTAAATTCCTTGGACAATCTGCTGGTGTATTCTATGGACAAAACCTTAACAATGCCGCTAAGTTTGTAGAGAAAGAGGCTAGGGTAAGGAAAGAAGAAAAGAATAAGGTGGGGCAAACCGAAAAGAAAAAGAAACTTTCTGAGGCTAAAAGAGAATGGACAAAAAGTATTGAACAGGGGGATGCCGCAAAAGCCAAAACGGCATTTAACAAGGTGGTGGAAATCACCAATCAGAATTTGAAAAAAGAAGAAAAAGAGTCGCCATATAGTATTGGCATAGACCTTCGTGAATCGTTTTACAAAGACAATGTGAGACCTCGTGTAATAAGCGATGAGGATGAAATTTATTGGATAAATTATATTTTTGATGGAAAGAATGGCGATTATGTGATAGAAGAGCAAAAGTTAAAAGACTTAGTTCCTCCTTCTGAAAGGCAGAGATATATTGATGAATATAAGAGGGAGCTTGCTAAAGTAGAGAAGATGACTGCTCTTATGAATAAAACCATAAAGGCGAAAAACGCATACGATAAGCCAGTGAATTGGGCACAGCCTTTTGATTGGGTGAAGCTAGTTCAAGATAAGATGGATAAGAAGTAACTTTGCAATATGATACACAGGATTGACAGGGTGAACCCCGATGTAGATGACAGGGTGATAAAGCCTAACGAGGCGAGGAGTGCAACGAACTTGCGCTTCGGGGCTTCCATAGACGACACGAACCTATCGGGAGGAACTTTGTTCTTAGGGACAGAGCCTCTTCCGTTTAATGCTCCTCTTGGAAACAATTCTTGCGTGGGAATATATGCCGACTACGAGAATCGTTTTGTGTTCTTCGCTCTTTATAACAGCAATAACGACCACGGCATCTACAGGATTAATTCCTTTGACAATTCTGTACAGGCGGTGGTGGCTGGAGGTTGGCTAAATTTCCAGCTTACATACGAAGACGGAACGCCTTTCAATGTATCTATTGTATCTATTGACGGCAAGCTATACTGGACAGACGACATCAATCCTCCACGAATGGTTAATGTCGAAAAGGGCATTCGCACAGAATTGTTTCTGGCGGGACAAGGGTCGGCAATTGATATTTATCCCCCTGCTGAAGAATGGCATTATAACCAGCTTAAACGACCTCCTGGGATGGCCTTACAGGTGAGTCCTCAGATAGAAAAAATATTAGAGGACGTGAGTTTGACAAAGCGTAATCGTTCTCAAACTGCTGATGGGTTTCAATATTCGTATTATTACGTTTATGACAATTACGAGGAGTCCCGTTTAGCTCCTTACAGCATTAACACTTACGGCAATTTTAATGTCCAAGTGACAATCCCGGCTGACGAGTTTAATAATTATGTGAATGGTAACAACTTAGTTTACGCTGTTGTTATTGTGCTCAGAAATGGAAACGATGGCGTTTGGAGGGAGATAAGATACGCAAGGAACGATGCCTCACTAACAAACACTTTTACATTCCAGAACATACAGGCAGCATCAAAGACGCTTGTTGATTCTGACATTACAGATGCGAGATTCGACTCCGTGCCGTTGATTAGTAAGACGAATGAGATAGCCCAGAACAGGGTGATTCACGGGAACTACTTGCTAGACTATCAGCCCGTCTCTGGAATTTTGTTTAACTTCGCAATGAACACTGTTCGGCCCGGAGATTTACAGGGAGTTCAATACGACAGAACCGCTGAAAGGTCTTTTGTCCCTTGGGGGAGATATTCCTTTGGAGTTGAATTTGTCGACATATATGGCAGGACGCTTCCCGTTATTAATGCTGCTGATAAATTTGCTGGACCGTGGAGAGTGGGGCAGGATTTTAATGTATTGCAACAATCCAATGCTTACGAAAACGTACAAATAACTAATTTTGACAATAGAGATACAAGATACATAGCCCAATATTCTATTACAGGAACATTGCCCGATTGGGTGGACAGGGTGAATATTGTCAGAAGTAAATGCAAGAACATTTTACAGATGAATCAATCTGTATCGTTTATGTATTTGTGGTATAGAGGCCCAGACAATACAGATGTTTTTTTCACATTTGTTCCTTATTCTATAAATTCAAACTGGAATCCTTATTTTAATGCTATGGGCGGTGCGGCTCGTCCTACCGAGCCAGATTTAAATGTTATTTTTGATACTAATAGCCCTAATAATAAATATACATTTATGGGGTATGCTATTAGGTTTAATAGTGGCGAGCCATTTGTTCAGAAAGACGACCAATATGTGTACATACAGCCTAACCATAATTTACCAACTGAGTACATAGGGCCGCCTATAGGAGTTGCTGATATTGATTGGGGATTAATAGCTTCTAATGACGTTTATTATTATAGGGAAATAGTTAAATACAAAGTGTCTGAGATTCGTGGCAATTTGATACTTATAAACAAAAGCGACGGAATTTATATTCATCCAGATTTTGCTACCCAAACTCCTGAATTAGTTTTATCCGCAAAATCTTATCCTATTGCTTGCTTTACCTCTAATCTTGATAGTTATACAGGCAGTAATAATAATGCAGAAAATATTGAAAAATATATCCCCTTATTATACAATATAATATTAACAACAGAGGGAAATGTGGATGATGACATTCTTTACGTGACAGAAAATTCATATTCACGAACCGAATACAATGATTTAATAGACTCCACTGGAAATTTACAAGGCGTGTGCCTTGGGGATTGTAGATTCTCTCTTTCTCTTCACGAATATGTAGGAGGGAAGGCAAGTATATCAATTTTTAATCCCGGAACTCCATTTAACAGCGGGGGAGCCAATCCTAAAATAAAATCCGTTGACCAACAGCTTCCTGCACAAGGGTGGTATGGGCGTTTTATATCCATGAGTCCTATAGATATTTTTAGGCCACAATGGAATCAAAACATCGGTCAAGTAAACACCACCAATTATAAGCAAGGAAACACAAGGCGACTCACAAGTGCGCTTTGCTTCTCCAATCCGCTTATACAAGGCTCTCAGGTGAACGGGCTAAACAAGTTTAACTCTCTTGACTTCCGTCAGGCTCCGGCTGAGAACGGACCTATCACGGCACTTGTAACAACAAACGCTACACAAAGAGAGCCGGGCGTATTGCTATCTATTGGAACTTTTGGAATCAGCTCATTCTATTACGATGCTATACAGCTTACAAATGTGGATGGCTCTTCTAATGTCACCACAACAGATGCGTTCCTTGCTTCACAGCGTCCACTTCTTGGTCAGCTTGGCACATCAAGACCAATGAGCATATCCGTAACACCATTATCCACTGTCTATTGGTGGAGCGATGTGGTGAACGATATGGTGAGGTATTCCAATGCTGGACTTGAGCGTCTTGGCTTAACATATTCTTTTAGCAATTATTTGAGAAAAGAGTATAACGGGAACGAAATGATTACATCTTGGTACGACCAAGTGACAGATGAAATTTTGTTTAGCGGGAAGAATACAAACGCAGCCACCTTCAATGAGAGGTTCAAAACATTTCAGGGAGCAAGAGAATACATCTCTACGAATGGAATCACTCCAGAACGCTCAATGGGAATTGCCACTAAAATCTATTTCATACTACAAGGCAAAATATGGGTGACGGATGTTAATAGCATAACGGCAAAGGAAAACTTTGTCTTTGGAGATTATAAGAATCCTCAAGTTCGTATTGTAACAAATGAGTCACCATCCATTGTTAAAAGATGGAATCAGATAAAGGTGTATGGGCCAAAGCCTATAAGTACAGACTTGTCTTCTGGACTGCCTGACAATGCTATAGCCAACACTCCGCTACTTTCTTACATAGAAGATGGATGGTGGATTGAAAGGAAGGGGGATTGGGAAGCAGCTATTCGCAGAGCATACAATACGCCTGGAAACGTAATGTCAGGAAAACTTATGGAAAGTAGGATATTATATTCTAATTTTGTGTTTGACGCTCAAACATTTTCTAAATTGAACTTTTTAGAAATCAAGAGCAACTCATCAATAGTCCAATAAAGCTATGGCAGAAAGAGGATTCGATTATAATCAACTCATTGCACCAGGCATTGGTGCTGGGGCTGCATTTCTTGGAAGCATTCCACAGATGGTGGAGGCTAGAAGGCTTCGCAAGGAAAGGGAGCGATTAATGGCTGAAGGTGCGCCCGGAATGTCTCCTATTGAACAGGAGCAAATGGCCACTGCCCGTGCTCGTGCTGCTTCTTCTCTTGCTCCCGGATACGGGAAGGAAATGGAGAACATTGCCGAGCAACAAAGCAACGTCCTAGGAGCTGCCAAGAAAGCTGGAATTACAGGAAGCAATATTATGAATACGCTTTCTCGTTTGAATCAGCAAGGACAGGCAGCTAGGAGGAATCTTGTTATTCGTGGGGAGCAAACACAAAGAGCTGCTCAAGGCGACTTGGCTGACATTTCAATGACGGCTGATGCAAGAAGACAGAATCGTGTTCAAAACTGGGAGGCTAAACTTGCAGCTATGGACGCTGCTCGTAGGCAATACAACGCACAGGCTGGAATGTCTCCTATTCAAGGAGCAATGGCCTTTATGCCGTTAGAAGGGATTAAGGCTGGGACAGGGGCTTTAAAGCCTACTCCAGCATCGGTTACGTTTAATCCCGAAACAGACACTCAATTTGGACCTATGGACGCAGGAGATGATGCACCTATGTCTGGAGCAAATATGAGAGCAGGGTTAGAACCTACGGCGGAAATGACAGGTCTTGGCGGTCAACTTAATATGAAAGATGATATTGGGTACGACCCTTACAAAGAACCGTTAAGAAAATACCCAGCTTTAAATCAAATGTATAACAATATGTTTGACCCTAATGCTGCGGCAAAAAGAGCTGGAATAACAAGGGGAGGGTTTGGGCCTTATAAACAGGCTCGTATTCAGGATTACCCAGCCATAACTAGGTGGAAATACTCACAAAAGTTCCTATAATAAATGTTTGCACCAGACCTCACCCTTCCTTTCGATAAGAAGAAGTCCCCGGAGTTCGGGAAGGACTTTGCTACAGGCTTGGAGTCTTGGCACTTGATGCAAATCGAGAGTCCAAACTTTCCAAAGAGGCGTTGGGCAGAAAACTATCAATACGCTTTAGGTAATCAGAGTTACCTCCGCACGACACAGCCAATAGACAACTTGGGAGCTAACGACTCCCAGACACTACTTGGTGCTGACTTGCGGAACATGAAGCTAACTTCAACAATCCTTGAGAGTATCATAGGCAAGTTGAACAAGCAGCGTTTCAAGCCGTCCGTGTCTATGATAGACGCTCTATCAATGAACGAGCGCACAGACATAAAGGCCCGTATGGAGCTTGCCATGATGCTAAAGCAACAGGGGGCAGAGATGGACCAATACTTGCAGCAGCTTGGACTCACAGCCGATGATGTTCCTATTGACAATACGGAACTTCAGATAATGATGGATTGTATGCCTCAGTTTGTAGAGGAAATGAATCTTGAGTTGGCGTTAGAGAAAATTGGACATGAGAGCAGCCTTGAAACCGTTGCTCGTATGGCAGACTATGATGATGCCATCACTGCCGTCAGAGGTCATTATATAAATAGAGTAAATGGAAAGAAACAAATCGAATGGCTTGACCCACTTAATAGTGGTCATAGTATGTCCTTTTATCCTGATGGCCGTGATATCGTTTGGAGTTACAGAATACGCCCTGTCCCTGTTGAACAAGTACGCATCGAAGCGCAGGAGTTTCTCACAGACGACCAGTTAAACAATCTTAAAGGCGGACAATTTAGCCTTCTATACAATTGGCTTTATTGGTGGGCATCACCGGGAGCTAATAGCTATTTAGCTTCTTTCACAAACACATACACAGACTATGTTCTCGTCATGGACTTTGAGTTCGTCTCCACTGACCTACTCTACACCAACATTAAAAACGGAAAGGCTTACAATGGATATTCCAAGAAAACTGCCGGAAAAGATGGAGACGTTTACACAGCTAAGGTACAGAACCTTTTCGGGGGTAGATACATTTGCGGAAGCGGACTTGTCTATGACTATGGTGTCAAGCCTGGTGTTCGTCAACCTATCGTAACCAACAACGAAGATTCGTTCAAGGTGAATGCTTCTAAGGTGTATGGCTCATTCGTGTGGCATCACTCTTCAATGATTAGGGGCGAATCCGTTTCCATCATTGACAGGGCCAAGCCGCACATTGACGCTATTGAAGACACCTTTAAGAAGTTCAAAACGTATGTGAAAGGATTTCTTCCTTGGATGATAAGGGTGGACCAAGATGCCTTGGCCGACCTTGCTATGAAGGAAGGAGATGACGTGACAGCAGAAGACCTAATGACTACGCTTATGGAGCGTGGCTTAGGCGTTGTTTCCTCATCTGCCTACAAGGGCTTCCACAATGCTTCTGTAAAGGACGCAATCTCCATCATGGCCAATGAAGGGGGAGGGAATTTAAATATCCTATGGAGTTTATTGCTTCAGCAGATTAACCTCCTTCACGATGTCGTGGGTGTTCCAAAGGTGGACACAGGAGGTGCTGTAAACCCAGGAGTGGGTAAGGCTGTAACGCAGATGCTTGTTCAAGGAGGCGACAATGTGTTGTCTGGATTGATGGAAGCTAAGATACGTTTGTATTCTTCTTTGTGGGAGAATCTAATGTACGACATTCTTCAGACAGGAGAAGCGGGTGTGGCTAAGAATAAAGCATTCACCATCCCTGCTGGTAATCCTAATGAGCGCATTCCAAATCTTATTTGTGAGCCACTACCAACAGAAGCAGATTGGCAGGACTTGTATAACAAGGCCCAGCAAGCATTAGCGGCAGGAACTCTTACAATGGACCAATATGCCTACCTGAAAATCATAGACAATATGAAGCAGGCTTGGGGCTATCTGGCTGTGCAACAAAAGCGCACAGAGATGAAGAAGATTCAGCAACAGCAAATGGCTGACCAAGCCAACACAGAACGCCAGATGATGTCTAATCAACAGGCGCAACAAGGGAAAGAAAAATTAGAGCAACTCAAAATATTTGGAAATGTTATTCAGGAATATGCGAAGGCTGCCTTTGCCAATCCTATGAATAGTGGAAATCCTGATTTAGTTTTGCAAAGAATACAATTAGAAATGGATAAAATGTATGGAAACAATAATGGAGGACCAGAACAACAACCAGCCGGGCCTGGACAGCAACAGCCAGAACAATATGGAGAGCCCGCTCCTGATGAGCAATACGGAGGAGAACTATCAGGGGAACCCGTTGAGGGTGACGAAGGTGGGCTTCCCGGAGGAGGAGAATACGAGTTTCAATAATGAGTCTCAAGAAGAGGAAGCAATAGCTCCTCCAATTGATGCGCCCATTAACGAAGACCAACCCGTAGTAGATGACATAGATACTCTGCGGGCTAAACTTGCCGAGCTAGAAGCAAGGCTACAACAAAATCCTGAGCAGCCTCAACCACAAGTTAAGGTGGAGTACAGGATGCCGGAAGAGGTGAGGGAGTTGTTAGACAACCCACAAACCTTGGCTATATTAAGCGAAGACTACACAAAGAAGTCTGTCGTTGACCTTATTAAAGATGCGTTTCGTGAGTCCAATCCTTGGGCTAAAACAGACCGTCACATTGAAGCACACTTGAAACGTCAGTATCCCGATATTGACTTTGATATACCCGAAAATCTTGGACTCGCTGAAGAGGACTACGATGCAATTGCATGGCAAGCCGAAGGCATTCGTCAGCAGCGCATGGCTCATCAGGATGAGATTAGAGGGAAGATTGAGTCAGCAAAGACTCCCGCTATTACAGAAGCAGATTTAGAAGGCTACCAATCGCAGTTTACTAATCTTGTGGAAGATGGCATTAAGGGAATTAAGCCAGCTGCACTGTCCTTGGATATTCCGGGGTATAAGATGCCTGAGCTTGACTTTGAAAAGATTCGGGATATTGTCTATAGTGATGCTGTGCCTTTATCACTCGACGCAGAAGGCAATGTGTGGCCTAATATGAAGGCTGCCGCTGCTATGGCTGAATTGGAGATGCTTAAGAGTCAGATTCCAGCGATGTTGGAAGCGGCTCGTAGGGTGGCTCCAAAGGAAGCAGTTGAGGCGATGAACCGTACACTGAACAATCAAGTGCCACAAAATAACGTATCACCCGTTGACCCCAAAGGAGCGTTGTCCGCAAAGGCTCCAATGTTTGGTGGACTTCGAGTGGTGGGTGTACAATCAAATTTTTAACGTAAAGAAACAAAATGGCAAATCCACTTTATGGGTCGACAGGTGTTAGTACCTATAGCCCGCAAAACCCAGCAGACGCTGCTACACTATCTGGCCTAGCAGACACCGTATCATTTGTACGTGAGTTCTGGCCTACACTTCTTGACCGCTATCCTGACAGACAGCTCATCGAGAATGGTCTTATGGCTCACCTTGTTGACAACAAGGCTTTCGTTGGTGTTGCTTCTAACACTACGCAAGTGTTCCACGCAGAACAAGACACTGTTCTTAATACGCTTGAAGTTATCTCTGTAACATCTCCTTCAGGAGCAGCAGGCGGAGCTGCTACAATTAATGTAAAAGCTCCTGAGCTTGTGCAAGGCGCATCTACAACATACTATCCATATGCCACCGTTGGTCAGAACTTTCAGCTTGCAAGCAATCCTGATTTGATTCTGAACGTAGTTAGCGTTACGCCTCCTGCTTCCACTGCAACCAACAATTTCTCTATTGTTGTTCGTCCTTCTTCCACAGTGTTGGTAACTACATCCACTGTTGCTGGTGGCGGCATTTTGCTTCCACAGGACGGTGTGAACGACATCAATGGCGACTTCGCTAATGGTTCTGTTCGTGGATGGGCTCGTTATGGCGTGAACTTCCAATACATGAGCACTCCTTCTGCTATTGTTGGTCAGGATACATACAATCAGGCTTTCATGTTCCAGCTTGAAGGCGGACAGAGCATCCTTGCTCCTCGTATCTTCGCTGATGCTATGATGACTGCTATGTTGAAGAAGTCTGCTGCCATCACTCGTGGAACAGGCGAAACTTTCAACGGACTACAAACCACTGTTGGTTTCACTCAGGCTGCTCAAACTTTTGGTCTTACAGATGACTACGCTCCAGGAGCTGTACAAATTGGTGACCTTGAGAACATTGGTATCCGTCTTATGAACCGTGGTGCTGGTACAGAACTAGACCTTTGGGGTGGCTATGCTTTCTTGCAGAGCATTCAGCGTAACGCTCTTCAGCCTCTTACAGGTGGTGCTGTTCAATACATCTCTGGTGAAATGAACAACGGCTCTGCTTCTTCTCGTCCGGGCTTGAAGCAATCTCTTGGACACTTCATCCTTGGTAAATTCAAGGTGAACTTGAACGAGGCTTCTGAGTGGGCGCACAAGGCTATGTATTCTCCTGATATCACTGGTGATGGTTCTTCTCTTACCAACGGATATTGGGCGAACTCTTTCTGCATCATCCCTAAAGAGCAAGTGGCTGTTCCTCGTGAACTAACCAACACCTCTTACACTGTCACCGCTCCAATGTTCCGTGTTCTTCAATTGAAGGCTCCGGTTACTACAGGCGGCACACCAGTGATGAACCAAATCGTAAAGCGTGACCCAGCTCACTTCAATGCGATGAAGTACCAAATCATCAACAATGAGAACTTTGCTGCTCAGACAATGCTTGCAGGCAAGCTGTACTTTGGCGGAACCATCGTCTAATTGTTAATGTGAAATAAAAAGGGGGCCGCTGAAAAGTTGGCCCTTTTTTTGTTACTTTGTTTTTCAATCAAACAATGTATATATGATAGTATCAAACACAAGGGACTCCATCCATGAAATCAACACATGGCCTGAAGAAGTGGAGAGCAAATTAATTTCTTTAGAGCCAGGAGAAATTATTAAAGTGAGGCTCAATCCGAGTAAATGGAAGACAGTGTTCGAGCAGAGAGGAACTTCTCAGGACATGAACCGTCCAATGTCTTCAGGCACTGTGAGAAAGGTGGGACAGCACGGCATCCCTTCTCCTTGGACCATTCGTTGGGAGAGACAGCCATATCAAGTGGGCTTCCTTGAAGGGTATGATATTAATGGCGTTGCTCGTTATAATCATCCCGTGTTCAACGAAGCAGGAGAGATGATATTCAACGGGGATAGAGTGAACGACAGGGAGAGATTCTTTGCCATTCAGCTACATCCTCAAATGAAGATTGACCCACTGACAGGACTTGAAAGGGGTAATTGGAAGTTTGAAATCATTGATGCTGAGAACGATAGCACAGGAATCACACAGAACTTCGAGGTTAAACTTGCTTTGCTTAACAAGATTAAAGACCTTGACGAGGCTAGCTTGAACATCCTAATGAAGCCTGTGATGTATGAGAGAAGTTTCTTGGGCATGATGGACTTAAACAACAAGCCTAAAGCTGCTCGTGCCGTTCTTGTAAAGAAAGTGGAAGCAGGCGCAATTAAGGAAGTAAACGAACTTTTGAAGTCGCTTGACGAAGTGAACAGGATTGGTCTTGTGTATGATGGACTAACTTCTAAAAAACTCATATGCTCAGAGACAAAGCTGATGCGTTATGATGGATTAGAAATTTGTACATTTGCAGAAGAGATAAGTATTCCGAATATGGAAGTGGCTGCGATTAACATTCTTCGTTTTGCTGGACACGCAGCAGGATTCGAGGAGAAGGTGATTGAGTTTCTTCGTGAAGGATATGAGTCTGCCAAATCTACTACACACAAGGCTCGTAGAGGAACTAAAGAAGACTAATTGACATGGATACGTTAGAAACACTGAACGCTAAATATCTTTCTTCTCTTGGATTTGACATTCAGGGAGGATGCACCGTTGCATCAGAGCGAACTCAAATTTTATTAGCTTTTATTCAAGAGGTTACTTTCAGACAGAGCTCTGCTGTGAACGACCAGGTGACAGCGAATCAGCTTCTAACATTTACGTATCAAAACTATCAATAGACACGGGTTTTTTTCAAAATAAATAAGGCTAGAGAAGGGGGATTATGTCCTCCTTTTCTATTTATATTGCGACATGAATAAGGTGCTGCTTGGGATTCATGTTGGAACTCAGGAGAAGATTCCACAAACGGAGCAAGAAAAGATTGCTCTTATAAGAAGTTCGTTGCTGTGGCAGGAATATAATGGCCCTATGATTATAGCCCTTGACGAAGCATTTTACATATGGCTTCATCACAATGGACTAGAAGGAATGTATCAGGACATCATTCCTCTAAGCATAGAATACGAAGACGAGGAGGACATACGAAAGCACTTCATAGCCCACGTCCCATACGAATTATATTTCGTTGGAATGGATGAACTCTCTACGCCAAACGAGCAGGGGAAAACTTTCTCTATAAGAGAGGAAATGGAACAAAAAGATTTTGTAGATTTGCAAATAGAACTTCTTCCTGAAGAATACAAAAAATTGATATGGCAGTAACTCCTCCACCATCAGCAAACTTAGTCCCTGTAAGGCTAGACTATACGGCCTCCGGGATAGTGTTTGCTAAAGCAACGGCTGAAAATTTAGCCATAGCAAATACCCAAAGTGGTATTGGAACGCTTAACGATGTAATCGAGCCTGTGACATTTGCTCAGGGGCTAATAAATATTACAAACGGAAGCACAGCAATTACAGGAACGGGAACTGTTTTCACGAGCGATTTTAGTGCTAGTCAGTTTTTGTTTTATTACGATAATGAGGGAGACCCGGTTCTTGTTGGTAAGATAGCAAGCATTGCTTCTGATACCTCAATGACACTCACTGCAAATGCGACAGTGACTAAGACATTGGTTAATTGCGGAATGTCCTCTATAGTTCTTTCAACTAGCGACAACATCATCATCCGCATCCCTGTTGCCTTAACAGGCTTTGGCCCTAATGTGGCAGTGATTCCTAATTGGAATGTTTATAAGAATTTAGTAACGGGGTTTAACAACACTTCATCAAATAATCTTGAGCAATATAGTACTACAGGAACACCTCAAGAAGCGGCAACACCGCCTCTTGTGAACATTCCATACACCATCACTCCTGTTTATAACTTCCAAAGTTTTTATGCAACAGTGGGTGGTCAGAGAGTAACTTTATATTGGCAAGCAGCTACAGATTTTCCAAGTTTTTGTTTTGCGGTGTTTAATCCTAATGGGGATGCAGATACAAAACTTGCTGCAAGCACTCTTTACAAACTATTTGCAAGCGAAACATTCCCCCTTAACGGTATTAGGGTGACACTTTCATACAATCCAGGTTTACTATCACAAGCAGGATACTAAAATGTCAAATTATAATTCAACGGTACAATACTTTCGTGTAAATGCCAATAATACGGCTATTGCTACGAGTAACAATGGAGTGGGGACATCTGCTCCAACGGAAGAAATAACAGCTCCTGTTCTTGGCGGAACATATGTTAGTGGTGCATCCACTGCTATAATTACCGGAGCGGCATCTGGAAGTCAGGACTTTAATGACCTTGCTGAAAACCAATACTTGTACTACATCAATAGCACAACAGGAGCGTATGTGTTGATGGGTCAAATTGAAACGATTGATTCAGCCACACAAGTGACGCTATACGCTACATCTTTAGCAACTCCAAGTGCATCTCCTGCTGATAATTTGGTTGGTTCTTACTTCCTTATAACAAATACAGAAAGTATTTATTTCCGCATAGCAACAGAAATAGGTGGTACTGCTGGAGCAAACAGGGTGAATCTTCCTGATTTTAGTTTTTGGAGAACTTCTTCTAATGTTACAACGGGCGTTAACAATCCCGGTATAACAAAGTTGGAGCAGATAAGTAATGTTGGCTTCCCTGTTAGTACGGCAGCTTCCGTTCAGAACATTGATTTCACAATTCAGACAATGAATGTGTTTACGGCAGGGTCTGGGGCTAATTCAAGTAATTACTTCCCCAATACCACCCTTTTCCCTACATACATATGGATAAAGATTACTCCAGCAACCACGAACAACAACTTGGCTAGTAAGACTATGTATAGGCTTACAACAGAGGAGTCGTTCCCTGCATTGAATATAGGAATAAACACGCCTCTTGCTACATTGCAAACTGCTGGATACAACATCACGCAAACAAGTACGCAAAGCAATCAAACAAGTGGGTCATAAATAAATGGCAGCTCAGATTGTCTTTAGGACGCAGGGACAGGCTACTTCGTTTGTATCAACAACAAATGGAGTTCCTATATTTCTAACATCCTCACAATCTATACGCTTCCTAAATACAACAAGTCCCACTTCTCTGTTCTTAACAAGCAGTAGGAAGGATGCATTCTTAACAACGACAAGTCCTATTCCTATTTTCCTCACTTCTTCACAGAGTGTGGCTTTCTTAGTTACTCCTGACACAAATACAACAAAGTTACTTGTTCCTAAAATAGGGACATTGACATTTGATTCTGGTCAGACATATGTAGAAGTTCCTGATGCAACAGGAGAGTACGATGCTATAACAGACCCAGGAGGGTGGAATCCAAACGGAGACCCGACAATACCTGGAAGACCAGCAAGAGACGAGGCTTATCTATGGACTGTTTACAGAATATGGAGCAAGCCATTTGCTGATGGGTATGGAGTGAACACACAAACCCCAGACTCTCAAGCAGAGCAATCGGACGACCCATACATC
>Ga0255130_1000126_pt1 | contig 22087 bp, 16 predicted proteins | sample Law_Yuk_RepB_8d_FD_188560 | JGI IMG/M metagenome (GOLD analysis project Ga0255130, IMG submission 188560) | Freshwater microbial communities from St. Lawrence River, New York, United States - Law_Yuk_RepB_8d | ecosystem: Environmental > Aquatic > Freshwater > River | place: USA: New York...
ACCAACGCCAGATAGAGTTTCCAAGGCCGGTGGGTCTCCTCGAAGGGATCCACCAGGTCGCAGGTGGAACCCGGCGGCAACTCCGCAATGGCCGTCAAACGGGTGCCGAAAGGTACATTGATCCGAGCTTTGGCGTTCACGGCCCAACCATTGGCGTCGAGGATGGGGCCCAGGTTCCGCTTGCGGAGTTTGATATAGGTCATCACCAGCGACGGACCCGAGATGAGGACCATGATGCCCAGGATGGCACCGACCATGGCGAAGGCGCCCTGCGCCCATAGGTCTTTGCCCAGAGTGGCGACCGCCGCAAAGAAGCCCCCGATGGCCCCGAAGGCCACACCCAGGGCGGCGACCGTGCCGATGTCGACTTTCTGGGGAACACTGGCCGCCGGTGCCACCGCCGGTGCCGCTCCCTTGGTCACTGCCGCCGTCGCAGCGGCCGTGAGCTTCTGACTGGCCGCCGCATCCGCCTCGGCCGCCCGCTTAGCGATCTGTTCTTCCACCCAACGAACGAAGCGCTTGTACGGCTGCCAGAAGGCTTGGCGGAGGCTGATGGGGTTGACCACGATCTTGGTGATGGTGGCGTCGTAATCGAGCCCCTTGCGGTCGTAGAAGACGCCATTGCGGCCGACCATGAGATTCTCGTCGTCGCCCTGGGAGAAGATGGCCACCACGGTCATCTTCTGGCTGTTCGCCTTGCGCACGCACTCGACGTAGGCCAAGTAGGCTCCGGCCAGGCTGGCCATCACCGCGTGCTTGGCCGGATCGGCCACCGTGATGCAGAGATTGCAGGACCGCTGGTCGAGGTAAAGGACGCCCGCCTGGAAGATCGCCGGTGACCCACCATCATAGAGGTCGCGGAAGTTCACGAAGTTCGAGGCGAGCACGATCAGGTCGCGGTGGAAGCGAACGAGTTTTTCGACCGAAGCAACCCCGGACGCCTCCGCCTCCAACTCGCGGTCGCGGGCGATGAGCGCGGTGATCGTCGTCTTGGCCGGCCCCCGAAGGATTTCCCGCACCCGGGCGATGCCTAAGGTCTCGACTCGGACTCCGGCTTTGATCCCCAACCACGCGGTGTAAGGAGCCAAGCGGTTCTGAAGAGTTTGCCACTCCTCTTCGGTAAGGCTCTCGCGGTCTCCCAAGAGCGGCACAACGGAGGCTGAACGGAACGCAGCAATGGCGGCGGCATGGGCCGGGTTGAGACCCGTGACCAAGGACAGCGGTTGTCCAGGAACAATTCGAGACAAGGGAAAACCGGAGACCTCCTGCGCCGACAAGGTTAGGTCCTTGGTCAAGAGAGCCTTGTAATCGTCCTCGGTGCGGTTGAGCAGCGATGAAAGACGGCCATCGAAGGCAGCCAATCGGCCGCGACCAAAGTAGTCGTCGATCTTAACCTTCACCGCCAGCACCGCAGCCACCGCCGCGGCCGTGCCGGGTCCGGCGGGAAGTATTTTATCTGCATCGGATTCGGAGGCGCTCACCCAGGCCTCGAACCGGGTCAATTCGCCGAAGAACTCCTCCAGTTTCACCGCGTCAATACCCGGCTTCCCACTGCGGTCTATCACCGATCCAACGGCGGCCATCGCTTCACGAACCACTTGCTGGATCGCGGGTTCCTCGGCGGATTCAGGAATAATGACTCCATCACCATTGAAGACCGTGTTAGCGAAACTCTTAGTCGCCGCCGAGGCATCCTCAACGGTGATCACCTCGGCCGAGGCCTTGCCCAACTGACGTAAAATCACCCGCGCCGAGCCAAGGATCTGTCGCCCCTCGGGAAGGGCTTCATTCATCGCCGACAAGGCCACCCCATCACGCCCCTTCACGAGGTCATCGGAGTTCTTGAGCATTGATCCGGCCCAGCGAAGGGCCGTGATGAGTTCTTGGGCCCGAATGCGCCCGTCTGCGTCGGTGTCGATGAGTGCAGCGGTCTTGGAATCGAATTCGATGCCCGCGGTCGGACAGGCCAAGGCCACCCAGAGTTTCTGGTCCAACTGATCCAGGTTCATGAGGTCGGCTCCGGTCTGGAGCTTGACCTGATCAAACCCGCCGGCGCGGAAGAACTGCCAGAGGTGCGGTGGCCGAGGGGCGGAGGCGGGCGGTGTTTGCATGGGCGGACAGCAGCGTTGGTGACGACCAATAACAGCGGGATCCATCGGACGCCACCCAGTGTATCGGGCGATTCCGAGGTAAAATTCACCCAGGCATGGTGATCTCCGGCGGCGGCGGTGATTCCTTGAGACGGCGATGCATCTCAGGATCCGAGCGCTTCAGAAGCTCGAGGCGTTTCACAACCCCCTCACCCCCTGCCCCGCCGCTGTGGCAGGCGTCGAGTCGGGTATACGGCTTGAATGGCTGAGGCAGCCCGATTACCCGTGCCCGATCTGGAGTCCATTCGGCCACGGGACGCCGATCGAGAATCATCCAACTGTAGGGCAGACTGCGCAGGTCCACCCCGGCACGACGCCCGAATTGAACCCACTCCCCGTCAGTAAAGGCCTCGGTTGGGGCCTTGGCGAAAAAATGACACCAGTCGGTTTCCCGGCCAGCGACCTGGAGTCCGCAGGTCTGACGGTGCGGACACGGAGCAACGATGTGAAACTCTTCCCGCAACTGCTCGCGCAGGGTGATCAAGCCTCGACTGCAAGCATGGGTGCCGGGTTCCAACCACAAGATGCACTGGGCCGCTCGCACGGCCGTCATCAGTCGGGGCAGATCGTCTCGATGCAATTCATTGAGCACATGACTGATCACCAACGTGGTGCAGGAGTCTACCCCGGACGCATCGGGCTCTGCTCGAAGACCCGGGAATCGCTCCCGGGCCCTGCGGGCGGCAAATTGCATGGCAAGGGCGGAACGGTCGTGCAGGCGGACCTCCGAGAAGGTGGCCAGCCCAAAGGCATCGACCACGCAACGCGAGGCCACACCGCTGCCGCATCCCCAGTCCAGCAAGGAACCCGACGGTGGGGCCCAACCCAGACGCAACAACTCAGACAAAGCCGCCCCCCACTTCCAGGCGATCCGTTGAGCATAGGTAAAGTCGTAGCTCGCGAGGTCCGACACGGAGCGCCAATAAGGCTCACGGACCGGCTCCGAGCGCAGGAACAACGCTCGCAATCGTTCCAGAGATGCCCAGTCCACTTCCTCCCAGGTCATGACTCCGTCGGGGTTTCGGATGAAACAGCGGGCACTGAAACCGGGGCCACAAATCCGGGCAACTCAAAGCCCAATCGCTCCGCCAGACGCTGACGGCTAATTCCGTGAAAGGCGGCGAAGTCGGACACGGCACGAGCTCGAGCCTCGGTGTCACCCAGAGGAGTTTTACGACGGATGGCCGCAATCATTAGGTTCTTGCCGGTGTGCTCGGTCGAAATGAATTCGAAGACACGGGTCTCGTAACCGGCCCACTCGAGCAGCAAGGCCCTCAGCGCGTCGGTGGCGAATTCTGCGTGACGCTCCCGAAAAATGCCGTGACGCAGCGAGCCGGCCAGCGGCGCAGCCACCGACAGTTGGGGCCGAACCTCACGATGGCAGCAGGGCGAGACCAACAACAGCGCGGCTCCAGACTGAACACCCTTGGCCAACGCCTCATCGGTCGCGGTGTCGCAGGCGTGCAAGGCCATCACTACCGAAGCGGACTCAAGACGGCTTGAGGCAATGTCGCCGGCCTCGAACTTCAACCGGGTGAATCCGCAACGGCCGGCCACGGCCCGCCCCTGCTCGACGAGACCTAGGCGCACCTCGACACCCAGGGCCGTGACCGCTCCGGTGCGGGTTTTAGTCAGGTGCTCATAGGCCGCGAAGGTCAGATAGGCTTTGCCACACCCCATGTCCACCAGGTGCAACGGAACGGTCGGATCTAGGTGAGCCCCGACCAACAGAGGCTGAAGAACTTCAACAAACCGATTGATCTGCCGGAACTTGGCCTCCATCCCGGCCTTAATCGAGCCATCGGCCGCGGTGACACCCAACTCCTTGAGCCAAACCGAATGACCCGGCACCGGCCTCGCCTTGGCACGATCGTGAGCCATATCGGGCACTTCGGTCACTTCGGGCTTACCCAGAAGCATCCGAGTCGGCCGCCCCTTGCGGAAGGTGAGCTGGACCGTGCTGATCGTTGTCGACAGGAAGGCATTGAGAAACTGCTGACCCAGAAGGTCGCGCAACAACTCGATCGCCTCGCCGTGCGAGAAGTTCTTGGTCACATCCCGCGTCGGATGGCGATACACGAAGGAGAGCACGGTCGAGTCCTTGAGAGACACAGGCCGGATGAACACATTGCGAATGCCCTCGGGTTGGAGCGACGCACCGAGGTTGAGCCGGACCAGGGTCCCGTCTTGAGCGCTCTGACGCACGTGGTCTAGGAAATCGTCCACCGTCTTGGAACTCATGACCGCTGATGCTAACCGATCGCGGGAGTCGGGGACAGGACGCTTTCTGGGGGCAGCGGTCCGGCCAGGCGCAAGTCCGCCACGCATTCCACATGCTGGGTCTGGGGAAACATGTCGAGCGGCTGCACCGTCTCCAACAAATAGCGTCCATCGGCGCACAAAATCTTAAGATCCCGCGCCAGCGTGGCGGGATGGCAAGAGACATAGAGAATCTGCCCCGGCCCGGTCCGGCGCAGCACCTCCAGGCTGGGGGGACGACAACCGACGCGAGGAGGGTCGAGCAACACCGAGGTGAGGGAGGGCTCCCATTTGGCTAAAAGACTTGGGAGAACCTGATCGGTATCGCCGGCCACATAGGATCCATTGCGGATGCCGCGGGATTCCTGATTGCGACGGGCCGCTCGGATGGCCGGTGCGTCCATTTCGACCCCGACAAAACTTTCCACGACATCAGCGACCTCCAAACTAAAGAAGCCTACCCCGCAGTAAGCATCGACCAAATGCCGGCCTCCGTGACTGCTCAGTCGTTCCTTCACTACGCGAACCAACTCAGGCAGCAGCAGAAAGTTGTTCTGGAAAAAGGAATTCTCTGGCACCTCCCAACCCGGGGCTTCCATCCGGAGCACCGTCTTGATCCCACCCTTGGGCGGCGGATTGCGCCGCCACTGTGTGATCGCCTCGTTGAGGGCCGGCTCAGCAATCGCACACGACTCGATGTCGCACACCAAGCCACAGTCGGTGCGTATGAAACCTAGGTTCAGTTTCTGGGCCGGCTTGTTCCACTGGCTGCGAACCAAGATGCGGTTGCGATAATGGTAGGGGTTCGGGCACGCGATTACCGGTTGGACCACGGCCGGATCAAAACCACCAACACGCCGAAACAGCTCGCTGATTTGCCGGTGCTTCCAGCGGAGCTGGGCGGCGTAGTCGATGTGCTGGTATTGGCATCCACCACATTCGCCGAAATAGGTGCACTTCGGTGTCACCCTCTCGGTGGAGGCAGTGAGGATCTTCACCAACTCGGCCCGACCGAAACTTTTCTTCACCTCGGTGAGCTTGGCCTCGACCACATCGCCCGGTGCGGTGAAGGGGATAAACACCACGAATTCACCCACTCGGCCGACGCCTTCCCCACCAAAGGCAAGGTCAGTGATTTCCAGACGCAGCCGCTGGCCGGCGATGGGCAGTCCGTTGGGCAATGTTTCCACCCCGCCGAATTGCCACGAATCGGGCCTCCGACAAAAGGACGGACTTGAGAGAAGTGACTATTCCCCGTTGGGATAGGACCCGAGAATTTTCACAAAACTGCAGTGCTGACCCAGCATTTCGATGGCCTTGGCGACCTTCGTGTCCTCGGCGTGACCGTCGATGTCGGCAAAGAAGAAATACTCCCAGGCCTTCCGCTTCGAGGGCCGCGACTCGATCTTTGTCATGTTGATGCGGAAGCGGCGGAAGGGAGCCAGCGCCCGATGCAATGCTCCAGCCTCATCACGCAAACTAAACATCAGGCTCGTACGATCGGCTCCAGAACTAGGACCGCATTGGCGGCCCAGAACCAGGAAACGGGTCGCATTGGCCGAGTTGTCCTGGATGTCCCGCTCGAGGATAGGGATCTTGTATCGCTCGCCCGCCAGTTCGCCGGTGATGGCCGCTGCGTGTTTTTCCTTCGCAGCCAACTCGGCTGAACGGGCGTTCGAGCTGGTCTCGACCACTTCGGCCTGAGGCAGACTGCGCTGAATCCAACCCCGACACTGAGCCAGTGTCTGCGGATGAACGTAGAGTTTGCGAATATCCTCACAGCGCCCCTTGGCGGCCAAGCAGTGGGAAATCTTGAGAACGATTTGCGAGACGATCTTCAGGTCGCTGTCCACGAACATGTCCAACGTGTGGGTCACTACGCCCTCGGTGGAATTCTCAACGGGCACGACACCATAGTCGGCCTGCTGTCGGGACACCTCATTGAACACATCGGCAATGGTCCTCTGGGGCGCATACGCCAGCGAGGCACCAAAGCGGCGCAGGGCGGCCTGATGGGTGAAGGTCGCTTCAGGCCCGAGATACGCGATGGTCAGGCTCCGCTCCAAGGACAGAGCGCAGGACATGATCTCACGGTAGATGGCCCGAAGTCCTTCGTTGGTGATCGGTCCCTGATTGTGACGGAAAACCTTCTGGAACACGGCCCGCTCCCGATGCGGTGCATAGATCTCCTGGCCGTGGCGGGTCTTAATGGCCCCGATCTCCAGCACGTGACGTGTGCGCTCGTTGAGCAGACGCACGATGTCGGCGTCCAACGCATCGATGGCCTGACGGTGTTCCAGCAAGGACATGGCTTTCGCCACGATGCCGGAACTCGCGAGCGGGGCGAAGGAGGTTTTTCACCGTCCTGCCAAAACCTACCTCCCCCGAGACAATCGAGGAGCCAGGAACATCCAAGGAAGTACGGCGCGTCGACTCCCAAGAACGCCCCATCCAGCAACCCGGGGCCGATTGGGTTAAATCGTTGACTCACCGTCCCTCGCGCCAAAAAAACAGCCCTCTGAATCGTTAGATCCGAAGGGCTGTTGATGTTTTTAGTGTTCGAGGCTTTCAGAGCGAGAACACCTGAGAGGAACCTTCTTCTCAGTCAAACGCGTGTCCGGCGCAGCAGAGGACGTTGCGCAACTTGTGGCGCACGAGTTCCTTCACAGCCTTGCGGGCCGGCGCGAGATACTTGCGGGGATCGAACTCCTTGGGCTTGGTCACCAAGACCTCGCGGATCGCGGCGGTCATGGCCAAACGCAAGTCGGTGTCAATGTTGACCTTGGTGCAACCCACGCGGCGGGCCACTTCGATGTCGGCCTCGGACACGCCGGCCGTCTCTTCGCCGAGGTCGCCGCCGTACTTGTTGATCTTCTGGGCGAGGTCCTTAGGAACGGAGGAGGCTCCGTGCAACACCAGCGGGTAGTCACCCATACCGGCTTCGAGCAAGGCCTTCTTAATGGCCTTGAGGCGCTCGAGGTCCAGATGCTGTTCACCCTTGAACTTGTAGGCACCGTGGCTGTTGCCGATGGCAACGGCCAGCGAGTCCACGCCGGACAGCTTGACGAACTGAACGGCCTCATCGGGGTGGGTGTAAGCCCCGCCCTTGGAGTAGCTACCGCCCTCTTCACCGTCGTCATGCTGAGCGCCGACGAGCATGCCGAGTTCGCCCTCGACCACGCAATTATGCTTGTGGGCGTACTCAACGACCTTGGCGCAGACCTCGACATTCTTTTCGAAAGGATCATGCGAGGCGTCGATCATCACGCTGGTGAAACCCTCGTCGATGCACTGCTTGCACAGTTCGAAGCTGTCACCGTGATCCAGATGGATCGCGATGGGGATGGTGGACAGCTTGACCGCGGAGTCGATCAGCCCCTTGAGGTACACCGGATGAGCGTAATCACGGGCTCCCTTGGAGATTTGCAGCATCACTGGAGCCTTCTCTTCTTCGCAGGCCTCGATAATGGCCTGGAGCAGCTCCATGTTGTTCACGTTGAAAGCACCGAGGGCGTATTTGCCCTTCAAGGCCTTCGCGAACAATTCGCGCGTGTGGGTCAATGGCATAAGTCTAAATGTGTTACAGACCGGTTCGTGAGAACCGAAGTGAGAGACCACACTAGGAAAGTGCGTTACGGCTGGGAACTGGTTTTTTGCCTTACCGAAAACAGGTAAACAGGAGGGGGTCACCACCAGAGACCATTGATGTCCACCTTTTGGTTCACATCCGTCGCGTCATAATCCTTCGGAAAGCGGAACAGAGCCACATGCCCATCACCGTAGGCCATGTTCCATCCCCGCTGACCGCGGTTGTTATGCCAGAGGCTGCGATCGCGGGTTGCCCCGCTCACTCGGCCATCCCCGGAATCCCGGCTCCCATGCCAAGGCCAGTCGCCCTGAAGGATCTTGGTCGACGGAGCCAAGGCGATTTCCGAATTCTTGATGGGCTTAGAGTCACCCGCCACCGTTGGCGAGGCCAGATTCCCGGTGATGTGCTTCACACCAAACCAGTCCACCGCCCACATCACGAGGTAACTATTACCCCACGCCGAGTAGCACCCTTTCTTGGACTCCGCCGCCCAGTAACTGTCGCCCTTGTCAGAGGGGCAGCGAAACGCCTCCGGTGCGGGCACGTAAACATTGAGAGGACGGTTGGTCTCCCAAGCATTGCCATCATGCACAATGCTGACCTTGGCCTTGCCTGGCGCGGCCCGAAGCGGAACACCCGCGGTCCCGGACCAAATCTCGCCTCCCACCGTGGCCCAGTCGCCATGGGCCGGCATGAGATCCTGATTGTCCGACGAATACATGGCATAGCCCAGATACTGTTGCTTCTGGTTGGCCACACAGCGAGTGGCGTTGGCCTTCACCTTCGCCTTGGCGAGGGCCGGCAGGAGCATTCCCGCCAGAATCGCGATGATGGCAATGACGACCAACAGCTCGATGAGCGTGAAGGCACCGCGTGAAACGTTTGGCTTCATGAGCAATAGAAACTCCCTACACCACCCACCCAAAGCACGCCAGAGACGGTTTGATCCGCATACACCTTTCGACGTCACCCTATTAAACGATCCCGAGACCAGCGCCAGCACGACCACGTGTCTTAAGCGGCAGCGGAGCCACCGCTCAGCAACCCATCCAAAAAAACACAAACACCCACTCCCCTCTTTCACGTCACGGAGAGAAACCTCATCCACAGACCTCAAGTGATGAGCTTGTGGACCACATCTCCGAACACATCGGTTAGGCGGAAATCGCGCCCTTGGAAACGGTGAGTCAGCTTCTGATGATCGAAGCCCAAGAGGCGCAGAACCGTGGCATGCAAGTCATGGACATGAACCTTGTCCACCGCCGCATTGAAGCCGAAATCGTCCGACTCACCCAACGTCATGCCCGGACGAATCCCCCCGCCGGCCAACCACATCGAGAAACAATTGGGATGATGATCGCGACCATCATCACCGCCTTGCACCATCGGCGTCCGACCAAACTCGCCGCCCCAAATCACCAGAGTGTCTTCGAGCAGACCGCGCGCCTTGAGGTCTTGAATTAGAGCCGCATTCGCCCGATCCGTATCCATGCAGTTGCGCTTCAGATCGCCTGACAAATTTCCATGCTGATCCCAGGCCTCGTGGAAAATCTGAACAAACCGCGTACCCCGTTCGACCAGACGGCGAGCCAGAAGACAAGCTGTGGCATAGGTCGTCTTGCCAGGTGTGGCCCCATAGAGATCTAAGATGTGCTGAGGTTCCTGACGGATATCCATCAACTCCGGAGCACTCGACTGCATCTGGTAGGCCATCTCAAAAGAATTGATGCGCGTGGCAATCTCCGGATCGCCCACCCGACCCAGACGCTGGCGGTTAAGCTCTTGGATAGCATCCAACGTCTGCCGCTGAGACGTGCTGTCCACGCCCTTGGGATTGGACAAGTAGAGAACCGGATCGCCGCCGCTGCGGAAAAGAACCCCATTGTAGACGCTCGGCAAAAAACCTGCCCCCCAGTTGGAAGCCCCTCCACTCGTCCCCTTGCTGCCGGTCGAAAACACCACGTAAGCCGGAAGATTACTGCTCTCGCTGCCCAGACCGTAAGTCGTCCAGGCCCCCAAGCTGGGGCGACCGAACTGCTGGGAACCCGTATTCATGAAGATCTGCGCCGGGGCATGATTGAAAGCATCCGTGTGCATCGATCTCACGATGGCGATATCATCGGCCACCTTGGCCAAATGAGGCATGAGCTCGGAAATCTCCTGACCCGACTGGCCGTGTCGAGCAAAGCGGAACTTGGGTCCCAGCAGTTTGGCGTCCGGACTAATGAAGGCCGACCGATACCCCTTGAGCAATTCGGCCGGGGGCAGCTTTCCGTTCCACTTCGCCAACTCGGGCTTGTGGTCGAAGAGCTCCAGATGGCTTGGGGCCCCGGCCTGAAACAAATAAATCACTCGTTTCGCCTTGGCCGGAAAGGCCGCCGGCTTCGCCGCCAGCGGTTGAGCGCCGGCGATCCCCGGACTCACCGAAGCCGCCCGCGCCGAATCACCTAGGAGCGCATGTAAGGCCGCCATGCCCAAACCGACACCGCAATCCCGGAAGAACCACCGCCGGGTGAGGTGCGCCTGATGCTGGACCAACGCCTGCTGAAGGATGGAATTGGGGGTCATAAGATTCACTCCTTGGTGATGGTTTCGTCGAGATTCAAGAGGGCCCGAGCCACAGCAGTGTGCGCAGCCAAGGTCGCCGGCGTGACACCCGAGGGAAGCCCTGTCACCGGTTCGGACTTGCCCACAGCCATTTCAGCCGCGTTCAACCAACCCTCAGCTATCCGCGCCCGCTGCTGATTTAGAAGACGTCGAAGAGCCTTCAACTCCTCCGGCTGCGGCAATCGGCTCAACACCTGTCGGAACGCGAAGGTAATCCTCTGGTCATCCGTCTTGCCGCCCTCATTCACCGACTTCCGGGCCAGAGCCTGGGCTGCCTCAACAAACTGCGGTTCATTGAGCGAAGTGAGCGCCTGCAACGGTGTATTGGAGCGAAGTCGACGCACGCAGGACGCATCTCCATTGGGCGCGTCGAACGCCTGCAGCACCGGATAAGGAATACTGCGGAAGCGGAAGGTGTAGAGCGAACGCCGATAGCGGTCTGGACCGGTTTCCACCCGCCAAGTTTTGGGTCCATAGCTCGCCGGAGGCTGGAACAGAAACTCCGGAGCCGGAGGATAAACCGCCCGCCCTCCGAGGGTGGGATTGATCAACCCGGACACGGACAGAGCGATGTCCCGAACGATCTCACCCTCAACACGAAACCGCGGGCCTCGCGCCAACAACCGATTGTTGGGATCTCGCTCCAGCAAGACCGGACTCACACGACTGGATTGGCGGTACGCCGCCGAGCTCACAATGAGCCGGTGCAAGTGCTTGACGGACCAAGCAGCCACTCCGGGTTGCGAGGGCTGCATGAACTCGACCGCCAACCAATCGAGCAATTCCCGATTAGAAGCAGGGGGCGACTGCATCCCGAGGTCTTCAACGCTCTCCACCAGTCCGACCCCAAAATACTGCTGCCAGAGGCGATTGACGGCCACGCGTGCGGTCGTGGGCGAGCGGGGGTCCACCAACCAACGAGCGAGTGTGAGGCGGGAATCATCGGCACCGGCGGGCAACGAATGCAGGAATGCTGGCGTCCCATGAGTGACTTCGCGATCCGGCTTCAGCCAGTCCCCGCGCCGGAGCAGTCGGGTGGTCATGCGGCTTTCTCCCGGCCCCTGCCCTTGTCGCGCCGCGAACACTAGCGCCGGAGCCCCCTCCGGCCATTGCTTCCACAGTGCCTCGATCCGTGTGTTTACCTCGGCAAAGTTTGTCTGAGTGGTCCGCCAATAAGAGAACACCGCTCCCGTTTGAGCCGGAGACCGCCCCTCCGCCGGGGTCTTCATCACGATCTCGCGCACGGCTGCCGGCAGTGGATCCGCCACGGCGTTGGTGGCCGACGAAACCGAAAGACGGAACCGCCCTAAGTTGTGGGTCTGCAAATCATCCGAGTTCCATCCACCGTGTTCCTGGTGGAGCTCAAACTCGAGAATCGCCCCCTTCGGAAAAGAAACCGGCTTTTCGGCCACAAAAACCGCCTTGCGAGATTGGTTGCGTCGCCCCGGTCCCGCATCGATGCCCCAGGCCGTCTCTTTCTTGCCGTCGATAGCATGAGACACCGGACCGTAGGTGCGCTTTTTATCGGAGCGGTCGTCGAATTCTGCCTCCAAAGGTTTCTGCTCATTCGCAAAGTCGGCGGTCGCCTGAATAAACTTCACGGAGACCTTGTTGGTCGGATTTTCTGGATCCGTGGCGGTGACCTTGAACTCGCTGAGCGCGGCCATGCCGCGGATGGACCGTCCGGGCCCTTGGCAGGGCAAATTGGGATCGGTCAATTGCTCGAGACGGAACGCCGAAATGGAGGTGAGCCCATTCGTTCCCCGGAAGTGGGGTGCCCACTGAGTGGGGGCATAACTGGCAGCACGAATCGACCCGTCTTCATATTGATAGAACCTCTCCCCTCGTTCTCCGACATGCTCGCAATGAACGACCGTCCACTCCGGCTGATCGCCCCGCACCGATGCTTCCCAGGCTGCCATGCGAACCTGCCAGTCCGCCGTGGTGTGGCGAAGAATCTCCTCCTGTTCCCGGATCTGCCGCGCCAACTGGTCACGCTGGAGTTGTTGCGAAGGGCTGTAGGCCACGACGGACGATTCGTGATCGTTGTTCAGGAAGGCAAAGAAGCGGTAGTACTCCTCCTGCGAAATGGGATCGTATTTGTGGTCATGGCATTGGGCACACTGAATGGTAATGCCGAGCACCGCCTTGCCGATGCAGTCCATTCGATCAATGAGACCATCGATGCGAAACTGCTCGGGATCTGCCCCGCCCTCTTCATTCAACATCGCATTGCGCAAGAACCCAGTGGCCACGCGGCTGGAATCGGTCGCCTGGGGCAACAAGTCACCAGCGATTTGCTCGATGAGAAACTGGTCATAGGGTAGGTCGCGATTGAGGGCGTCGACCACCCAATCTCGGTACGCCCAAACAAACCGGGGCTTGTCCTTCTCAAAACCATCGGAGTCGGCATAGCGAGCCGCATCCAGCCAATGTCTTCCCCAGCGTTCTCCGTGATGCGGGGAGGCCAGCAAACTCGACACAACCCGGTCCCAAGCCCCGGACGTTTTGTCGGCCAGAAAATGATCCACGTCGGAGGGACTCGGCGGCAGTCCGGTGAGATCCAGATGGAGGCGACGCAGAAGCGTGACCCGGTCGGCCTCCGGAGACAGGTTGAGACCCTCCCTCTCGAGTCGGGCGACAATGAACCGGTCGATCGGAGATCGAATTCGATCCGCCCGACGCACCACGGGCAACTCCGGCCGTACCGGGGGTTTCCAGGCCCAATGGTCGCGGCGCACAGCATTCGTCGTCGATGCACCCCAGGCAACACCTCCGACCCAAAGCCACCCCAAAAGAAGGATCCGAAACCCAGCATGCACCGGAGAAAAGGAGGAGGCGGTGGTGTTCACAACAGCAACATTCTGCCCCGTGTCCGATGGTTGGTCCAATCGGATTTGAGACTCACTCGGGCCTCAGGTGCATGACAGGAAACGTCATTCAGCCTTCATGCGGCCAGATCAAGTGAATCGTTTCGGCAGGCATAAAGGTCGAGGCGGTGTTTCCTCGACCAATAAGCCAGAAGAGCCTGTCTGTTCGTCCTCGTGACGCCGCCGGATCATCCGATGGCCAAAGCCGGTGGAAAGACGTTGCTGAAATCGTTGCGCTGGGCCTGCTTCAATGAATCGGGGACGACCGCACGACGGCATCGGCGGGTGGCTCCATTGCGTTCCCGATGAGGACGGCAAGTCGACCCTGCTCCTCTCTAACTGCATGCCCATCGCGTCTGTCACCTGAAGAAGTGGCGCGAAGGATGATCTCGGCCGCGATGAAGTTCGGGACCCAGCACAGCCCGGCAACGGTTCGGTAGACATTCATGAACGAACCGCTGGCGGCCTAGAGCGCGGGCAACCAGAGCCGCACCCGCTTCAGCCGGGGTTGGCGATATCCGGAGCCACAAAGCAGCGCCGGGAGACCCCCGCGACGGACACAGGCAAGATCGTGAGGAGATCGGCGTCGAACTTTTCACTTCTCCGCTGTTCGAGCCATTTCCTGCAACCGGCGGGATCGAAACCGAGGGTTTTCTCTCGGGCGATGAGCGCCTGCCGCTGCGTTTCGATGCGGGCGCGTTCTCCGGTTTTTGCAGCCACCACGTAAATCGTCGCGCGGCTGACGCGGTCGCGGATTTCCACGAATCCGCCACTCACTGTGTGCTCAACCTGCGTGACCCCGTCGGCATCCACGCGGAAAATTTCGGCCGGCGTACGAAGATAAGCAGGCAGCGGAAAGAGAAAGGTGGCCTCCCGCGGCGGGCCGAACTTGAAGACGTGTTCCTCTGGGTCCGGTGTGTAGGCCAGGTCGAGCGCAAACAGCAGCGCCCCGCGAGGTCCGGCCACCACATCCAAGTCCCAGTCCGACTTGCCATCCCGCAACACGCGTTCGTGGCTCGTGGCGTCGCCTTCGAGGCAGTAATTCTCCAGCATCCGAATTTCGCGGCCGACGCGGGTCATCGGTTCGATCAAATCGGGGAAGGCCACCAGCGAGTGCAGACTTAGGTTGAACCAGTAGAGCGACGTGATGCGACTGGCGAGGGCATGGTAGGCTTGGAGACGGAGTTCATCGGGGGTCGGGGAACCGCGCTTGCGTCCGCCGTAGCCTCTCCAGTCATGGTGGGATCCTTGAGACCAATAAGCCACCGGACGGGGGCGGTTCAGTTCGCGCAACGACCGCGACATTTCGCCAATGGTTTCAAGAGGAGCCCCCCAGCGGATCCGTTGGCCACCCCAGCGGTCGTACTGGCCCCAGGCATCGGGCGATGGCGCGGTCACGCGATAGGCGTCGTAGTGCGGGTAGTCGGAGACACCGGCGTAGAAACGCCACACCCGTTCCTCGCTGAGCGTCACCGAAGTCGGAAGCCGGGTTGGCGCGTAGGGCGCGAACGCCTTCCAGCAATCCTGCGGTGCCACGGGCTTGCCACCGCCATACTGCGGCTCACCCAGAAACTCCACGGCATGAATGCGCGGGAGCATCGAGTCGCTGTCGTACCGCGCAACGGGTTGCAGCCGGTTCATGTATTTGAGCGGATACTTTTCGAAGAGCGGCGTGTCCGAATATCCGGGTACATGCTCGTGCATGCCCGCGTTGATGTGCATCCGGCTCAGCGTTTGCAAATACGGCTCCGCGTGCAGGGTGTTGCTGGAGCCCAGTTTCGAGGCCACCCAACCACCGCTGATATCGAACACCTCGCGTTTGATGCGTTGGTGGGTCCAGACGGTGATCGGCTTTCCGGCAGCGTCGGACAAGCGCACTTCCAGCGCAGCGTAGGTGAGCGGCAACCGACCCGTGTCCACGCGCGCACCGCCACGATGGTTCGCTGGGATGAGACCGTCCGTCGGAAAGCGATCCAGTCGGTTGCTGATCCACGGTTGAGCCTTGAGAGAGCGCCACGTGGCATTGTTCTCCGGCAACCAGAGACGGCAGGCTTCGAGTCGCAGCGAGCCAGCAGTGCGATTGACCAGATGAAAGAGCACGGAATCCGGTTGAATGTGGGTTCCCGTGCCGAGAAACGTCACGGCTGAGAGCCATACGTCGGGACTGTCGATCCGCACCTGCATCCGATCGGCCTCGCCCATTCCGGGAAGACCCACTGCCAACTCGGTCTGTGTGTTCGTACCCCACTCCGCGCGCTTGCCGTTCCAACTCCAAACAGTCATGGCACCCGGTGGCAGGCGGAGCGGTTCGCCGCCCCATGCGGACGGTAGGTCATGCCACGCCCACTCGTCGGTCTTCAGCAGTTCCTCGGGAGTGTGACCGCGCAACCGGATGTCGGCTGAAGCCGGAATGACCACCACTTCGGTGGATGTATTGCGCAGGTAAACCTCCACCCGCGCACCGAGGCTGAAATCGGCCTTCTTGCGATACTGCATCTCGGTGGATTGGAGGTGCGGCACCCGATGAACACCGTCCACCGACAGCGAGGCTGCCCAGACACCCATGGGGAGAACGGCCTGAAGGCTCAGGCATCCCAGCAAAAGCCTCAGGGCAACTGTCGCCATCGTGAATATCGGGGAATCGGGTCCAGACGTCATGGGGAGTAATGTGGTTAAGCCGCCTGTTACACGACAATTATTCTTCCCCTTCCCGGCAACCAGAATTGTGAGGCAATGCGCTGGGGAAAATAATCGTCGTCGTACACCTGTCCCCTCCCAGGCCGTCCAAAAGCTCTTGGAAACCCTTTTCTGATTCCGGCACTAGCAACGGTACTTGCCGACAAGTCATCGGCGACGCACCGTTGTATTCCATCAAACCATGAAACGCGTGCTCCTCTCCGTGATGTCCGCCGCCCTGGCGACGGTCCTCGTCTCCACACCCGCCTTGGCAGCCGACAAGAAAGACAAGAAGTCCGACAAGGAAGGGTGGAAGCAACTCTTCGACGGCAAAGACACCTCCCAGTGGCGCGGCTACAAAGCGACCTCGTTCCCCACCAAAGGTTGGCGTGTCGAAAACGGAACCCTGCGGCACGTGGCCGGAGAGGGCGGCGGCGACCTCATCACCCTCGACAAGTTCAGTGATTTCGAACTGCGTTTTGAATGGAAAGTTTCCCCCGGAGCCAACAGTGGCGTCATTTATCGCGTGACCGAAGACCACAACGCCTCTTACGAGACAGGCCCTGAATATCAGGTCCTCGACGAATCCAAGCATGCCGACGGCAAGAACCCCAAGACCAGCGCCGCCGCGCTCTACGCCCTCATCGCCTGCAATACCGAGAAAGAACTCAAGCCCGTGGGCGAATGGAATAAGGCCCGCATTGTAGTCAAAGGCAACCAGGCCGAGCACTGGCTCAACAAAAAGAAAGTCGTCGAGTACCAGTGGGGCGGCTCCGAGACCCAGAAGCTCATCTCCGAATCCAAATTCAAAGGCATGCCCGGTTTCGCCAAAAATTCGAGCGGTCACATTTGCCTGCAAGATCACGGCGACGACGTGTGGTTCCGCAATATTAAGATCCGCACCTTCTGAGGATTTGCGGCCCGGCCGCACAGAACTCCCCATCGACCCTCCCTCATCCGAGTGAATCCCATCTATTGGGACTACAACGCCACCACGCCTCTGGACCACCAAGTCCGGCAGGCGATGGAACCGTACCTGGAGAACGTTTGGGGCAACCCTTCCAGCGTTCACGCCGTCGGACGCCGAGCCCGAGCGGCTTTGGACGAATTCCGCTACCGATTGGCCGGAGCCTGGAAATGCAGGCCCAGCGAAGTGATTTTCACCAGTGGCGGAACCGAATCCAACAACCTGGCCGTGCTTGGAACAGCCCGCCTCCGAGGGGCCCAAGGTTACCGCCACCTGGTAGTCTCACCCGTGGAGCATCACGCAGTACTGCACGCGTTGAAACACCTCGAAGCCCACGAAGGGTTCACCCTCACGCTAGTGCCGGTAAATCACCACGGCCGCGTCTCCCCTGAGGCCGTGGCCCAAGCCCTTCGCCCCGACACCGCTCTGGTCTCGATCATGGCTGCCAACAACGAGACCGGCACCCTTCAACCCGTAGCCGAGATCGGTCGCTTGTGCCGCGAACGGGGCGTACTCTTTCACACCGACGCCGTCCAAGCCTTCGGAAAACTACCCTTCGAGCGCATCGACCAATTCGAGGCCGACCTAGTGTCGGTGTGCGCTCACAAGTTCCATGGGCCCAAGGGGGCCGGTGCACTGTTCATCCGCTCTCCCCTGCTCCCACATCCCACGCAACATGGCGGAGCCCAAGAAAACGAACGACGCGGTGGCACCGAGAACTTAACCGCCGTAGCCGGTCTGGTGAGCGCCTTCGAAACCCTCGTCCTTCAACCGGTTTTCCCGACGGACTCATTGAGAGCCTGGACCGAACGTCTGGCCCGGACCGTGACTTCCCTTCCAGGCGTCGAACGCCACGGATGCCCAGAAAATCGCCTACCCAATACCCTGGCTTTCTCGGTCGAAGGCACCGACAGCATCTCCCTCTTGGCCAACCTAGATCTGGAAGGCGTTTACGCCTCCAGCGGTTCCGCGTGCACGGCCGGATCTGTCGAACCCAGCCATGTGCTCCGGGCCATGGGCGTGCCCGAGTCTCGCGCCAAAGCCCTAGTCCGTTTCTCGCTCGGCCGAGAATCCACCGAAGAGGAAGTAGCCCGGGTAGAAAGCCTGCTCCCCACCCTCATCGATCGCTGCCGCGGGTGACCCCGCTGGAATCTTGAATTCCCAGCACCCCGATTAGACCGCCGGCTTGGCAATCCAGGGCGACGGGTCCCCCACAAAGTCTGCCAGCATCGCTGACTGCCGTTCCGAGGGAATGGGCAGAAACTTGCCGGTGGCCTCGGCATAAACAACACCATCGGACCCCAAGACATCCCCGCGAGTCAGGAAAAGTCGCCCCCGACGATTGGCCGTTAGTTCGGCACGGACCTTCAAAGGGACTCCGGGGGGCACCGATCGCAGGAACCGCACGTTCAACTCGGCCGCGAAGGCAAACGAGCGTGTGTTCACACCAATCACCCAAGCCATGACCTCATCCAACACCGTGGAGATCAACCCGCCATGCACCACGCCGGTGAACCCACAGTGTTCATCACGGAACTGAACCAAGACCTCCACGCCGCGACCCTCGCTGAGAAGGGTCAACCCAAGCCCGACGGGATTATTGATCCCACAGACAAAGCAACCCCGGGTGACGGGCAGGCTTTTCCAAGAGCCCTCTTTTTCAGCGCGCTCAGGAGGGCACATGGCTGAGGGTCATTCCCAAGGCCAGCAGCGCGATCAAGCCAAAGTAGGCGATACCAATCGTCCAACGTTGCTGAGGCTCGACTTCAAAGAAACGCCGCGACTCTTCATCCCGCGCCCGGAAGAGGGAGAACAATCGAGGCAAACCCATGACCAGCACCATGAGTAGAATTGGGCTAATCCAGCCCCGCGTCATCGCCTCATAAACCAGGTAGGCGGTCATCAGGGCATAGCCCGCCACCCACAGCCAAGGAGACAGCGCAGTGACAATCCGGCCTCCATCCAAAAAACCAACCGGAGCCATGTTGAACAAGTTGAGCGTAAAGCCCGAGTAGGCCAGGGCCGACCAAAAGGGATCGCCCGTGGCCACGTGGATCATGTAGCAAATACCCGCGCCGATCGTTCCAAAAATAGGCCCACCGATGCCCACCACGGCCTCGATCCACGCATTCCGAGGGGCGTCCTTGAGCGCAATGAAAGCTCCCATAAAGGGAATGAAAACCGGCGCCCCGACGCGGAGCCCCTGACTTCGTGCGGCCACCAGATGGCCCAATTCATGAACAAAAATGAGGACCACAAAACCCAAAGCAAACTTCCACCCCCACAAGAGGGCATAAGCTCCCACGCTCAGGATCATCGTCCCGCCCGTCTTGAGAAAAACCGGAAGAAACTTCAGGAACGGCATTAGGAGCAGGAGCTTCGAGCCGAACTGAAACACGGTGGCCGCCAGCAGGGCGATCGTACCCCAAAAACCCTTCTTCTTTGGGGGCGGTGCCACCGTCACCGGAGGTCGCGCTGGCCAGGAATGTCCGGGGATTACCGGAGGGGTTGCGGAGGAGGATGGAGGTTCATCGTCCATAGTGAAGAACCCGACTCCAGTCGGAGGAAAACCGCAATCCAATTGCGGCCCCCGGTTGCGACAGCGAAGTCGAGAACCCGTTCAGGGAATGGGGGGCCGTGTCTGTGGACGTGGCGCTTTCGGAGAAATCGCCCTACCTCGGAGGTGCTTGGGTGAGGTTGGGGTTTTCGGCCACTCAGGGGTCACCGAGGAGGAGAAGCCAGCATCGTCTCTTCGGCGGGGAACGGTGGCTTCCGAGGCGAGGTGAGGGCTTTTTCGACCAAACGACGCCAGGCAGCGCGATCATTGGGACTCATGGCCTTCCAGCGCTCCGCCCTCCGCAGGAACTGCTCCCGGTCGGCAGGGCTCAAGGCCTCGAATTTCTGGAACCCACGCACACACCGCTCTCGAGCATCGGGCGTCAGAGCGGCAAAGTCGCTCAAGGCCTGTTCCATTTGATGGCGCTCGGTTTGAGATAGGGTACCCAAGGCGGCCTGACGCTCGTCGACCGTGAGGTCAAAGAACCGCGAAAAGGCGGCTGCCTTCCGGCTCCGTTCGGCCAAGGGCAGAGCCAACCATCTCTCCATTTGCTCACGGGCTACCTGCTGGGCGGACGGTGAGAGAGTGGCCATATAGGCTTCGACGCGCTGGCGATCTGAGGACACCTCGGCTTGGCGGACGAACCACGACAGGCGTCGCTCACTTTCGAGAACATCGCGCCGCTCGGCCTCGGGGAGCAAATCCCAGGCGGCTAAGCGCTCCTCGATCCAGGGAAGGTCTTCCTCAGGCACCACGGCCATCAAGGGGCCTCGCTCTGTAGGAGGCACTGGCAGCAGGGTTCGCAAGGAATCCTGAAACTGAGCCAAACGCAGACGAATCTCACGCTCGTCGGGGCGGAGAGCCCCGAACTCCCGAAGCTTGGCCTCGATGAGCGTTCGGGCCGCGGGAGTCTTTCGCGACAACAAGGTCTCCCGTTGTTCTAGGTTGGCGGCCAAGAGTTCCCGAAAACGGTCGGTGGGGGTCCGAACCTTGGGCACCGGAGGCAAGGTGGCCTGTTGAGGCAGGGGTGGACCCGATCGAACCTGAGGTGTTTTGGATACCCCCAAAGGATGCGGAACCGAAGGAGCGGTGTTTATCTCACGAGTGGTTTCACGGGTCGTCTCACGAGTGGTCTGGGGACGCACTGATTGCTGAACACCTTGCTGAACACCCTGCTGAACAACCGATTGCCCAGAATTGGATTGAGGATCTAAAGACTGCCCCAATGCCACAGGAACTCCCGTCGAAGTCACGACCAGAAAACCCATCACCCAAAGACCTCCAATTCGCAAGAGTGGCAAGATTGGTCTGAAGGGCGCGTTGGCCAAAGACAACTGGACGAAACCCTCCTTGGACCTCTGCAACAGAATCTCCGTGGGCAACCTCATAGAACCTCTTTGGGCAGTCTCATGGAACGTCCTCGCGGAGGGCCTGCATGAGCGTCACATCGTCGGGGGCGGAGCGGGTCTCCAAAAGTTGAACCGCCTCGAAATCCTGCAGAACAGCCACCCCTGGCATCGCGGCAGCGACCGACAACTCGGCCGCCGTTCGAGCCATCGTTCCATGCCGATGGACCTGAACCCGTTGCCAACCCCAGTTGAGGGGAATCGCCACGCAAACCACGGCTACAACAATGGGGATCGAGTGCGCCCAAATTCGACCGGCTACCCCTGAAAAAAAACCGAAACCATGCGAAACTCGGACCACGCTCTGAGTCCAGCATCGGGAAATCCATGATCGGGAAATCCACGACTTTTGTTCAGGAGATTCCTGAAGGTCGGAAAGGACTCGAGCAGTAAAGTTGCTAGAAACTCTCGGCCTGGGCTGGGAATCCAGAAGATGATTCAGCGCCAATTCTTCTTCCAGACGCCGCGCCTCGGACGGACGTTCAGACAACTGCCGGCGCCATTGAGCAGCCTCGTCGGCCGTCAAACGGCGTTGGGCCACCTCATCCAGCCAGTCTTGGTTCAGCGGAGAGTCCATTGAGTGGTCGTGTGTCAGTCAAAACCAGTCTTCCCGGAAAGTTGCGCTAGGAGTTTTCCCGTGAAGTGGGTCCGGCAAACATCTGAATGGCTGACAATCGGCAAACATCCCCTTAATCTAAGGCTGGTCGTACCGATCGCTTCCCAGATGCAACCCTTGCCCACGGAAACAGTGGTTCCTCATCCCGGCTCCGGCTGGTTGATCGGAGGATTGGCCGTGCTGAATCCGCAAGGGCACATCCTCTCGGTGAACGAGCCCTTGGCCGAATGGTTAGAAGAAACATCCGTGGGACTCATTGGGCGCGACTGGTGCCAAGTACTGAGCCACCGCCGCCCAGAGTGGGAGCCAGGAATCCGGGCCTGGACCGAATCGGCGGCTGAATTTCGAACCCAAGAATTACCAGGCCCTCCCGATCAGCCCGACGGGTGG
>Ga0255130_1000134_pt1 | contig 21515 bp, 18 predicted proteins | sample Law_Yuk_RepB_8d_FD_188560 | JGI IMG/M metagenome (GOLD analysis project Ga0255130, IMG submission 188560) | Freshwater microbial communities from St. Lawrence River, New York, United States - Law_Yuk_RepB_8d | ecosystem: Environmental > Aquatic > Freshwater > River | place: USA: New York...
GCCCGAGGACCTCCTGTGAGGTTAGGCAGCCTGTCCCTTGCCTTGCCGGGCCTCTGAGACGCACTTTAACCCGTTGGAGCCTGTCCCTGTAAACAGCCTGTCCCTGCGGTGGTCCGTGTCTGCGGACGTGGCGCTTTCGGAGAAATCGCCCTACCTCGGAAGTGCTTGGGTGAGGTGGGTTTTGGGAGGACCACTGGATGTGGCCCGAGGACCTCCTGTGAGGTGGGGCAGCCTGTCCCTGTCCCTTGTCGGGCCTGCTCGGGACTTTAACCCGTTGAAGAGTGCGCTCTGGCGGGCGCACCAAAAAAAAGGCCCCCGTCGTTCCGACGGAGGCCCAAAGAAAAACCGGGGCGCCAGTCAGAGGATGACCATACGCCCCGGGGAATAATCAGAATCAGTTCTGTAGGACTTAGTGGAGATCCTGAGGAGTTGAACAACGACGCCTCAGAAAACGAACAGTGCAACTGACAGACGGGGTTTAGGACGCTTGTTTAGTTAACCTAGTCTTGCTCTGTTAAACGCCTTGTTGAACAAGATTTGAACGCTTTGTTTTCTGAAATCGAAAACTTCAACGAACAATCTAACCAACAAACCTTGAACGGTTCAAAACCACTCCCTAAAAAAACTCTCTTTAAAACCCCGATAAACGTCAGGCACCAAAACTTCAGTCCTACGATTAAAAGTCCCATTAACTCGCTCCAGTGAAAAATCAAGGGAAGCAAACCAACGCGCTTTTATAACTCTGCTGCGAAAGAACGAGACCAACCTAGCAGGGATTTTTGATGCGTCAACCGCCAACTGGCTCAAAATAACATTCTCAACTATCCGAGCGAGGGCTGGAACTGGCAGCGGGAGGATCGGAGACTCTGATAACTTGTCCAACGTCTTCGGCGACGGACCAAGACATCCAACCCCGACGGACACGCTTTTCGATCCGATGGGATTCGTTTAGATGGGTGCTGAGAAGCAGTTCTGTTTTCAGGCTTTTTACGAATCTTGCAGAAGAAAGTGAGCGTGAGACTTTATAACGTTACCGCTGCCGGATCGCTGCGCGGGCCGCTGAACCCAAGGCCCAAACACAGATCCTGGTCAAAAACATCTGCATCGAGGCTCTGTCTAACGAAAAAACTGCCATCCTCATTTCCAGATCCGACACTCTGCGTACCGTTCATCCCAACTACGACCGTGAGCCCCTCCGAAATCACCACCTTCGCCCTAACCCTCCTCATCATGCTCGTCGGCTTGGCGGGCGCGCTCCTACCCGGACTCCCCGGCACTCCGTTAATTGCCCTCGCAGCCCTGGGGCACCGATGGATCCTCGGGGATCACGGGGCAGCCACATGGGTTCTGCTCACACTCATCGTCGTCGCAGTGTTCTCGGCCGTCTTAGACTTCGCGGCGGCCAGCTATGGTGCCCAACGACTCGGAGCCACCTGGCGCGGTATGGTGGGAGCGGCCATCGGCGGTTTGCTGGGGTTGTGGTGGCCTCCGTTGGGATGGATCGCTGGCCCGTTACTGGGCGCCATTCTTGGCGAATGGATCGGAGGACGCCCCTGGAGCGAGGCGGGTAGCGCGGGCGTTGGGGCGGCACTCGGCCTCATCGCCGGGACCGCTGTCAAGGTGGCCAGCGCCAGCGGCATGATCCTCCTCTGGGTCGTCCACGTGCTGTGGAAAGCGCTCAACGCCGCTTGAAGATCGGAGACTCTTCCTGCCCGTTGGACTCCAAGTAACCCAGCAAGTCGAGGATGTCTTCCCGCCCCCAAGCCGAGAGCAATCCTTCTGGCATGGACGACACCTTGGAGACGACGCGGTGACGCACCTCACTGGGTTGCACGGTCACTTTTCGGTCGGTCAGGGCATCAACCCCAACCACGATCTGGGTCGGAGAATCTTCCAAAACCCGACCCGTGATCTCCTTCCCATCTTTCAGAGTCAGGACCATGGACTGGTACTGCTCGGAGATGACCGCGTTGGGATCGACAATGGAACGCCACAAGTCCGCCCGGGAGTAACGGATAGACACCCCGGTCAGCTCAGGTCCCGTTGCGCCTCCCGCCCCCTGAAAGCGGTGGCAGACCCCGCATTGAGAGAGCTGATAAACTTGCTGACCTCGCGCATAATTTCGGCCCGACAGGGGCGTGCTCAAGACATCGGCCAAGTCGTCAAACTTCCATGCTCGATTCCCGTTGGAGCGGCTGGGTGTCGCTGCGGGAACCGTGGGAGCGGGAACGGCGGATGGCGGGGCCTTCATCAGCTCGGCAATCGGGCCTTTTTCCGCGTCGGGAATTAATGCGAAGGCCTTCTGCTCGAGGCGTTTGATCAACGGATCAAATCCAGCCCCGGGGTTGGGCTTCTGGTCCACATCCAGGAACCATTGTTCATAGGCGGCCGGAATGTGGCCCCACCCCGAGGGGATTTGCCGAAACCCAGCGAAGTAGCGCTGACGCAAAGCCGGAGTCCACCCTTGGGTCATCCCGTGCAAGGCGGCCGTGTAGTGCATCCGTTCCTGCCACGTCTTCGAGGCATCCCGCAGCTGAAGAGTCTTAGGCACAACCTCTCCATCGCCCAGTGCGACGAGCAACTGCGACAACTCGCGGTTACGAGGCCAGGTTGAGGCTGGGAACTGACGACCCAGTTTTTCAATGACCATTGGCTTGAGGGCTGCCGGAATTCCATGACGGGCGAACGCCACCTCGATTACCCGGAGCTGGGTCAGAAACCCTTCTTCGTCCAACGCGTCGAGGGGCCACCGGCCCAGGGCTTTGAGCAGCGCCACTTGCTGCGTTCCATCTCCGCATCGCGCCAGGGCTAACAGGGCGCTCAAACCGATCTTGGGATTCTCCTCGGCCAAAGCCTTCTCGACCCAGGTGGCCACTGGTTGGGATTCCAGCGCAATCCGAGCGGCCTGGCGCAGCATCGGATCAGCCGATCCCAACTGCGACCAACCCGAGGTCAGCCATCCCGAAGTCGCTTGTCCATGGACGGCCTCTAATTGCCGTCGCTGCGCCCGGGCTTCTTTGGCACCCGCCACCACTGCGACCGAAGGCTCGGAGGCCGGGTTGCCAACAAAGGTCAGTCGGTACAGTCCCGACTGGCCTCCACGTCCGCCGGTAATGCAGTACAGGGCTCCATCCGGTCCCACCTCCAAATCGGTGAGGTTCATCGCGCCTCCCCTGAAAAGCGTCTCCACCCGACCGGTGTACCCGGCTCCCTGTTCTTGGAGATGCACAGCAATGAGTCGCCCAAAAACCCAGTCTAGGCCGAAGAGCGCTTTCTGGTAGCGGGCAGGAAAGGCCGTCCCTGTCCCGAATCGGATGCTCGTCGGCGATCCGATGCCCACATCCACCACTGGGGGCATTGAGTCGGCATAATAGTCGGGCCACTTTCCGGAACCTTCGCGGTAACCGTGGTCGGAACCACTAACGAGGTGTTGAATTCGCGACGGCCGATACCAAGGGGTTCCCCAGTCGCGCTCCATGTCCGAATCAAAGCTGAAGAGTTCACCGTCGGCGTTGAAGGCGATGCCATAGGCGTTGCGTTGGCCGGCCGAGAACAACCGCGTATCCTGACCGTCCCGATCCAGGCTCAGCACAAAGCCGCCAGGAGCCTTGCGCCCGGCTCCGAATCCGTTGACATCCTCCAGTCGAGGCAACGCCAGATCCTCCGCATAATGGGCGACCGGAGAGTGAGGCGCCAAATCGCTCGGCACGTCAGTGAAGTTACCAGCCACGGCATAGATCCGATCATCCGGCCCCTTCACAAGCGCGTGGGGTCCGTGCTCACCGCCACTGCCCGTCCAGCGCCGGAGCAACTGAGTGGACTCGTAGCGACCATCCCCATCGGCATCGCGAATCCGGTACAAGTGATACCCGTCCGGGCCTCTCCCATTCATATACAGGGCCCCGAAGGCATGCAGCAGGCCCATGGCCCCACCCACCTGGGTCTCCAGTCGTTCCATCTTGGCCAACTTGCCCTGCTCGATCGTCAGGCGGAGCAAAGACTCAGGCCCCTGAGGACTGATGATTAAGCGCCCCTGATCGTCCCGCGTCATAGAGATCCAAGATCCTTCGCCAGGTCGCGCACTGTGAATCAACTCCAGTCGAAAGCCCTCCTTCACTGAAATGCCGTCCACCGGCGTAGCCACGGGCTCCAACGAAATGGGCCCCCAGGGCGGAGTTCCAACCACCCCCAACAACTGGACCGGAGTCCAACCAGACACACCGTCCGAGGAGGTCTGCCAAGAACCATCCGTCACGAAGTCCACGCGAGGAGCGTCCCGCATCAAGAACTCGATCCGGGCCAAGACGCCAGCCCCTCCGGAGAGGTTTCGCGCCCGAATTTCGAGAACGTTCTCTCCCCGGGACACCGATCGAATCTTGAGTCGCGTCGGCTTCTTCCAAGAATTATTGGATCCCAGTCGCTGGCGATTGACGGACACTTCAGCTTCATCGTCGGCCGCCAAAACGACATCACCACCCATGGCGCCGGGCGGCACGGTGAAGGTCTTGCGGAAAAAGCGAACTTCGTTCTCCGCCCCGGCCGGCCCCCAAATCCACTGCGGCGCGGATTCGGCATGGACGAACGAGACCCAGAATACCATCAGAAGTAGGAACCGCGAGGTCATGCCCCAATCAAAGCCGTTCATCTCAAACAACGAAAGCCCGAAGCCCGGAGAGAAACAGGAAGGTCACACAAACTAGCCAATTGTTTCTTTCCGACGAGAGGGAGGAGTCCGAAAAATCCTCTGGCCGGCGGCCTAACCCATGGCATGCTCGATCGCGTTGGTTCTCCCGAGGACCTTCCAACCGCCGCAACAGCGCGAAGAAGGCCCTCATTCTGGAACGCTCAAAAGGCGAACTGGTAGAGGAGGATTAGTTTGGTTGTTTGGGTTAGGCGGGCGTCGCAAGGCGTCCGCTTTTTCTTTTCCCACAGTCCCTTTCCATCGTCCCCACAAGAGTCCACGGCTCGACGATTTGATAATTGCCCGAGACAGGGCCCAACCCCGAGGAATACCGTCTCTAGGACATGCGCCTCTTCGACCGTGGCATCCTCTGGCTGGCCGAAGGGTTCGGTTCGGGGCGACTACGCCCAGGACCTGGAACCTGGGGTAGCCTCGTGGGCTGCATTCTCACCGTCCCAGTGCTGACACTGCCGCTCTGGATGGCGGTCTCCGTGACCCTCGCGGCCCTACTGCTCGCAGTTCCAGTCTGCTCGCGGGCCGAGGCCTTGCTGGGCAAAACCGACCCAGGATCGGTCGTCCTCGACGAAATTATCGCTATTCCACTCACCCTGTTGCCCTTGAAGGCAGGCTGCCTGCTGGGGGTGGTTTCCAGCAGAGATCTGACCGTGCTGCCGACCCACGGCCTCTGGTGGTTGGCGGCGTTCGCGCTGTTCCGGGCCCTCGACATCGGCAAGCCGGGGCCCATCGGCGCCCTCCAGCACCTCCCGCGTGGCTGGGGCATTGTGATGGACGACGTGGCTGCCGGATTGATCACCGGTCTGCTCCTGCTCGCTGCCGCTGCCCTGATCCACTGAACACCCTGACCAAACTTCCATGTCCGCCCCAACTCCGTTCCGATTCCCAAAACTAGCGATCCTCAAGAGCGCCGAGGAGCTGCGCCAGCGGTTCGCAGGACTTGGACACCCCCTGCCCGTCGATGACACAGCCCAACCCGCGGTACTGGGACGCGTGATCCCGGCCGGTATTGGCATACCAAAACCCATCGGTAACCGCTGGGCCATCCTGCCGATGGAAGGTTGGGACGGCACCCCGGACGGACGACCGACCGACTTGGTCCGACGGCGCTGGCGGCGTTTTGGACAAAGCGGGGCCAAACTCATCTGGGGCGGCGAGGCCGTGGCCGTGCGCCCGGATGGAAGAGCCAACCCACACCAACTAGTTCTTTCTGAGGCCAACGTGCCCGATCTGGCGGCGCTACGAGCCGAACTGGTGGCGGCACATTTGGAACGGCATGGCCAAGACGGCGACCTGCTGGTGGGCCTTCAACTCACACACTCGGGCCGCTTCGCCCGACCCCACGACAAGGTCCGCCTCGAGCCGCGGATCGCCTACCGGCACCCCCTGCTCGATGCCCGATTCGGCATCACCGACGACCGAGCGGTCTTGAGCGACACCGAGGTGGACGACCTCATCGCCGACATGGTCACCGCGGCCGTCCGAGCCCAGCGGGCGGGCTTCGACTTCGTGGACATCAAGCACTGCCACGGTTATTTGGGCCACGAGTTCCTCTCTGCGGTCACCCGGCCCGGCCGCTACGGGGGCTCCTTCGCCAACCGAACCCGCTTCCTCACCGACATCGTGAACGGCATTCGCCGCGACGCCCCCGGCTTGGCGATCGGAGTCCGCCTGAGCCTCTTCGATAGCTTCCCCTTCCAAAAGGGCCCCGATGGCATCGGTACTCCCACGCCGTGGTCCGGCCCCTATCCTTACGCGTTCGGGGCCAATTCGGACAATGCCCTCGAGATGGATCTCTCAGAACCCTTCGCCTTCCTTCGGCTGCTGGAATCGCTGGGAATCCGACTGGTTTGCCTCACTGCTGCCAGCCCCTATTACAATCCGCACTTGCAGCGCCCGGCCATGACTCCTCCCAGCGACGGCTACTTGCCTCCGGAAGATCCGCTGGTGGGCGTGGCGCGCCAAATTGAAGCAGTCGCCCAAGCCAAGGCTGCGTTCCCAAATCTGGTCCTGGTGGGTTCGGCCTACACGTACCTTCAGGAATGGCTTCCGGCCGTCGCCTCAGCACAAATCGCCGCCGGTCATGTGGATGTCGTCGGATTAGGCCGAATGGTCCTGAGTTATCCAGACCTGCCCGCCGACATCCAGGCCGGACGCCCCCTGCAACGCCGCCAAGTTTGTCGCACCTTCAGCGAATGCACCACCGGACCCCGCAACGGCTTGGTCAGCGGATGCTTCCCCCTCGACGACTTCTACAAAACCCATCCGGATGCGATCCGATTGAAGGCCCCATTGAAGGCTTGATCGCCTAGAGCCCCCCCAGGATTCCCATGCGACGCCTCGATCATTCCATCCATGCCGCCCGGGGATTTCTCGCCTTCCTGCTGCTGGTGGGAGGATCGCTCGCGATGGGCTACCTTCTGGATCCAAACCTGGGCACGGAGATCGGGTTCTCCGTCGGCCTGCTCCTCTTCGCCGGCTGGCTGGCCTGGCTGAAAGTAGCCCGGAATCGGGGCGATGCCTGGGTCCAGGCGGGCCGGGAACAGGGCCTCCGATCCATGTATTCAGGCCATGCACCCACGATCCCAATCCCGGGCCATGAGCATCCCATGGAATTGCTCTCGGGCACGATCGGTACGGCCACCGTGCTCATCGGAGACCGCGGCGAGTGCTATTTCCAGTACCACACCGAAGCCCCTGTGGGCACTTGGGAAACCGGCTCACCCGAGGTTTCCGACCCCATACCGGTGGAGACGTTCATTGCGCTGTGGATCCCGGGACTGAACGAAGCTCCATTCAGCATCGGCAAGAGGCGCAGCCTGTGGGAAGGCCCCAAAACCCAGCCGAGCGGTCCGTTCACCGAGGCCCTCGAGTCATGGGTCCGGGCGCATCCCGGATGGCGCATCGAAGGCCGGGCCGACTGCCTCATCCTCAGCCGACCGAACCGCTTGGCCCGCATCAGCCAACTGCCCACCTGGATTGCTACGGCTCGGTCCATGGTCGAAACCCTCGAAGCGCCGGGAGGCTGACCGGAGCACACCGCCCAGATGGTGGCGAAGGATCAGCCGGCAAATGCGCTGTTCTAACCGGGCCGACCCGGGTACGACCTCTGGATCATGCGATGGATCCATTCCCTCACTGCGATGCTCGGGCTAGCCTGCGGATTGTCCGGGGCTGACACCGCCGCTCGGAACGAAACCCCGCTGGCCGTCCGCCTCGGTTACCCGGCCGACGCCAAGCTCCTCATTATTAACGGCGATGACTGCGGAATGTGCCACACGGCCAACTTGGCCACCATCGAGTGCCTCGAAAAAGGCCTGATGACCAGCGCCACGCTAATGGTCCCCTGCCCGTGGTTCCCCGAGATGGTGAGTTACGCCAAAACGCACCCGGAAAAGGACTTCGGTCTGCACCTGGCCCAGACCTCGGAATGGCGCATCTATCGCTGGGGCCCGGTCGCCCCGCGCTCCGAGGTTCCAGGCCTCATCGACCCCGACGGCTACTTGTGGCAGACCGTGCAACAAGTCTATGCCAAGGGCACGCCGCAGGAGGCCTACCTCGAGGCCCGGGCCCAAGTCCGCCAAGCCCTGGCTGGTGGAGTCGACGTCACCCACCTCGACTCCCACATGGGGACGCTGCAACTCAATGCCGCCTACGCCGAGCAGTACCTCAAACTGGCCGTAGAATTCGACTTGCCCGTCCGCATGGCCTCGCAGGAAACGCTCGCCAAAATGGGCGGCTCCACCCAGCGCGCAACCTTTGCCGCCCAAGGTATCGTGTTCCCCGACGACTTCGTCTACGAGGACCTCCAAGACGAACCCAAGGACGTCAAAGGCTACTGGACGCGCAAGCTGGCCAGCTTGAAGCCGGGCGTCACCGAACTGTTCATCCACGCCGGCATGGCCACCGATGAATTGAAGGCCATCACCGGCAGTTGGAAAACCCGCACCGAGGAATTTGAGGCCTTCACCCGAGATCCCGATCTCAAGGCCCTCGTGGAGCGAGAGAAGATTATCCGAATCGGTTGGCGCCCACTGCGCGAACTGCAGCGCCGGGACCGCAAGGGACGCTAACGCGTTCACCGCTCTCAATCGCTCCCGCGACCTCCGCCCATGTCCGACACCCCGCGCAAACCCGGTTACAATCCGGCCCTCGACGGCCTGCGGGGCATTGCCGTCCTGGGGGTGTGGCTCTTTCACCTGCACCCGCCGTTGCTGCCCGGAGGGTTCCTGGGGGTGGATGCTTTCTTTGTCCTCTCGGGCTTCCTCATCCACGGAATCGTCTCAGCCGACCTCGAGTCGGGCCGATTTTCCTTCCGTGAATTCTACCTGCGTCGCGCCTTGCGGCTCCTGCCCAACGCCACCTTGACCCTTGGCGTCACGTTGGTGCTCTGGAACCTCTGCCTGCCTCCCAATTCCGCCATCCAGCCGGGGCTACACGGCCTCTTCACGCTGGCCAACCTTTCCAATCTCTTCGTATGGAAATACCTTGGGAGCTACTGGGGTGTTGCCGCTGAAAGCGCTCCACTAACCCACTTCTGGAGCCTGGGCATCGAGGAGCAATTCTACCTCTTCTTTCCTGCCCTGCTCTTCCTGCTGCACCGCAAACGCTGGCTGAACCTCGGCAGCCTCGCGGTGCCTGCCATCTTGAGCCTGGCCCTCTGGATTCACGGATCGCGGCACCATCCGTCCGGAACCTTCTACTTACTGCCCACCCGCGCTTGGGAACTCCTGCTAGGTGCGGCCGCGGCACAATGGGCACGGTCGTCACCCGTCGCACGTCGACTGCCACGCGCTACCGGTTGGATCGGGCTGGCCCTTGTCTTGGGCAGCCTGGTGGCGGTGCCCCATGCGGATTCGTCACTCGGAGCCATGGCCTTAATTCCCACCGTGGGCACGGCCTGCGTGCTGGTTAGCCTCCAACAACCCACCCATCCTCTGACCCGGGCGCTGTCGTGGCCAGCGCTTGTCGGACTGGGCCTGATGTCCTACTCGCTCTACCTTTGGCACTGGCCGCTCATCGTGCTGGGCCGACTCCTAGCCAACTACCGCAATCTGCCGGAGACCGCCGGCGCAGTGGGCGGAGGGATTTTAAGCGTGGGAGCCGCCTATGCGGCGTATCGCTGGGTTGAAAAGCCCCTGCGGGATTCTAGCCGAAGCCGCCCAACACGCTTGGCCTGGCTGGCCGGTGGAATGGCCCTCACCACCGTTCTCTGCGCGCTGTCGTGGTATCGGCATTCTGAGGTGGATCCCGACCATCGCTTCGAGCCCATGACCTTCTCGGGCCGGCTCTACGACTGCTCGACACCGCAAGATCCCCACTGGAGCGAATCCTCCCGCTACTGGGGTTGCCGCATCCCCATTCCTCCGGCCGACCAACCTCCTGAACCGTGGCGTGCCGGCGGACTCAGGACCTCAGGAAATTCGATCACACCCCGGGTTGTTGTTTTCGGCAGTTCCCATGCCCTGATGTATTCGAAAGTGATTGATGACCTGTGCCGTGAACGCCGGGTTCCGATCGCTTTCCTCAGCGCAGGCAATGGTATTCCGGCCCTGTTTGTGAATGTCGACAGCCTGCTCTTCCCGAGGCGCGACGACGGGGCCGCCTTCGATGAAGCCCGACGCCGGTATCTCCGCGAATGGCGGCCCGAGACGCTCTTAGTCATCGATCGATGGGATGCCTGGTCTGGCAAGGATCTGGAGCGGGATCTCAGCACCTTCCTGGAGGAAGTTTGTCCCTTGGCGCAGAACGTCGTCTTGGTGACCCAAGTCCCCGTTCTGCGGGTCGGCGAAAATGAAAATATTCGGGGGTGGGTCCATTGGCGGCGCGGGACTGACGCGGTGCTGCCCCGCATCCTGCCCGATGCCCGCGAACCCTACCGCCGGGAGAGCGTGCGGATTTTACAGCACCTGCAGGAGCGCTTTCCGAACCTCCGAATCGTGGACAGCGCCTCCCGTTTCTACCGAGAAGATGGATCGGTCCGCTATGCCGAGGGACGCAAATTCTTCTACACCGACGACGACCACCTCAATGACACCGGGGCCGCGGAAATTTCTGACCTGCTGCGGCCGTTGCTCCCGGCACGCTGAGGCTTGCTGAAGAATACAGGAATCGGCGGGATTGGACCGTTTGTTGTGTTGAATCCCCATCACAACACCGACGCCGGCCCCGTCAGCACGGTTAAGGAGCGAGGGTTCACCTCGAAACGCACCGGGCTAGTTCCCAGGAGTTCGCCGTCCAACGCAAGAGGTTGCGGAGGATCGGCGGACACCTCCAACCAATGCCCTCGAAAGAACCGGACCTGCCGGTGACGAACATGGGTACCGCGAAGCAGGCGCAAGAATTGAAGAGCCAATGCCCAGCGCCCCACCGCCTCGATCAAGGTCAACTCCAGCACCCCGTCGGTCATTGAGGCTCCCGGTCCGATGCGCATTAACCCACCGCCGGCGAAGGGAGCATTGCCGACCACCACCGCCACCGCATTGGAAAGCACTTGCTCGCCCTGCTCCGAGCGAACCCGAAGCACCGGGGGGCGGAACGAGAACAGCGCCCGAAAAAAACCGGCCGAATAACACCACCGGGGGCCGAACCATTTTACGGTGGCTGGGGTGGTCTTGCGGAGCAATTCACCGACGAATCCCACCCCGCCGAAAAGGAGGGCGTGCCGGACCCGCTCAATCGATTCGGCTGCAGCGCCTCCAGACTCCGTTCCCGCTGAAGGATTCTCGCGCCACGTGACTCGGATCGTGTCGAGGATCACCGGCTTGGGCTCTAGGATCGCACGGATCGCTGCCTCATCGTCCCGACCAACCGATCCGGACACTCCCGCCAATTGGGCGATGTCATTGCCACGTCCGAACGGGACCACCGCGAGTGCGGCCCGGGACCCTCCGGCAATCAGCCCACTGGCCACCTCATGCACCGTTCCATCACCGCCGGCGGCAATGACGCACTCGAATGCGGCCCCATGGGTGCGCGCCAATTCCAGCGCATGACCGGCGTATTCGGTGACCCGAATATCGCAATGAACCCCGCCCTCGGCCAAACAGGCCACGAATCGCTCCAAACGGTCGGTCTGCGGCCGGGATGAGGCCGACGATGGATTACGGATCAGCAAGACTCTTCGCGGCGTAACGCTCATGGGGTAAACCCCAGTCAGCGCCGCACCCAAGTCGCGTGTCGAGTGGGAATTCCCTGAGCATTGAACTCCCGCTCAAAGTCCGTCTTCACCTCTAACAAACCCTCGGGCTCCTGACCGGGGAGGAAGTGTTCTGTGGCTCCATTGAAGACCTCCAGCATTTGCTCGAAGTACGAAGCGTCATCGGTGCGGCAATGGAATCGCCCCCCAGGCCTGAGGCTTTGAGCGGCCAGTGCGGCGAAGGCAGGATTGATCAGACGTCGACGGTGATGCCGCTTCTTGGGCCAGGGATCCGGAAAGTACACATGAATGGCCGACAGTGAGGCCGGAGCGATCATCCAGTCCATGAGGTAGGTTGCCTCCATGCGCAGCCCGCGGAGGTTCTTCAATCCCTGACGCCGGCCCTTCCGGTCGATCTTTCTCAGCCGTCCAAAGAGTCGTTCCACACCCAGGAAATCCACCTCCGGATGCGCCGCAGAATACTGGAGCAGGAAGGAGCCATCCCCAGCACCCAACTCCAGTTCGACCGGAGCGGTGTTGCCGAAGAGCACGGCAAAATCGAGCCGACTCAGAATGTCGGGCCGGATGAGGATCGTATCGGGAAAGAGGTCAGACGCCATGACGACCCCCGAAGGTTAGGGGCCTTTGGTCCAACGAGGAAGGGTTGTATTGAGGCGCCTGGGGTCGGTCAACCTTCGGGCAACCTCCCATCGGAACGTTCTACGTCTACCCCGAATACCCTGCTGCAGCCCGTTGACGAGTCCGTCGGACCCTGCGTCTCTGCATTGCCTTCCTAGAGCAATCACCGAACCTTGCACCCATGATCCGCATCGCCCTTCTGGTCATGGCTATTACTCTTGGTGCCGAAGGTCTCGGTGGCCTTCATGCCGCCACGGGCAACTCTTGGCCGATGTTCCGAGGCGATCCGGCACAGAGCGGGGTTAGCCCGGCGCGCATCCCGGAGGCACCGGTACTGAAGTGGCGTTTCAAGACCGGCGGTGCAGTCAGCGCCACCGCCGCCATCGTCGACGGGGCCGTATTTATTGGATCGGCCGATTCCAACGTGGTCTGCCTTTCGCTTTCAGACGGCAGCAAACGCTGGTCCTTCCGAACCGGCGGGCCGGTGGAGGCGTCGCCTCTGGTCCTCGACGGCCGCGTCTTCATCGGTGACACCCTGACCAACTTCTTCGCCCTCGACGCCAAGACCGGGGCCAAACTGTGGAGCCAGGGCTTTGATGACAAAATTAAGAGCAGCGCAAACTGGATCACCGGCACCAACGGAACCTCCACCAACATCCTTGTCGGCGGCTACGACTTCAAGCTCTACAGCCTCGAGGCCACCACCGGAAAATCGAACTGGGTCTACGAGACGGGCAATTACATTAATGGCTCGCCGGCCATTTCCCGCGGGCGAACTGCCTTCGGCGGCTGCGACGCCATCGTCCATGTGGTCGATGTGGTCGGCGGCAAAAAATTGAGGGAGATCGAAGCCGGCGCGTACATCGCAGCCTCCGGGGCCATGGAGGGCAACCTGCTTTATGTCGGCCACTACGAAAACGAATTGCTCTGCGTCGATGTCGAGGAGGGGAAGATCCTTTGGAAGTATCGCGACCGGGCTTTCCCCTTTATGTCCTCGCCGGCCGTGACCGCCGACCGTGTGTTGATCGGCAGCCGCGACAAACGCCTCCACTGCATCCAGCGGGCCGACGGCAAGCCGATCTGGACCTTCCAGACCCGGGGCAAGGTGGAGAGTTCTCCGGTGGTGGCCGGCGACCGCGTGATTGTCGGGTCCGACGACGGACGGCTTTACATCGTCTCTTTGGCCGACGGCAAGGAGCGCTGGAATTACGAACTAGGCCAACCGATTCAAAGTTCCCCCGCCGTGGTGGATGGCCACATCGTCATTGGTTGCGACGACGGCTCTGTGTACTGCTTCGGATCCCCGCATTGACAGGTGGCCGGCTGGGTCCCCTTCTCAACGGACCCCGTAAAAATACTCAGGTCCCCCCATTGACCCATGTCGCTAACCACCCAAGACCTCACCCTGAGTGCCAACGTGTCGCCGGCCGAGGAACGTTTTGAGCGCCTGCGCAAACGTGTGGGTTGGTACCTGGCACCGATGGTTTTGGTCGTGCTGTGGTTCATTCCATTCCCGGGATTGTCCGTTCCGGCTCGACACCTCTTTGCTATCGTCGGCATGGCACTGACACTTTGGATGTCCGAAGCCATTCCTCTAGCGGCTACGGCGCTCTTGGCACCGTCACTCTGCGTGCTGGCTGGGCTGGGCTCAGCCCGGGAGGTTTTTAAACCCTTCTCCGACCCGGTTATCTTCCTGTTCATGGGCAGCTTCATGATGGGCGAGGCGATGCTCAAACACGGTCTCAACCGACGTTTTGCCTTCACGCTGCTGGCGATGCCCTGGGTCGGAACCAGCCCCACCCGCCTGTACGCCGCCTTCGCAGGCATTACGGCGGTAATTTCCATGTGGGTCTCCAACGCGGCCACGACGGCCATGATGTTGCCCATCGGCCTATCGATTTTGGCCGAATTGGGCTCTCGCCAAGGAATGACTAATTATCAGGCCACGCCATTTGCTGCGGGCCTAATGCTTATCACCGCCTTCGCGGCCTCGGTCGGCGGCTTGGCCACGCCCATCGGCACCCCGCCCAACCTCATCGGGATCGGAGCCATCGAGCGGCTCTTAGGTTACAAAATCACCTTCTTCCAGTGGATGGGACTGGGACTTCCGATTGCCATCGTTCTGACAGGGTTTCTGGTTTGGCGTTTCAGCCGACATTGCCCGATTCCGGCCGTATCCCTGTCCACCAACCGCGATTGGCTGGAGACGGAGCGGGCCAGCCTAGGCAGTTGGACCCGCGGGCAGTTGAATGTGGTGGCTGTGTTCTTGGGGGCCGTGGCCTTGTGGGTCTTGCCCGGACTCATCGCGGCCCTGGATGACCGAGGATCGTCGAGTCCTGCCTACTTGTGGATCAGTGCCCACGCTCCAGAAAGCATCATCGGCCTTCTGGCGGCTTCAGCGATGTTCTTCCTGCCCACCAATTCTCAACGAGATTCCTTCACCCTGGAGTGGCGAGACGCCGCAGCCATTGATTGGGGAACAATCCTCCTCTTTGCCGGAGGCATGTGCTTGGGCGAATTAATGTTTTCCACCGGCTTAGCTCACTGGATTGGTTCGGGCTTGGCGGCGCTGTTCCAAAGCCATTCGGTGGTAGGCCTGACCCTCCTCTTCACCGGAGTCGGCATCCTCGTCAGTGAAACCACCACCAATACCGCCTCGGCCACCATGGTGGTGCCCATCGCCATCGCTGTTGCGCAGGCAGCCGGTGTCGATCCCCTCAAGCCCGCCCTGGCCACCTGCCTCGGCTGCTCCATGGGCTTCTTGTTACCGGTTTCCACTGCGCCCAATGCCATGGCCTACGGAACGGGCTGTATCCCTTTGAAGGCCATGATGCGTCACGGGCTGTGGCTCGATGTCGTCGGCTGGGTTGTGATCGTTAGCACCGTTTTGCTGTTGGGTCCGTCGTTGCCTCCCAAGCCGTAAGCACAGACCGCTGGCCTCACCACGGGGCCTGACGGACTCAACTTCTGTTTCTGCACAGCCTCCCTGCCCTTTTTCACCTGACTGGTCAAAAAGAACCACTTTGGCTTTCGACTCGAAAACGACGGGTGGAAATCACAAAGGGTTTTTCCAGCCTTTCCACAGTTTTAGCCTGATAAACCAGAGCGAAAACGTGATTGGCATCCCTGCTGCTTCCGGTGTTTTAAGCCGAAATGGTCGACACTCAGGAAAACAAACTCCTGCAGGTCGATTCGAATTCTCCGGCAGCGCATTAACACCATGAAGAGGTGCCCACGGGCCCCCCTTCAAGTACCTGGAAACAACACACATGAAGAAAATCGAAGCAGTGATAAAACCCTTCAAACTCGAGGAGGTCAAAGACGCCCTCCATGACGTAGGCATCGAGGGGATGACCGTCTCCGAGGTCAAGGGCTTCGGTCGCCAGAAAGGGCACACCGAGATTTACCGCGGCAGTGAGTACACGGTCGATTTCCTGCCCAAGATCAAAATCGAGCTCGTGGTGTCAGATGCCAAGGTGAACGAGGCCACTGCAGCCATTATCAAGGCCGCCAAGACCGGCAAGATTGGCGATGGCAAAATCTTCGTTTCCGAAATCACCGAGGCCATCCGTATCCGCACCGAAGAGAAAGGGGACAGCGCAGTCTGAACCTGAGGCATCCCTCCTACTCCCAGCCCCAACCACCCCTTACTGGACCCAAGGACCCAAAAATAGATGAAAACGTTTTTTAGAAAATTTTTCCTGACACTCACCTGCGCCCTTCTGGCGTTCGCCGCAGTCGATACCCGCGCCGCCGACCCCAGCGTCGAAGAGCGCTTGGCCGACTTGGAGGCGTACGTTAACAACTCCGTCCGCGCCACCGCTGCCAACACCAACGTCACCAGCAAGATCGCCGGCCCAGGCCCGGGCCATAACGCCTGGCAAATGACCTCCACCGCGCTGGTGCTGTTCATGACCATGCCCGGATTGGCGTTGTTCTACGGCGGTCTGGTCCGCAAAAAGAATATTCTTTCGGTGCTGGCTCAATGCATGGGCATCGCCGGACTGGTGACGATCCTTTGGTGGGCCATCGGATACAGCCTCTCGTTCGGTGCCGGCAACGCAATCATCGGCGATTCTGCCTACGCAATGCTCAAGGGAGTCGAGTCCGGTGCCGTGGGCGCGGGCTACTACTGGATTAGCGACTCCATGTGGGCCATGTTCCAGCTGACCTTCGCGATCATCACACCGGCCTTGATTATCGGCGCTATCGCCGAGCGCATGAAATTCATCGCGGTGCTTCTGTTTGTGACCATCTGGATGTTCGCGGTGTACTTCCCGTTCGCCCACATGGTCTGGTCCACCACCGGCTTGATGTGCGGACCGCTGAACAAAGACGCCGCCATCAAGGCACTGGATTTCGCCGGCGGCACCGTGGTGCACATGACCTCAGGATGGAGCGCCTTGGTGCTCTGCATCATCCTCGGCAAGCGCAAGGGACTCGGTCGTGAACCCATGACCCCGCACTCAATGACCCTGTGCATGGTTGGCACGGGCATGCTCTGGGTCGGCTGGTACGGCTTCAATGCGGGTTCCGCACTCGGCGCCGACGCCATCGCTGCCAACGCGTTCACCACCACCACCTTGGCTGCCGCCACCGCCGGTTTCGTCTGGCCCATGATCGAGTGGATCACTCGCGGCAAGCCCAGCGTCCTCGGGTTCTGCTCGGGCATCGTCGCTGGTTTGGTTGTGGTCACTCCGGCCTGCGGCTTCATCACTCCGACTTCCGCGGTCCTCGTCGGCGTCTTGGCCGGCATCGTTCCCTACCTCGCCTGCTCCTACCTTAAGAAGTGGATCGGTTACGATGACGCTCTGGACACCTTCGGTGTGCATGGCGTCGGCGGCACCTTGGGAGCTATCCTCACCGGCATCCTGGCCGACGAGAAGGCCAACTCGGTGGTGGCAGGCCTGAAGGTTGGTCTGCTCGGTGCTCAGCTCAAAGCAGTCGTGCTGACCATCGTTTGGAGCGTCGTGGCGACAGCCATCATCGCCTACATCGTTAAGGCCCTCGTCGGACTCCGCCCGACTGACGAAGTGGAAATCAACGGTCTCGACCTCGCTGAACACGGCGAAGAGGGCTACCACGGTTAACACTTCGGGCCACCCGAAAACAGATTCAAGCCGCACTGGGAAACCAGTGCGGTTTTTTGTTGTCTGGCTCCAGATCAATCGACGGAACGGGCCGAACTACCCCCGAGGTCAGACTCCTCCCACTTCAATAACCAAGGCGGTGGTGTTGTCTCGACCGCTGGCCGCCACAGAGGCTTCCACCAAGCGCTGCCCCAATCCTTCCGGCGTTCCAGCCCCTCCGGCTACCCCGATCAAGTCCAGCAGGTGGGCATCATACAAACCTTCAACCAAACCGTCGGAACAGAGCAAAAATCGATCACCAACAGTGTAGGCGACGGAACCGATCTGGGGATCCACGAACTGATTGCCACCACCCAATGCTTTCTGGAGCACATTCCTCCTCGGATGGGTCCTGGCCTCGCGCTCATTGATCTTTCCCTGCCGATACAGCCACCCCACGTGAGTGTCATCTTCGGTGAGCTGACGAATGCCTCCGGTGACAGGCAGGTGGTAGATTCGACTGTCACCCACATGGGCAAAGTGAAGAAGTCCCGGAGCCAACCAGCACAAGCTCAGAGTCGTCTCCATGCCACGGCACTCCTCATAACTTCGGCCCAAATAGACCAGGGCCTTGTGAATTTCCCGGAAGAGCACCTGCAAGAGCACCTCGGCAGAATCAGCCTTCGGATGCCCTGACTCCGAACGGAATCCCTTCGGCAAGATTTGAGGCACCTTTTCGACGGCGATCCGACTGGCAAATTCTCCGGCTTGCGCGCCCCCCATGCCATCACTCACGGCAAAGACGAAATCGGCCGCCTGAAGCGTCGACTGCCCCTCCTTGCCCAGACGCTCCAACTCCTGCTGGTTGAACCGCAACCCGACGAAGGCATCCTCATTGTTGGTGCGAACCTTCCCGCGGTCAGAACAACCAGACCAGTGCAGACGGAAGCGGGCGATAGGACTGGCCGTGGCATTCATTCAATGGCCCTCAAGGGATGGGGTGGACACCGAGTTCAACAGAGTCGCAAACTCAAAATCGATGATACAAAACCGCCCATCGGATCCCCGGTAGGTGACATTCCTGGCAGCCTGATCGTCGTGCTGAACGCCGTAGGTCTCCAACTCAGCAAAGAGGCTTTGAAGCCGCTCAGAATCCAAGTGTTCGACCCGTTGCCCGCAATTGGTCGTAACAATTTGAGGAAGGTTCGAATTTTCTGCGATGAGTCGCGGCACGAAGGGACACCCACGGGCTTCCAAAAACTTCAGCACTTTCACCTCGGTTTTAAATCGAATGGCGGCATCGGGGCCGTGGTAGGCCTTGATCACACGTCCATCGAAGCTCAGGTGGACCGTAGACCGCAGTGTGTCTTTGACCTTCAACATGAGCGTTGCGCCACACTAGAGGGCCGACCGCCATCCGGCCAGTGGGGAAGCTGGTGGAAGCCCGGGATGAGGCCAACCCCGGCACTGCTTTCGGCACCTTGCCCTGAAATTTTCAACAACCTCGCGGAAATTTTGATTCTTTTTATCCACCGAGATCAACAATCAACACCTGTTTATCGGTCTTCGTGCAAAATTTGTAGGCGAGCAGGCCCTCTAAGTTTATGATTTCCGCCGAAAACATCCCATTTCCCCGGGCGGGAAGTGCGGCGAACGAATCATGGCACCTGCCCTGCTTCATGAATTCGCTGCATCGGGACGATTCGCTGCAGTCACTACCATTCACATCCATGGCTAAATACAAATTGGAATACATCTGGCTCGATGGTTACCAGCCAGTCCCCAACCTCCGCGGCAAAACCCAGATCAAGGATTTTGAGAGCTTTCCGAAGCTGGAGCAATTGCCCCTCTGGAATTTCGACGGCAGTTCTACCCGCCAAGCTGAGGGACGTAGCTCCGACTGTGTCTTGAAGCCGGTGGCTATTTATCCCGACACCACCCGCAAGAACGGCGCTCTGGTGATGTGCGAAGTGATGATGCCCGATGGCGTGACTCCCCATCAGAGCAACACTCGCGCAACCATCTTGGACGACCCCGGCGCCTGGTTCGGCTTCGAGCAGGAATATTTCCTCTACAAGGACGGCAGGCCGCTCGGTTTCCCCGCTGGCCTCGACACTTTCCCGTATCCTCAGGGCGAATATTACACCGGCGTCGGCTACAAGGCCGTCGGTGACATCGCCCGCGAAATCGTCGAAGAGCACCTCGATCTATGCCTCGATGCAGGCATCAACCACGAGGGCATCAATGCCGAAGTCGCCAAGGGACAGTGGGAATTCCAGATCTTTGGCAAGGGTTCCAAAACCGCCGCCGACCAGGTGTGGATCGCCCGGTACATTTTGATGCGCCTCTGCGAAAAGTACGGCATTGAAATCAACTGGCATTGCAAGCCCCTCGGCAAAGACGTGGATTGGAACGGTTCGGGCATGCATGCCAATTTCTCGACGACCTACATGCGCGAGACGGGTGGACAGCCTTACTTCGAGTCCCTCATGGCGGCGTTCGACAAGTACAAGAACGAGCACATCGCCGTGTACGGACCGGACAACCATTTGCGTCTGACGGGGTTGCACGAGACCCAATCGATCGACAAGTTCAGCTACGGAGTGGCCAACCGCGGCGCGTCGGTCCGTGTCCCCCACAGCTTCGTGAACAACGGCTACAAGGGGTATATTGAAGATCGCCGCCCGAACTCCCAGGGCGACCCGTACGCAATCGCCAGTCGTATCCTTCAAACGATCGCAACGGTCCCCACGCCGTGATCAACCAGGGCGTCTGAGCGCCTCCTGAAATGACGTTCACAAACCCGGGCGATTGCCCGGGTTTTTTCTTTCCCAGAACCTCCTCAGAAAAAATACAACGGAAAAAAACTCAGCTTGGGCGTCAAGATCACGCAGTTCACGCAAGGGCATCCCGCTAAAATCAGCGAAAGACCAATGAAAACCCTGTTTTAGAGAGATGGCATCTTCATAGCTTGAAACGGGACAAAAGGCGTTGACAGTCTAGGTTGACTGCCTACAGTCGCCGCACCTTAAGCCCTTAACTTCACAAACTAAATCCTATGAATCGTCTCCGCAAACAACGTCTCGGCGCTTTCACGCTGATCGAGTTGCTCGTCGTTATCGCCATCATCGCGATTCTGGCCGGCATGCTCCTGCCTGCTCTGGCCAAGGCCAAGTCTCGCGCCAACCGCATCTCCTGCGTCAACAACCTGAAGAACATCGGTTTGGCCTTCCGCACCTTCGCGGTGGACTTCGGTGGCGCCTACCCCTGGCAGGTTTCTCCTGATCAGGGCGGTGTCTCGCTCGTCGCCGCCTCCGTGGCCGGCACCATAGCCACCGGTATCTCGAACAACGTCACCGCCGCCTTCGCGGCCGTGTCGAACGAGTTGAGCACCCCGAAGATCGTCTGGTGCCCGTCCGACGGCAGCCGCTTCACCGCCTCCAACACCTGGGTGGGTGTGCAGCGCTTGGCCCTCGCCAACAACCAGAAGGTTCCGAGCTACTTCCTCGGCACCACCGCCACTGAAGAGCAGCCCCAGAGCATCTTGGGCGGCGACCGCAACGTGACCAACGGCTCGACCGAGGCTCTGCTGGCTGGCAAGCACGTCATCTTCGCGAACCCCGACGCCAATGGAGCCATCGCCGTCGCGACCCTGAACAAGATCGGCTACACCAGCTCGATCCACCAGAACGCCGGCAACATCCTCTTGGGTGACGGCTCCGTGCAGCAGGTTTCCTCGGGCCGCTTCCGCGATCAGATCCGCGACTCTGCTGCCGCCTCCGGCGCGCAGAACTTCATCTTCCCGGCTGCTGGCAACTAAGTTGCACGCATCGGATTTGGCCCTCCTGGGCTGAATACACAAAAGGCACCCCCAACGGGGTGCCTTTTTGTTTTGCCACTCTAGTTTTCTCGGTCGGGTTCCCGAGGAGGTGCCTAGTGAGACCTGGTGAGACCTGGTAAGACCCTGCAAGAC
>Ga0255130_1000135_pt1 | contig 21513 bp, 12 predicted proteins | sample Law_Yuk_RepB_8d_FD_188560 | JGI IMG/M metagenome (GOLD analysis project Ga0255130, IMG submission 188560) | Freshwater microbial communities from St. Lawrence River, New York, United States - Law_Yuk_RepB_8d | ecosystem: Environmental > Aquatic > Freshwater > River | place: USA: New York...
TTTTTTTCAACCCTTCAATTTACGAAATTTTGGCCAAAAAGTCAAGTAAAATCGCACCTACCTCTGTTCGATTTGATCCATTAATCCACATTCCTAATTTCTCTAAATATCTCCAAACAGTTGTTGGTGGCATTCCAATCATCCTCCCAAGCTTCATTGATATAAACACTAGACTGCTCTTCATCCTCTTCCACAAAATCCATTTTGTACACCAATGCCTTGAACAACCGTGCGCCAGCGCGTTCTATGTTATCGCCAATTACCTTGGGCGTCCAGCAAACTACATCCAACGCCGCATCGCTCGCACCGTTGCCCCAAACGTCCAACTTCACCGTAGCCGTCATACAATACCACCCCGGAAAACGGGTAACCACATGCAGCGTAACGTCGCCACCCAAATCAGGCATACCAATCATCAGAAACGGATGATAGAAATAGCCCCAACGATGCGGCCGAATCGACCAACGATGATCTTCGAACATGGGCAAATGAAACTCGGTTTTCGCGATGTGATACACGGGCACTCCATCGATTTCACGGAAGGGATGCGGCTCCTCTTCTGATTTTTCTGGGTGCACCGGCCCACCGCCAATGACCAACATACGATTTTGAATGGTCTGTCGCAAAGCCACGTAATTCATACCTGTGCCTGGCTTGTCTGATTTATTACTGTTCATACTTCAAATTTCGCGTTACCCACCCGCCATAAATAATGCACAAGTGCAATAAAATATTGCATTATATTTGAGCCATGCACCAGGCGCGGACAAACCGACTTCAATTCATCCAGGACCACCTCAGGCAAGGACATCAGCCCACCTTCGAGGCGATGCAAAACCTGGTTGCCCAAAAATTCGGCCCCATCAAAATGCGCATGCTCCGAGAAGACCTCAACTTCCTCCGAAACGAAGGTTTGAACGGTCATCGCCTATCGATCAAAGTCATTGAAGGCAAATACACCTTGCAAAACGACAACGATTTCAGCATTCACAGCCTGAAGGACAGCGAGCGAGGCACCCTACCCCTCTTGTTTTCGATTTTAAAGCCCTATGAGCGATTTCCGGCCGTGGCAGCCCTGCTCACCAACCTCATCCAAGTCCACAAGCTCAACGACGCCGAGATCAAGCAACTCACCTGGGGCGTGGGCAAATCGGCGCGAAGCCTATCGGATCAAATGATTCAGCGGATTGTAGACATTTTGGGATGCATCAACAAGCAAGTGGCGGTGGAATTCAATTATCACAAGGTCACGGAAGGCGCAATTGAACAACAAGACGAAAACATTGTGTATCGCAAGATTTACCCGCTGCAGGTCCGCACGTTTGAAGACCGATATTATTTGGTGGGCATCGAGGTGGGCAAGGCGGTGGCGGCGGAGAACATCAAGCACTTTCCCATCGACCGGATTCATCGCCGGGTGGATATCGCACTGGACGATGTTTCAGAGGAACCGTTGGTTTTTGATTGGCAAGCGATGGTGGAGCAAACCGATTTCGAGAACCACTACAAGCATTGCATTGGGATGTACCGCGAATTTGGCAAGCACGTGCAACCCGTGTACATCTATCGCTGGTTTCGGGGCTGGGCCGCGAGTCAGGTGCAAGCCGTTCCGATTCACCCGTCGCAGGAAATTGTGCAAAAAACCGGCGGCGAAATCCGCATCCGACTCTCCGTTTACGACACGCCCGATGTGCAAAACGTTTTCAGAAAGTACGGCGAGGATAGTTGGGGGTGAATAATTTTAGACCATTTCGTTGACGTCGACAAAATGGTTTAAGTAGACTTCGAATATGAGCAAAACAAGAAACATCCTTTGTCATTTCCCCTGTTTTGAACGCCTATGCCGCCTGTTAATAGCTTTACCAGCTACAATGATCAAGAAAATACAAATTGCAACAAAACCAAAAACAAAATACCCCAAAGCAGCCCAAACATTCATACTTCCAACAATTGAGTAAACAATTAAAAAAGTTCCCAATATCAGAAAAAATGACGCAACCACACCCACTTTACGCTCTTTCTTCTTGGGAAGTTGTTCTGGTATCGATTGAACTGAGGTAGACCCGTTTTTATCAATTTGTAGCACCCTCCCTTTGGATATCGGTAGAATCCGGTGTGAAAGAATAGTATTCTTCTGGAGCCCTTTGCGAGGGGTAGTCAATGAGCTCTGCAGGACATCAGTTTCACTATCCTCTGACGGTGTTAGGCTTTCATCAGACTTATTTTTGGCTTTGTGAACCGCTAATGCAGCCTCGGGTTTAGTGTCCGCTTTTTTTAACGACAATACACCCTTTGAATTCGGTTTCATATGTTGATTCCATTCAATATGAAATCCCAAAGTATGATAGCGCTTAGTAATTGTGCAACTCTGCAATACCAAAATAATGGCAGCAAACAAAAGTAATTTTATTCTCATGGGTAAATATTCAAACTAGTTTGGGTTAGAAAAAAACGGAATACCGCAATTCGAACGTTTTGTTTTACGGATTATCGCAACCAAGGTAATTAGTTACAATCATCTACAGGGCAATTTAAATGTCCGAGCGAAGCGATAAACTATTGCGTAACACAACGCCCAATCAATATATTTGTTGGGCATGTCAAACACCGACAAACTTACCGAAGCGCTCATACAGTTCAGAAATGAACGCGACTGGGAGCAATTCCACAACCCCAAAGACCTCGCCATTGCACTGAGCCTCGAAGCCAGCGAACTGCTCGAGAATTTCCTTTGGAAACAGCCGCAAGACGCCGACATCAGCAAAATCAAAGAAGAGCTGGCCGATGTCCTTGCGTATGCCCTGCTCATCGCCAAGCATTACGACCTCAACGTGGAGGACATCGTACTGGATAAAATTGCCAAAAATGCCCTCAAGTATCCGGCCGACAAAGCCAAAGGCAGCGCTAAAAAATATACCGAGCTATGATCGTTTACCAAGAGAGCTGCGAAACGTTTATGGCCGATGTGCGCGAAAGCAACATCGATTTCGTGATCCATAACCAGTTTCAGCAAAAATTGCATCACCGCACCTCGGAAAGCGAAGTCAACAGCTGGAAAAACTCCATGCAGTACATGAAAAATGTGCTCGAAGTGGCCGAAGTGCCCCGAGATGCCATGGTGACCATCGAATGTCAGATCCCGCAAACATCCAAACGCATCGATTTTATCCTCACCGGCCTCGATGAAAAGAAGCAATCCAACGCCGTTATCATTGAGCTGAAACAGTGGAAAAACGCTGAGGCAACACAAAAAGATGCGGTTGTAATTACAGCATTAGGCGGCGGCAACCGCGAAGTCAGCCACCCCTCCTACCAAGCCTGGTCCTACGCCGACCTCCTCACCAACTTCAACCGCTCGGTAGAGGAAAACCAAATTCAACTCTCCCCTTGCGCCTTCCTGCACAACTGCGAAGACCGCACCGCCCTCACCCTGCCCTTCTATCAAACCCATATCAACAAAGCGCCCATTTTCTTTAAGCGCGATGTGCGACTGCTGGCCGATTTTATTCGAAAATTTGTAAAATACGGCGATTCGCAAAACATCATGGAGATGATCGAAAACGGCGAAATACGTCCCAGCAAAGCCCTGGCCGATTCCGTGGTGGGACTGCTCAACGGAAATCAAGAGTTTACCCTCATCGATGATCAGAAAATTGTCTTCGAAACCGCCCTGCAACTCGTAGACCGCGCCATCACTGAGAAAAAGAAGCAAGTCCTGATCGTGGAAGGCGGACCCGGCACCGGAAAAAGCGTGGTGGCAATCAACCTGCTGGCCCGACTTACAGGCAACCAAAAACTGGTGCATTACGTGAGTAAAAACAGCGCCCCGCGAAGCGTTTACGCCGAGAAACTCAAAGGCTATCGCACCAAATCGAGCATCGACAACCTATTCAAGGGTTCGGGGCAATATCACGGCGAGCGGCCCAATCAATTCGCGTGTTTGCTGGTAGACGAAGCGCATCGACTCAACGAAAAAAGCGGACTTTTCAGCAACTTGGGCGAAAACCAAATCCTCGAAATCATCCAAAGTGCCTGGTGCTCGGTGTTTTTTGTGGATGAAAACCAACGCGTGACGCTCAAGGACATCGGTTCGAAGGCGTCGATTCGGGCATGGGCGCAAAAACAAGGGGCGATGATCCACGAAATGGCTTTGGAGAGTCAGTTTCGATGCGGCGGCAGCGATGGGTATCTGGCTTGGCTGGATCAGGTGCTGCAAATTCGCGATACGGCCAATACGGACTTGAACGATGTGGGCTATGAGTTTGGCGTTTGCAATTCAGCGACCGAGCTCAGGCACCTCATGGTGGAGAAGAACAATCAACCCAGAACGAAAGCGCGATTGGTGGCGGGATACTGTTGGAAATGGAACAGCAAAACAGACGCATCGGCGTACGACATTGTGTTTCCGGCCGAGGATTTTCAGATGCAATGGAATTTGGCATCGGACAGCAGCTTGTGGATCATGAAAGAGGAATCGATCAATCAGATTGGCTGCATCCACACTTGTCAGGGCTTGGAAATCGACTATGTGGGCGTGATCATTGGCCCCGACCTATTGATTCGCGATGGCAAGGTGGTCACGGATCCAAGCAAACGGGCGAGTTCAGACAAGAGCGTTTTTGGCTGGAAGAAGTTGATGAAGGAGGACCCGCTTCGGGCCGCTGCGGAATTGGATTTGATCATCAAAAACACCTATCGCACCTTGATGACTCGCGGGATGAAGGGCTGCTACATTTTCTCAGACGACGAGGAAACTAGGGATTGGTTTCGGGGGATTTAAAGCTCATCGGCGTCCAATGGTTTACATCAAACTAATTTCTCAAATTAACTCTCGGATCGTTAAATTGTTTGATCAATTTAACAATGAAGACAATAGTCTAGACGACTTTATAAATCCAATAGAATTCACCTGTAAACACACTGACAACATCCAATTAACAATCCAAAAATCTGCCTTTACGATTTTACATTTTTAATTATGACAGAATAAATGGAAATTCGCAAAGAATGAAATACATTGAACTGTTCGCAGGTTGTGGAGGATTGTCACTAGGCTTAAAGAGTGTTGGATTTAATTTAAGTTTTGCTAATGAATTATCGCCAGTGGCATCAACAACTTATGCCAGCAATTTAATTAAAAAATCACTTAAAACAAGTTTACAATCTATTGAACACTGCAATGCCAAAAAAATAAATAAAAATACTATTTTTCATGGAGACATTCATATTTTATTAGACAAAATAAAAACAAATAATTTCAACAACCAATTATTACAAAACATAGATCTAATAGCAGGAGGTCCGCCATGCCAAGGATTTAGTATGGCCGGTTTAAGAAGAGAGACGGCTAGAAAAAACCAACTCCCATATGCATTTTTAGAATTAGCAGAATTAGTTAAACCAAAATCAATTTTAATTGAAAATGTAACAGGTATCTTACATGCATTTAAAAACGAAGGTGGAATGACGCAGACATACAAAGAAATACTTAAAGCTATGTCTAAAATTGGTTACTTTTCAATATGCATTAAAGTAAATTCTGAAGATTTCGGGATTGCCGAACATAGACCTAGAGTATTATTTATAGGATTTCGAGAGGACATTATTAATCAAAAACAAAGCAAATATCACGAGGTCGTATACAAAGAATTCCTCCATCCAAGATGTAGTGACCAAGAAAACCCTCCCCAATATAAAGATTTAACAAATTCTGAAGTACAATATTTTCTCCAAAAACCGAAATTCAAATATTCAAACACATCAAAAGATGCAATCGATGATCTATCCAATTCTGAAACAAGTGAATCGAACTACGTTGAACACATAAACAAAGTACTTGGAAAACACATATGTCAATTCCAAAAGAACAAATATGATAATCATGAAAAAAGGACGCACAACCAAACTACAACTAGGCGTTTTTGGTTAAAACAAATTCTCGCAAAAGACCAATATCTAAATACAATCATCAATCAATATTTACAAAGCAAAATCACCAAATTGTCGAACGATGATTTATCAAGGCTTGAGAAATTATTATTGGATAATAATTTCTCAAGTATAGGTGAGAATCTGATTTCAGTTTTAAATCAATTAAAAAGTAAAAAACATAGTCAGAAAGTACTGAATCCAATGAAACCATCACATACGATACTCACAATCCCAGACGATGTCGTTCATTACAATACAGAAGAAAATCGTGTTCTAACTGTTAGAGAAGAAGCTAGGATTCAATCATTTCCAGATCATTTCATTTTTCACGGAAAACCAACTACTGGAGGATATCAAAGGGAAATGGAAACACCACAATACACTCAAGTTGGTAATGCAGTACCACCACTCTTGGGACATTACGTTGGTAAATACATAAAAAAAGTATTAAAAGTCAAATAAAATTGTTTAATTAGATGATGAATAACAATTTAGATGGTAAAAAATGGGAAGAAGAAGAAATTATCGCTGTGTTCAAATTATACCAAACCGAAAAATTTAAAATACACGAAAATAATATTAATATCCAAAAATTAGCCAACTCACTTAATAGAAAAACAAGAGCCGTTGAAAACCAGCTGTTGATGTTTAGAGCATATGAAAAACAAAAAGAATCAAGTAATTACGGCTTTCATAATTATAGTAAACTGATTCCTAAAATTTTTGACCTAATGACAGAAACCCAAATTAACACAAACAATTTCCCAGAGAAATTCGCCAATTTCAACAAAACAAAAAATGGCAGTGTAAGACGCGAAGGTGAAAACAATAGTGGACGACCACTAGATACATTATTTAAAACACCATTACATGATTTCATCAATAAAACTATTGATAACCACTACGTAAATTTAAGTTTAAACAATACATCAAAAACGCTATTAATTTTTATTGGTGGGGCAGGGAATGGTAAAACAGATGCATTATCGTATACTACAGATTTAATATTCGAAAAAGCTGATGTTAATAAAATAGAAAAGACAGAATATGAAATTAATATAAAGGAAAATCTAGTCAAAAACAATGGTTTTTCAAGTAATATTTTCATAACAACTAATAAGACCGCGATTTACTCTATACAGGATGCCTCTAGTAGGCTATTAACCGACTATAACAATATAATAAGTATAGAAAATACTTTGGAGTTATTCAAGAAAGAAAAAAACAGCATATTAACTATATGTATGAATCGAGGTGTTTTACTTGATATAATAAAGAAAACTCAAAATTTAGAAAATAAAAAAATATTTAAACAAATAAATGAGGCTAACAGTATTGAGGCTTATTTTTCTAATAACACAGACAATTTCAACGTTCAAATTGGTGAATTAAATATTTCAAGCTATTCACTAGACAAAAGCAGCTTATTTGACCCAGCTACTATAGTACCAGAAATTAATTCTAACATAAAAAATAGCCATTGGAAAAGTGATAAAAAATCAGACATTTTTAACAAAATTTGCTTTGATAATGATAGAATTGACGGTTTAAATTCATTACTCTTGGCTTACGAGGTATACTATAATGCCAAAGTAACCTTTAGAGAGTTATATCATTTATATTATGAACTATTTAATTCATCCGCAATTAATTATAAATACGAATTTCTTCGCACATATTTTTGCCGTTTGTTTTTAAATGAAACCACTATCAAAGAACCTTCAGAATTGCGTAAACTAAAAAGCGAGTTTACTGAAGACAATTCTAAATTATTTAATCACCAACTTCTGGAATATGAAAATCTTTACAATGAAATCAAATCGGCTCAAAAAGAAGTTCAAAAAGATAGTTTGATTTTCAAATTACAATTATTTAATCCAAATAAATCATCAAAGCTAATTGACACTGAAGAATTATACCCATTAATTGGAAATTTGAGAGATGTAAAATCCGGAGAGAAATTCACGTTACTTGACATTGATAGAAATGAAATTCAAGTAGATGAGGCATTTGTAGATATTATTTCACCATTAATCCAACTTTATCATGGGTTTGAAGACCTGAAATTCACAACAAAGCAGAATATCGTTGAACAATATAAAAGCACATTACTAAAATTAATCCGTGATGTATTTTGTGCGTATATATTTAATAAAAATGGCCATTTTAAGTTTCGGAATTCCTTGAAGAAATATCAAGCTATCGACATATCAAATTACGGCCTCATTGAAAAACAATTACGCGAAATTCTGCAAATTCACAAAAACAAGCCTGAAATTAACCTACAATTAAATAAAGAGTTATCTGAATACAACCCCTCCAACAATATAAATGTATCAATAAAAATACATTTAAAACAAGTATTAAAATTCAAGGAGTTAAACATCAACAACAGACCTAAAATAAATTACAAAATATTCGAAAGCCTAACAGAAGATAATGTACCATTACTTTTATTCTTGGACTTCAAAAACTACCTCGAAATCCAAAAAGCCACGAAAATTAACGACCCAAACATAAAGTTAAATGCAGCTTCATTAAATCCTGATTTTAAAATTTGGATCAATAATGAAATAGAAAAATTTAGCAGTATCGATTTTTCAGAAAACAATGAATTTGACATCGACAACATTGGCAACTTTTATTTTGACACTAATACCCATAAGTATATATTAACGCAAAACAAATGAGCGCAATTCATTCAGAATATATAAGCAAGTTATTCTTATTCGATTTTGATCGAAAACCAGAAAACATTCCAACCCCAGAGACTCTATTGTGCAGCCTCTACAGGCAATTAGAACTATCTTCACATCAGAACGAAAACGGAGTTTGGGATAATTCCGTGGAACTTAACAAGATTATTTCCAAAGAAAATCACAAATACAGTGTGGAGAATTTATCAAGTGACAATTTTCGAATTATTACAGAAAAATTAATCGCCAGTAACAAAAGTAAGGAACAAGAAATTAAAAATAAAAATCACTTATATTTAAAACCTCTAGTTCCTGAAATTGCAAGCGTATCTCATTCCGCTCGTCTTAGCGGGAATCCATGGAATCCAGGGGCAATGATTTTAGAAGAAATTCTCAACGGCTGCTCATCTTTGGATGAATACGAAGAAATAAGGCACAATCTAAAAGACGCACTATCAATTACAATAAGTGATGATATTTGGGCAAAATTCTTGCAACACGAGTTAAATTCTATTTTAAAAAATGACACGATTAAAAAAGATTCTATCACGAATAAAATACATAAAGACACATTTATAAAATTTAGGAGAAGACTATTTGCAATACCAATTAACCAAGAGTTAAATAAAGGTTTAAAAGTAATAATAGAACACAAGGCAAATTTCAGTCGGCAGAGATGGATAAATATCGTAGAATCATATCTACGATATTATTTATTTACATCTAATTTTAACAAACTACAATATTGTCATAATCTCGTCGAAAGAATTATCGAAAACAAAACTGACAACATTACCCTCGAAACCATATACAACCAAAAGACTATTTCAATCAATGATAAGAGAAAAAACCTCATTGAAGGCGCTATACGTAAACATCTATTCTCCAATATTTTTCTATATTTATATCTAGAAAAATGCGGTGTAGATATTGACGGCATGAGTGAACTCACATATGAACAAATGATTACCACAATTAATAAGGAGTCTAAAAATATTACAGTTGATGAAATCTTGAAGTTGACAAACGAAATTATTAAAAGAAACCATTCTGAAGAAATGACTATGCTCAACATGAGCACCACAAAAAACATGAAGGAGTTTTTTGAATATATAGGTAGAAAAAGAGAAATTACAAATTACAATAACATACAAGATATTAATTACTTATTCATTAAAGATTCAACACGGGACTACATATTGAAACCAGGTATTGGTCTGACCTATTCATTGGTACTCATTGCCTCAAAATTAAACAATGATGGAATGACTACCATTAGCGCTGCGGATCTCTCTATTTACTTTAAATCTATCGGTTTGAATATCTCAACTAACGAGATTAGTGACGGGTATATAGGGAATCAACTAAACCTATTGGGGCTATTCATTGAAACACCAGACTCAGAAGGTGGTATACAAATTAAAAAACCTTTGGCATGATAAACATATTTGAATTATTAAAAAATCGAATTTTCCAAACCAGAGAAATCGAACGATATATTCTGAAAAACCATCGTATTAATCTATCAGAGATTTTCGAACAATTCTCAACAAACCCTTTTGTTCTAGATCAATACCATCTCATCATCATACAAAAAACCGAGATCAGAATAACGGACACCTCAATAGAGAAAATACATTATTCAAACAACGTAAACGATCTAATTCAATTTAGAAATGCCAATTACAAATTCATTTGCATTACCGACAAGTCTTTTGAAATCAACGACAGTATAGCGGGTAGTAGTCTATTAATTGACAACATTGAAGAGAGTTTAATAAATGATAGAATTTACGAGATAACAAACGACAAAGACATTACGCAACACATCCTCAAAGACTTGTCCAAAAAAGAAATCCCTGAAATCAATATATGGAAAATATTAAAATCTCAGTCTGTTTCAGAGTTAAAAAAGAATATCAATTGCTTTCCATTTGAAGATAAAAACTTCAAAGAACAATATTCTAATTCACTTAAAACATTAGAAGTCATCGAAAAATGGTTTACTAATAATGGACCAAAAACATATATCGAAGACAATAAAATCAAAGATCCCGAAACAATAGAAAACTACAATAAAATATTCCAGCGTATTGATGAATTAACAACATTTAGTGAAGACATAGATAATCAAATTTTCAACATTTGCAGTCGCAACACTGAAATCACACAACTGATAACCAGAACTAAATGGGATAATAACAAAACCAGTCAATTAAAGGCAATAATCAACCAAAATAAAAACATTTACAAACTGAGCGTCCCATTCGATAACACCTATATTCCTTTTGATAATTTAAAATTCCAGTGCGATGACTTTGAAGAGATTGACAAAATTATCTTTAATGATACGCAATTGGACCCAGTAAAAACCATCCAAATACCGCGCAGCGAAATTAATGCTGACATAAACAAAATTAAAATCGTTAACCAATCGAATGAGAATGAATACAACTTCATTAGTCAAATAAATGATTTAGATCATCTGATATATTTCCACAATGGACCCAAAGCGCTTAAACTTTCAATAGCAGGTAAACCAAATAAAGAATATAAAACGGAAGCAGTTGATGAATCTTATAAAATTACGTTAGGGATTCTATTATCTTTAGATAATGAGTTAAATTCCATACAACTAATTAACAACGAAAAGTATGAAGAATTCGTTTTATTCAACCGACGTTTAGAGGAAGACCAAATTAAACATTATTATTTTGAAGACCAAATCACCCCTGAGCATGATGAAATTATTTTTTATACAGATAATTTTAATGTAAAAATCAAACTGGAATTTAAAAACTTAAAAAACAAAAGCATAGACTTCAATAATATATTAGAAAAAAAATACTTACAGAAACTGGGCAAACGAGGCTTTTATAGGTATAACGGGAAACCCAACAATTTAAATACTTTAATATTCAACATATTTACCAGCAGCAGTACTTCAACAATAATTAACATTGCAGACTTAAACCCAAACATAGCCGAATCCATGCTTTTCGAGGAGAATGGCCTACACTACTACGGAAAAATAGATCAATCCTTAATCAATCACGATTTTCGACAACTACCCAGTGACAATCATTTACTCGACTATTACAACGCCAAATCTTTAGTCACCAAACATATTGAACAAATTGGAATTGAACACATAAACAATACAGACTTTCTTGGAGATACAGAATTCATCAAGCATGCAAAACTTTTTATCACAGAATACCATAAACTCATTGAATTGAATGTCAATGTCAACTGCCTTGAAACAATAATTATTGCTGATAATCAAAAAGAAGGGTGTACACAAAATGACATCATTGGACTGATACTACCAATTACCCACCCAGTTATACTTGAAAACCTATTGAACTACCGGGAACTATTGCAAGCTGATGGCAAAAATGATATCAACCCCATCATTTCCACTGCCAGCCGTAATACACTTAGAAACTATGCATTCTGCAATCATACAGCGCTTTACTTTAACTGTATAGACATAGAATCCACTTTATTTACTATTTACTTCAAATCACCTATTGAAACCAACAATATTGAATTTAAAGAAAAAATTACGCACCTTTTGGATTCTAATTCCATATCTGTAACTAAAAGTTCTTCACAACTCAGCAAAGCTGAAATATTCAAGAGCATCAATGAAATAAGAAATTATATTCCAATTAGAAATGAATTATCCATTTTATTCAAATCTAGCAACTCTGGGCTCCCACTAGAAAAAATTTTATTTGATTATATAGATTCTAACCTTAACGAAGTCCAAGAGACAATTACATTTAACATATTTGACACAAGAAGCGATTCTGAAATTAACGATAATATAATTTCTTATATTAACAATTCACAAAAACATAAAGTTAACTGGTATTCAATAATTGAACCTTACACTTTATTGAAATTCGACTTGATGATAGATATTAATTTCGCACAGGAGAATTCAAATAAAACAGAGCTATATAGTTCTCAATGCAATCGGGAGCATATTGATACACTCAAATTATCTAAAATTTTTACTCATTCCTATCAAAAAACAAATACTATTGATAAAGTTGTTTTTGTAGGCGAAAAGAACAAATCACTGCGAAGACTTACAACACCATTTGACGATCGATACATAATAAACAGACAAATCATACGCGAAAATTTATTCGATTTCTACAATAAATCCAAAATGATCGCGACCACTAGCGATTCATATAATTATTTTTCGAATTTAGACTCAACAGAACATGAACCTTATCTTTATGAATACAATTTAACCAAATATGACCATAACGAAAACTCAAATGGCAATTTTTATCTAATAATAAATGAATCAGAGCATTACGAAAAAAAACTAACCCAATTATTTCGTAAAATATACAACCCAATTAGTAATGATGCTATTAAGTATTTCATACAGCTTTCAAACTCACGGGGAGTTTTTCAAATAAAGAACACATTATCCAATCGGAATAAAACTCAAGGAATAATTGGTGAGAATTTGATTTATCTCACATTGTTTGAAACTTTTTCTTCGAGCAAACCATGTGTTATAATCCCATTTGACATTTTTAATGAGCGCATACATAGTCTAACAAAAAATCTAACCACCAAAGACAGTAACAACCATCCCGACTTTATATTTTTAAACTTCCAACCAAACGGTATTGTTTCGATTAACTTTATTGAAGTAAAAAACTATTCAAGTAATATTACCGCCGCTGAAGTTAGCAATATCTACAACAATCAGATTAATCCGACTATCCAAGCCTTTAAAGACCTTTCAACCTTAAATAAAAATAGACTGGAAGAAATTACACTAAAACTTCTGATACTCGACTTTGTTGATTATTACATCTCAATCGTTGAAAAGAAAACTCTCCACCATGATTTCTTTACTAATGTTCAGAAATTCGTGGACAATCAAGCTCAAACCTCGGAAGTTGGTTCTGGTTTATTATTCATAAGCAACCAAGAGAGTCGCGTCTTCCACAACAACACTATCCTTAGTGACTATTATTCTGTTTTCGAATTTGATGTTGAAGAATTGATTGAACGTTTCTACAAATCTTTCATGGCGGATAATGAAAATAAAACATTTGAGAATATTCTGAATCCAAAAGAACTTCTTGCCATTGAAAAAGCAATTTTTGAGAATCAAAAATTGCAACAAGTATTACATATTTTCGAAAATAAAGATAAAGCTTTAAAAATTAATCCAACAAGTGAAATAACTTTATTAAATGACAAATCTGCCCTAAACGATAATAAGCAAATAGAATTTTCATACTCCCCACAAGAAGAAATGACTCCAATTCTCACAGCCGCTGATTCTGGAAATATTTCCACTGATTCAGAGACAGAAATTGACAAAAATTTCTTATCAAAATATAATGTTCAAATAGAAAAAATAGTGTTCTGTTTGAAGGAATTCGGAATCAGTATCAAAGGTTATCCTGAATTGACTAATATTGGACCCGCGAGCGTAACATTTAAGTTCAAACCAGCTTCCGGCGTACCTACGAGTAAAATAGAAGGCAAAATAGATGACTTAAAACTGATTTTGGAACTAGAACACAATCAAGAGATAAATCTCTACTCCGACAAAGGTTTCATAAATTTAGTTGTTCCCAAAAAATCTGAAGATCGCGAATTTTTCAAATGGGAAGAATTGAAAATTGATTCTGACCTCATTGTTGAAAATCTTATTTTGCCCTTTGGATTTGACAATAACCGAAATGTAACGAGCATAAACTTTTCTTATGATAATTCTCCACATTTACTAATAGGAGGTCAAACTGGTAGCGGCAAAAGCGTTGCTCTTACAACAATCTTGAAATCTGCAGTTTCTCTTTATGATGCCAGTCGCTTACAACTTGTATTAGTCGATCCTAAAGGAACGGAACTACTCGAATTTGAAGAATCACCACATCTACAAAACCCAATTGCAGAAGGTAAAATAGGCTTAGATAGCGATGATGCCATATTTTTCATCAATGCGTGTATACAAGAAATGGCAAGTCGATACGAACGCATGAAAAACATGCGTGTCAATAACATTTTAAAATTCAATCAAAAGGTAAGAAAAGAAGAACAATTGCCATGGATTTTGATGGTATTAGACGAATACGGCGAATTGACGGCGGACAAAAGCGTTCGGGGAAACTTAGAGAGTTTATTGCAAAGATTGGCTCAAAAAGCTCGTGCTTGTGGAATACATTTAATAATTACAACCCAAAAACCCAGCAACGAAGTGCTTTCAACAATTATCAGAAGTAATCTTCCCGCTCAAATCGCGTTAAAGGTAAGGTCAGCGACGGACAGTAAAATTGTATTATCAGATCAAACGGGGGCGGAAAAACTATATGGCAAAGGCGATGCTTTGTTCAATAACGGCTCTACTATATCAAGAGTTCAAATTGCTCAATAACATAAATTTATCATTTTTATTTTGTATATGCAAATTGTGTATTTGCCTTAAATTCACACAATAACATTCCCTTTAAAAAGTAAAAAATGTTCCAAATTTAAATATCGACCTAAATTCATATCCAATTTAACTCAAATGAGCTTCTTTAAAGAATTATCAAATTTTATAAATATTGCGAACAATCAGGTTACTGGCCAAGGAATAATTGGCGTACAAGAATTCAACAAGCAGAGAATTCCCGTTTACAATGAATTGAATGTGGTTTCTAAACTTGGTGTAGGCAGGGCTTCAGCGATACCTTGGATTTCATTCTTAAAAGACCCAGACACGGTCCAAAACGGGATTTACCCAGTATATCTATACTTTAAAATCAAAAACATCCTAATACTCTCTTATGGAGTTAGCGAAACAAAAAAATCTACGAGATCTTGGAATCTTACAAATGGTATCAGTATAAATGATTTTTTCTTAGCTCGTTATCATGAAAAGGCTCCCAAATATGGTGAATCATTTGTTTTTAAATCCTATGACCTAAACGAACCACTTATTCAAATGAAAATAGATCAAGATTTAAATGACCTAATTCTCATATATAAATCAAACACCACTAAGTCGAACGCATTAATTGATCACCCAGCACTTGGTAAGATCCATAAAGGTAGTTCCCCATTTAGCATAATGCCATTTAATGAAAGGACATCAACAGCTGGATTGATTTTCTCAACTCCATTGGTTCAGCGTTTCATTGCATCCTTACTAACCAAACCATTCGTTATTTGCAGCGGACTCTCGGGATCAGGTAAGACCAAGTTGGCACAAGCGTTTGTTCAATGGATTAGCGACAATGAAAACCAATACAAAATCATCCCCGTTGGGGCTGATTGGACCAACAGAGAACCATTGCTAGGTTATCCAAATGGCCTAGACCCCAAATCATATGTAACTCCAGATAGCGGGGCATTGCAATTGATGATTGAGGCAAATAGCAATAGCAGCAAACCCTACTTCCTCATTCTTGATGAAATGAATCTCAGCCATGTAGAAAGGTATTTTGCGGATTTCTTGAGCATTATGGAGTCGGGAGACAGTATTAAGCTTTATTCTGGTGCCGAGAGAATGGATTCTGCGAGTAATCCAATACCAAAAGAAATTGGTTGGCCCAAGAACCTCTTCATCATTGGCACCGTAAACATCGACGAAACAACTTACATGTTTAGTCCCAAGGTTTTGGACAGAGCAAACGTCATTGAATTCAGGATAACACCCGAAGAAATGAAGAACTTTTTCAACAGCAACACAAATCTTGACATGAACAAACTCTTTGTTGACAGCGACAAATCAAAAGGTGGACTTGGTCAAGATATGGGTGAAAGCTTTTTTCAGTTGGCTTCAGAAAAAGCGATAGTTAAAATTCCTGAAATTGAGGGAGAGCACAACATCCTCAATAAGTTTTTTGTAGAACTCCAAAACGTAGGATCAGAGTTTGGATACCGAAGCGCTATGGAAATGGAATTATTGATAACGAAATTGGGTTTAGATTGCTTAAGTAATGAAAATGGATCACCTTTAGAAAACAATATTAAAATTGACATTGCTATCATGCAAAAACTGTTACCCAAAGTCCATGGATCCAGGAAAAAACTGGTATTACCCCTTGAAACACTCGCTGGATTTTGCTTGAAGCGCACCAATGAACCGCAGGAAGTTCCATCGGCGAACGTAAAGTCTATTTACCAACAGTATTTAGCCGATACACAAGATAAAAGTAAGTGGACCATCCTCTACCCCATTTCATTTGAAAAAATTGAACGGATGTACAAAAATGTAATCGACAATGGTTTTACCAGTTATGCCGAAGCATAAGTTCAATGAAAATTGCAATTGACACAATCCTAATTCCACTAGACCATATTGAGCCTCAATTGGAGCTCCATATTTACGGGGATAAAAAACAAACCATTTATTCTTTAGAAAATGAGTTTGCCTTCGAGAATGGGGAGGCTCCAATACAAATATTAGAAGGTCAATTTTATCATTATTACGTTAATCTCAAGGGTATTGCCACATCCAAGTATCAAATACGCGAGAACGTAATCGTAAAAAATGCAATTCGCAAGGATGTTTCTCAAGGCAGGATATCCCCCAATATTTATGTTGGGAGTTTACCCTTGACATTATTTAACACAGAAACAAATTCAGATTGCGGCGATACCATTATTGAAGTACTCGCAACCAAATTAGGAGATAACGATACAATTACCGAGGACTCAAGCTACCGGAAGAATTATCAATTCATGTTGAAGGACATCGCTGATAAATGCACGGAGCTGCTTATGCAGATCAATTCCCCGGTTACCCAAAATTTCCAAATAGATTTCAATAAAGACAGCGAAACAATATACCAACGTTTTGCCTTCGTTAGCACCCTCATTAATACCAATGAATTTAATGACGCAATTCATAAAATCACGTCCTCTCCTACCACAAAATGGCGTGAAAACATAGAATTCACTGACACAAGATCAATAGGCCGATTCAATAGCTTCTCCATCAAACAAATAGCATCTAGAAGCAACCGCGTTAAACTTACCCATCCAATTGGTCAATTAAATGATGTTCCAATAAAAATCGAAACCTCACAAAAGGTTGAAACTACAGACACACCTGAAAATAGATTTGTTAAACATGCGCTCGAAGTGTTTTTACAATTTTGCAATGATTGTTTGATAGCATTTATTAAACACAATTATTCAAAAAACATTATCGAGGCGAAACTTCTGATTGAAAAAATCGAATCTCATTTGTTTCACCCCGTTTTCAAGGAAATTGAACGCCCTACGACCTTGAGGTTAAATAGCACAGTACTGCAACGCAAGAGTGGCTACAGAGAACTATTAACCGCATGGTTACAGTTCGATTTGGCGGCGAAGTTAATCTGGAAAGGTGGAGAGGATGTTTATAAGGCGGGTAAACGAGATATCGCCATTCTATATGAATACTGGCTTTTCTTTGTTTTGTACGACTTGATGAAGGAAAAATTCGGAATCAATGGACACCAATATAATGGCCTTCCCTATGAGCACTTAATAATTCCTACCAATGATGGCTTAAATGTGATGTTAAAATCTGGACAAGAAACAGCTCTTGAAGGCGTTTTTAATTCCGGCGGTCGAAACTTACACATTAAATTTTCATACAATCGGACATTCATTGGTGGCTCAAAATATAACATCAAAAACAAAAGCAATAGTTTTTCAGGGAGTTGGACAAAAGCGTTACGTCCAGATTATACTCTGAGCATTTGGCCCGATGACTTAAAAGATGAAGAAGAGGCAGAGAATCTTGAGAAAATTGTACATATACATTTCGATTCAAAATATAAAGTTCAACATTTCTCCATAAAAACAGACGTCGAGCAGGGAATCATTGACCCCGATAATGATTTAAACGACAGAAACATTGTGATTGATTCACTGGAAAAAGAAAAGAGAGAAGAACGCAAAGGGGACTATAAAAATGCTGATTTATTAAAGATGCATGCTTATAAAGATGCTATCCGACGAACAGGCGGAGCTTATGTATTATATCCTGGCAATGTCAAGCATGATCCATACCTGGGTTTTCATGAAATAATCCCTGGCTTAGGCGCTTTCGCTATTCGTCCAACAGAAGGAGAAAACGGAATATCGGAGCTAAGTGAATTCATCGATAACATAATTATCCATTTCAACAATATGGCTTCACAACAACGCCGACATTCAAACAGCATATATCAAACACATTCAGCCGTCAATACTCACTTAATCAACGAACCAATACCCGAATTCATAATACCTCATGAAACTCAAGTGATAATAGCATATTACAAATCACAGGAACACTTGAATTGGATACAGTCCAGAATGAAATATAATGGTAGAATTGGGAATGTGCGTGGAGCCATGGATTTAACACCAGAATTCATTGGTGCTCAGTATATCCTGCTACACAATGAAAACAGTGAGGAGCCTATTATTTACAAAATCGATCAAACGCCAACAAAGAAACCTTCGGTAATTTCATCACAAGATTCAATTTTTACAGAAAACCGACCGCTGTACCCTAACTCAACAAATCCATTTTATTTGGTTTTCAACTTACTTGAAAAGGAAGATAATTTCTTAGATAAGGCTTATGATTTCAAAGCATTGCCGGGATATTCCGCTGAGCGTGACGCATTTGCATTTACCTGTAATCTAGTGGAGTTAATGAATGTGAGAGAACATTAATTGGATGGTCTATTTTCACTTCAAACCCAATAAAACCATCAAGACAAAGCCAGAGAGACAGCGGAGCTCACAAGGATATTATGAAGTAATATTACAATCTACGCAAATTTGGAAAGTTGTAATTCATCAATATTTCGTTTGTATTCCTCTTCGTGTTCATTGGTGTAAATCCTAGAGTCGCCACTGATTTTAAAGTTGCCTCGATAGCCTTTTGAAATCCACAGCGGAATACCTCTTTGGATTCATTTTTCCCCCTATAAAAAAGATGAGTTGCTGAATAGTCCTTTAAAGAATCATGGATTGCAAATTCAACTTCACCAACATTTACAGAGTCAAACTGAAATAATAAGATCCAATCATTTTGTTCACCATACTGCTCTCTATTGAGTGCAATGAATCTATTTTCTATACTAAGTGCAGTAGTGGATCCAACCTTGATAAGGCCGCCTTTTACACTTCCCGCAAGATATATTGTCCCAAATGAAACATGTCTTTTCATGAATGATATTCTAGCTGTATCACATTGAATACAATGTCCTGAACGTTCTCTTAACGTATGTCCGTGTTGTAAACATGGTGTAGTGTTGTACGCAAATATTTTCCCCGTTGCCTTCATTTCGATTTTGAATTCCTTAACGGATTTTCCATTTGCATCAATAAACAACTCCAATGGCAAATTTTGTTCTTTTATGAATTGAGATTCAATATCGTTCATATTATTCACAATATTAAATCAAACAACGAAAATATCCAATGTAATTATTACCTCGAATAATTGAGAATTGAATTCATTTTGGTTAAACGTAAATTTGCATCCTTGCAGAAATCCAACTACTTTCATAGCCTGGTTTCACGCATTGGCACATGTGTTTTTGAGAAATCAAACCGGATAAAACTGTGTTACGTTTTAATCATCTTTATTTTCATACTGTTATCGGCTTGAGGCGGGGATGTGGGCTCGGGATCAGGGAAACGGGCGGTGTATGTGAAACCGAGCATCGATTCATGGGGCCGTTATCGGAAAGGCCATGTCCAGATGCCCATATGCACCCGTAAAACCGCGATAAAAAATGGAAACCGCTTCCGCTGTTATTGGCAAAACCGCGGTAAATAGAGGCACGCGGTGAGTAATAGCATCATGAAGTTTTTGCACAGTTAGGGGCGTTTTGAATTTAACGTTTCTTCTCCACCACCAGCCTAACATCCACCACCTCCAAAATCCCGCGGCGGATGAATTGGAATTTTTTCGTGCCGAAGGAACCATCATCAGCCACGTTTAAACCCATGTTGCGGAAGTGCTGTACATCTGCTGGATCGCAAGCGAAGACCAATCGCGTGCTCCAGGTATCATCGCGCAGAAACACCTTCGCCTTGAAACCATTCATAAACACCGACATTGCCCTTGAAAACGCATCCCCTTCGCATCCCTCATCACCAACTCGCGGAAGATCCGCCTCGGACAAAAAACACTCATCATCCGTTACCCTGGCCTCCAACCGTGCTTGCTTCAGATAATCCGCCCCACCTTCGCCCAGTAGGTCTAAACCCTGCTCCAAGTGATAGAAATAATCATCGTGCGGCGTGAGTCCGTCCTCCACCTTATCTGGATGCGCCACATACACATAGGCATTCACCGCGGTGCCATCGTTCAACTGAACCAATATCTCCGTGCGGATATAATGTCCACCCCTCACCCCTTCAAATCCATCCAAGGCCTCAATGCCGGGGCGATCCACTTCGTACAGAACCCCTACCACATCATAACCCCGCTCCGCCACAACATTGGCCACACCATGTCCGGGATAGGCGCATGAAATCTTGTTAAACACCAACCGATGTCCGTGAAGTATGCCCCGCTTCCGCTGGGTGAAATACGCCGATCGATCCATCATGCGTTGTAGGTTCATGTTGGAGCCATAGGCAAAGTACCACACGCGGTCTGTGGGATTGTGAAAGCGTGCGAGATCCTTGAAATCGCCCGTTGGACTGATGGCATGTCGGGTTTCATGCTCGTTGAAATACATCCAAACGGTGAGGCATTCGCCGCCATCGGCCCATCGCACCGACACCTGCTCCCGGGTATACCAACTGTTGGCATCGAATTGCAGTGGCTCTTCCGCAATCACCCGGCAGCCCTCCAATCGGTCGAGGTTGGCCAAGGTTTGCGCGTCCACTTCGTACACCTCCCCCACGA
>Ga0255130_1000158_pt1 | contig 20287 bp, 14 predicted proteins | sample Law_Yuk_RepB_8d_FD_188560 | JGI IMG/M metagenome (GOLD analysis project Ga0255130, IMG submission 188560) | Freshwater microbial communities from St. Lawrence River, New York, United States - Law_Yuk_RepB_8d | ecosystem: Environmental > Aquatic > Freshwater > River | place: USA: New York...
GGACGATCCCAGCCACAGGACGCTTTGTCCTGCCCGCGCCGCCGCGTGGGGCAACTCCAACAAACGGCGCAGAGCCGACTCGCCGGCCGGTGCATTGGTACTGGCAATGGCGGCGATCACGGCCTGCTCCAAAGCAGCCGGCATCCAGGTCTCCCGCTCGAGCGGACGCTTGGCAACGGTGTCAGCGACCTCCAAATAGCCCGCTAAGGCCGAGGGCGCATCCCCTAACCACGCGGCGGCATCGGCCGCCTTGAAACGGGCCACTAGATGATCGGTCGATCCGGCCGGGAGTTGGGACAAGGCCGTCTGGAAACCACTCAAGGCCTGCGCCATCACCGGCTTGGAATTGCCTGAGAGGGCTTCTTCCCACCGGCACCACGCCAGAGTCAGGGTGAGGGGGCCACGAACTTCGGGAGGGGGATTCAGCGTGGCGGCCCGTTCCAGTTCCGCCACAGCCCGGGTGAGGCTAACGTGGGATTCTGCGATGGCTGAGCCCACCTGATCGGCCCCTCGTCGGGCCAGGTGTTCCCGGAGATGAATTTGCCCCAGACGCAGGCGCAGTGCGGCGACGGAGGCGTCGTCAGCCAGTCCGGTGACCACCCCTTCGAGGCGTTCGCGAGCCAGCGCTAACTGCCCTTGGGAAACCCACCAGTCACTGAGGTTGCGGATGGCATCGCTGCGGAATGCCGCAGGAACAGCCGGGGCCAAATTCTCCTCCAGGCGTGCCACCGCACGCGCCCCCTGCCCCGCCGCCAAGAGCAGGCGTCCCAAGAGCGCTGAGGATTCGGGGCGTCGCGCCACCAACCCGTCCGCATCGGCAATGCGCCGTAACTGTTCGGCCGCCGCGATGGCCTGCTCCGTCTGCCGCCCCGCCTCCAAGATGCGGACTTCAAGCCGCAACCGATCCCACTGTGCTTCCGGCGTTTGAGCAAAGAGAGTCGCTGCGACCACGACTTCACGAGCCCGACTCCAGTTGCCCGCACCCAGATGGGCCTCGGCAGCCAGCATCGAACCCGTCCAAAGTAAGTCTACTGGTTTACCTTGAATGAAGGCTCGTCGGAACGGTCCTTCGGGCTGATCCAACAAGGCGGCCGCTTCTTGTGGACGAGCGGATCGGAAAAGGGCCTCGGCCTGTCGTACCGAAGCGTGAAGGGCCAACTCGGATCCAGAGAACTGAGCCAGATAGAGCCCGAAGGTTTTCTGCGCTGCGGCATGATCTCCACGCCCTGCTTCGGACTCCCCTTGCGCATACAAGGCCCGCCGCAAGGCCTCGGGCTTCAGGTCGGAATCGGGAAACTGGCTGGAAAATGCGGTAAACTCTTCGGCCGCGCGCGCATAGGCCCCGATCGAGAAGGAGCGGAGAGCAGCATTAAAGGCGACTTGGTCCGGCCCATCGGCCGCAAGAACCGACAGGCCCAGGACAGTTCCCACCATCCAGGCCCACCTCCGACTCGATTCCTCGCGCAACCAACGCATCGGCCCACTCTCTGGACGTACCGTCCAACGAGCAAGCCGAGAGGAGTCGCTCAGCAAGGGCCACTCGGGAGCAAAACTTCCCCGGATGAAGACTAAAAATAGGATCCTTCCCGATTTTGCCACAGAGACTATGCTGAGCGGCATGCAGGGGAGTCACGGGGTTACTGGAGTTTGGACAGGCGGCTGGAATGAAGCGGAGCTCAGCCGCTGGGCTGCGGCATTGCGGGCCCAATTGACTCACTCGAGCGTCACCTTGGGATTGGTCTTCTTGGCCCCATCGCTCTTTCCCTATGCCAAAGATGTCTTGGAGATTCTGCGTGTCCATGGGCGGATTCCCTGCCTGGCAGGCTGTTCCGGCGTGGGATTAATTTCCGATGGCAACGAGTTTGAAGAAGGAGCCGACCTCGTACTCGGGCTTTACCACCTTCCCGGGGCCACTCTGAAGGGCTTCCACTTCGACAACGACGCAATCAACGCCATGGAAGACGCGCCGTCGTGGATTCAGAAAACCGGCCTCCCCCCGGAGCAAGTCAATGGCTGGCTCGTTTTTGCTAGCCCGTTCCACCTCAACGGCGAGGCGTGGCTGCGGCAATGGAATACGGCCTACCCCGGCATCCCTGCTGTCGGCGGCTTGGCTAGTGGCGATTTCTCGGCCGAGCAATGTCAGGTCTACTTCAATGGCGGAGTCCATGAACAGGGACTCGTTGCCGTAGCTCTCTGTGGGGATGTCACTCTTGAAACGGTGGTGTCGCAAGGGTGCACGCCCATCGGCGAGAGTTGGACCATAACGCGAGCGGACCGAAATTTCATCTTAAGGATCGGCAATCGTCCTGCCTATTCGGTCTTGATGGAGACCTTCGAGGGCATGAATGAGGAGGACCGTAAGAAAAGCCAAAACAACCTCTTCGTAGGCCTTGCCATCGATGAGTACCGCGAGGAATTGCACTGCGGTGATTTCTTAGTCCGCAATCTTTTGGGTGGAGACCCCAAGAATGGAGCCCTGGCCGTCGGGGCCTACCCGCGCACCGGACAAACCCTCCAGTTCCAGCGACGCGACTCGGAGACAGCCGACGCAGAACTGTCGGCCCTGCTGGCACAATCGCGCACACAGTTGGGCGGACGCCCGATTTACGGGGGATGCCTGACCGTTTGCAATGGCCGCGGATCCCGGCTCTTTGGCACCCCAAACCACGACGCGGGCCTCGTGCAAGATCAACTGGGCAGCACTGCCATCACCGGGTTTTTCGGACACGGCGAGTTGGGTCCGGTGGCCCGCCAAAATTTCCTGCACGGCTACACGGCCTCGCTCGGACTCTTCGTACCCAAGTCGACGACTCTCCCGAGATAAACAAGTCTGGGCCCCACTCCAGCGTCCCCCTCATCTCCCCTGGAGACGTCTCCGAGAGTTGCCACAACCGCCCCCCTTCTGCCTTTATTTGCGTCCATCTGCTGCCAATCCCGATTCCTGAATGAACGACGAACAACAACCCCAGTTTGAATCCGCCAAGTCTGAGGTTCAGCGCAAGACGCTGGACCAGCGGGAGCAGATGAACGAGTTGATGCGCCTGCGTCACTCCTGCGCGCACATCTTGGCGGCCGCAGTCCTGCGACTCTGGCCCGATGCGTTGTTGGACATTGGTCCCCCAACGGAAGAGGGCTTTTACTACGATTTCGACCTGAAGCACCGCTTCACTCCCGAAGACTTCCCCAAGATCGAAGAGGAGATGCGGAAGATCACCAAGGAGAACCAAGTCTTCGAGAAGTCGATCCAGACCCGGGCCGAGGCGTTGGCCTATTTCGAGGGCAAGGGTCAGACCTTCAAGGTGCAACGCATGGGCGACATCCCCGAGGGTGAGCCCATCAGCTTCTTCAAGAACGGCGAGTTCGTGGATCTGTGCGCCGGCCCCCACGTGATGCGCACGGGCAACGTGAAGCCCGGGGGCATCAAGCTCCTGAAGGTCGCCAGCGCGTATTTTCGAGGCAACGAGAAGAACCCCCAACTCCAGCGCCTCTACGGCACGGCCTTCAAGAACAAGGAGGAGTTGGACAACTGGCTCCTGATGCAGGAGGAAGCCCGCAAGCGCGACCACCGAAAGATCGGCACCGAGATGGGGCTCTTCGCCATGGATCCAGAATATGTCGGGCCCGGCCTGCCGCTGTGGCTACCGAAAGGGACCGTGCTGGTGGAGGAGTTGGAACGGTTGGCCAAGGAAACCGAATTCCAGGCTGGCTACGTGCGCGTCAAGACGCCCCATCTGGCCAAGGAGAAGATGTACAAGACCTCCGGCCACCTCCCGTACTACGCCGAGTCCATGTTCCCCCCGATGGAAATGCTCGAGGAGGACGAACGGAAGAAGCGCGATGCGCTCATGGAACGCCGTGCCGACCTCATCCAACTCGCCGAAGGCATGGGCAAGGCCATTGCACCCAACCCCAGCGGCTACACGGAAGAGCAGGTTCGCCACGACATCCAGAAACTGGAAACCGAGATCACCCTTCTGGGCGGACGGTATTATCTGAAGGCGATGAACTGCCCGCATCACCACCGCATCTTTGCGGCGGAACCGCGCAGCTATCGCGACCTGCCGCTACGGCTCGCCGAATACGGCACCTGCTACCGCTACGAGCAGTCCGGAGAGCTCTTCGGTGTCATGCGCGTCCGCAGCATGAACATGAACGACGCGCACATTTACTGCACGGCCGAGCAGTTCGCCGAGGAGTTCCGGGCGGTCAACGAGATGTACCTGAAGTACTTCAAGATTTTTGGGCTCGACCGCTACCAAATGCGCTTCAGCACCCATGATCCGGCACGCTTGGGTCAAAAGTTCGTCAACGAACCCGAACTCTGGAAGAAGACCGAAGACATGGTTAGGCAGGTCCTCATCGAGTCCGGCATTAACTACGTGGAGGTGGCCAACGAGGCGGCATTCTACGGACCCAAGATCGACGTGCAGGTCTGGAGCGCCATCGGCCGCGAATTCACCATCGCCACCAACCAGGTCGATTTCGCCGTGCCCGCCCGCTTCGGCCTGACTTACCGCGACCGGGACAACACCGAAAAGACTCCGCTGTGCATTCACCGCGCCCCGCTGGGCACGCACGAGCGGTTCATCGGCTTCCTCATCGAGCACTATGCGGGCAACTTCCCGCTCTGGCTGGCCCCCGAACAGGTGCGTGTCCTGACGCTCAACGACGAGGCGCCGCTGGTGGAATATGCCAAGTCGATCACCGCTGAGCTGCGCGCTCAGTTCGTCCGCGTGGAAGGCGACTGGAGTGCCAACCCCGTGAAAGCGAAGATCGCCGACGCCGAAACTTCCAAGGTTCACACCATGCTGGTCGTCGGCCAACGCGACCTCGAGGCCGGGGTCGTTAGTGTCCGCCTGCACGGCAAGGGCAATGTGGGTGCGAAGCCCCGGGGCGAGGTCGTCGCCGACCTGCTGGCCTCCATCCGCGAACGCCGCGCCTGATCCCGAGTGATACCCCTCTCGGAGTCTCCGCTCAGGTGGAGATTCCGAGGGAAAACACGGGATGCCTTGGGGTGCCCCTTGACCCCGTACCGTTGCGCCTCATCCTCCGGCCCCCAATGTTTGATCTGGGATCGCTCAATCCGCAGCAACGAGCAGCCGTGGTCACCCACTCCGGTCCGGTCCTCATCCTGGCCGGAGCCGGCACGGGCAAGACGCGCACCCTGACTTGCCGGATCGCCCACATGATCGGCAAGGGCATCGCTCCCGGTCATATCCTGTCGGTGACCTTCACCAACAAGGCCGCCAAGGAGATGCTCGAGCGGGTCAACGAGATGATCCCTAAGGTACGTAAATCTCGTCAGGATCCCGGGGCGCCGGAAGACCCGTTCCTTGAACGCCCCACCTTGTGCACATTCCACTCGCTCTGTGTGCGGATCCTCCGACAACACATCGAGAAACTGGGCTACAAAAAGAACTTCGTCATCTACGACACCGGCGACCAACTCGCCGCGATGAAAAAGATTCTGAGCCAAATCTCGGCCAAGGGAGAAAAGACCGATGCCGGAGCCGTGCTGTCCATGCTCAGCAAGTTCAAGAATGGCGGCAGCCGCGGTGGCTTCGAAGACCCTTCGGTTCGCGCCCTGGCTGAACACGTGGCTCGCCGCTACGAGAGCGCCCTCCACGCCTGCAATGCCGTGGACTTCGACGACCTCATCCTCCTGACCTTGCGGCTTTTTCGGGAACATCCTGAAGCTCTGGAAGCCTGCCGGCGCAAGTACCGCTATGTCATGGTCGACGAATATCAGGACACCAACGCCAGCCAGTTCGAGCTCATCAATCATCTGGCCAGCGCCTCACGAAACCTCTGTGTGGTGGGTGACGATGACCAATCCATCTACGGGTGGCGCGGGGCCGAGATCGCCAATATTCTAGACCTCGAAAAGCATTACCCCGAGGTCAAAATCATTAAGCTGGAGCAAAATTACCGCTCCACCAACATCATCCTCCGCGCCGCCAACGCCGTCATCCGACAGAACACGCGGCGACGTGAAAAGAGCCTGTGGTCGGCCAAAGGTGAAGGCAGCAAAATCACCCTCTACGCCTTCGACACCGACGAGACCGAAGGCCGGACCGTGGCGGAGAACATCGAGTACGACCGACTCACCCAGCAGATCAACTGGGGCAAGCAGGCCATCCTGTTCCGCACGAATATCCAGTCGCGCCCCATCGAAGCGGCTCTGCGCAAGGCGCGGATCCGATACCGGTTGATCGGCGGCCAGAGTTTCTTCGATCGCAGCGAGATCAAAGACATTCTCGCCTACCTCAAGAGCTTCGTAAATCCGAACGACGATGTGAACTTGCTGCGCATCGCCAATAAGCCGGCCCGGGGACTCAGCGATGTCACCATGGAGCGACTTCTGGCCTTCAGCGCTGACCGCAAAGCCAGCGTGTACACCATCATGAGGCACACCGACGTGCTGGCCTCCTTTCAGGCACGGACGCGCGATTCTATCACCGCCTTCGCCCACTGGATTGATACAACGCGGGCTCCCCTGCTCCAGAACTCACCCATTTGCCTGAGCAACTGGGCCGATCATTGGCTCGAGGAAACCGGTTATTTGGCAGACTTGCGCAGGGCCGAAAAAAACCAAGACGTGGCCGACAACCGGGTGCGCAACATCCAAGAACTCATCGATGATCTGGACGGCGAATTGACCGCCGGGGCCCGTCGCAAGAAGCGCGAGGAGACTGCCCCCAAGAAGTCTACCAAACCCGTGGACCTAGAGAACGATCCCGAGGGATTGCTCTCGGACATGACACCCGCCCCACGGCCCAGCGGACCGCTGTTGCCCAACGCCGTCCCAGAGTTTCTCGGCAAGCCCATGGACCGGCTCGATGAGTTTCTGGCAGGGATCACCCTGGATCAAGAACGCGAGGAAGAGAAGGACACGACCGGAGACCAGGTGACCCTCATCACCATGCACGCCGCCAAAGGTCTTGAGTTTCCTCATGTCCACATCGTGGGAGTGGAAGACGGTCTCCTGCCCCACTCCCGCAGCAAGGATGAGGGAACCCTCGACGAAGAACGCCGTCTCTTCTACGTGGGCATTACCCGAGCCCAAGAGACCTTGCGCATCAGCCACTGCTCAGGACGCCGGCGCTACGACCAAGTAATGCCCTGTCACCCCTCCCCCTTCCTGCGAGAACTCCCGCCCGAATGCGTCGAGGACGCCGATGAGGCAGCCGCCCGACCGGTGGATAAAGACGATGGCGGAGACTGGTTCAAGGCCATGCGCGAGGCCTTGGAATGATCCCCACCTTCGTGGCAACTTCCCGCCCAAGCTGTGTTTTCCCGAGTTGTTGAATGGTTGCTGTTCGCCCTGTTGGGTTCGATCCGTTGCTTACCACTGGTAACGGTCGCTCGATTGGGGCGTCTGCTCGGCGGCCTGGCTTGCCGACTCGATCGCCGCCACCGCCGCGTGGCCGAAGACAACATTGCCAAGACCTTCCCCGAGTTGAGGCCGAAGGAAATACAGTCCTTGGCCCTAGAGAACTTTCGACGCATCGGGGAGGCCTACGCTTGCGCCATCCGCACCCCGGGCATGGATTCCAAAGAGTTGTTAGCACGCATTGAGTTCGTGGGTCTTGACGACCTATTGCAAAGCGGTGCCGAGCGCCTGGTCGTAGCCACAGGCCATTTCGGCGGCTTCGACTTGCTCGCGCATGTGCAGGGTCATTGGCCAGAATGGCATTTGGCGACCACCTACCGGGCCCAACGGTTTACCCCCCTCAACACGGCCCTACAACGTCTGCGGGCCCTGACCGGAGTCGAGTTCATCGAGCGGCACAATGCGGTCCAAGCCGTCTCCGAGCTCTTCAATAAAAATAAGTCCATACTGGCCCTGTTCTCGGACCAACACGGCGGAGGCAAGGGGCTGTGGCTGCCATTTCTCGGGCGTGACTGTTCCTGCAGTCCCGCTCCAGCCGTCATCGCCCTACGCTACAAGGCGCTTCTGACCATGGCCATTTGCTACCGCACTAACCTAGCGCGCTGGCGAATCGAAGTCGGCCCGGTGATTCCCACTCACGACGAACACGGACAAGAACGTTCATTGGAGGACATCACCCTCGAGATCCATCGACAATTCGACATCGCCGTGCGCCGAGATCCGGCGAATTGGTTCTGGGTTCATCGACGGTGGAAACCCCCCACGGCCAATCAGAGGCCGCACGACCAGGCCTCGGGTCCGACCTCATGAACTCCACCCTCATCACCCCCCGGCACATCGTCATTCGGGGCGTGAACTGGCTGGGAGACGCTGTGATGACGACTCCAGCAGTTCTCCGCCTTCGGGAACGCTTCCCCGAGGCGCGAATCACCCTACTCTGCCCAGAAAAGCTCCACGATCTCTGGATCTCTCATCCTGCGGTGGATGCCGTGCAAACCTTTAAGACCGGCGAGAGATTTCTGTCGGTGGCGCGCCGCCTGCGCTCAATCGATGCCGACTTGGCGGTGATCTTTCCCAACTCCCTGCGTTCTGCGCTGGAGACCTGGTGGGCAGGCATTCCGAGGCGGGTCGGATTGGGGGGAGGTCTTCGAAGCTGGCTGCTCACCGATGGTGTCCGACCGGTCCCAGGCGCGGTGCGCATGCGCAAGCGAACCCAGGCGGAGGTGCAGCGACTGACGACGACGCCAACGAGTATCACTGCTCCCCGAACCGCCTATCCGACCGGCTCCCATCAACTCCACCACTACCTCCGGTTGGTGGGTCACCTGGGAGCCAACACAGAGCCAGTGCCACCTCGATTGGCGGCAGGAACGACGGCATCCCAAGCGATGAGCACCCGCCTCGGAGCCGTGCTGACCTCTGGGAAACCCCTCATCGGACTCAACGCCGGCGCCGAATATGGACCAGCCAAACGCTGGCCATTAGACCGTTTCGCCGGAGCAGCCCGATTGCTGTCGGAAAGGACGGGGTGCCACTTCGTTCTCTTCGGTGGCCCTGCTGACATTCCGTTGGCTGGAGAACTCACCCACCGCCTGCAAGGCCTCTCTGTGACTTCACTCGCCGGCCAGACGACGCTCGCCGAATTGATGGCCGCGCTGGCCTTGTGTCGAGTGGTGATCACCAATGATACCGGTCCCATGCACCTGGCCGCGGCCTTGGGTGTTCCAGTGGTCGTCCCTTTCGGCAGCACCTCGCCCGAACTCACCGGCCCCGGCTTGCCCGGCGATCCCCGCCACCACCTCCTGCTGGGAGAGGCTCCATGTGCCCCGTGTTTCCTGCGGCATTGCCCTGTAGACTTCCGCTGCATGCAGTCCATTTCGGTAGAACATGCAGTGCGGGCAGCCTTGGATGTGCTCGCGCGCGACCCTTAATCCATTCTGCTCACAATCGAGCATCAGCCCTGAGGCACCCCCAACTCCAGAGCATCGAATACAGGGTATCGGATCCGAAAAGCCTTCCCCAGTCTGAGCTTCCCTCCGGGGGCTGAATCCTGTTAATGCCACGGGCAGATCCCCATGCGCTGGTTTCCCAGATTCCTCTCTGTAGGCTGGGCACTTGGAATAGCCATTTTGGCTGAATCCGGTGCGCCGGCACCGGTTTGGCTCGATGTTTCCGGTGGACGCATCCGTTCCCTGCCTACCCTCACAGGAACTCGGACGGGGTTCACTCGATTACCCCCGAACACTACCCGGCTTTCTGTAACCAACACCGTCAGCGAGGCCGCCATGGCCAACAACCGCATCCTAGAGAACGGATCCGGCGTGGCTCTCGGGGATGTCAACGGAGACGGTTGGTGCGACCTCTACTTTGCGCGCCTCGAGGGCCCCAACGAGTTGTACTTCAACCGAGGTGGTTGGCGCTTCGAGCGTCAACCAGAAGCCGGCGGCGCGCCGTGTGCCGACCAACCCAGCACCGGCACCGTCTTGGCCGACGTCGATGGCGACCGAGACCTCGACCTGTTAGTCAACGGGCTCGGCTTTGGCACGCGACTGTTTCTAAACGATGGGGTCGGACACTTCACTGAATCCAACCAGCACCGACTCTCCAAACGCTTGGGAGCCACCTCGCTGGCGCTGGCCGACATCGACGGTGATGGGGATCTCGACCTCTATGTCACCAACTACCGGACCACCACCTTCAAAGACCAACCTCCTGGTTTGAGAATCGAGGCGCGACGGGAAGCCGATGGGTCTATCCGGGTGACGCCGGAGGATCGCTTTGTCGCGGTCGGTGAACGGGATGGCAGCGCAGAAATCCTGGAGCGCGGGGAGCGGGATTTTCTCTACCTCAATCAAGGCGGAGGGAACTTTGCTCCGGTCTCCTGGACCCAAGGCACATTCCTTGATGAGGATGGTCAGAAACTCCTAGCGCCTCCAACCGACTGGGGCCTCAGCGCTGTGTTCCGTGACCTCAATGGCGATGGCTGGCCCGACCTCTACGTCTGCAACGACTTCGTCCACTGGAAAGACCGCATCTGGCTCAATCGTGGTGGCGCTGGCTTCCAGGCTGCTCCGCGCACGCTCTTCCGAAACCAGAGTCTCAGCTCCATGGCCGTGGATGTCGCTGACATCAACCGTGACGGATTGATGGACCTCTTCGTGGTGGACATGCTGAGCCGCGATCCAGAACGCCGTGCTTGGCAACGTCCCAACACCATGACCTCGGTGCTGCGCCCACCCATCCACGACCCTCAATACCGTCCGGAGGTCACACGGAACACCCTGCATGTGGCCCGGGCGGGCGGGCCTTTCGCGGAGATCGCTCAGTTCTCAGGAATCGCGGCGACGGAATGGTCGTGGAGCGCGGTCTTTATCGATGTGGATCTCGACGGCTGGGAAGATCTGCTCGTGGCCAACGGCAATGCACACGATGTGCAGCACGCCGACATCTTGGCCGCACAGTCCCGGGAGCGAAGCACTCCCAGCGCCGAACAACGCCTGCGCAACGCGTCACGATTCCCGCGGCTCGACACAGCCAACCTGGCCTTCCGCAACCAGCAAGATATGCGCTTCAAAGACAGGAGTCTCGACTGGGGATTCGCGGATCGCGGTGTGACAACGGCCATGGCCTTGGCCGATTTGGACAACGACGGAGACCTCGATGTGGTGACCTGCAATCTGGGGGAGGCAGCCGGCCTCTACCGCAACGATTCCACCGCGCCCCGCGTGGCAGTCAGCCTCCGCGGTGCCGGAGGCAACACCCACGGGATCGGAGCCCGAATTCTCATTGAGGGTGGCCCTGTTTTTCAGAGCCAGGAAATGATGGCCGGGGGTCGCTATTTATCCGGAGACCAGGCCCTGAGGGTCTTCGCCACCCAGCCCGATCAACCGGTGACGGTAGAGGTCCGCTGGCCCGGCGGTAAATGCAGTCGGTTGAACTCAGTCCCACCTAATTCACACGTGGAAGTGCTAGAAGACTTTGCCGTCGCCCTGGGTGCGACCGAGCAAAGCCCCACCGCGGCCGTTCCACTCTCGGCTACGGCTCTCTTCGAAGAAATCTCCGCTGCACTGAATCACCGCGATTCAACCCAGGGGTCCACCGAAGATTTGGAGCGCCAACCCCTGCTTCCCCGTCGACTGTCCACCGAGGGCCCCGGAGTCGCTTTCTACGACATCGACACCGACGGATTCGACGACCTTCTCTTGGCCGGACGGGGAGAATGGATGGTCTTCCGGAACGACCATGCAGGTGGTTTTCAACCACGGCCCGACCTCAGCCTCAAGTCTGGGCAGGCCCATTCGGTGACGGGCATTGCCGCCGCCGTCGATAACCGCGGCCTCGTGTTGGCTACAGGGCACCAACCCTCTCGCGTCAGCAACGCCCCTGCCCCCCCGGGCTCCGTGCTGCGGACCAACCAACCCCAGAACCTTGGCCAATCCCTCCAAGCCTCTGGCAGCGTGGTGCTGGCAGACTGGGATGGGGACGGGGAACTCGACCTAGCCGTGGCCGGGCGGCATGTGCCAGGACGCTGGCCGGAGTCGGCAGACACCCGAGTCTTCCGCGGCCAAAACGGCCAGTATCTACCCTGGCTCACCCTGACCAACACCGGCTTGGCCACAGGCATGATCGCTAGCGACCTCACCGGTGATGGACGCCCGGAACTGGTCTTGGCAGCGGAGTTTGGTCCACTGCGATTCTTTCGAGCTGATGGAACCAACTTACGTCCATGGAAACCTGGCCTGGTGACCGCCGAAGGCAAAGCCACCGACTGGCTCGACTACCAGGGACGCTGGACCGGACTCACCGCCACCGACTTCGACAACGACGGCCGACTCGACCTCGCCGCAGGCAATTGGGGCTGGAATTTCGGCGAAGGCCGCATCGATCCCGCTCGTGACCCCGTGCGAATCACCTATGCCGAGTTTGTGCCAGGCACAGTCACCCCCTTGATCCACTCATGGGACCTCCTGCACCGGCGCGAGGTACCCTGGCGGGAACTCCGCACCCTCCGTGAGTCCTTGCCATTTGCAGCCGAAACCGTGCCCTCACACGAAGCCTACGGCAAAGGGGGCTTGATGGCTCTTCTCGGACCTCATGAATCCCGAGCCCGACGTGTCGAGTCTCAATGGCATGCTTCGACGGTGTTCCTCAACCGGGGGGATCGATTCGAAGTCCGCGCACTCCCTAACGAGGCCCAATGGGCTCCGGCCTTTGGTCTTACCGCCGCCGACTTCGACGGAGATGGCAACCAGGATTTATTCCTGGCCCAGAACTTCTTCGGAGTCGATGCCGAGACTTCCCGGCACGACGCAGGTCTGGGGCTTCTGCTCACCGGCGATGGTCGGGGGCATTTCAAGGCGTTGTCACCGGCGGCTTCGGGCATAGTCCTCACTGGCGAAGGCCGCGGCAGCGCAGCGGGTGATTTCGATCTCGATGGACGGGTCGATCTCGTGGTTACCCAGCACACGGGGCCCACCGCTCTGCTGCACAACCGCCGGGCCCGACCTGGTTGGGGACTGCGACTCGAACAACCCGGGCCCAATCCGATGGCCATCGGCGCGGTCGTTCGGGCCGAGTTCGGCAACTCCAGCGGCCCAGCCATCGAGATCCGAGCGGGGTCCGGATGGTGGTCCCAAGACTCCTCGCGCGTGCTTATCACCGGGGCCTCACCACCGACCGCGGTTCACGTTCGCTGGCCTGGGGGACTTCAGCAGCGCCACCCCTGGAGCCCAACTGTCCGGGAGATGCGCATCCGCCGATCTCCCTGATCCACTTGGGATTCCTGTTTGCCCGCCTTGAGGCATTGCCGGAGTGTCGACCTCAGGATGTCGTTTTCTGAAGAACTATTGATTCGTGCCCGGCGGGTTCGCCTCTTTATCTGCGATGTCGACGGCGTGTTAACTGACGCCACCGTCAGCATGGGAGGCGGAGTCGAGACCAAGGTGTTCCACATCCGGGATGGTCTGGGTTTGCGACTCTTACAATCCGAGGCGTCCATTCGAGTGGGTTGGGTTTCAGCCCGCCCCAGCGAAGCCACGATCCAGCGAGCCCAGGATTTGAAGATCGATTTCCTCCACCAATCTTCCGGACCAAAGGTCGCCGCCATCGAAACCTGGCTGCGCGAGACAAACATTACTTGGGACGAAGTGCTCTACATGGGGGATGACTGGGTAGATCTGGCCGCGCTCAAGCGAGCCGGTCTGGCCATTGCTCCGGCCGATGCCATCGAAGAGGCACGCCACATCGCCCACTGGGTCACGCAGAAACCTGGCGGCCATGGAGCGGTCCGCGAGGCCACCGACCTCTTGCTCAAGGCCCAGGGTCATTGGCAACGGATGGTCGAGAAATTCGCTTCCTAAGCCGCGATCTGGATTCCAAGACTCTTCGGCCATGTCCTCGACAAACCTCCGAACCGGGCTCACCGCCCTCCTAGGCTTAATAGCCTGCGGGGCATTGGCCCAACGCGATGGATCGGCGGGTGCCACCAATGCTACGTCGGCCTCGGCGGCGGCCACCATCCGTCAGTGGGGCATTAGCCTTCGAGACACTGTCACCGGCCGGGTCCAACTGCGATTTTCGTCCACCGAGGCCTCGCCGGCACCCTCAGATAAAGGAGGCCTCGTCCCGGCCCTGTGGGATGTCACCGGACTCAAGTTAGAGTCCTTCCGTCCCGACGAAAGTTCGGACTTCATCATCGAATCGCCCTCGTGCCGGGTCAATGTCACCACCAAGGATGCCGGATCCATCGGCAGCTTCACGGCCCGACGAGAAGCCGACGGCATCTCGATCCTCGGCCACGGCTTCCAATTCGACGGCGTCGAACGACGCTTGACGGTCACCAACTCGGTACAAATCGAACTGCGCACGCGTCTCTTCCAGCCCAAACCCGCTTCCCCATGATCCGCAGCGTCCTCTTCCCACTCCTCGCCCTGTTACTGACCCTGGTCTCCGGTTCAGCACAGGCACAGCAGCAAGACAAGATCCTGCTGTCCGCCACCAACTGCGTGCTGGAACTCGAAAAAGGCGTTTACCATCTTTGGGATCATGTCCGAGTGGAGTCCCCCGGTGTTTTGCAAATCACCTGCGACGACCTCCGCGCGGCTCTGCCTCAGGATAAAGCATCCGGAACGGCGGGCCCCCTTCCCACCGGCGGAAAACTCCAATCGCTCATCGCCTCCGGCAATGTGGTTATCGAACTGTTCCAACCCGGAGCCAACGGCTCGACTAATGTCGTACGGGCCTTCGGCAAGCAGGCCGAATACGGCTCGCAGCAGGAGATTCTTATTTTGACGGGAGACCCCCGAATCGAGACGGCCTCCGGCGTCATGATTGGAACCGAAGCACTCATCTACGACCTGAAGTCCCGGACCATGCGCAATCGAGGTTCCTACCGGATCGAGCTCAAGGCAGACATCCTCAAGGGTTCGACACTCTTTAATCGGGGCACCAACTCGTCCAAATCCCGCTGACCATGGCCACCGCAGCCAAGACCACGGCAAAGACCGCCGCCAAGACCGCCGCTCCGGTGGTCTCTCAAGATACGACGCCTCTGCTGTCGGTCGAGGGCCTAGCCAAGGCTTACTCGGGACGTCGAGTGGTCGATGGTGTTTCGATCCATGTGGGTGCAGGCGAAATCGTGGGTCTTCTTGGCCCCAACGGTGCCGGCAAAACAACCTCCTTCAACATGACCGTGGGGCTGGTCCGCCCCGATGCGGGTTCGGTTCAGTTCCGCGGTATAGACATCACCCGCTTACCCATGCATCAACGGGCGCGTCTGGGAATTGGCTATCTCACACAAGAGCCCAGCGTGTTCCGAAAATTGACCGTCGAGCAGAACCTGCTGGCCATCCTGGAAACGTGCGAAGGTTCTGCCAGCGAGCGCCAATCGCGGCTGGCTTACCTGCTGGACGAACTAGATCTCGCCCGCCTTGCCAAGAGCTATGCCTACCAGTTGAGTGGTGGCGAAAAGCGCCGCCTCGAAATCACCCGTGCACTGGTGACCTCACCCCGACTGTTGTTGCTCGATGAACCCTTTGCCGGCATCGACCCGATCGCAGTTTACGAGGTGCAAAAAATCGTTCGGCGACTTCGCGATCGCGGATTGGGAATCCTCATCACCGATCACAATGTCCGGGAAACCCTCCGGTTGGTAGACAGGGCCTATGTGATCCATCAGGGCAAGGTTTTGGTGGAGGGCACCGCCGAATTCTTAGTCAACGATTCGAAGGCTCGGGACATCTACCTGGGCCCCGACTTCAACATGTGAAATCCCCCAAGGCCACGCCCGTAAAGCCGTCCAACGTCACCGTTGAGAAATTCTACACCGACCACGCGGGACCGCTGGGATTGAAATTGCTGACTGGGGCCAACTCCCTCAATCGGCTCATTCAAGAGCCCACCGTCAATCGTCCCGGTCTGGCACTGGCCGGTTTCCGCCGCTACTTCGCCAACAAACGGGTGCAAGTGCTCGGAGCCGTAGAGACTTCCTACCTTCGATCCATGGAGCCGGAACTCCGCCGGCAGCGCTACAACGAACTCTTTCGCTACAAGATCCCTTGCGTGGTGCTCTGCCGTGGTATCCGTCCGGAACCGGAGTTCCTCGCCGCCGCTGACGACCGCGGCGTACCGGTGTTCCAGACGGGACTGGTGACCATGAAGTTCATCAGCCAGGCCACATTGGCGCTGGAGCAACTGTTTGCCCCTCGGACCCAGATTCATGGCTGCATGGTCGATATCCAAGGCATTGGTGTGATCATCCAGGGCGAGAGCGGAATCGGCAAAAGCGAGGCGGTGCTCGGGCTGCTGGAGCGTGGTCACAGCCTCGTTTGTGACGACATCGTCTGCCTCACGGTGGCCGACGGCAAAGAACTCTTCGGCACCGGCAAGACAATCACCCGCAACCTCATGGAGGTGCGCGGCATCGGGATCATCGATGTCGCCGCGTTGTTCGGCGTCGCTGCCATCCGCGCCGAAAAGCGTGTCGATTTGGCAGTCACGCTGAAGGTCTGGGAAAAAGCCGGCGAGATAGACCGTCTGGGTTTGGATCAAGGGTATGCGAAATTCCTCGGAATCGATATCCCACACATGGACCTCCCCGTGCGGCCGGGTCGTGACATCGCCCGGGTCATCGAAGTGGCAGCCTTGCACACCAAGCTCAAACTCAGCGGCATCAACCCGGCTGAGGATTTGCAACGTCGACTGATGATGCAAATGAACCCCCGCCTGTAGCCCTTCACTGTTTGGCCATGTACGAATCCCGAACGGAGACCCCACTGCACAGCCGGAAATTCGTGGGCCGCCTCTTGATCCATGTCGGGGGATCAGCCCAAAAACTTCCCCGGATTGAGAATACCGGCCGGATCGAGGGCGACCTTTACACGCCGATGGAGCGCATCGGATTCGGAGGAGACAGCGATGTTCCACCACGGTTTTTTGGCCAAACCCACCCCGTGCTCACCCGTGATGCTGCCCCCCAGCGCGACAACACCCTGAAATAACTCATCGAGGGCCCGGTCGCTCGCCTCGCGCTGTGCTGGAACCGATTCATCGAGCATCAGGTTCACATGAATGTTCCCGTCTCCGGCATGCCCGAAGCAGGCCACCTGAATGCCGTGCTTTTTCTGGAGTGACGCACCGAGTTGGAACAAGGCTTCCAGCGATCCCCGCGGCACCACCACATCTTCATTGAGCTTGGTCAATCCCGTGTCCCGCAGCGAGTAGCTGAACTCCCGGCGTAACTTCCAGAAACGCTCACACCCTTCCGGCCCCAAACCTCGTTGGATAAAGGTGGGCTGGAACTCCGAAAGCAGTCGGCTGAGTTCAGTGATTTCGGAGCGAACAGCCCGCTCCCGACCATCCAACTCAACAATCATCAAAGCACCCGCGCCCTTCAGGAGTTTGGATCCGGTCCGACGCCGGGCCGCATCGACCGTGAAGCCATCGGCCAGTTCCAGAGCACTCGGCAGGAACCGGGCAGCAAAGAGAGCTCGAATGGCCTTGGCTGCCGTCTTCATGTCAGAAAACCCGACCCCGACGCAGGCCCGGTAGGCCGGAAGCGGCAGTAGTTTCAAGGTCGCCTCGGTGACCACCCCGAGCATTCCTTCACTCCCGACAAAGAGGCGGTGCAAATCGAAGCCCGTCTTGTTCTTGTGAGTTCGACCACCCAGTCGGGTCACCGTTCCATCGGCCAACACCACCTGGAGTGCCATGACATAATCCCGGGTCACCCCGTACTTGAGGCATCGCGGCCCCCCGGCATTGGTGGCGATGTTGCCCCCGATGGAGCAATCAGCGCGACTGGCCGGATCTGGCGGATAATAAAGCCCCTGACGCTCGACAGCCTCTTGCAGTGAGGCGGTCACCACACCGGGTTGGACCACCGCCACAAAATCCACCGCGCTAATTTCTAGCACTCGATTCATTCCCGCCACAGAAAGGGCGATGCCGCCGTGCACAGGAACACACCCGCCCACATAGCCATGCCCCGCCCCGCGTGGTGTCACCGGAATCTGGTGCTTCGAGGCGAAGGCGAGGATTCGTGACACCGACTCCACCGAACCCGGCAGAGCCACCGCATCGGGCAGGTGGGAGGCAAACCACTTGTCGCCCGCATGGGCAGCCAAAGCTTCGGGAGTGAAAACTAATTCTCCGGCCGGCAACTGCCGTGCCAGACGACCTAGAAGGGACCGTCGCGTCACCCGGCAATCTTGCGCTGAGGCGATGCCGGAGGAAACAGGGAAAACCCCACCGCCATCGTATCGTCCGACCGAGTTCTTCGGCCCGGCGTGACTCTGCTTGGGCCTATTCCGAACGGCCTACGCCGGAAGGTTCGTCTTAACTGAATCGTTCCGGCGAGGAAGGCTTTCCTTGGGACTACTTCGAGGTCACTTCCTTGACTCGGATCCGACGGTACTCCATCTGGCCGTGATCGGCTTCCAAACCAATGGGGCCGGTCTCTGGCAACTTGAGCGCAGCCTCGAGCACCTCACCATTGCAGGTGCAATGAGCGACATTGTCCTTCACCACCACCTCAATCTGGTTCCAGTCCTGCGGCTTGTACTTCTTGAGAGCCTTGTACGGGCCGGCCACCAAGTAATCGCGGCACTGCAACTGCGGCCCGCGCAAAAAGATCCCGCTGTCGGCGTTCACCGAGGCGCGAAACTCCAGGCGAAGAATGAAGTCCTTCGGAAATTCCTTCTGGGTCCACAATTGGCGCAGGTGCGGTCCCTTGGCCGCAGTGTAATCATTAACCACGATCTGCCCGTCCTTGGCCGTATAGCGCCCATCACTGGCTTCAACCTTTCCGTCAAAACTCTCGGAGGGCTTGTACTTCCAACCCGTCAGGTCCTTGCCGGCAACGAGAGAAAGAAATCCTGGTTCCAGCTTAAACGAGTCGGCTTGAGCCGCACAGGTAAGGAGGGCCAGAGCCAGAGCCAGGCAACGGCCGGATCGGAGGGTCTTGGAGGTATTCATGGGACGGTACCGACGATCGCAGCAAGTACCCTAAAGCTTGTCAACGAGAGGTCCCTTCAATCCGTCAGAAACGCCACGACAAACCCAGGAACGGATTGTAATCCGGGGCCGACGCGGTGACGCCAAAGTTGCAACCCGCATCCAATTGTATGTCCTCGGTGAGCAAATAAGTAAGCCCGCAGTCTACCAACCCCTGCCATGGGGAATTCGATTCAAAAGGGTGGATCGTGAAGAACTCCACATAACCCGAAAGCGGGCCCACAATCGAATGCCCTACCACCACCGAGTTGACCGACTCCAAATGATGCCCAGAACGCCCGTCGTTGCGCAGACAATCCAATCGCGTCTGAAGTCCCAGATCAAATTCTCCCGGAAGCCTCACGGCCAAGGGAAATAGCAATCCACCCTCCACGGACCCGTTGCCAATACCCCGCCCCGCGGTGGGCACCTTGAAGTAAGGGATTACCCCGAAAGCAGAGGATCCAGAATCGTTGCCCCAGAAGTTTTTCTTCAAGCGTACGGTCAGATCTCCCAAACCTGATGCTCGACCTGAAATCCCCGCCGCGCGGTCCTCGGTGCGAGTTCGCACATAACTGTCGAGTATTAGGTGAAGATCCAATGAAGGCAGGAGGCCTGTCTTCAGGTTGACCGAGGCCAATTTGGTCATTTCGGACACAACCCCAGAGGCATCGGTGTCGTGCGTCCAGGTGCCGATATCTGACTCCACCTGAAAGTGACCGGCATCCACCGTGTACGGTCCTTCGGTCAAACTGGGGCGATCGGTGATCAAAGGACGCATCGCCTCTCGAGGCACTGGGTTGAAGAGGTTATATTGACTCTTGTCCGGCTCCGAACCCCAACCGGTGAGTGCTCCCAAAAAGCCCAAGCCGTTGGCCACCAAAATAACCCATCCTCTGAAACTCATCACGCAGCGAGCCTAACTAATGGGTGGGTTTTTAAAACAGTTTGTTCTTTTTACATCCTTTTTGGCGCTTCAGATATTTTTAACACCTTTCGACAACGAGCAACCCCTGCTGAACCCACCATCGGTACACCGATTTTCCAGACCGCCTGGGCCGGCTTCGGAAGCTGGAACCTAGGACAGGGCCTCCTTTGATCTTCCTCCCACCGGACCATTGCCCCCAAAATACCCAGCGTCATGGGCAACACGTTTGGACAACTCTTCCGCATCACCACCTGGGGCGAATCGCATGGCGGCGGCGTCGGGGTGGTCGTCGATGGCTGCCCTCCCCGTCTGCCTCTGACCGAAGCGGACATCCAGCCCGACTTGGACCGCCGTCGCCCAGGTCAGTCTTCCATCGTTACGCCCCGCAAAGAAACCGACACGGTTAAGATCCTGTCCGGCACCTTCGAAGGACTCACACTGGGCACCCCCATTTCTATGTGGGTCAAGAACGAGGA
>Ga0255130_1000168_pt1 | contig 19649 bp, 15 predicted proteins | sample Law_Yuk_RepB_8d_FD_188560 | JGI IMG/M metagenome (GOLD analysis project Ga0255130, IMG submission 188560) | Freshwater microbial communities from St. Lawrence River, New York, United States - Law_Yuk_RepB_8d | ecosystem: Environmental > Aquatic > Freshwater > River | place: USA: New York...
CTATTTCTCGGTGGGTGTGGCCCTGTTTTTCACCGTTGTTCCATCGCTCGATGGCGTGGCGCACGCCGCGCACTTGGGCGGGCTGCTCTATGGCTGGTTCTGGGTCCAGGCGGGATACCACCGCGGCGAGGGCCTCGGGGATCGCTTGTCGGAGGCCTGGCAGCGTTGGCGCCAACAACGCCGGTCTCAACGTACGTCGGCTTCGAGGGCGGCATCGGGACGGATTCTCAAACCGACCTTCGGCTCCAAGCCCGCTGTGGCCCAACCGGAGAAATTGTCCGATGCCGAATTCATGGCCCGTGAGGTGGATCCAATCCTCGAGAAGATCGCCCGGGACGGCATCGGCAGTCTGACAGCGGCAGAACGTCAGATCTTGGAGGACGCCCGCAAAAAGGTGGCCCGTCGGTGAGATAGGGCGTGTCCTGAAAATACAGGTCAGTCGGCGAGGATCGCTTCCGCCGCCCGGATAGCAGCACCCGGAGGGCCGAGCAGCTGCCGGACCCGAACCAATTCTTCTCGAGCTGCGGCCAGAGCCACCGGCTGGGTGAGCAGCGCCAGGGCCGCTTTGGCCAGAGCGTCGGAAGTCGCGGCTTCTTGGATCAACTCCGGCATGACGGCCTTCCCAGCCAGGAGGTTGGGCATAGCGAGATAGGGGACTTGAATGATCCGTTTGCCGATTTGGTAGGTGCTCCAAGAAGTCTTGTAGAGCGCGACCGTGGGCACGGCGAACCAAGCGCATTCCAAGGTCACCGTGCCGGTCGAGGCAATGGCCACATCGGCGTCGGCCAAGGCTTCGGAGAGGCGGCCAATTTGGATGGTCATTTCCGTCGGCCATGAAATCCCCGAAGGCAGGCCCGCTCGGGCCGCTTCATGGGGCAACACCAGCGTGCATCGAGCACCGGTTTGTTGGACGACCTTCTGGGCCGCCGGGCAGATCACCGGCCAGTGGCGTCTCAGCTCGCCGGCACGGCTGCCGGGGAGGAGGACCAGATGAGGTCGTTCGCCCATTTCTCGAATGCGTGACGATGGCGGCGGACCGTGTCGATCGACCAAGGGGTGACCCACGAAATCCACCCGAACCCCTGGCGCATTTCGGGCATACCAGTCTTTCTCGAAGGGAAGGATCGAGAGCAGTCGGTCGAGGATCCGCGGCATTTCCTGGGCCCGTCCGGCGCGCGAGGCCCAGACTTGCGGGGAGACGAACTGAACCCGACGGGGACGCCAGTTGTGGAAAGGTCCGGGGCGTTCCTGGGCCATGGCGGTGATGGCCTTTTGGAAACGCAGGTTGAAGGCCCCGAAATCCACCCCGATGATGATGTCGGGAGTCCTCTCGCGGGCGGCTTCCAACAACTCATCAAAGGCCTTCCGGAATCGGCTTAATTGCCGCAAGGCATCGGCCGGTCCGATGACCGAATGGGCGGTCAGATCGCAGAGAATCTCCACCCCGGCCGCCGCCATCGCCGGTCCGCCAGCGCCGAAGAACCTCGGGCGGCTCGGTCCGGTCTGAAGTTGCAGGGCGCGCACCAGCTCGGCAGCCAATTGGTCGCCACTGGGTTCGCCTGCGATCAGTAAGATGGACGAGGGCTTCACCGTGTGGCCCCAAGCCTAGGAGGGCCGGGCCGATTGTGGAAGCGATCCCCAAGCGGTATCATTGAGGTCCAAAATGCCGTCCATTGGAATCAAGTGCCGTCTGCTCTCTACCTCCCGAAGGTGGCTGCACCCAGACTCTCTTCCGCTCTGGCTTTTGGAGGGGGGTTCTCGGACGATGGGCGCATACCAGAGTTCATGAAGATCCCCCTGCTTCCCAAGGCGATCGCCCTGTTCACCGGAACCTTGATGGTTTCCCGTGGGTTGGCAGCGACCGACTTCTCAGCCGAGATCGAACCGTTGTTGATTCGGCGCTGTTCCGAATGTCACGGACCCGACAAGCAGAAGGCCCAATTGCGGTTGGATTCCCGGGCGGCGGCTCTCCTTCCGGCCGAGTCAGGCAAGGTGGCCTTGGTGGCGGGAAAACCCGAGGCCAGTGAACTCATTCGTCGAGTCACCTCGAGCGATCCGGACGAAGTGATGCCACCCAAGGGGCCCCGCCTGACGGACGCTGAGGTCGCCAGTCTGAAGCGCTGGATCAGCGAGGGCGCAGTTTGGCCCGAGGTCAACGCCCAGAAGCATTGGTCCTTCCAGGCTCCGGTCCGTTCCCAACCTCCCGACGATCTCCCCAAGACTGCCACTCTTCGGAATCCCATCGACCGGTTTATCGTGGCCCGGCTGGTCAAGGAGGGTCTACAGCCTCAGCCAGAAGCAGATCGGGCGAATCTGGCGCGGCGCGTATCGCTCGACCTCACCGGTTTGCCGCCGGAACCGTCAGAGGTTCAGGCCTTTGTTGCAGACACCTCTCCTCGGGCCTATGAAAACCTCGTCGACCGTTTGCTGGCGTCGCCGCACTACGGGGAACACATGGCCCGAGGCTGGCTTGATCTGGCGCGGTACGCCGATTCCAACGGCTATCAGGTGGACCTGGCCCGGTCCATCTGGCCTTACCGCCAATGGGTGATCGATGCCTTCAATCGCAATCAGCCGTTCGACCAGTTCACCATTGATCAGTTGGCCGGCGATCTCCTGCCGCAACCCACTTTGGCCCAGCGCATCGCCACAGGTTTCAACCGCAACACCAAGGTCAATGACGAGGGCGGGGGCGATGCCGAGGAATACCGCACCAAGGCGGTGAAGGACCGGGTGGCGACCGTTGGCACCGCATGGCTCGGACTGACCTTGAACTGCGCCGAGTGCCACACGCACAAATACGATCCCATCACCCACGAGGAATACTACCGCTTCTACGCCTTTTTTAATAACAGCACCGACTCGGGCAACTACAGCCTGGGGCCCTCGGTCGAGGTCCCCAAGCCCGATCTGGCCGACAGCGAGGCACATCTGGCCCGGCGTCTGAAGGAGGCTCAGGACGACTTGGCCCGCACCGAGAAGGAACTGCAGTCGGCCCAATCGGCCTGGGAAAAATCCGTCGCTCGAAAGCCGGATCCGTGGCGCACCCTTCAGCTCGTCAACGCGCATTCCACCGGTGGCTCGGGCTACACCAACTTGTCCGATGGTTCTCTCCTGGGGACGGGCGTGAATCCCATTTATGACACCATCACGGTGGAGGCCGATACGGATCTCACCGGCATCACGGCCGTTCTCCTCGAAGTTTTGCCCGATCCCAGCTTGCCCAAGAATGGCCCCGGCCGTTGGGGCGCCAGCGGCAACTTCATCCTCGACGAGTTTTCCTTCGCCGCGGCGCCCAGAAATGGTCCGGCTCCGGCGAACACCAACCTCTTCTTCGCCAGCGCCACGGCCGATTGGGAGCAGCAGTACTACCGGGCCGAGCATGCCATCGACCGCAATCCCAAGACCGGTTGGGCCATCGGTCCCCGTTTTGGAGAACGCCACTTCCTCATCGCCCGACTGCAAGATCCGGCCGGATACCGGGGCGGAAGTCGTCTGACGTTCCGTTTCGATCACTACCACGGCAACAGCCACTGCATCGGCCGCTTCCGGATCTCAGTGACCACCGAGAAGGATCCGCAACGCCAGTGGCCCTTGCCGGAAGACATTCGGCTGGCGGCCTCCAAATCGTCGTCGGAGCGTTCTGCAGATCAGTCGAAGCTCCTGGCGGCCAGCCAGCGCTCCGCCTCCGAGAAGGTCCGTTCCCTGGAGCGGGAACTCTTCGCCCTCGAGCAACTGCGCAAACAGCGGGCGGCGCAGAAGTTCACCACACTGGTGATGCAGGAACGCTCCGAGCCACAACCTCGCGAGACGTACATCCATCTCCGAGGCGACTTCCTGACCCGTGGTAAAGTCGTTGTACCAGGTACTCCGGCGGTGTTTCCGCCGTTGCCCCAGGGACTCCCGCCCAATCGACTGACCTTGGCGCGCTGGTTGGTGGATCCGGCCAATCCCCTCACCGCGCGCGTCACCGTGAACCGTTTCTGGGAGCGGTGCTTCGGGACTGGTTTGGTGAAGACGAGCGAAGACTTTGGTCGCCAGGGTGAATCGCCATCCCATCCGGAATTGCTCGACTGGCTGGCCACTGAGTTCATCGCCAGCGGATGGGATGTCAAAGCGATGCAGAAGCTCATCGTGATGTCCGCGACCTACCGCCAGAGCGCTGCGACTGATGCCACCCGGCTGGAGAAGGATTTCTACAACCGCCTCCTTTCCCGCGGACCGCGCTTCCGTCTGGATGCCGAAATGATCCGGGATCAGGCCTTGGCCGTCAGTGGTTTGCTGCACCAGAAAGTCGGCGGTCCCAGCGTCTATCCGGTGCAAGTGCCCAACCTTTGGAAGGAAATTGGCTTTTTGCGGCCGGAGATCGGCATGGATGAGTGGCCGGTGAGTGATGGCCCGGACCTCTATCGACGGGCTCTTTACACCTTCTGGCGACGGGTTTGTACCTATCCCACCTTCGCCACCTTCGACGCTCCCAGCCGTGATGTGTGCGTCTCACGCCGACCCCGGACCAACACACCCTTACAGGCGCTGGCCGGACTCAACGAGCCCACGCTCCTCGAGGCGGCCCGAGCCTTTGGACAGCGTATCCTGAGCGAAGGCGGGCCCAATGACGCCGCCCGCGTGGACTACGCCTTCACGCGCTGCGTGGGTCGTCCTCCAACGGCGTCTGAGCACCGACGGCTCCTGAGTTTCGTGCAGCAGCAGGACCAGAGTTTCCGGTCCGACCCCAAGTCCGCGGCGGCACTCATCCAAGTGGGAGTGGCCCCGCGATTGGCCGATTTGGAAGCGCGGAAATTGGCCGTCTGGATGACTCTGGCCAATGTCCTCTTCAATTTGGACGAGACCCTGACCAAGGGCTGAATCGTTCCGGTGGACCACCGTTCCGGGAACTGCGTGGCGCGATGCCTCGGCGATTCAACCGCCGATGCAGCTCATGGACCTCTGGGGTTGGACGAAGTCGGCCTGACCGATTTTATGGCCCGCCTCTTTGTTGCGGACCCGTTCTTGCAAGAGAGCGGCCAAATCGTCATCGGAGGCACCACCCCGCAGCAATGGCTTCAGGTCCTGTTCGTCCAGGCTGAAGAGGCAGGTTCGCAATTTTCCATCGGCCGTCAGGCGCAGCCGATTGCAGTGGCCGCAGAAGGGTTCGCTGACCGGCGCGATGATGCCCACCTCGCCCTGGCCACCGGCCAGACGCCAGCGGCGTGCGGTCTCCGAGGGATTGGCCGAAGCATCCACCGGCTGCAGTTCGAACTCTCCGCGAAGACGTTCCAAGATTTCGCGCCCTGAAACGACCAACCCCTTTTGCCAGGCGCGGCTGGAGTCCAGGGGCATGAATTCGATGAAGCGCAGGCTCAGGTCTTGCGCCATGGCGAAGCGAACCAAGTCGGGGATTTCGTGGTCGTTCATTCCGCGAATGATCACCGCGTTGACCTTGACCGGATGGAATCCCAATTCCCGCGCCAGCCGGATCCCATCCAGGACTCCGGCCAGACCATCCCGACTGGTCATGCGGCGGAAGTTGTCCCGATCCAGAGAGTCCATGCTGAAACTCACCCGGTTCAGGCCAGCTTGCTTCAAGGCGGCAGCCTGGGGTCCAAAGCGCGCGCCATTGGTTGTCATGGCCAGATCCTGTACCCCGGGGATTTTCGACAGCGATCCGATGAGTTTCTCCACCCCTTGACGCAATAGCGGTTCGCCTCCGGTCACCCGGACTTTCTCGATCCCCAGCGCGACCGCGATTCGAACCACCCGCGTGATTTCTTCGAAACTCAGGATCTCCGCCTTCGGCTTCCACTCGCGATGGATGGGGGTGGCCGAGATTTTGGGAGAGATGGGATGGCGCAGGCCGTCGTAGCGGGTGCGATAGAAATTGGCCGCTTCCTCGGTTTCGGGCAGGCAATACAGGCAGCGGAAATTGCAACGGTCGGTCACGCTGACCCGAAGGTCGCGCATGATCCGGCCGTGGGAGTCCTGCAAAGGCCCGTGCATCGCTGGAGATTGGGCCCGTCCGGATTTGTCCGCAACGCGGAGGATCGTGGACGTTCCCTTGGCCCGGAGAGGTTTCGGTGCTCCGGGGGATCGGCTATTGCTTGGGAGCCGCTTCCACCTTCGAGGAGCCGTCGGTGCCCACTTCCACTTTCAATGGATAGGCGTTGGTGGCCGAGCTGGCCGCCGTCTTGGGTCGGATGCCTTCCTGCAAGAGTTGCGCACCCTTCTTGTCGAAGCCGTAAAGTCCACGACGGATGAAGTCGAGTCGTCGGGCGATGTTGAGCTCCTCCTTCAGCTTGCGCACCTGATCACGGAGGACGGCCAGATCATTGAACTTCTTCTCGAGATCCGCCTTCTCGGCGATGAGTCGCTTGAGTTCCTTCTTGAGGACCTCCCGATCGCCTTCGCTGGCGGCGAGTTTCCGTTCGGTGACCTTGATGAGATTTTCGAGGCTCCCAATCTGACCATTCAGTTCACCCATCTTCTTGGTCAGGTCGTCCTTTTCGCCTTCGAGGTCGGAGATTTGTTTGTCCCGGCGCTCGATCTCGGCCTTGGCGGTTTCTGCGGCCTTGGCGGCCTCTGCGCTGGTTCGGGTCAGTTCGCCCGAGATGGCCACCCATTTGTTGGAGACCGTGTTCAGGTCTTCGATGCGCTGGCTGAGATTGGTTTCCAGGTTCGCATTCACCCGTACTTGTTCGGTGAGTTTGCCGGTGGTGGCGACCAGATCATTGGACAGAGCCGAACGTTGGCCTTCCAGACTGATCCGGGTTTCATCCGCTTTTTTGGAGTTCAGAAACCATCCGGCGCCGAGGCCCAGGCAGACAAGCACCAGCACCGCGGGAACGAGGTTCGATTTCATGGTCAGGTAGGATTGGCGGGCCGGGAATTTTCCGTTCGCCGCATCAATAGACACCGATCCCGCCGATACATTCAATCTCGGAGCGGGATCGATTCTGTCGGGATGGAGCTGCTTGCTGTTGAAAATCCCGCAAGCGACCGCGTTCCAAGGGAATCGTCTTGGTTGAGAGCCCCTGCCTTGCGTTGGCGGGAGCCCACTTTACCGTCAGCCCATGTTGATACCCGACCGCATGGGGGTGATGATCCTGGGAGAAGCGAGCCTGTTTCCGCAGGCGATGATGCCCCTGTTCATCTTCGAGCCCCGGTATCGGGAGATGCTGGCCGAATCTTTGGAGACCCATCGGATGTTCTGCCTGGCCATGCAACGCATCGATGCGAAGCGGGAGTCTCCATGCCGGATCGCCACGCTCGGGCTGGTGCGTGCCTCGGTCAAAAATCCGAACGGAACTTCCAATTTGGTGCTGCAGGGTCTCATCCGGGTGCGGTTGGGTCGGATCGTCCAGACCAAGCCGTTTCGCAAGCACCTCATCACACCGGTGAAAGAAGATGTGGAGCGGTCCCCGGAAGTGGATGCGCTGGTCAATCGTAGCCTGGACTTGGTCGATGTGCGCCTGCGTCAAGATCAGCCGGTGCCGCTGGATTTGATCCGACAATTGGCCTCCGGTGGACCTGCTGAAGGCGAAACCCGCGTGGAAGACTGCATCCGAGCACTGAAGCGCATCAAGAACCCGAGCCGCTTCACCGATTTGGTCGCGGCCTTGCTCCTGCCCAATCCGGCAGCGCGCCAGATGATCTTGGAGACCGTGAATCCGGAGGACCGTCTCCGGCATTTGGTGCTGTTCTTGGCGGCTGAAGTCCATCGGGGCGCTTCGGGTGGAGTCACCGAATGACACCCTCGTCCGCCAACTCCGTTTCCACCGATCCCTTGCCAGCCCATCCGCCGGCGGGACTGTGGAGCAAGTACGCCCATGTGCTGTCCATGGGTGTTCAGAACACCTTGGTCTACCGGGCCAATTTCCTCTTCCGCGCAGCCTTCGGGTTGGTCCCGCTCATGGCGACCCTCTTCCTCTGGCAGGCCATTTATGCCGACAAGCCCGCCGGTGTGGCCATTGGCGCGTACACGCTGGCCCAGATGGTGAGTTACTACTTGTTGGTCACCGTCGTCGATGCCGTCACTGCGGTCGCAGAAGACGACTGGCAAATCGCCGCGGACATCAAGGACGGGGCCGTGAGCCAATTCCTGCTCAAGCCTTTGGACTATTTGGCCTATCGCCTGTGCCTCTACCTATCCGGGCGATTGATTTACACCAGCGTGGCTCTGATTCCGGTCGCGTTCTTTCTGTTCTTCCAGCGGGAGTTCCTCGTCGGTCCGGCCTCGTCCTGGGGTTGGGTCCTCATGCCTGTGTCGGTGTTGATGGCCGCACTGTTGCAGTTCTTGATCGCCTACACCGTCGCGCTCTTATCGTTCTGGGTTCTGGATGTCAGCACCTTCATTTTCATCCAGTTCGCCTTTGAGTTCCTGGCCAGTGGTCACCTCTTTCCCCTCGATATCCTTCCGGACAGCCTGCACCGGCTCCTCCTCTGGACCCCCTATCCCTACCTGCTCTACTTCCCGGTGGGTGTTTATCTGGGGCGTATTCAGGGCGCGGATCTTTGGCAGGGGTTTGTGCTGCAAGGGGTTTGGGTGGTGGCGGCCTTCCTGATCGCCCGGTTCGTCTGGTCGCGGGGCCTGCGGAAATATACCGCGGTGGGAGGGTGAGATTCCGAGTCAATGAAATCTCGCATGTCTTTGCTCACGCGCTATGCCGGCATCTACGCCGCGCTCATCCGCTACTCGTTGATCCACGAAATGCAGTTCAAGGTGAACTTCCTGCTGTGGATCGTGGTGGAAGCCCTGTGGTTCGGCCTGCAGTTGGCCTTCATGACCGTCCTTTATGGCCATACCGACCAGATCGCGGGTTGGTCGCGATGGGAGGTGGTTCTTCTGGTGGGATGCAATCAGTTCATCCAGCAGCTCTTCCACATGCTCTTCGTCACCAATTTGTCGAACCTGTCCGAGCTCATCCGGAAGGGCACCCTCGACCTCCTGTTGCTGCAACCGGTGAACACGCGTTTCCTGATTTCGGTGAAGAAGTTCGAGATCGGCAACATCGCCAATGCCCTCATGGGTTTGGCGGTGGTTTTCTATGCCTTGGCCCAGCTGGGACGGACTCCGTCGCCGGCCCAGTGGTTGGGGTTTGTGGTGGTCTGCGTGGCCGGACTGAGCGTGCACTATTCGCTCATGTTCCTCTTGGCGTGCATCTCCTTTTGGACCGTCCGGGCCCAGGGCATCGTTTGGGGATATTACAACCTCTTCAACATCGCCCGCCTTCCGGCCGAAGCATTTCCCCGGGGAGCTTACCGTGCGGTCTTTACCTGGGTGTTGCCCATGCTGCTCGTCTCCAACGTTCCGGCCAAGCTGCTGGCCCAACGGCTGGCTTCTCCGTGGGAATGGGCCGCACTGCTGCTCATGGCCGCGGCTTGTTTCGTTGCGAGCGAACTCTTCTGGCGCTTTTCCCTCCGCCATTACACCAGCGCCAGCGCGTAGGGTTCAACCGACGGTGGTTTGCAGGGCCCCGGTTGGCACTTTGGCAAAGCGGTAATGGCTGACATGCCACTGGTTCCCGTCTTCGAAATCCCACAGTTCGGCGCAGGCCATGAAGAACACCCTCCAATAAACCCACCAACGGGTTTCCTGATTCGCGCCGTAGGTCTCGGCGAGAATGCGGCGCACCTCGGTTTCGTTGGCGTCCATGTTCTCCAGCCACTGGTTGGCCGTGCGGCCGTAATGCCGTCCGTTGACCACCCAATGGTCTTCGAGCCGGAGGTCTTCATTGAAGTACATCAGCAAGTCGTCGCTCGGCATGATGCCCCCGGTGAAGAAATACCGGGCCATCCAGTCGCTCGGGTCGCGGGGGATGAAGTGATAAGCGTGCTCGCGATGGGTGAAGATGTGGACGAACAGGCGACCATCAGTCCGCAGCCATCGGGCGATGTTGGCCATGAGACGCCGGTAGTTCTTCATGTGCTCAAACATCTCCACGGACACGACCCGGTCGAATGAACCGTCGCCCCCGGGGGGTTCGAAACGGTTCATGTCGCAGGTGAGGATTTTGAGGTTCGCCAGACCCCTTTTGCGGGCCTCTGATTCGATGTACTCGCGTTGCGTTCGGGAGTTGGAAACCCCGGTGATTCGAGCATTGGGATAATGCGAGGCCATCCACAGTGAGAGCGATCCCCAGCCACAACCCAGTTCGAGGATGTCCTGACCATCGGCCAGCCCGGCCCGTTCGCAGGTGAGCGCGAGCATGATCTCCTCGGCCTCGGCCAGGCTTTCGCGAAAGGTGTGGTAGTAGCAGCTCGAGTACTTGAAGCGCGGCCCCAGGCACAGCTGGTAGAAACGGGTCGGAACCTCGTAATGCTGTTCGTTGGCGGCCGCTGTTTCGATGGCGATGGGCGAATCGGACAACTCTCGGATGAGGCGCATCCGGTGAGCCCGCTGAGCCTCGACATCGCCATGGGCTTCTTCTTCAGCCAACCGCTCCCGAAGCAGCCGACGGATGCCGAATCGGATGAGTCGATCGGGAAGGATGTCGGCCTCCAGCAGTCGGTCCAGCAAGCTGGGACTGGAATCTATTGCGGGTTGCGAACCCTCGGCGTGTGCAGGAAGCGAGCTCATGACCGCACCATCCATCACCCAGAACACGTTTGGGTCAACCCGTCATCTCGGTCCCCGCGGTTTTGCCATGGGGGAAGCCAAGGTTGAACCCGCACCCATAAACCGCTACTCATCCACCATGTCTTTGCGTTGCGTTGTCCTTGCTCTGTCCCTCTTGGGAGCAGCGGGTCTTCAAGCGGCCCCCCAGGTTTCCCTGACCCGGGTGGCTGGTGGTCTGACATCACCCCTCTCCTACGTCGCCTTGCCGGATGGTCGGGCATTGATCGTCGATCAGCCTGGCTTCATCCGGCTTCTCGAGAAACCAGGCCAACTGCGCGAAACACCGGTCCTGACGCTCACCAACCGTCTGTCACCCATCAATCATGGGGCCTTTGATGAACGCGGGGTCTTGGCTCTGGCCTTGCATCCGCAGTTTCAGAAAAACCGACGGGTTTTCATTTCCTACACGGCTCCCCGCCGCGAATCCGCGCCTGCCGACTGGGATTGCACCTTGCGGATCTCGGAATTCACCGCTTCCCCGGGCGAGCCCTTCACCCTGGATCCGGCGACCGAGAAGGTTCGGCTGGAAATCGACAAGCCTTACGCCAACCACAACGGCGGCCGGATGGCTTTCGGCCCGGACGGCTACCTGTACATCGGTGTCGGTGATGGTGGGAATGGCAACGACGAGGGCAAACGGTCGGAGATCGGTAACGGTCAGAACCTCGATACCCTCTTGGGCAAGATCCTACGCATCGACATCAACACGCCCGAGGGACATGGCATTCCCAAGAGCAATCCCTTTGCCGACGGCAAGAAGGCACGCCCGGAGATTTGGGCCTACGGTATCCGGAATCCTTGGGGGTTGGCCTTTGACCGCGGCGGTGATCATGCCCTGTATTCGGCCGATGTCGGGCAGTCGATGTGGGAAGAGGTCAATGTCATTCAAAAAGGGGGCAATCACGGCTGGCGTTTGCGCGAAGGGTGGATTGGCTTCAATCCCAAGGCCGCCGACAAGCCTCCGGCCGAAGTCCCGCAGAAAGGCCTCCATGGCGAGCCGTTCGTTGATCCGGTCGCCGTCTACAAAAACCGCAACGGATTCAAGAAGGACCCCGAGGCCTACGGCATTAGCGTCACCGGCGGATTTGTCTACCGCGGCAAGGCCTTTCCGGAACTCCAAGGCGACTACGTCTTCGGCGATTGGGGTCGGATTTGGGGCGTTCCCGGTGGAACCATGCTGGTGGCCCACCGACCGAAATCCGGAAAAGGCCAATGGACCGTGGAGCCTTTGCAGTTGGGCACGCCCTCCAAGGTGGCGGGATACATCGTGGGCTTCGGTGAGGACAATGACGGTGAATTGTACGTCCTGACCAATGGCAACATTGGGTTGACCGCGGGCAAGGGCGAGGTGTGGAAGCTCGTTCGTAGCGCTCCCTGAATTGGGCTTCAAAGTCGCCTGCTGACGCCCCCGCTGATCATTCTGGCCGTCCGGATTGCAGGGCCAAAATGACGGCCGTCAGGATGAGCGCGCCTCCGGTGGCGCGGGCCAAGATCACCCGCGGTCCGGAATCGCGGCGTTCGGCATTGCCGAACCAGGAACCCGCCCACCAGACCAAAGCGAGGCCCCACAGCCCGCGGGTTCCATAAACCACATTGACGCCGGCGGCATCCCGCCAGATGGCGATGGTTCCGGCGACGAGCAAGGCCTGGATGGCCGACAGGGTGGTCGCCAGAGCAATCCAACGCCATGCCTGGGGCGGGGCTTTGAGAGATGCGATCGCCTGCTGGAAAATCGGCAAGTGTTGGGTCTCTGGACGGGCTTTGAAGCCCAGCAGCGGCAGCACCAGCAGGGACTCCAGAGCCAGGGCTCCAAAGAGGAGGGACAGAAAATTGAAAACCCCGAACTGAGTTGCCCAAACTTGGATGAGCACGTCGGTGACCGCGAAGGAGGCGGCACAACCCAAGGCCAGCACGGTGGTGCGCCCGGCCCGACGCCCCGATGAATGCCCGAGCCCAGCTGGACTGATCTTGAAGTCGGTCAGACCCGTTACCAGAACGCCTACGCTGGTCAGTGCCGCCGCCATCATTTGTCCGTCCGAAAGGGGCGATCCAAACACAAATCGGGCAATCAGCGCGACAAACACCACCTTCACCCCGAGCAAGGGCGTGGCCACGGACACATCCCCTATCCGCAAGGCGGCCACGTTGAGCAAATGGCCGGCAATAAAGGTACCCGCGGTGATGCAGGGAAGGTGTAGGCGATCCCAGGGAATCGGGTTTGGATCCAGAGCCATCAATGGGACGAACAGCAGGCCAAGAACAACGTTGTTCACCACCACCGCGTGGGAGAGCGTGGCCCCCTCGGCAAAAGCCCGTTTGAAGACCATCGAACCAGTGGCGAAGGCGATGGCGGCGATCAGCGGAAGAAGCAGGTGCATCGGGCGGGCTCAACCTCCGTTACCCCGGCAAAACTCTCAATCCTAACCCATTCTCGTGCTTGGGGCTTCAAATTGGCCTGCAAAGCTGTCACGGTCGTTCGCTGTCGGTGAACGAATCCTTATCCAACAACCTACAAGCGGAGCACGGCGTCCGGGCGGCCCAAGGCTGGTTTGAACTGGGTCTGTCGGCCGAAGCCGAGGCGGAGATCGCTCGTCTTCCTGAGACGCTTCAGCTTCAGCCAGAAGTGCTCAAGTTGCGATTCCACGCCGCCCGGGCCTGTAAGCGCCATGACGATGCCCTCGGCGTGGCCCTGTCGCTCATGGAGGTTGCCCGGGACGAATTGTGGGGCTGGCTCTATCGTTCCCAGGCACTGCACTGGTTGGGACGCACCAGCGAGGCCTATGACCTCCTGTTGCCGATCCAGAGCCGATGGACCCGGGCCTTTGAGATACCCTATGATTTGGCCTGCTACTGTGCCCAATCCGCGCGGATCGAGATCGCAGCCGAGTGGTTTTCCAAGGCCGTAAAGCTCACCAAACACCCGGCTGCCGTCAAATCGATGGCCCTGGCCGATCCTGACCTAAAACCCCTTTGGGCCGACATCGAAGCAGGTCGTCTGGGCTGATTCACGGCCCACTTGTGTATCACAGCGTCCACGTTTTTCCCCATGACCCGACTGGTATTGTTCGACATCGACGGCACCCTCATCCGAACCGGTGGAGCCGGCATCCACGCGTTCGGACGCACGGCCGAACTTCTCTATGGCGTGCCCGGAGTCGCCGAACGGACCCACTTTCACGGGCGTACGGACACCGCTCTTGTCCGAGAATTCTTCACCAATAATGGCCTGCAGGGAAAATTCTGGGATATCCGCCATTTCCTGGATGCCTACGTTTTCTTGCTGGACCACAGGATCCAGCAGCACCCGGGTGAAATTTGTCCCGGTGTGCCTGAGTTTCTCAGTGCGCTCCGGGCGTTGCCGCAACCGCCTGCGATGGGTCTCCTCACCGGAAATATCCGACTAGGAGCGAAGATTAAACTGGGGGCTCACTCACTCTGGGGAGACTGGGTGTGTGGCGCCTTTGCCGACGACCACGAAGACCGCAACCAGTTGGCCCGGATTGCCAAGGATCGGGCGTCGCGTCATTTGGGCCGGAGCTTGAAGGGCGAAGAAATTGTGGTGGTGGGTGACACCCATCGCGATGTCGAATGTGCCCAAGCCATTGGAGCTCACTGCTTGGCCGTAGGCACGGGCGGCGGTTCGCTGGAAGAACTCCAGAAAGCCGGTGCCACCTGGGTTGTGCCCGATCTCCGGGAATTCCCGATACACCGGCTACAGGATCTCCCCTTATGACAAACGTTCACGGTCTCTCATCAAAAAGCGTCGTGAAAACGGCTGTTTATGGAATGAATCAGCGGGCGGGCGTCCCTGAAATTGTGAACAGATGTGAACAAGTTTTCCCGGGGTCCTGTCTTTTGTGTTTGACCCTTCCACCGGCTTTCTTTAGCTACACCCATACATCCGTGATCGCTCGCCGCTAGGCCCGCCTCGCTCGAGCGATTTTTTGGTCCTTGGAGGGCTAAAAATTCCACGCGAATCGTGCTAAAAGCCAAATGCTAAAAGCCAAAACGTTTCTGGGAATCGACTTCGGGGCAGGGACCCTGAAGATCGCTGAGTTCGAGCCGGCCGACGGTGGCGGTTTGAAGCTCCTCCGTTTTGGAGTCCGTGCTCTGGGCCTACCCGGTTCACAAGATGCCGCCCGGGATGGAGTCCTGAAGCGTGCCCTGACCGAGCTTCTGGCCGAGGGTGGATTTGTCTCCCGTCAGGCGAATATCACCGCTCCGGGTTATCAGGTTTTCTCGAAGTTCGTAAAGCTTCCCCCAGTCGACGCCTCCAAGATTTCCCAGATCATCCAGTACGAGGCTCAGCAGAACGTGCCGTTCCCGCTGACTGAGAGTGCTTGGGATCATCAAATCCTCGGAACCGCGGCCGACGGGGCTCGCGAAGTACTGCTTGTTGCCATCAAGGCCGAGGTGGTCGAGAAACTCTTCGCTGTCGGTGAGTCGGTGGGCCTCAAGATGGAAGTGGTGGACGCCTCCATGTCCGCCTTGGCCAATGCCTTCCGATACAATTACGGTGATGTTGAGGGCTGCAGCCTCTTGATCGATATCGGAGCCAAGACCAGCAATGTCTTGCTCTTCGAGAAGAACAAGTTCTACGTCCGGACGGTTCCGGTCGGAGCCAACACCATTTCCCAAGAGTACTCAGCCGAGTCCAAGGTGCCCTTCGCCGAGGCCGAGAAATTCAAGATCGCTCAAGGTTTTGTCAGTCTGGGTGGCGCTTATGAGGAACCTGATGATCCGAAGGTGGCTGCGGTTTCCAAGGTGGCCCGAAACGTCCTGACTCGCCTGCACATGCAGGTCAATCAGACGGTTCAATTCTACCGCACCCAACAGGGTGGATCGGCTCCTCAGCGGGTGTTTCTCTGCGGTGGCGGATCGGTGATGGCCTATTCCGCCGAGTTTTTCCAAGAAAAGCTCAACCTGCCGGTCGAATACTTCAGCCCGTTCCGCAACATTCAGATCGATCCGTCGGTCAACATCGAGGAATTGGAAAAGTCGGCTTCGTTCTTCGGTGAGGTTGTGGGTCTGGGATTGCGCAACATCGCCGACTGCCCGGTCGAGCTGAACTTGCTGCCCAAGAGCTCCAAGGCCCGTCAAGATTTCAACTCCAAGAAGCCGTTCCTCATCGCCGCCGCCTTCGTGGCCGCCGCCGGTGTTTGGGCCGCTGGATTGTTCTACAACAAGGTCGCGACGGTTCGCCGCGAAGGCTTGGCCACCATTTCCGAAAAGGTGGAACCCTTGGATCGTGTAGAAACCTCGCTCAAGGGCGAAGAAGCCAAGCTTTCCGAGATCCATAAGCAGACCGACCAACTGGGTGCTTGGCTCAACGAACGCGCTTATTGGCCCGATATTCTCGCAGAGGTTCGCAGCATCCTGAAGGCCACCGAGGCCGAGTCTTCACAGAAGCTGGGTGTGCCGGTGGGCATTTGGGTGGACACGTTCTACTCTACGGAACCCCCTAAGCCTGAGGTGGCCGCGGCCGACGAAGAGGCTCCGAAGGTCCCGCAAATGAGCAAGGAGCTCATGGCGCGGTATGGCCTGCTTCCGAAGTCCGCCATGACTGGATCCGAGGGTGGAGAGGGTGGTGGATCCACTGAAGGCGCTGCAGCCAGTGGCGGTGCCAAGGCCAAATCCACGACTTCCACCAACGAAGTGGCCGTGCTCAACCTCAGCATCCGAGCCGTCAATTTGCAGAAGGTGAAGCAAGAGGCCAATGGTCAGATTGCCTACGATCTGGAGAAGCTGGCGAAGGCGAGTCCCCTCTTTGAAGCTTCTGAAACCTCACTTTCCGGTAATCTTGAGCAGGTCGAAGACACCACTGCGACCTTCACCTTCCCTCTGAAGCTCAAGCTCAAGCGCCCCATCAAGCTCTGATATGTCCTGGATCAAGCGCAACCTTGCCTTCGTTATCAGCCTAGCTGTGGCGTTGGCCCTGCTCATCGGCGGGGCGGTCTACCTGTTCTCGGCACAGTCTGATGCTGAAGCCGCCAATGGGGAACTCGAGGCCAAGAAAAACGAGTACGACACCTTGGTCAAACGGGAGCCGTACCCGAACACCAAGAACATCGAGTTGGCCAAGGCCGAGCAAGTTCGGTTTGCCGAGCTGAAAGCCCAGTCCCTGAGCACCTTCTCCCAGTATTCTACCGTAGGAGCCCTGGATGACGCATCTTTCAAGGCGCTCCTCACACGGACCATTGGCGATTTGGAGCGCTCGGCTGAACGCAAGGGTGTCAAGCTTCCGTCCGGATCTGACGGAGGGTCTGGCGCCAGCTCGAAATACAACTTTACCTTCAGCACTCAGCGTCGGGAGTTGCGTTTGGCTCCCAACACCCTCCAGCCGTTGGCCTTGGCCTTGAACGACATCCGCGAGTTCTCGGAAATCCTCTTCGCCTCCAAGATCCATTCCTTGCAACATATCAAGAGGTCGGCCATTGGTACCAATGAGCCCGCCGGGTCCGGAGACATCCTCTCCAAGAAGGTGGGAACCAATACGGTGATCGGAGCGGGGATCCATCCGTACGAGGTGCAATTCCAGTGCTTCAGCTCTGAACTGGGAGAAGTGTTGACCCGGTTTGTGGGAGCCTCCAACGCCTACGTTCTCAAGACCGTCAACGTGGACCGCCCTTCTGGGGATGGTTCCGAGTCGGCTGAAGCGGCTCCGGCGAATCCGGCCGCTGGAATGATGGCCATGATGAGCCGTTATGGTCTTCGCCCTGGAATGGGAACGATGCCTCCAGCTTCACAACCCAATGCCGCTGCGGCGACTCCGTCGGGCAAGGTTGGAGATATCGTTCTCGAGCAGAAACCCATCAGAGTCACCCTAGGCTTCGAGGTCGTGCGGTTAGCACTCCCTCCGGCTTCAACTCAGGCTCCGAAGGCGACCCGCCGTTAGGCCGCAACTCCCGGAACCCATGGAATTCATCAAGAAACAATACGAGAAGCTGGTCTTGGGAGTCGTCCTTCTGGCCGTCGCCGGCCTGGCCATCTTCCTGGTCCTCTCCGTGTCTCAGGTCCGCACGGACCTCGAAAATGCCCTTCAGGCTTTGGCGGGTGCCAAGCAAAAGCCGATGGTGCCTGAGAACCTGGAAACCAACCTCACCCAGACTGCCTTCAAGCGGGTGACAAGCCGAACACCGACCGTCTTGGCCGCTCAAGATCACTACACTTTCAATCCTGTCACTTGGGTACGCGGTGCCAGTGGTCGCCTCGAACCCTCCAAGCCCCGCGCCAACACCGGCGCTTCTGGTTTGGCCTACGTCGGTGCCCATGATCTGGTTCTGGAGATCGCCTTTGAACAAGTCGCTGGAACCCCGGACGCACCGCGGTATCAATTCTCCGTGCGCCGCGATTATGAGAAGACCGTCAACGGTCGTCGCGCCATGGTTGAGTCGGTGGCCGTAGGCTCTGACAACAAGGACCAACTGTTTCGCCTCGTCGACATTCAGGGTCCTAAAGATGCGCCCACGAACTTCGTCTGCGAACTCATCTCCACCCGAGAGTCGTTCCAGTTGACCAAGGGCAAGAGCTTCCGTCGCACGCAGGGATACGCTGCCGACCTCCGGTATGAGGCCGATCGCAGGGATTTCCCACAAAAGCGGGTCGGCGAATCCATCACTCTTTCCGGCGCGGTCTACAAGATTGTTGCCATCGAGAAAGAGGAACTAGTAGTGTCCGCACCCAATTCCGTGCGTACCACCGTGGCGAGGTAATTCCCACAACCGGCTCGTTGCATGTCCATTTTAGTCCAACCCGTGAAGAACCCCATGACGAAAGTCTCGAAGATCCTGAGTCTCGTCGCACTCATTGCCGCGTTCGATACCGTCTCCACCCGCGCCGTGGCGCAGGAAGCCGGTGAGATCGCCGTACGGCGCGAAGAAAAAGCCATTGTCTTGCGCAAGACGCTGGAGGCTGCCGCCACTGCTGCCAAGCAGGGCGATCAGACTTCGGCGGCCAAAGCCTACGAAGACGCATGGAACTTGACCGAGGAATTGGGATCCAACGTCGAAAAGGAGCGCGGCATCACGATCGAGGGTTTCACTTCCAGCCGTCTGGCTCTGGCCTATGCAGCGGCCAAGGCGGGCGACTACAAAGAGGCCGACCTTCAAATCAAGCGTTTGCTCAAGGTCGACCCCAACCATGTCAAGGCCAAGAACTTCAAGCGAGAGAACGACCAACGCTTGATGAACTTGGTCGGCCGGGTTCCCTCTGAAGAAGCCTTGAGCTACATTGGTCAAGACAAGACCAACAAGCTAGCGGCCGCCATCGCTGTCCAAGACGGCAAGTTGGCCTTCGAGATGGGTAGCTTTGACCGCGCCGAGACCAAACTTCAGGAAGCAATCAAGCTCGACCCCGACAACGGTGCTGCTTACCAGTACCTGAACATCATCCGCGAGTCGAAGTACACCCGAGCCCATCGCGAGAAGCTCCTGACCGACAAGGACAAGCTCTTGGAAGTGGAGCAATATTGGGAACAGCCGAAGTCGAAGCTGCCGATCTCCAACCCATTTGCCCGAACCAATCGGGTTCATACCGGATCCGGCCGTCAAGCGATCTACCACAAGCTCGATACCATCCGGATCAATGAAATTAAATTTGATGGCCTGCCCTTCGGTGAGGTCGTCAAGTACCTGGATGAACAGACCCGTCTCCGAGATCCTGAGAAGAAGGGCATCGCATTTGTTGTCAACTCGCAAGCAGACCAACCTCTTGCAACCCCGGGCTTCGGTGGAATCGATCCCGCGACCGGTGCTGCCCAGCAATCTCAGCAGGCGGCTGAGCCCCTGGACCTGAACAACATTCCGGTGCGGATTAGCCCGGCCCTGCGTGATTTGCGCCTGGCCGATGTCCTAGAGATTATTACCAAGGTAGCCGAGAAGCCGTTGAAATATTCCGTGGAGGAATGGGGCATCATGTTCCGTCAGCGTCTTCCTGAAGCAACGCAGCTGCACTCCCGTTGGTGGCGTGTGAATCCCAATACCTTCATGGAAGGTTTGGAAAGTGTTACTAGCATAAGTCCCGCGGTCTCCTCTCAAAG
>Ga0255130_1000169_pt1 | contig 19638 bp, 18 predicted proteins | sample Law_Yuk_RepB_8d_FD_188560 | JGI IMG/M metagenome (GOLD analysis project Ga0255130, IMG submission 188560) | Freshwater microbial communities from St. Lawrence River, New York, United States - Law_Yuk_RepB_8d | ecosystem: Environmental > Aquatic > Freshwater > River | place: USA: New York...
ACCATTCTAGATGAGCGCCACCGAAAGCGCAGTCCTGCCTCCTGAAGCAAGGCCGCTTACTTCTTGTCGGCACCGGTCACATCGATGGCCATGGAGATCTTGCTGGCTCCGGCCGCCTTGATGGTGTCGAGCACCCGCAGCACATTACCGTGAGTCGTCTGGTAATCGGGCTTCAGATAAAAGGGATAATTGGTGTTGGAAGCCACCTTGGCCTCCACCCGTCCCGCCAATTCCGAGAAGGGCAGCAGCTTGCCACCCACCTTCAAGTCGCCATCGCGATCGATGACGATTTCCATCATGTCCGGCTTCTCCGAGGATTTCGGCGCCACCGCCGACGGCAAATCCATTTGTAAGGTCCGCAGCCGGTTCATGGTCAGCGTCACCATCATGAAGGCGGCCAGGAGGAAGAACATGACGTCGATCAATGGGATGATCTCGACGCGGGCCTTCTTGACGGAGGTGGGGGAACCCAGATGCATGGAACGAAGTCGGTCTATTTGCTGTTGCGTTCGGCTTCCTTGGTCACGAACGACACCCGGGTGAAACGGGCGGAACGCACCTGCTGAAGCACCCCGCCGACGGCCCGGTAGGGAGCGGATTTGTCGCCAGTGATGAACACCGGAGTCTTGGGATTCTGTTTGTAGCGCGAGTTCAATTCCTGGATGAGCGCCGCGGTGTCCACAACGTTGGTGCCGATGGCCACGGTACCGTCCTTCTCGACACCAATATTGATGACGTCGGGCTTGAAGTCGTCAGCGGCCTTCTTTGCATCGATGAGTTCCATCGGACGGGTCTTCGACTGCTGCAGGCTCAAGGAAACCATCATGAACGCCGCCAGGAGGAAGAACATCACGTCGATCAGAGGCACGATCTCGATGCGCGCCTTCTTGATCGGGATCGGCGACGAGAACTTGCCGCGCTTCCCGCTGGTTGATGCGGCACTGCGGCCGCCTCCTCCTCCAGCCATAGGTCAGGCGTTCTTGGCTGCGGTTTCGCGGCGGAAGGCGGCCGTGTCGAAGCCTTCCTGCTTGGCTTTGGTGACCATGACCTCGACATTCGTCGCGGCGGTCTCCAAGTCGAACTTCAGCTTCTCCATCATCTCGTTGTAGATGTTGAGGAAGAAGACACCGATGATGGCGATACCCAGACCGGCGGCCGTGGCGATGAGCGCCTCGCCGATACCGCCTTGGATCTCGGTCATCGCACCGGCGATGCTCGACTCACCCATCTTCTGGAAGGAACCCATGATGCCGGTCACCGTGCCCAGCAATCCGAGGAGCGGGGCCAGGGTGATGCACGTATCGATGAGCACCATGAAGCGGCCGGCCCGCTTGATTTCCATGCCAGCGGCGACTTGGAGCGCCCCCTGCAAGGAACCATGCACATGGGTCAGACCGTGGTAAATCATGCGGACCACCGGATCCTGCGACTGTCGGGTTTGGGCCACAGCCCCCTTGAAGTCGCTGTTTTCCATGGCTCCCAAGGTACTTTCGAGCTGGGCCGAGTCGCGGCGACGCCCGAGGAGGAACCAGAAGATTCCGCGCTCGGCCACGACAGCAAGCATGATGATGGCGACGAGGGCGATCGGATACATGATCGGTCCGCCCTTGGTGAAGTATTCGGCGAGGGTGTTGGCGAGCATTGTGGCGTCAGTCGGGTTGGTTCAGAAAACGGTTGAAGGCGAGATTGTGTGAAGCGATCCAAGCTGGGTCGGTTCTCAACGGAGGCGGTACTCGAAAGGAATGATCCAGTCTCCGGCATCCTCGGGTCGGAATCGCCAGAGCCGTCGGACATGCTGGCGGAAGGAATTGTCGAGAGTGGAACTGCCGGACGAAGACAACAGCTTCAACTCCGTGATCCCGCCGGTGGCATCGATAGTGACCAAAAACTCTCCGGATCCGGTTTCCCGCCGGACTTGCGCTTCCCGGGGATAGGGCGGCTCCGGCGTGAAACGTCCTTCACCCGCCCCCTTGCCCGACTCGAAACGCCGTGGACCGGTCGGAGCCGCCGGGGCATTGCGGCGAGTCTCCCGCGGGGGCGGCACGGCGAAATTGGGGTCCTTGGATATAATCACCGGTCCCTTCACCTCGACCGCAAACGCCACGTTGGCGTCGGCCGGAGCCACCACCACAGCAGGCACAGAAACCGGCTCAGCCGGGGCCGGTTCGTCCGGAGGGGTCTCATCCTCGGAGACCACCTGTTGCTGCGGCTCGGGCTTGAATTCGCGGATTTCCACCGGTTGAAGCGCCTCGTCCGCCGTGAACTTCTGCAGGACCAATCCCGGAGGATGGGCGATTCCCAACACACCGCCTGCCAAGAAGAGAGCACACACCGTGTTCATCCAAATCAGACGACGCCCGGAATCCTCGGCCACCTGCGGGAGGCAAGACCGATAAAGCTCCGACTGAAGCACGTAGCTGGAACCGGAACCGGGCCCGGCTGCTGCGATAAAAGTACTCATGTTCAACGAAACCCTTGTGATTTCAGGGGATGAGAACGGCGCTGTTTCAGGGGAAGCGGGGCTTCCATCGGGGACCGTACCCCGCTCCATCGCTGCGCCGGCTTGATGGGGATGGGCGCCCACACGGGCGTGATCTGGCGAAGGATCCATTCTTGGATCCCACCCACCAAAATCTTGAAACCGGCCGCCATGGCGGTCCTAGAACAGACAGTCTGTAAAAAATCAGCCAGATATTTCATTTCCTCACCTGATCTCAGTGAAAGCGATCTTCGTGCCACTCCGGAAGTTCGGTCGAAGGGTTCATCATGAACCAATTTCAACAATCAGCAATCTCCGGGTGATTAGGGTTCATCCATTCCACTCGGCGAACCGGGAATCAGACCGTGCGGAGTGATCCAATCGTGCTCTATTCCTGGGGAGTCAATATCACCTGAGTTCCGGAAACCAAGTCATGGAGAGCGCGATGTTGGGGAGCCAGGACCATCAAATAGCCCAAACCGAAGGTCAGTATGCTGAGCAATTCCGCACAATACCGTCGGAACGCACCGGCGTATCCGGGTGATTCTCCGTCAAAGGTGACGATGCGGAGTCCGAGCAAGCGCTTTCCCGGTGTGGATCCGAAGCGTCCGTTGAAACCCACTCTATAGATGAGACTCACAGCCGTAATGACACTGACGAAGATGAGTTGGAATTTCAGTATCAGCCGCAAGTCGGGTTCGGCGGCTCCGGTCAACTCCAACTGCGCCTGAACCTGCTGCATCAAATCCTGCAACGGATCCCGCCAAGGCAGCAGGACCAGATTGACCAAAAACAGGATCACCATCCAATCCGCCACAAAGGCCAAGAGACGCGGAACGAACCCAGCGACAACGAATGCCGCGGGCTCCGTGGCTTCAAGAAGAGGCTCAGCCTCAGCAACCGGTCGTGGCAAATCCCAGACCAATTCATGTCGAGCCGATGCCTGCAACCACCGTCCGTCGTCCTGACACCACACAAAAGTTGCTGGTCCCAGCCGTCCTTCTTGGGCCCATTCCCGCAGTTCCTCCAGCGAGCCGGCGTATTCTCGGCCATCCGAAGCGATCATTTTGTAGGGTGAAGACATGAAAGACACCGCTGAGATAGTATCTCCCGAGGGAATCATCAATGGACTTCATCATCCCATTGTTAGGCCGGCCTGACGGGTACCCACAGGCCGGATCCATTGCGTCAGAATGAATGTCTCGGGGCACACCCACTGGGATGAGCGTCACCTCCACGGTGGATACCCATGGACACCGCGTGGCTGGGGTCTCGAGGCTCAGGTACGCGATATCCTGAGTTCGAGAAATTTGAAGCGTTGCGGTTGAAACCATCGACGGTTCCGGGTGTCCTTGGTTTCAGCGCCGCTCCTCCTCCCATGAATCCTCCCGACCATCCCGCCGTGTCCGTTGCCGCGATCGAACAATTGACTGCGCGACGGCAAGCACTGGTCGAGCAAATCGGCAAAGCCGTGATCGGCCAGCAGGAGATCATCGACAACACGCTCCTCACCCTTTTTGCCGGCGGACATGCCCTCATCACCGGGGTGCCGGGACTGGCCAAGACACTGCTCATCCGCTCCCTCAGTCAGGCTGTGGATTTGCAGTTCAACCGCATCCAATTCACCCCAGACTTGATGCCGAGCGACATCACGGGAACAGACGTCCTCGAAGAAGATCCCGAGTCCGGACGGCGGCGGCAGGTTTTCCTTCCGGGACCGGTATTCTCCAATCTTATTCTGGCCGACGAAATCAACCGGACTCCACCGAAAACCCAGGCGGCCATGCTGGAAACCATGCAGGAGCGGCAGGTGACCGTCGGCGGAAAGACCTACCCGCTTCCCCGACCCTTCCACGTTTTCGCCACCCAGAATCCCATTGAGCAAGAGGGCACCTATGTTCTGCCCGAAGCGCAGGCCGACCGGTTCATGTTCTGCCTGAACACGACTTACCCGTCGCTGTCGGACGAAGAACGCGTCGTGCGCGAGACCACCGGGACCACTCAAGCCCTGATCAAACCGGTCATCACCGGACCCGAACTCATCGAGGCACAAAATCTTGTGCGCAGTGTTCCGGTCAGCGACGAAGTGATCGCCTACGCTGTCCGGCTGGTGTCGCGGACCCGACCCGAGACAGCGGAGGCTCCGGCCTACATCCGGGAGTTTGTCCGGTGGGGAGCGAGCCCCCGGGCTTCTCAATTCTTGGTCCTCGGCGCCAAGGCGCGTGCGGCTACCACCGGCAAACTGTGTGCCGATGACGAGGGCATCCGGCATGTGGCCCGCCAAGTTTTGCGTCACCGCATCAATCCCAACTTCAATGCCCGCGCCCAGAAAGTGACGGTGGAAAGCCTCATCGATCGCCTCTTGAAGGACGTTCCGGTCCGGTAAGCGATCTTCGGTCATCGCGGACCGCTCCAAGACCCTTCCACCCCATGTCCACCCCCCTCGCCATCGATTCCCGACTGTTGGCTTCGGTCGAAGACCTGCCGCTCTTGGCGCAGACCGTCGTCGAGGGATTTCTGGATGGCCTGCATCGCAGCCCGTTCCTGGGTTATTCGACGGAGTTCGCCAGCTACCGCCAATATGTCCAGGGCGACAACCTGCGGCACCTCGACTGGAAGGTCTGGGCCCGCAGCGACGCCCTGTACGTCAAGCAGTTCGAGGACGACACCAACTACCGCGGCCAGATTTATCTCGATACGTCGGCTTCGATGGATTTCGGAAACGGACCCGCCAACAAGTTCACCTACGGTCGGCTGCTGGCCGCAGCGCTCACCCACTTGATGATCTTGCAGCGGGATGCGCCCGGACTGGTGCTCTTCGGCCCGGACAGCCGACAGGCTTTGCCTTGTGCCGTTTCCCGGAATCAGGCCATGGAGCTCTTCGCGGCTCTGGCCCGGGCCCAGGCGGGCGGCAAAACGGTCATCAGCCAGGACCTCTTCGGCATCGTTCAGGCGGTGGTGCGCCGCGGGATTTCCGTGGTCATCTCAGATTTCTTCACCACCGACGATTCGGGGTTTGAACTCCTGCGCCAGTTGCATGCGCACCGTCAAGAAACCCTCGTCTTCCACCTCCTCAGTCCGGAAGAACTCGAACTGCCCGAGACCGGGGAATGGATCCTCGAAGACAGCGAGACCGGCGAAGAGCGCATCGTTCACCTCGATGAAGTCCGCAGCAGTTATCGTGAGCGCCTGACCACCTTCTGCGATCGCGTGAAGACGGAGTGCCAGAGCTACGAGTTCGACTACCTGCGCCTTTCAACGGGCGAACCCTTGGATCAGGCCTTGATGAACTACCTCGAACGGAGGAGTCACCTGTGAACCGCATCGCCCCGCGGCAGAGCCCCCACTGATCACCGGCATGCCTTTCCTTTTCACCCACGCCTTCCTGCTGTCGGCTCTCGCCGGCTTGGGAATTCCCGTGCTGTTGCACTTGCTGCTCAAGCAGCGCAATCCACGGATGCGGGTGAGCACGCTGCGTTTCTTCGAAGTTCGCGATACCCGCAGCTCTTCCCGTCGCAAGCTGCGAAATTGGCTGCTCTTGTTGCTCCGGCTTCTGGTCTTCGCGTTGATCGTCCTGGCCTTCGCCCGGCCCTACCTTCCCGATGGCTGGAGGGGTAAAACCCAACCGAAACGGCGCGATGTGGTGATCATCATCGACCCATCGCTCAGCATCCGGTCCATCGATTCAGGGAAACCGAGATGGCCCGCCGTTCTCGATGAGGCCCGCCAGATTCTCGCAGGTTTGGCGGACAACGACCGGGCCGCCTTGATCGGAATGGGCGGTAAGGCCGAAGTGCTCTCCGGCTTCGCGCCGTCCGCAGTTATCCGAAATACCCTCGATGCCCTGAAACCGGGCTCGACCAGCGGTGACCTGGGCGAAGCACTTCGGGAAGCCAGTGCCTTGGTCTCAACCTTGGATGCGCCGGGTACGGGTTCCATCATCGTCATCAGCGACCTCCAACGAACCGGAGCCGACGGGCTCAGCCGCTATCCATTGCCTCGCTGGCTGGCCGTCCAATGCGTGCGCGTCGGGCCAGCCATCGCGCCCAATGTTGCCATCACCGATTTGCGGCTCCCGGCCGAGCCCCACCAACCCCTCACCGTAACCGTCGCCAATTTCGGCGATCAAGGGATCCAGAACCACACCGTTGGCTGGTTCCTGGATGGAAAGCCCGTCTCCGAAATGACCTTCTCGCGCGGGGCCGGTCAGTCGGATTCCCTCCAATGGAAGCTGCCTCGAGTGGACCCGGGATGGCATGAGATCGAAGCTCGTTTGAAAGAGTCCGATGCTCTCGCCGACGATGATGTGCGCCGACTGGCCTTTCAGGTCCCGGAACCCATTCGAGTCGTGGCCATTGAAAACCGAAGCCAGGTGCGTTCGTTTGAAGAACAAACCTTCTTCCTGGCAGCCGCGTTGGATCCGTTCTTTGGGGGCACCAATGCCGCGCAAAGCGGCTTCAGCGTGGAGATCCAGCGTCCCGAGACTGTAGCAACGGCCTTGAGCGCCTCCGGGAAAACGCCCCTTCCCGATGTGGTGCTCTTGCCGGCCATGCGGTCCCTTCCCAACGATGCCGTCGCGGCGCTCAACCGTTGGGTGGATGAGGGGGGTGGCGTCTTCTTCTTCGGTGGCGAATCCTTGGAACCCTCCCGCTTCAACGCCGAATTCGCCGCCCTGTTGCCGGCTCAATGGGGTGCGGTGACCGCCAGCGATGCCGACGTGCCCTGGCGCATCGGAGCCTACGACCGGTCCAGTCCGGTATTCCGGCCCTTTGCTCCAGCTCGATCCGGTGGACCTGCCGTGGCCGAATTCACGCATCGGCACGCGGTGACTCTCGCTGCGGGCTGCACGGTGTTGGCCCGATTCGATGACGGGCAACCCTTCCTGATGAGTCGTCCGTTTGGCCGGGGATGGGTTCTCTTGGCCAACACGTCTGCCGACACCGCTTGGACCGACTGGCCCAAACACAAAAGCTTCGTTCCTTGGATCGCCGCCTCCGTCGGATATCTGGCCGATCGGGGTGAAGATCGCCGAGTGCGCTCTGTCGAAACCCTCATCACCGGCACCGAGACCCGGATCCCGCTGGGCAGAATGAGTTCCAGCAATTCACCCGCCGCTGGCTTCCGGCTGGGCCTCCGCTCGCCCAATGCAACTCCACCCGCCCCTCTCGAAGTCGGCGCCGACGGCACCGGACGCATCGAGGTCGACACTTCCGGATTCTATTCCATCAGCGACCCTTCCAGTCGGGAACGGTGGCGCCTGGCTGCCAATCCACCCGCCATCGAATCGGATCTGGCGGCACTGGATCCGAAGGTGGCGGAGCAACGCGTGGCTCGCCGCACCGATGCCGAGTCGGATTTGCCGCCCGGATGGTTCGGCGGGGAATCCGGCCGACAGGAATGGTGGCGCATCCTCCTGTTGGCAGCCCTCGGGTTCCTGCTCATCGAAACCGTCGTGGCCAACCGTTCCACCCCATGAACACACCCGCTGATCAAGCCCGCAGGCAACTGGCCCAGACCGCCCGTCGCAAGGACGCCGCCAGACGGACAGGTCTCGCCTGGGCCACGGGAGCTGGACTGGGGCTCGGGTTGTTGATCGTCATGCTCCTCGACTACGGACTGCTGTTGCCTGTCGGCGTCCGAGTTCTGGCTTGGTTGTTCCTGCTGGTCGGATTCGCGGTGGGGCTTCGTCGGTGGTTCCGTCTGAAACACCAAAGCACTCCGCTCAAAGAGGCCGCCCTGGACATCGAATCGGCGAGCCCCCATCTGGGCTGCGAGATTTCAACAGCCGCTGAATACCTCTCAGGCAAGAGGACCCCTTCTGGTCCTTATGAATCGGAACTGGCTGCAGCTCTGAGCCAACGCTCCGCCCAACTCGCCAGCGTCGAGACCGTGCCCTACCGACAACGTCTCAGCCTGCCCGGATTGCTCTTCGGCGGCGGCGTCTTGTCGGCACTCATTGGATTCTTCTTCGTTGCACCCCAATCGGGCGTTGCCCTGCTCCGGACGCTGGCTCCGTGGTCCGCGGCCCGGTTCACCGGACTCATCGTGGAACCCGGCGGTGGCGAATTTCCGGTGGGCCAGAAGTTCACTCTCACCAACCGCCTCTCGGGCCGAATCCCCAAAACGGTCGGAGTGGAGTGGCGAACTCAAGGCGAAGATCGGTGGCAGATCGAGACGATTCCCGTGCTGTCCAATGCGCTAGCATTCCATGCGTTGACCGTCACCACTTCTGGAACCTTCCGCATCCGCGCCGGTGACACCGTCTCTGCCGAATATCCTTTGGTGGCGTATGTCCCACCCGAGATCGCTCGGTTGTCACTCCGCTTGATTCCGCCCGCCTACGCCGGCCTTCCGGAACTGCGCCAGTCCACCCCGCCCATCACCGCACTGCGCGGCACACGGGTCCTCTTTGAATTGGAAGGCAACGTGTCTCTTGGCCAGGCCGAATTGATTCTCACCAATGGGAGTGTCGTGGCACTGAAACCCGGCGACTCCAACGTCTGGCGCGGCGAACTGACGCTCGCAAAGGATTCCGAATATTCCATCGTCATCGCCGACTCCCGTGGCCGGCCCTCCACCTCGAATTCGGCCCGGTATCCCATTCGGGCCCTTCCGGACCAGCCGCCCAAAGTGGATGTCACCGAACCTGGCGAGGACATCCGCGCCGACCCCGACGAGATCATTCCACTAAAAGTGACCGCCTCGGACGACTTCGGTTTGGAATCCATCACCATCGTCTACCATGTCTTGGGTGGACCCGAGCAACGTCTGGAAGTCCGGGACCGCCATCTCAAGGACGGTCAGACACTCGGTGCCGTTGTCCTGCGCTTGGGGAGTCTTCAGCTCAAGCCCTACGACGTGGTGTCCTATTACGCCGAGGCCCGGGACAACAACACCCTCGATGGACCCGGGATCGGTCGCTCGCCCACTTACTTCATCGAATTGACCGACCGATCCGGCCCGCCGCCTTCCAAGCGCAAAGGCCAGCCACAACAGCGGCTGAACCTCATCGCCATCCAGAAAGGGATTCTCGCCGACACGACGGCGACAACCACCACTGCCCGTGTTGCGACCAATGCCTTCCAAGACCTTTCCCAGCGCCAGCGCGAAGCCCGAGAATTCACCGCTCGGTACCAACAGAAACTCGAATCCATGAACGCTCCGAAGGCGGCCCAGTTCGCCTTGGATGAAGCGCTGGAAGGCATGGATGATGCGGCCCGAGCGCTGGACAAGAAGTTGCCAACGGAGGCCTTGCCCGCAGAAGAGAAAGCCCTCGCCGCCTTGTACCGGGCCATCAAGGCCATGCCACAGCTGAAGAATTTGCCCACAGAACCCGAGCTCTCCGAGAAGCCGCCCGAGGAATCACCTCCGGACCTCCAGCCACCTCAGGTGGTCTTGGAGGCCATCGACAAGAAACCTCAAAAACCAGCCAACGCCGAAGAATTGGAGAAAGCTCTGGAAGAAGCCAAAGCCTTGGCCAAGGCCCAATCGGAATTGGCCAACCAAATGGAAGAAGAGGGAGAAGGAAAAAAACCAGGCAAACCCCAGAAATCCCCTCCGGGTCAAAAGCCTGGCGAGGGTCAAGGCAAGGAGGGCGAGACCGGAAAACCGAGTGAATCTCCAGCCCCGGGCAAACCAGGAAAACCCGCTCCAGCCCCACCGGGCAAACCAAGTCCTGGCTCTGGTTCCCAGCCGGGTTCACCCGGAGAGCCCTCGAAAAACAGCCCCGGACAAAATCCAAAGGGTCTGGCCGATCAACAAAAGCGCCTGCAGGAACAGGCGCGAAAACTGGCCGAAAAAATCGCCCGCATGAGCAGCAAAGAGGCGCGCGAAGCCCAGGCGGCTGGCAAACGCATCGATGCCGCCGCCCAACAAATGTCCCAGGCGGCTGAGGCCCTCGGCGAGGGCCGCAACGACGCGGCTGGAACCAACGGAAGTCTGGCAGCGGCGGGCGTCCAATCGGCGGCAGACCTTTTGGAGCGAGCATTGCGGCAAAACCAAGACCGCACCGATGTTTCGGCTGAAGAGGCCCCCCAGCCCTTCGCCGAACAAATCAGCGAGTACTTCCGACGCCTGACCCGGGCTCAATGATCATGATGCAGTTCACCCAATTACCGGAGCCTCGGTGGCTGGTCCTTGGCGGGCTCATCGTCATGAGCCTGCTCATCACCAGCTATGCGTGGGCTCGTGGGCGGTCCCAGCCGTGGGTCCGAGCCCTCTGCGCGTTCCTCCGATTGCTGGCTATCGTCGGCTTGGTGCTTTGCCTCCTCGATCCGCAGTGGATTGAGAAAACGGTCCATTCCCGCCGAGCGCGCTTGGCCATCCTCGTGGATACCTCACGCAGCATGGCGACCACGGATGTCCCCGGAGGCCGATTGGCCTCTGCGCGGACTTGGATGGAGCGTCATGTGGTCGCTGCTAAACCGGAGAACGTCGATTTGCTGCAATTGCGATTCAGCGAAACCATCACGGTCGAAACCAACCGTCCGATTTTATCGCAAGCCGACGGACCTTCCTCGGGAATCTCACGCGCTCTGGAAAGCCTTCTCTCCCTGCCTCCCGAAGAGCCGCTGACCGGCGTTCTGCTGGTCTCCGACGGTATTGAAACCGAGGTCCGTGACCCGGAAGCCGCCGCTCGCCGTCTGCGCCGACATGGAGTGAAAGTCCACACGCTCTTAAGCGGAACCACCAATGAGTTGAAGGATGTCCGCATCACCGGTCTCGAAGTCCGCCGTGCCGTCGCCGAGAACGCTCCGACGCGCGTGATGGTGGATATCCGCTCTCCGGGATTCACCGGTAAGACCGTCACCGTGCAAATCCGCAAAGACGGTCAAATCCTGGCCGCCAAGCCGCTCCTTCTCAACGGTGACGCCCAGCACATCGAACTCGATTTCATTCCGCGGATGCGCGGGTTCCAAGTGTACGAGGTCAGCGTTTCCTCCAGTCCCGGAGAATGGCTGGCTTCGAACAACCAGCGGCCTTTCGGATTGGAAGTGGTCGATCCGACTTTGCGGGTGCTCTACATGGAGGGAACCCCGCAAAACAATCAGAGCCCGCAGCCCGAGTGGAAATACCTCAAGGATGCGCTGCAAAGCGATCCCGGCATCAAGGTGACCACGCTCTACCGTCCGTTTGGCAACAACGGACAATACCTCAACACGGTCGATGCCGATCCCGAAACCGGCGAGCGCATCTACCCCGTCGATCATCCGACCTACGGTTTCCCAAAAAACCTAGCGGGCTTGCTCGACTATGACGTGGTCATCCACAGCGACATCCTCCGATCCTCGTTCAGTCCGCTCCAGGTCACCAACATGGCCCGGCTGGTCGAAGAGTTCGGTGGTGGATTCCTCATGATCGGTGGCAACTCGGCCTTCGGTCGCGGAGGTTATCACCAGACGCTCCTGGACCGCATCATTCCAGTCGCCATGGAAGGAGCTTTCGACTCCTCCAAGGAGGACTTCCAGCCGAGGATTCCCAGAGCGGCCTGGACCCACCCCATCGTGGCCATCGGAGCTACGGCCGAGGAAACCCGCCAAATCTGGACCGAGAAATTCCCCACCTTGCATGGCATCAACCGGATGGAGCGAGCCAAGCCCGGCGCGCAAGTCTTGGCCTACGCCGACAACGCCCCTCAGGGCTTCGATGGCGACGTGCTGCTGGCGGTCCAGGAAGTGGGTCGTGGCCGGACCATGGCCTTCACCTCCGATACGACACGGTCCTGGGGTGCCGATTTTGAGACCCTCTGGGGCGAGCCTCGGAACACCCGGTGGCCCGTCACCGAAGACAACTGCGATTCCCGGTACTACCGACGTTTCTGGGTCAATGCCATCCGCTGGTTGGCCGCCGGTCGAAGCAGCCGCACCAACCCACCGGTGCTTCTGGATCTCTCGAATTCCTACATCACTCCAGGGGCCAGCGCCTCGGCCTCGATCCATGTTCGGGACCCAGCCCAACAGGAAGTGACCGATGCCGAAGTGACACTCTTCGCCGGTTCCGGTGCCTCGAGCAACGCGGTTGGGGTGGCCCGGTTCGACCCGACCCGTCGCGCTTATGTGGCACCCATCACCCTCCAAAAGCCTGGAACCTTCGTGGTCAGCGCCGTCGCCCGTCGAGGTGAGTTGCTCCTGGGTGTCGACCGCCAGTTGCTGGTCGCCGAATCGGTCGATCCAGAATTGGCAGATTTGCAGGCCCGCCCGCCCGTGATGGCAGGGATCAGCAGGGCTGGAGATGGGACTGAACACCGGATCGAAGAGACCCAGCCCTCCGGATTGGAATCACTCTGGAAAGACCTACCGACGCCCACCGTCGAGTTTCACCGGAAACCCCTTTGGGACCGTCCTGTGTCTTTGGCGATCTTGTTGGGACTGTTGGTGGCCGAATGGTCGCTGCGGCGTTGGAAAGGTTTGGCCTGACGATCCATGCGAAATCCTCGGTCACTGCTCCATTCCAGCAACGATAGAATGCAGTCGTTCCACGTCGCCTGGGGTAGACGCTTTGGAGGGTTCCTCTTCCGACTGGCGCTGGTTGGCTGCCACCTGTGGGTTGTGGTCGTCGGAAACCCACCGGAATTCCGAGCGGCTGGCACTGGCCTCAGTGTGGCACATGTGGTGCGTGACGAACCTTGGTCCATCCACGTCGTCCGAGTGGATCAAACCCAAAGCAGCCTGCAGTTCTGTCCCTCGCTGGCCTTCCATGACCGCATCGGCCTTAACACCCTTTCTGAGCAGGTTTCACTCTTTCCCAAATCCCTCGGAACACCGGTCGCCGCGATCAATGGCGATTTTTACGCCATCGAAAACGACCCGATGCCCGGAGACCCACGAGGCCTTTTCATCCAGCGTAGCCAGCTCATCAGTGCACCCATCGAACGGGACTGCCTGTGGTTTGACCTCGCTGGAAAACCCCGGATCAACACTGTGCGTGCGCGCTTCAGCCTACGCGTGGGCGAATCTGCACCGCAGGAATTCGGGCTGAATGAGGATTTTGACGGCTCCCGTCCGGTGGTGCTCACACGAGCTTCATCGCGGGCCATCGAGTCGGATCCTTCTCCGGGATGGATCCTCACCCGAGAGGGATCCCATCCCTGGTTGCCGCTGAAGGCAGGCCAACGGCTTCGAGGGGTGGTTCACGGCCGAGTCCAAGGCCATTCCTTCCCACAAGATCCAGATAGCCTGATCCTCCGCGCGGGAACGTCTCTGCGGGATCACCTGCGGCCGGGCACCCCTGTATACCTCGAAACGCTCACCGAGCCCTCGCTGGAATCGGCCGTGTCCGCCATCGGTGGAGGGCCGGCTTTGGTCCACCTCAGCAAGCCGACCGGGAAATCTGCGGCTCGTTCCTTTGAACGCCACCCGCGTTCTGCGTTCGGATGGAATGAGCGTCACTGTTTTCTCGTCGTCGTCGATGGACGGCAGGCAGGGCTCTCCGTCGGCATGACCCTCGCTGAACTCTCTGATTTTCTCATCGGTCTCGGTTGTCAGGAAGCCATCAACCTCGACGGCGGCGGATCCACGGAACTGATCCTTGGGGATCAGATCCTCAACAGCCCGTGCTACGGACGCGAGCGGTCCACCGCATCGGGCCTCTTGGTCGTGCGCGTGCCGGTGCCGCGATCCTGATCCGTCCTCATGAAACAAATCCTCTGGTTCCTTCTATTGGCGTTTTCATCTGGGATGGTTGATGCGACCCATCCGGTCGATGCGATCGCCTCGTCCGCAACGCCGCCAGTCCCGACCTCCAAAACCCGACTTGGGGACGCCTTCCATTACCATCAGGATAACCTCTCCGAAGGACCTTGGTCGGTGCATGTCATCCGGATTCGGAGGGACCGGCCGGATCTGGGAATCCATGTGCTGCTCGGTGGCAGCAACCATCTCGGCGTGGGGACGCTGTCCAGTCAGGCCTCGGCCTTTCCGAAGAACCGTGGTCTGCCGTTGGCCGCCATCAACGGCGACTTCTTCGCGCGTCAAGGCCCCTGTCTGGGAGATCCGGAAGGGCTGTGCATTCGGGAGGGTGAGTTGATTTCTGCTCCCAATGGCAAAAGCGCTTTCTGGGTGGGCCCGGATCGATCCCTCCATTTGGGATCTGTGGTTTCATTGCTTTCGATGACCCCGCCCAGTGGCACCAAGATGGCCATCGGTCTCAACGAGGAGCGGCACGAGCGACCGGTACTGTACACCGCTGCCTCAGGGGCACGAACTCCTTCGGCGAATGGCACCGAGTGTCTCTTTATCGGCGAAGCCGCTTCCGCTTTGCCCCTCCGGCCCGGTCAGCGATCCGTCTTTCGCCTTCAGTCCCTGCATCTTGGGGGAAACACGCCCATCCCGACCAACGGCGTGGTTCTGTCACTGCCGGTCGGCACGGAACCCTCGGCCGCTTCCGTGGCCATCGGATCCCTCTGGACCCTTTCCACGGAAACCCAACCCGACTTGAGAAACATCTCCACCGGCTTGGGAGGCGGCCCCGCCCTGCTCAAAGGAGGTCAGCCCACGCAGTACCAATCTTCCGACGCCCGCCATCCGCGATCGGCCATCGGATGGAATGACCAGTTCCTGTTCTTGGTCCAGGTGGATGGACGTCAACCCGGCATCTCAGTGGGCATGACCCTGGGTGAACTCGGCACTTACATCGCAGGCCTCGGATGCACTGAAGTTCTCAATCTCGATGGCGGTGGGTCCTCGACCCTCTGGGCCCGGGGTCAGGTGATGAACATCCCGTGTGAAGGTTCCGAACGCCCCATGGGCAACGCCCTCCTGATCAGCGTGGATACCCGGGCAGGCGTGCCCCGCTGATCAACACCGGATCCAACGACGGGTGGTTTCATCTCCAACCCAGCCAACCCTTCAACCCCGCTTTTCCACCAGCTCCCGGAACTCATCGAAGAGCACGGAGGAGTCGTGGGGACCCGGGGCGGCTTCCGGATGGTACTGCACGCAGAAGACCGGCTTGGTCTTGTGGCGCAATCCCTCGACCGTCTGGTCGTTCAAATTGATGCGGTTCACCGCCACCTCGGACGGCAGCGACGACGGGTCGACGGCAAAACCATGGTTCTGGGAAGTGATTTCAACCCGACCCGTTTCGAGATCTTTCACCGGTTGATTCCCACCCCGGTGTCCGAACTTCAACTTGAAGGTCTTGCCACCCAATGCCTGACCCAAAATCTGATGCCCCAGGCAAATCCCGAAGATCGGAATGCCCGTGTCCACGAGCTTCTTCACCTCACCGACAATCCCTCCCAAGGTTCCCGGATCGCCCGGGCCATTGCTGAGGAACACACCCGCTGGCTTGTAGGACAGCACCTCTTCAGCCGAGGTTCCGGCAGGAACCACGCGGATACGGAAACCGCGCTGCCGCAAACGCCGCAGGATGTTGTACTTGATGCCGAAATCGTAAGCCACGATGGGGATGTCGGCGGCGCGCAACGGCAGCCGCACTTGGCGGGGTTCGGGCGGCGAATGTTGCTGCGTCACCGAGAAGTCCGCCGAGTCCTGATCTTTTTCGTCCCAGATGAAACTCTCCGAATGGGTGACTTCGACGACGTAATTCCGGCCCTCCATCGAACCCCATTGGCGGGCCCGAGCCACCGCGTCCGCATCGGACATCGGTTCTGTGGTCAGGAACCCGGCCAAGGCACCCCGCACACGGAGCTTCTTGGTCAGCGCCCGGGTGTCGACCCCTTGGATTCCCGGAATGCCATTTTGATCCAGATACGCGGCTAGCGACAGGTCTGCTCGCCAGTTGCTTACTACGGGACTGAGTTCCCGAATGACGAACCCGGAACAATGGGCCTTCCAGGACTCCATGTCCTGAAGGTTGATGCCCGTGTTGCCAATCATCGGGTAGGTCATCGTTACGATCTGACCCTTATAGGAAGGATCGGTGAGGATCTCCTGATAGCCGGTCATCGAGGTGTTGAAACACACCTCCCCGGATGCCGAAGCCTGCGCGCCAAATCCGTGGCCGCGGAACACCGAACCGTCTTCGAGGGCGAGAATCGCGTTCATTAGACTCTGATAAAAGGAGCCCTGGAATCGCCAGAGCGGGGCGGAGTGTGCGCAAGCCGTCCTACGAAGCAAGGCGAAGGAACGGGACAACTCGAGTTCTCTGGAGGTCCTTCCGTCTACTCAGTTCACCTGGATTCCCCAAACACGGCAGGGTCCAAGCGGGTTCGAACGGTGATCTTAACACCTCCAAAAGCCTGCCTGAGAACCCACTGGTTGATTCGTCCATTGCCAGCATCCAAAGATTTTGGTGGCGTTCTGTGTATCAATTGCTAGTTTCCGCGGCCCTCGATTCGAAATGAGTCGTGGGAACAGGCACCCGGCGGATGAGTCGTCCGCGGTGGACGAGTGCCTTCAGCAAGTAAACTGGGAAAGAGACTCCATGGCGAAAAAACCGGCACCCGCTCCGATCACTCCGATCAAGAAGGCAGCACACCATAAGGTGGGCGCGGCCAGTGCGGCCATGATCCTCGGTCGACCTCTGGCTAAGGCCGGTAGCAAGGCCGTAGCACCTGAAACCCAGAGCTGGATGCCCATTTCCCGGGTCAAGCCGGAGTGGCAGAAGTTCTACCAGAACCTGCTCGACTTGCATGAGCGCCTCCGGGGCCAGATGAGCGGGTTGGCCAAGGAGTCCCAAGCCGAAATGGAGAGCTACAGCCTCCACATGGGTGACTCCGGCACCGACAATTTCGACCGCGATTTCGCACTCAGCCTCCTGTCCTCAGATCAGGATGCCGTGTATGAGATCGAGGAAGCCCTCAAACGCATCGAAAAAGGCTCCTACGGCGTCTGCGAATTGACCAGCAAGGTCATTCCCAAGGCCCGTTTGGAAGCGATCCCCTGGACCCGTTATACGGTGGAATCGCAAGCCCAACTCGAGAAGGAAGGCGTTCTGCGTCAGCGCAACCGCCTCGGTTCGCTGGGATCTGTCGAGGCCGGAGCCTCGGTGGATGTCGAAGAAGACGACAGCGACGTCGAGGAGAAACCCACCAAGGATAAGGAAAATTGATTTATGCCGCGTGAGATTGTGACCATTGAGTGTACGGAAGCGAAGAAGGAGGGTAAGCCCGTCTCCCGCTACCAGACGACCCGAAACAAGAAGCTGCAGACCGACAAGGTGGAAAAGAAGAAGTTCAATCCCTTCCTTCGCCGTCATACCCTGCATCGCGAAATCAAGTAAGCCATGCCCCGCAAGACCAAGCTCGAGGAAAAGAAGAAGCGCCGATCGACCGCAGCCCGGACCCCGCGTCCGAAGCCCAAGGTCGAGTTCACCATCGACGCTATCGACTACAAGAACGTCGCCCTGCTCAAGCAGTACGTGACCGACAACGGACGGGTTCTGCCCCGGAAGTACACCGGTTTGCCGGCTCCCTTCCAGCGCAAGCTCAGCCTGGCGATCAAGCGCGCCCGGCAAATGCTGTTGATGAAGTAACCTGTCACAACTTTTTGAAACCCGCCGGTTCGCCGGCGGGTTTTTTGTTGCCTTATGAGGATGCAAGCGGTTTGCAATCTTCTGCCGCGGTTTCTACTCTGCCGGATCGTGAATGGATCCCGCTCCCTCCTCATGGTCTGGATGCTCGGCCTGCTCTGTGCTCTCAGCACTCGCGCAGAAGTCCGGATTCTGACCACCCTGCCGGCCATCCATTCGTGGGCCGCCAATGTCGCTGGAGACGCAGCCATCGTCGAAAATCTGCTGCCGGCCAATGTGGGACCGCACGATTTCCAATTCCGTCCTTCGGATCTCCGTCGATTGGCGGCGGCAGACGTGGTCCTCATGAACGGTCTGGGCGTAGACTCTTGGCTCACTCGTGCGGTGGCTCGGGGTGCTTCAAAGCCCACGCGACGAGTCGTGACGGTGACCGAGGGTCTTCAGAAGCAACTCATTCACCACCTCACCCCACTGGCCATCGACCCGACCCCATCCAAAAAGGGTCACCCAGAACACGAGCACAACCACGATCACGATAGCGACAGTGCCAACCCCCATGTCTGGCTGGACCCCATTCTCGCCAAACACTGCGTGTCCAACATCGTCCAAGCTCTCTGTCAGGCCGATCCCGCCCACGCTGACGGATACACCCGCCGCGCAACGGCCTACCTTCAGGAACTCGATCAACTCGACTCCCAGATCCGCGCGTCACTCCAGAGTCTGAACAATCGCAAGATCGTCACCTTTCATGATGCCTTTCCGTACTTCTGCCAGCGCTACGACCTCATGCTGGTGGGCGTCGTTGAAGAGGTGCCCAGTGTGGACCCTTCTCCGAAATACTTGGCTCAATTGTCACGGGCCATCCGGGCCCAGCAGGTTCGGGTGATTTTTTCGGAACCTCAATTCCATCCGCGATTGCTCAAGCGTCTGGCCAGTGACCTTCAGATTGGTGTGGCTGAACTGGATGTCTTGGAAACTGGCACCGCCTCTAAGACGTTCTACATCGACGGGCTCCGCCGTAATTTGCGCACGCTGGAATCGGTGTTGCGCTGAAGCTCCATGGACATCGCCTTCCGAATACCGAAACCCGCCGCTGTCGAAGTGCGGGACCTTCAAGTCCAATTGGGCGGTACTCCGGTTCTACGTGGCGTCAACTTGCGCATCGAAGCCGGGCGCATGGTGGCGTTGATCGGACCCAACGGCTCCGGCAAGACCACCTTGCTCAGATGTCTGCTGGGTCTCCAAGAACCCCACTCGGGCTCCGTCCGTCTCCTGCAGGAGGGACCACCGAATCCGTCGCTCCTTCGACGAATTGGCTACGTACCCCAACGCCTGCAACTCGACCCGAGCTTCATGCTGACGGTACGGGAGTTCTTGGCCATCCGGCGACCGGTCACCGCCACCTGGTTCTGGCGTCCATCCCGACAAATCGATGAGCAATTGCACTCGGCCGTGGCCGAGATGGATGTCACCCGATTGCTCGACCGCCCCGTGGCTGGGCTCAGCGGCGGGCAACTCCAACGTGTCCTGATTTGCTCCAGCCTGCTCAACGAGCCGGAATTGTTGCTGCTCGATGAACCCACCGCCGGTGTGGACACCCCGGGTGAGGCCGACTTTTACGAACTCATCGCCGAGGTCCACCGACGACGCGGCCTCACTGTGGTCCTCGTCTCGCACGATCTCTCCATGGTCTATCGACACGCCAGCCGCGTGTATGCCCTCAATGG
>Ga0255130_1000190_pt1 | contig 18721 bp, 17 predicted proteins | sample Law_Yuk_RepB_8d_FD_188560 | JGI IMG/M metagenome (GOLD analysis project Ga0255130, IMG submission 188560) | Freshwater microbial communities from St. Lawrence River, New York, United States - Law_Yuk_RepB_8d | ecosystem: Environmental > Aquatic > Freshwater > River | place: USA: New York...
GGGGTGGGTGAGTTGGCCGCTGACGGGGTCAAAGTCAAACGCGCGCACCTGGTGCGCGGCGGTGTCGGCCCAGTAGGCGGTGCGGCCATCGGGTGACCAGGCCAGGCCGTTGGCCGTGACCACACCCCCTTGCATGGCGTGCAGGCCCTGACCGTCCAGCATGTAGAGCTTGCCCAGCGCCTGGTCTTTGGGTTCGTACAGGCTGCCCGCCCAAAAGCGGCCTTGGGCGTCGCACTTGCCGTCATTGAAGCGTTGCTGGGCGGTGTCGTAGGGCGCTGCCGCCAGCTGCTGCAAGGGGCCGCCCCATTCGCGCGCCCGGTAAATGCCATCGCGCAGGGCCATGATCAAACCACCGCCTTGCACAGGCGCAATGCAGCCGGGCTCTTGCGTCAAAGGCCAGTATTCGACCGCGCCACGGGTCTGCAAGCCGTCCAGCTGAACGCGGGCAATGCGTTTACCGGGAATGTCCACCCAGTAAAGTCGCTGCTCTTGCGGGTGCCAAAAGGGGGATTCGCCCAAGGCGTCGGTTTCGGAGGTGATGCGGGTCCAAGGGTTCATGCGGGTGATTGTGCCGTCAGCAATCGCTAGCGCTGGCACTCACGCAGTTAAGTACCACGATCAATCGACTTGGCCCACGGTTTGCAGCTCGGGGGTGGTGCGGCGCAGGGTGGGCAGGCCCACGCCCGAGGCGTCAAAGCCGCCATCGACCGCGAGGGACTGTCCGTTGATGTAGCTGGCCTGGGGGCTGCACAAAAAACCGACGGTGTTGGCCATCTCTTCGGTGCTGCCGTAGCGGCCCAGCGGGATGGTGTCGTAGTAGTCGGCGCGGATGGCCGCGCTGTGCACCAGCTTGGCCATCTCGGTTTCGACCGGGCCGGGGCAGATCACATTGACGCGCACACCGCAGTTGCCCAGTTCGGCGGCATACTGCTTGGTCAGGTGAATCAGCGCGGCCTTGCTGGTGCCATAGGCCAAGCGCAAGGTGCTGGCGCGCAGGCCCGAGATGGACGCGATGTTGACGATGGCGCCGCTGCGCTGACGCGCCATGATGGCGCCGAAGGCCTGGGTGCACAAAAACGCGCCGTCGAGGTTGGTCGAGAGCACATGGCGCCAGTCTTCAAAGGTGGTTTCGAGCGCGGGCTTGAACACCGCCACGCCCGCGTTGTTGACCAGCGCGTCCACACGGCCAAAGCGGGCCATCACCTGCTCGGCAGCGGCCTGCACCTGCGCAGGACTCGACACATCGGTGTGCAGGCACAGCACCTCGCCTGGCCGGCTCAGTTGCTTTTGCGTGGCGTCCAGCGTGGCGCTGTCCACGTCGAGCAGCGCGACCTGGTGGCCATTGGCCAAAAACCACTGGCCAATGGCCAGACCAATGCCACGGGCACCGCCCGTCACCACGGCCACTTTCCGATTTGCCACTGTCATGCGTCTGCCTTTGTGCGTGAAAGCCGACACCATAGCAAAAAAGCCCGTGCACAGGGTGCAACGGGCTTGAGAGAGTGGGTGGCGGCAAACCACCCCTTGCAATGAAACTGGCCGGATCAGCCGTGGTAGGCCGACTCGCCGTGAGAGGCAATGTCCAGACCTTCGCGCTCTTCTTCTTCAGTGACGCGCAGACCGATGGTCAGGTCAACGATCTTGAAGGCGACCACCGAGACCACACCCGACCAGACGATGGTCAGCAGCACGGCCTTGGCCTGGATCCACACTTGCGAAGCGATCGAATAAGCGTCGGGTGCGACCATGGCCACGGTGACCCAGTCACCCACGGCGCTGGGGCCACCGAGGGCGGGCGAGTTGAACACGCCGGTCAACAAGGCGCCGACGATACCGCCAACGCCGTGCACACCGAACACGTCCAAAGAGTCATCAGCGCCCAACATCTTCTTGAGGCCGTTCACACCCCACAGGCAAGCAAAGCCTGCGACGATGCCGATCACGAGACCACCGCCGATGCCCACGTTGCCTGCGGCTGGGGTGATGGCGACCAGACCGGCCACCGCACCCGAGGCGGCACCCAGCATGGAGGCTTTGCCACGCATCAGCGCTTCACCCACGCACCAGGCCAGCACCGCGCCGGCGGTTGCAACCAGGGTGTTGATGAAGGCCAGGGCTGCGAAACCGTTGGCTTCGAGGGCCGAGCCGGCGTTGAAACCGAACCAACCCACCCACAGCAGGGATGCGCCCACCATGGTCAAGGTCAGGCTGTGCGGGGCCATGGCTTCGCGGCCATAACCGACGCGCTTGCCCACCATGTAAGCACCCACCAGACCAGCCACAGCGGCGTTGATGTGCACCACGGTACCGCCAGCAAAGTCCAGCGCACCCCACTGCCAGATCAGACCGGCCTTGCTGGTCATTTCGTCCACCACTTCCTTGGCGGTGTAAGCGTCAGGGCCCATCCAGAACCAGACCATGTGGGCCACGGGCAGGTAGCTGAAGGTGAACCACAGCACCATGAAGGCCAGCACGGCAGAGAACTTGATGCGCTCGGCAAAGGCGCCGACGATCAGGGCACAGGTGATGCCTGCGAAGGTGGCCTGGAAGGCGGCAAACGAAATCTCTGGAATGACCACACCCTTGCTGAAGGTGGCGGCATTGGCAAAGGTGCCTGCTGCGTTGTCCCAGATGCCTTTCATGAACAGGCGGTCAAACCCACCAATGAAGGCATTGCCCTCGGTGAAGGCCAGGCTGTAGCCGTAGATGAACCACAGCACGGTGACCATCGAGAAGGTGACCATGACCTGCATCAGCACCGACAGCATGTTTTTGCTGCGCACCAGGCCACCATAGAACAGGGCCAGGCCCGGAATGACCATCATGATCACCAGGATGGTGGAGACCATCATCCAGGCGATGTCGCCCTTGTTGGGCACAGCCGCTGGCGCAGCTTCGGCCGCAGCCGGGGTGGCCGCAGCCTCCGCCGGTTTGGCTTCGGCCGCAGCTGCCGTGGCAGCGGCAGGGGCGGTCTGTGCGGTGGCGACCGATGCCGTACCGAACAGGCCAAGACCCAGGGTCAAGCCCAGGGCCAGGGTGGCGAGTAGTTTTTTCATTTGAAGACTCTCTTTCTCAGGCATCAAAGGGCTTCGCGGCCGGTTTCACCGGTGCGGATGCGAACCACTTGTTCGAGGTCGTACACAAAGATCTTGCCGTCGCCGATCTTGCCGGTGCGGGCACCGGCTTCGATGGCTTCGATCACACGCTCCACCAGATCGTCAGAAACGGCGGCTTCGATCTTCACCTTGGGCAAAAAGTCGACCACGTATTCCGCGCCGCGGTACAGCTCGGTGTGGCCCTTTTGACGACCAAAGCCCTTGACTTCGGTCACAGTGATGCCCTGCACGCCGATGCCCGACAGCGCTTCACGCACCTCGTCCAGCTTGAAGGGTTTGATGATGGCGGTCACCAGTTTCATGATGGCTCCTTGTTCGAAGGGGGAAGGTCAGAAGGTGTACTTCAGGCCGACGACTGCGCCCGTCTTGCCGTTGTATTTACCCTTCAGGCTGTAAAAGCCTTCATCGGCATTGGTTCCGACAACGGCCACGGTGGCGCTCAAACCATTGCCCAGGTCTTTGGCAAGGGTCAATGCGTAGTCGGTGTAAGAGGCGTTGGCCACGTTTTTCACACGCTGGTAACCCACGTGTGGTGTCAATGTCATGCCGTTGCCCAGGTCAATGGCTGCGCTCAGGTCCAGGTAATAGCTGTTTTTGCTGTTGGCGTTGCCGAACAAATTGGAGAGGGCGTGGGAGTATTTCGCGGTGAACACACCGAAGGTCGCGGCGCCATAAACTTCGTTCGTGTTCGCGTTGACACCGCTGGCCGAAGCGTAGTTGTTGTTCAGGTACTCATAACGCAGAAAACCCACGTCATAGGCCACGTCACCCACGGTTGCCTTGTAGCCACCGTACAGGTCGAGTTCCACGGAGCCTTTGCTGGCGCCGGGGGTGTCCTTGATCCACTTGATGGTGGAGCCCCAGGCACCGACATAAAAGCCGCTCTTGTCGGCGTAGTCAAAACCGCCTTGCACCGCTGGGGCCAGACGCGACTGAGAAATACCGCGGTAACGGTAATCGGAAACAGCGCCTGCGTTGAAAGACAAGGTGCTTTCGGCAGCAGCTTGGGCTTGGGCGACGCCATTCACGGACAACAGGGCAGTGGCCAACAGGGCTGGAACGAGGATGTTTTTCATGGGGAACTCCAAAAAATGAAAAAAAGACAAACCGTTTAAGCAGGGAGCGTGCCAACCCCAATTTTTGAGGGGCTTGGGGGTTTTCCCCGTGTGCGCCACGCCTGTGCATGTTTGAATCACATGACAACAGGCTCTGTGCGTCCGGACCGCGCGACAGGACACATAAAACGCACCAGAATGGGGCAGGGAGGGCAGATGAGTCTCAGTTTGGTGCGCAGCCGCGCCTTGATCGGCTTGCATGCCCCGGCCGTCACCGTCGAGGTGCACATGGCCAACGGCCTGCCCAGCTTCACGCTGGTGGGCCTGGCCGATGTCGAAGTCAAGGAAGCCCGCGAGCGCGTGCGCTCGGCGCTGCAAAACAGCGGGCTGGACTTTCCGCACAACCAGCGCATCACGGTCAACCTGGCCCCCGCCGACCTGCCCAAGGACTCCGGACGACTGGACCTGCCGATTGCGCTGGGCATTCTGGCGGCCAGCGGGCAGATTGACGCGGCCCGATTGGCGGGCTACGAATTTGCGGGCGAACTGTCGCTGTCGGGCGAATTGCGCCCGGTGCGCGGCGCCCTGGCCATGAGCCTGGTGTTGCGCCAGCAACAGGTGCGCACCCGGCTGGTGCTGCCGCCGGGCAGCGCCGAAGAGGCCGCCTTGGTGCCCGATGCCGAAGTCTTCCGGGCGCGGCACCTGCTGGACGTGGTGCAGCAGTTCTTGCCGCCATCCCCTGAGCCGCCCCCCGAACCCGCTGACGGCTGGGCCCGCATGGCCGCCGCCACGCCTGCCGAGGCGCCGCGTTACGCCGATCTGGCCGATGTGAAAGGCCAGGCGGGGGTGAAGCGGGTGCTGGAGATCGCCGCGGCTGGTGGCCATTCGCTGCTCATGCTGGGCCCGCCCGGCTCGGGCAAGTCCATGCTGGCGCAGCGCTTTGCGGGCTTGCTGCCGCCCATGTCGGTGGAAGAGGCGCTGGAATCGGCAGCGATCGCCAGCCTGGCCGGACGCTTTGACCTGAGCCGCTGGGCGCACCGCACCATTCGGCCAGCGCGGTGGCTTTGGTGGGGGGCGGGTCACCGCCCCGACCGGGCGAAATCTCGCTGGCCCACCACGGCGTGCTGTTTCTGGACGAATTGCCCGAGTTCCCACGGGCCGCGCTCGAGGCCCTGCGCGAGCCGCTGGAGACTGGCAGCATCACCATCACCCGGGCCGCGCGCAGGGCCGAGTTTCCGGCGCGGTTTCAGTTGATTGCGGCCATGAACCCCTGCCCCTGTGGCTATCTGGGCAGCTTGACGCGGTCTTGCCGCTGCACGCCCGACCAAGTCAGCCGCTACCAGGGCAAGCTCAGCGGGCCGCTGCTCGACCGGATTGACCTGCACATCGAAGTGCCCAGCCTGAGCGCCAGCGAACTGCTGCAGGCCCCGCCAGGCGAGCCCACACAAACCATCGCGGCGCGCAGCCTGGCCGCACGCGAACGCGCCCTGGCACGGCAGGGCTGCACCAATGCCCAGCTGCAAGGCCAGGCCATCGATGCCCAGGCGCGGCTGGAGGATGGCGCCTCGGTGTTGCTGCAAAAGGCCGCCGACAAACTCGGCTGGAGCGGGCGCAGCACGCACCGCAGCCTGAAAGTGGCCCGCACCATTGCCGATCTGGCCGGCAGCGACACCATCGCCGCCGCCCATGTGGCCGAAGCGGTGCAATACCGACGGGTACTCAAGACCCATTGACCTGCATGGCCGCGGGCGTGGCGGGCGCTGGCCCCGGATAATGTGCCCATGCCCCACGCCAGACCCCACACAGCGACCGCCGCACAACTCGGGCCTTTCAGTGTCTGGCTGTCGCTGCCGCAACTCATCACCTGGGGCAGCGTGTTCTACACCTTTTCCTTGCTGATGACGCCGCTCGAAGCCGAGCTGGGCATGGGCCGGGCCGAGTCTTCATTGGCGTTCAGCCTGGCGCTGCTGGCCGAAGGGCTGATGGCGTACCGGGTGGGCCGCTGGATCGATGCGGGCCATGAGCGTGCGGTGATGACGCTGGGCTCGGTCTGGGTGGGCCTGGGACTTGTGGGCCACAGTGGGGTGACGTCTGTTGCAGGTTTTTATGCCGCCTGGATCTGGCTGGGTCTGGGCATGGCGGCCACGCTCTACAACCCGGCCTTTGCGGTGGTCACGCGGCGTTTTGCCGAGGATTTTCGACGCGCCATCATCACCCTGACCTTTTTGGGCGGGCTGGCCAGCACCGTGTTCATCCCGCTCTTTGCCTGGTGGATGGAGCTGTGGGGCTGGCGACAGGCGCTGTGGGCACTGGCGGGGCTGCAGTTTCTGGTGTGCGCGCCCTTGCATGGCTGGCTGCTGCAAGGGGCGCCGCGCCCGCACAGCCGCACCTTTGATCGCTCGCCTTCTCCAGACAATGCAACAGCCGATGCCCCCGCACAGACCGTGCCGGTGCGCGCGCATTTGCGCCGCGCGCCGTTTTGGCTGCTGGCCGTGTTCATGGTGCTGACCATGGCGGTCACCTCGGCCTTGCCCGCACACATGATCGCCTTGCTGCAGGAGTCGGGCCTGTCCCCGGCTTGGGTGCTGGCCATTCCGGCGGCCATTGGCGTGATCCAGGTGCTGGGGCGGCTGGTGCTGTTCGTGTTCGAGCGGTATTGGGATGTGCACGCCGCCAACCGCTGGATCCCGACCCTGATTCCGGCGGGGGTGCTGGTGCTGCTGGTGGGCGGCCTGCATCCGCTGGCGGCCCTGGTGTTCGTGCTGCTGTATGGCTTGGGCAATGGCATGAACACCATCGTCAAGGGCACGGCCATGGCGCAGTATGTGAGCCGCGAGAATGTGGGGCAGCTCAACGGTTTGCTGGGCCTGCCGATCGCGCTGGCGCGGGCCGCCGCACCGCTGGTGCTGGGCCTGCTGTGGTCACCACAGCAGGGCTACACCCTGGCGCTGTGGTGGCTGTTGACCGCCAGCTTGGTGGGCACCGGGGCGCTGTGGGCGGCGCAGCACCATGCCCAGCGCGCCCCGAAATAGGGTGGACCAGACGCAGCCGGGCTCAGGCCATCGACTCGCCGTTGCGAACGCGGTGCACCGAGGCCACGTCCAGCACCCAGACCAGGCCGTCCCCGATTTGTCCCGTGCTGCAGGAAGTGATGATGACGTTGCGGATGGTCTCGACCATGTCATCCGGGCACAGCACACACACCATGTACTTTTCGGAAAAATCGGTCAGCTCGTCACGCACGGTGCGCTTGTCGACGGCAGCCGGGGCGGTGAAGCCCTGGGCACTGAACATGGACACGCCCGGGAAATTGGGGATCGCGCGCAAGGCTTCGCGCAGGCGTTCGCGGCGATTGGGGCGAATGATGGCTCGTACTTCTTTCATCCATAAACTCCAGATTCAGGCTTCTTGTGGCACATCATCGAACCACCTGTAGAGGGTCGGCAGCACCACCAAGGTGAGTAATGTAGAGGAAATCAGACCCCCGATGACCACCACGGCCAGGGGGCGCTGGACCTCGGAACCCGGGCCTGTGGCAAACAGAAAAGGCACCAGGGCCAGCATGGCCACGGTGGCGGTCATCAACACCGGCCTGAAGCGCTGGATACAGCCCTCGCGCACCGCTGCAGCCACCGACAGGCCGTCTTCACGCAGCTTGCGGATCGAGCTGACCAGCACCACACCGTTGAGCACGGCGATGCCCCACAGGGCGATGAAGCCCACTGAGGCCGGCACACTGATGTATTCGCCCGACAAGAACAGCGCAATGACGCCACCCACCGATGCGAACGGCAGCACCAAGATGATCAGGGAGGCCAGGCGCACCGAGTTGAACAACATGAACAACAGGAAGAAGATGGCCGCGATCGTCAAGGGAACGATGATGGTGAGCGTGGCCATGGCGCGTTCCATGTTTTCAAACTGGCCGCCCCAGGACAGGTAATAGCCCTCGGGCAGGCGCAGTTCTGCATCCACCCGGCGCTGCACCTCCTGCACGAACCCGCCCAGATCGCGGCCATTGACGTTGGCACCCACCACCACACGGCGTTTGCCGAATTCACGGCTGATGGTGGGGGGGCTGTCCACCAGCTCAATGGTGGCCACGGCCGACAGCGGAACCAGCGTGCCATCGCTGGTTTTCAAGGTCGTGTTGCGAATGGCCTGGATCGAGTTGCGGTTTTCGGCCGGGTAACGCACCACAATGCCAAAGCGTCGCTGGCCTTCGTACAACTGCCCCACTTCATTGCCGCCAAAGGCGGTTTCGATCAGGTCGTTGACATCGGACACGTTGATGCCATAGCGGGCGATCGACTGCCGATCGATCTCGATGGTCAAGGTCTGCTGCCCCGACAGGCGCTCCACACGCAAATCAATGGCACCCGGCACGGTGCTGACAATCCGGGCCAACTCTTCGGACACCCGTTTGAGTTCAGACAAATCGTCGCCAAACACCTTGATGGCCAACTGCGAACGCACGCCGGTCACCATCTCGTCCACCCGTTGGGCGATGGGCTGGTTCATGATCACCTGCACCCCCGGCAACACCGCCAGCGCCTTGCGGATGTCCTCTTCGATTTCAGATTGGGTACGGCTTGAGTGGCGGTCCATCACCACAATCGGGTCGGATTCATTGGGACCCGCAGGGTCGGCCAGGGATTCACCACGGCCGAGCTTGGCCACCACCGACTGGACACCCGGCACCTGCGAGACGATTTTCATCGCCTCGAACTCCAGCTTGAGCGACTCCTCCAGAGAAATGCTGGGCACCCGGATGATTTGGGGCACGATGTTGCCCTCCTTCATGGTCGGAATGAAGCTCTTGCCCAACAGCGAGAACAGGGAAAGAGAGCCGACCAGCAAGGCCACAGCCACCGTGATCGTCTTTTTTTCTGCCGCCAATGCCAGGTGCAGGATCGACAGGTAGTGGCGTTTCAAAAACGCGATCGGCCGGGTGTCATGGTCACTGCCGCCGCGCAGCACGTAACTGCACAAAACAGGAGACAAAAAGAGCGAGACCACCAAGGAAACGGCCAGCGCAATCGCAATGGTCAAAGCCAGGGGCGCAAACATTTTGCCTTCCATGCCCGTCAGGGTCATCAGCGGCAGGAAGACCAGGATGATGATGGACATGCCATACACCGTGGGCTTGGCAATCTCGTTGGTGGCCTCCAGGATGGTGCGCAGCCTGGACTCACCGCTTCGAGCGGCCTGTCCCAATTTGTGGAAGACGTTTTCCACCACCACCACCGTGCCGTCGACCATCAGGCCGATCGCGATCGCCAAGCCCCCCAGCGACATGAGGTTGGCCGACAGCCCCAGTTGGTTCATCACCATGAAAGTGACCAATGGCGTGATGACGATCGTGGCCACCACCACCAGACTGGAGCGAACGTCGCCCAGGAACAGCAACAAAATGATGACGATGAACACAATGCCTTCGAGCAGGACTTTGGTCACCATCCACAAGGCCGAGTCCACCAACTCGGTGCGGTCATAAAAGGCTTCGATTTGCAAGCCGCCGGGCAGCATGCCCTTTTGGTTGATTTCATTGACCTTGGTTTTGACCCGACCAACCACCTCTTTGGCGTTGGCGCCGCGCAGCATCATCACGATGCCGGCCACGGCTTCGGTCTCCCCGTTTCGAACCACGGCGCCTTGTCGCACGGCGGCGCCCACCTGAACCTGCGCCACATCGCGCACGAACACCGGCACATCACCGGTCTCCTTGAGGATGATGTTGCCAATGTCATCGGCGGTCTGGATCAGGCCCACGCCACGGATCAGGTATTGCTCTGCCGAGGACCGCAGCAGACCGCCGCCCGAGTTGGCGTTGTTGCGCTCCACCGCTTGCAGCACCTCGCGCAGTGTCAGGCGGTAGTGCCGCAAACGGTCCGGATTGACCAGCACCTGAAACTGCCGCTCCAGGCCGCCCATCGAGTTGATTTCGGCGACCCCGGGGATGGAGCGCAACATCGGGCGCAACACCCAGTCCTGGATGACACGGCGCTCCATCAACTCGCTTTCCGTGAGTTGGCGGTTGCCATCGTCCGGGTGCACCAGCGTGTACTGGAAAACCTCACCCAAACCGGTCGACACAGGCCCCAGAACCGGAACCACGCCATCGGGCATGCGCGGGGTGACTTCAAGCAAGCGCTCCATCACCAGCTGGCGTGCGAAATAGACATCGGTCTTGTCGTTGAACACCAGGGTGACCAGCGACAGGCCCGCGCGGTTGAGCGCACGCATTTCGGTCAGGCCCGGCAAACCGGTCATGGCCACTTCCAGGGGCATGGTGACAAAGCGCTCCACCTCTTCCGGCGAGCGCCCGGGCACCTCGGTGGCCACCTGGACCTGGACGTTGGTCACATCGGGAAATGCATCAACGGACAGGCGCATGGCCGCCCGGGTCCCAAAACCCAGCAACACAATCGCCACCACCAACAACAGCAAACGCTGGGTCAGGGCGGCACGGATCAATGACTTCAGCATGGGTGGTCCTTGTTACTGAAGTTCGGCACGTTTGCGCTCGTTGTGCAAATGGAAGGCGCCTTCGATGACCACCTGATCCCCCGGATTGAGCCCTTTGCGGATGGGTCTGAACGCTTCGTGGGCGGGGGCCAGTTCCACCGTTGTGAAGCGGTAAGTGCTCTCGGCGACTTTCAGGTAAACATGGTCGCGGTCACCCTCTCGGATGACGGCATCCTGAGGCACGACCAGCTCGCTGTTGGCCTCGCCCCGGATCCGCATGGTGGCCAGCATTTGGGGTTTCAGGTCACGGTTGAGGTTATCGACCTGTGTCCGAAACGGCACGGTGCGCGTATCGGGCGAAACCGCATCACCGACATAAATGATTCTGCCGGACAGCTGACGGTTGCCCAGGGCCGGCACCTCGATGTCCACTTGCTGGCCCAGGCGCACCAGGCGCGCGGTCTGTTCAGGCAATGCCCCGCTCACCCAGACATTGCCCAGATCGGCCACGGTGAACAGGTGGTCACCCGGCTGCACCACCTGGCCGTTGCTGATCTTGCGCTCCAGCAGAACACCCGACTGGGTGGCCAGCACCGGTGCATGCGACTGCAAGGCCCCTTGCTCGCGCAAAGCCTCAAGGGGCGCACCTGCAATGCCCAACAACTTGAGCTGGTCGCCCAAGGCGCGCAGCTCGGCACGGGCCAAGGACAGCTCGGATTCGCGGCGCTGCAGCTCGGCCGCACCGATCACATCCGCCTGGAAAAGTTGACGTGCCCGGTCCACGGCACGTTCAGACAGGCCCGCATTCGAGTGCGCACGCAAAAAAGCCATCTGGGCCTGCGTCAATTCGGGGCTGGCGACACGCGCCAAGGGTTGGCCGGCCTTGATGCGGTCGCCCACCTCAACCAGCAGCTCGGTCACGCGGCCGGTGACGGAAGCCCCGATGCGGGTCACCTGACGCTCGTTGGCCTCGATTCGGCCGGGCACCTCTTGAATGGGAACGATGCTGCGCATGCCCACTTCGGCCACTTTGAAACGGCTGGCCATGGAGGGCTCCACCTGGATTTGCAGGGGGTCACCGGCTGGCTTGGCCACATCGGCCGCCACCGGTGCGGGCTGTTTGCCACAGCCTGCCAGCATGAAGGCACTGACCACGGTGGCCAGAACAATGGAACGTGGGCCCACGGGGCGCTCAATCAGGGAATACATGGCAATCATTTTCCGGAAAGGTGTGAATCAGAGGCGTATCGGGCACTGAGTTGCATCAGGGTGATGCGGGCCACTTGCAACTGGTAGCGGGCCTGCAGCAAGTCCGCGCGCACGCTGCGCAGCACACGCTGGGCGTCCAGCACGTCCAGGATGCCCCGTTCCCCAAAACGGTAAGCCGCTTCGGCAACGCGCAAAGCCGATTCGGCTTCGCGGACCACGCCCTGACTCAGGGCATCGACACGCAAGCGGGACATCTCCAGGGAGCGCCAGGCCAGCAAAATCTGCTGTGACATCTCGGCCTGCCGACCTTCGTAGCGCGTGCGGGCCCTTTCGAGTTCAGCCACGGCTTCGGCAATCGGGCCCTGGCGCTGGTCGAGCAAGGGGATCTGGACACCCACCCCCCACTGGGACTGACGAACCTGGGGATCGCTCATCTGGGCGTAACGCAAATCCACCGACGGCAGCAGGCTGGCGCGCACGGCCGCCAGGCGGGACTGGGCACGGTCCAGCTCGTGCTTGAGGGTCAGGACCTCCGGATTGGATTGGCTGGCCGCCGCCTGCAATTGCGCCAACGTGAACGTCATCGTCCTTTCTGCCGCCGTCGGGGGCTTGAGCTTCCAGCGCGCTGGCAACTGTCCGGCCGTCAGCCGGTTGATTTCGAGCAAGGTCTTGTCGGCGCGCAGCAAGGCGTTTTGCTCGCGTTCACGCGCGTTGATGACCTCGGCGTCGGCTTTGATCAGTTCATAACGGGGGGCCTCGCCACTGCTCACACGGACCCGCACCCGCTGCTGAACCTGCTCGAGCAAGTTCAGCGACTCGGCTGCGGCCTGGGCTTCGCCCTGGTGCAGATCCGCTTCAAAAATGCGCATCCAGAGCTGCGCCAGAAGGTCGTTGCGCACAGCCGCCAATTGCTGCTCGGCACTTTTTTCACCCGCTTGGGCACCGTCCATGCGCGCGCGCCGCAGTTGCGGGTTTTCAATCGGCTGGGTCAGCGACCAACTTTGGCTGGAAGCCGAGCCCGCGCCCAGCGCCTGCCAGGGGCCGCGTGACCACTCCACGCGCGGATTGGGCAGGGCGCCTGCCGTGGTCACCGAGGCCCGGGCGGCATCCACCGATTGGGCGGTGGCCATGAGCAAAGGGTTGAACCGCAACACCAGGGCTTCCAACGCAGCGCTGTCAAAGGCCTGGACGTCGGCGGCCAGCGCGCTTGCCGGGCCAGCCGCCGTGGCAGGCGCGGTGCTGGCCATCGCACTGGCAAAGGGTGTGCCCGCCCAACAAGCGCTCAACACGCACAACGCCGCCACCACGGGAGTGGGCGTCTTCAAGCGGAAAGGGCTGTGCAAGCCCCTGGAAAAAATCATGGCAATGTCCTGGGTCAAGGTGTCTGGCGTGGATGGCCGATATTCTACAAAAAACAGAACGATGAAATAATTTACTCAGTTTAAACCGAATTTAGAAAGGGGAATTCAAACGTCAACCAGCCCTGTCGATCATCCACATGACGACCCGGCCTGCACGGTGCGTGTGGGATTGATCCCGCTGGCCTCAGGGCTTTGAATGCCACCGATCCTGACCCGGGTTCAGAGCGCTGGGCTATAAATACCGGATGCACATGGCCCACGTTGTGATCGTCAGTCCTGCCCGGGCCCGGGACAACAATGGCAATTGGCAAACCGCGCGGCGTTGGCAACGCTTGCTGTCGCCCCACCGCGTGCGCATCGTGCAGCAGTGGCCCGATGCCCACGCCGAAGGCGACGGCGTGATGCTGGCCCTGCACGCACGGCGCTCGGCCGATTCGGTGCAGGCTTGGCACACCCGGCATGGCCAGCGCGGCCTGGGGGTGGTGCTCACCGGCACCGACCTGTACCGCGACATCGCGCATGACCCCATGGCCCAGCGTTCCCTGGGACTGGCCCAGTCACTGGTGGTGCTGCAGGCGTTGGGCATCCGCAGCTTGCCACCCGAGCAGCGGGCCAAGGCCCGCGTGATTTTTCAGTCGACCGGCAGGCGCCAGACCCTGCCCAAAACCACGCGCCACCTGCGCGCGGTGATGGTGGGCCATTTGCGCGAAGAAAAAGACCCCCTCACCCTGATGGCCTGCGCGCGCCTGTTGCCCGAAGGCGCAGGCGTGCTGGTCGACCACATCGGCGCCGCACTCGACCCTGCGCTGGGTCTGGCCGCGCACAACACGCAGGCGCAATGCCCGCATTACCGCTGGCTGGGGGGTTTGAGTCACGCACACACCCTGCAGCGCATCCAGCGCGCCCACCTGCTGGTGCATTGCAGCCGCATCGAAGGCGGCGCCCATGTGCTGATGGAAGCGGTGTGCAGCGGCACACCCGTGCTGGCTTCCCGCATCGATGGCAACATGGGCTTGCTGGGTGATGATTACGCAGGCTTGTTTGAGCCAGGGGACGCCCGGGCGCTGGCGCATGCCTTGCTCGCGCTGCGGGCAGACGGTGCGCAGCTGGACCAACTGCGGGCCCAATGTGCCCTGCGCGCCCCTTTGTTTGAAGCGACTCACGAACGCGCCGCCTTGCACCGCTGGGTGCAGGACCTCGGCAGTGCCTGAAGCGGCTCAGCGCCGCAGCACCGACATCCAGCCGAGCTGGTCGGGCGTGAGCGCCGCATCGGGCGTGAGCATGGCGCTGGCCAAAGCCTGACGGCTCGCGGGGTCGGCCGCTGGCAAGGGGTGCAACAACAAGGCATCGAGCACCTGTGCGGCTTTGGCCAAGGTCTTGCCATACAGCTCAAAAATACCGGTCACGCTGACGTGCTGCGTCGGGTCATCCAACCAGCAGTCGTAGTCGGTGACCAAGCCCACGGTGGCATAGGCCATCTGGGCCTCGCGGGCCAAAAACACCTCGGGCACATTGGTCATGCCCACCAGGTGACACCCGGCCTGGCGCAGGAAATGGCTTTCGGCCTGTGTGCCCAGGCGCGGGCCTTCCACGCAGCCGTAGGTCAGGCCCCGGTGCACCGACAGGCCGCAGCGCTGCGCGGCTTGTGACACCGCATCAACCAGGCCGGTACTGACAGGTTTGGCGGTGGACACATGGGCGGCCACCCCTTGGCCAAAAAAGGTGCGCTCGCGCTGCCCTCGGGTCCAGTCGAAGTACTGCTCGGGCATGGCCATGTCCCCGGGTTTGACTTGCAGGCTCAAGCTGCCCACAGCCGAAAAGCCCAGCACCTGGGTGGCGCCCGCGCGCTTGAGGGCAAAGATGTTGGCGCGGTAATTGACCTCGTGCGGCAACAGGCGGTGGCCACTGCCGTGACGCGCCAGAAAAAGCACGTCCTGCCCGTGGTATTGCCCGCACAACACATCGCCCGAGGCCAGCCCAAACGGCGTGCTGCCTTCGATGCGCTGCGTGATGCGCAAGCCCGGAAGTTCGTAGAGGCCCGTGCCTCCGATGATGGCCAACATGCTCAATCCTCCCAACGAATGACATCGGCTTCGTGGCAGGCCGGGCCCGCCGCGATGCGCGAAAAATAGAACGCGTGTGCATCGGAACCTTCGGGCCAGTGCTGCACAAACCGCTGCTGCATCTGGGCGGCCGGGGTCTCGATGGCGATGGCCTCGAGGTGCAGCTCGCCATTGAACACCCGGCCATTGAACACCCGGCCATTGAACACCCGACCCTTGCGCCCGCGTTCCTGCTCAAACAGGCGCAACCCTTCGCGCAGCGCCAACCCGTTGCCATACAGCCCCCCCACCACATACAGCGTCTGCAGCTCAGCGAGCAGCGGGTCGGGGCGCAAGGCCAAGGCCTGCGGGCCACAGTGGTGATGCAAGGGGCCGCTGCGGCCCGCGAGGGTGGAGGCGTTCATGGGCTGGGCAGGGCATTGAGCAAAAGAGGCCGGCCGGGCCAATCCGGCGGCAGGTGGCGCAAGTCTGCGGGTTCATCCATGTCGTGAACCGGGGCGAGTTCCTGCCAAATCAAACCGGCGTCGCGGGCACGGTTGCGGGTGTCGGCCATGACCTGTGCGGTGCTCCAGCGCATGTTGTGAAACAAGCCGGGCGCCGGCCGGCGCAAACCCACCAGGGCATCGCCGCCGTCGTGCGCGGGAATGAACACCGCATCGTGCCGACGCAGGGCTTGCGCGGCTTCGGCCAATCTGCCGGCGCTCAGGCCGGGCGCGTCGCTGCCCATCAGCAACACCGATGCGCTGTGGCGCAAAGCATTCTCCAGGGCCCGGTGCATGCGCTGACCCAAATCCCCTTCGCCTTGACTTGACAGGTGCAGGCGCCCCGATGACAGGGCTTGCGCCTGCACACATGCCGAGTGGCTGGCGTCGGGCGTGACGCACAGGGTCAGGGGGTCGAACGGCGTTTGCAAGGCCTGCTGCACCGCATGCAACAACAGTTGCTGGGCGAAATCGGCGGCGCCCTGTTCGCCCAGGGCCGGGACCATGCGGGTTTTGGCACGACCGGCCACAGGGGCTTTGGCAAAGACGATCAGGGCCGTGCTCATCGGTACTCCTGCGCCAGCGTGTGCGCGGACTCGCCGCGCCAATAGCGCCAGCGCAAACGCCACATCAGGACAATGGTGCGCCACACACCCCGTTGCTCCCAACGGCGGCCCGAGGTGATCACCCGCTCACGCAGGCAGGCCGGGGCACCCAGTGCTCGCAAGCGCCTGGACATGTCGATGTCCTCCATCAACGGCTGCAGCGCAAAGCCGCCCACCTGTGTGTAAGCCTCGCGCCGCATGAAGATGGCCTGATCGCCAGTGGCGATGCCCGTGCAGCGCGAGCGCAGGTTCATCATCGCGGCCACCACCGCCAGCATCCAGGGCCGTCCGGCAATGCGCACATCAAAGCGCCCCCAGACGTGGCCCCGGTCCAGCGACTGCAGCAAGGGCACATCGGCCCGCTCCGGCAGCCAGGTGTCCGCGTGCAAGAACAGCAGCACCTCGCCCCATCCCAGCGCCGCCCCGGCGTTCATCTGCGCCGCCCTGCCGCGCGGGGCTTGGATCACCGCATCGGCGTGCGGACGGGCCAGGGCCTGGGTGTCGTCCTGGCTGCCACCGTCCACCACCACCACGCAAGCGCCGCGCTGGCGCAAGGGGGCCAGTGACCGCAAGGTGGCTTCGATGGCCGAGGCCTCGTTGAGCACCGGCAGGACGATGCACAGCGAAGAGCTTGGAAATGGGGCCACGATGTGGAGCCTTTAGGCCTGCTGCGCAAGCGGCGCCGGAGCCTCGCCCAAAGCGCCGCCACAACTGCTGCCTTGGCCGGCGGTGCAGCCGTAGCAATGGTCTGCGATGGCGATGGGCCGCCCCGCGACGTCCTGCACCAGCAGGTCTTCGATGCGGGCCGGACGCGATCCGGACCCAAGCGCGGGCATGCCCAGCATCTGGTTGAAGTCGCAGTCGTACAAGTGGCCTTGCCAATCCACACTGATCAGGGTGCGGCACATCACGGTGTCGAGGTTTTCCGGGCGGTAAGCACTGCGCAGCAACTGCAGATACGTTGCAAATTGGCCCTGGCTCACCAAGGTGCTGCCAAAGCGCTGCACCGGCATGTTGGTCAGTGCAAACAGATGGTTGAAACGGATGCCGAAATGCGCCAGCAGCTCACGCTTGTAATCCGCCTGCAGTTCCACCTGGGATGGCGGCAGGGTCGGCCCCTGGGGGTTGTAGACCAGGTTCAGGACCAAGTCGGGCCGGGCGCTTTGCCCATAGCCCAAGGCATTGAGTTGCTGCAAACCGGCAATGCTGCGCTCAAACACGCCATCCCCGCGCTGACGGTCGACGTTGGCCGGGGAATAGCACGGCAGGGACGCCGTGACTTCCACCTGATGCGCGGCCAAAAACTCTGCCAGGCCCTCCTGACCGGGCTCGCTCAGGATGGTCAGGTTGCAACGGTCGATGACGCGCACCCCCAAAGCCCGCGCACGCACCACCAGCGTACGAAATCCGCTGTGCAATTCTGGCGCGCCCCCGGTCAAATCGAGCGTCTGGATGTGTTGCCTCTCCAATACCGCCAGCACCTTCTCCAGCGTTGCCGCATCCATCATCTCGGTGCGCTGAGGGCTTGCCCCCACGTGGCAATGCACACAGCTCTGGTTGCATTTGTAGCCCAGATTGACCTGCAAGGTGTCCAGGGTCTTGCGGCGGATCGCCGGGAAATCGGTGGACTTCAAAAGCGGCAAGGTGGCATGCATGGTGAACGGTTCCTGAACAGGTGTCTTTCGGTTCTGAGGCCACTACGTTACATCAGATCAAAATCTGGCCACAAGCCCCGGCCCAACTGGTGGCACACTCAAGCCTTGGCTGCAAGATCGGCAGCCCTGCACCACTGGGTGCAAGCCAAACCCTGGACGTTCAGAGAATGCAATCTACCCCTCAACCCGTGCTGCGGGACCTGGTGCTGATCGGTGGTGGTCACAGCCATGTGGGCGTGCTGCGCATGTTCGCGATGCAACCCGAGCCGGGCGTGCGCATCACCATGATCTGCACCGACATCGACACCCCTTACTCGGGCATGCTGCCAGGCTACATTTCGGGACACTACAGTTTTGACGAGGTCCACATCGATCTGGGCCGTCTTTGCGCCTTTGCCGGTGCGCGCTTTTTCCGCGACGCGGTGACAGGCATTGACCGCCAGAATCAGCGGGTGATCTGCGCCAACCGCCCTGCCGTGGCCTACGACCTGTTGTCGATCAACACCGGCTCCACGCCGCAGGTGCAGCACATCGAGGGTGCACAGGCACTGGTCACCCCGGTCAAACCGATCGCACACTTCAACCAACGCTGGCAGGCTTTGCTCGACAAAGCGCGGGCATGGCCATCTCACCGGGGCCGCATGACGATCGCGGTCGTGGGTGGCGGCGCGGGTGGGGTGGAGCTGGTCTTGTCGATGCAATACCGC
>Ga0255130_1000192_pt1 | contig 18695 bp, 23 predicted proteins | sample Law_Yuk_RepB_8d_FD_188560 | JGI IMG/M metagenome (GOLD analysis project Ga0255130, IMG submission 188560) | Freshwater microbial communities from St. Lawrence River, New York, United States - Law_Yuk_RepB_8d | ecosystem: Environmental > Aquatic > Freshwater > River | place: USA: New York...
GTTTGCCTCGGCCCATCCCGGTGACCGCGCCTTCGCCGCCCGTCTGCGATCGTATGAGTTGGCGGCACGAATGCAGGTCAGCATTCCTGAGGCGACCCGAGTGACAGGCGAAAGTGAGGCCGTGCGCCGGTTGTACGGTCTAGACGATCCGGCCAACAAAGGATTCGCCCGCAACTGCCTGATGGCCCGTCGACTTCTCGAACGGGGTGTGCGATTCGTGCAAATTATCAATGGCGGCGCTTTTGGAAGTCCCCGAATCAATTGGGATGGCCATGAAAACCTCCGTGAGAATCACGACACCCAGGCGGCCACGATGGATCGCCCGGTGGCGGCGCTCATCCAAGATCTCAAGCAGCGAGGCATGTTGGAGGACACCCTTTTTGTCTGGTCCACAGAGTTTGGCCGCAGTCCCGTCACCCAGGGCGTCGGTGCCTCGGGTCGCGACCATCATCCCGTTGCGTTCACTAGTTTTTTAGCCGGAGCGGGAATCCGGCCGGGGCACCGGTATGGATCTTCCGATGAGATCGGCTATTCGGTGGGCGAGAATCGAGTGACCGTTCCGGATTTTCACGCGACCCTTCTCCACCTTTTGGGCATCGATCACGAAAAACTCACCTTCTACCACAACGGTATCCAACGACGTCTGACCGATGTCCACGGCGAGGTAATCCGCGGGATTCTCGCCTAAAAAATTGGGCTTCGTCTGGCGCATTGTGAATCTCCCAAGGTTGACTTCGGCCCGTGCGCCGCTATTGCTCCGCCCGTCCTTTTTTCGAACGCCATGGCCACGATCACTATTCTGCCCACCCAGAAGTCTGCCGAAATCCCCGATGGAAAGTTGCTCGTCGAGGCCGGCGAGTTGGCCGGAGTCGAAATGGAGGCCGGCTGTTTCAGTTGTTCCTGTGGCACTTGTGCCGCCGAAGTGGTCTCCGGCATGGAGAACCTCTCGCCGCCGACCGACGAAGAGTTGGACGTGCTCGACCAGTGGAATAAAGACCCCGAGCGTTTTCGGCTCACTTGCTGTGTCCGCCTGCTCAAGGGGCAATGCACCTTGCGAGCCGGTCATTAATCGACCACTGCACTTATTGTCGGCAGGGAGTAAACCGGGCAATCGACGGTTGCCGATGGCCGTGGAGAAGATCCAGACTGCCAGCACAACATGAAGTCTGGTTCTCCCCTGTTGGTTATATTCCTGACGGTCTTCATCGATCTGATCGGATTCGGCATCTGCCTGCCACTGCTCCCCAAATACGCGGAGCGATACGGCGCACAAGGGTGGCAAATCGGCGCGGCCATGGGGGTGTATTCGCTCATGCAGCTGGTCTTTGCTCCGTGGTGGGGACAGTTGAGCGACCGGATTGGGCGGCGGCCGGTACTGCTGGTGAGCAACTTCGGCTCCATCATCGCCTACGGGCTCTTCGGGCTCTCAGCCAGTTATATCGGCGACACGGGTTTCTGGATTCTGATCGGTTCCCGCATCTTTGCTGGCATTTGCGGGGCCAACCTATCCGTGGCTTCGGCTTACATTGCGGATGTAACCACTCCGGAAAAACGCTCCAAAGGTATGGGCCTCATCGGCATGGCGTTCGGCCTAGGATTCATCTTGGGTCCGGTCATCGGGTCACAATCGTTTAAACATTTCGGACTGGCAGGTCCCGGGGCCGTGGCTGCCGTAATTTGTGCGATCAATTTTCTGCTGGGGTGCTTCATTTTGCCGGAGACCCGAAAGAAGGATGCGGCTCCGGCCATCCGGCGTCCGCGTTTTGCCCAGATCCGCCATGTGTTGGGCATGAAGGAAGTCGGGTTCTTAATCGGCATCTACTTCCTGGGAACCTTCGCCTTCACGGCCTTCGAATCCACCCTGCCCTTGTTGCTCGACACCAAGCTGCACTATGACGAGGAGCATGTCGGCTACGTCTTCGCCTTCTGTGGCATCATGGCCGCGATGGTTCAGGGCGGAGGTATCGGACGCCTGGTCAAATCCTTCGGCGAACGTCGGCTAATAGGGGCCAGTCTCCTCGTGGTCGCGGTCAGCCTAGTGCTCATGCCCTTGGCCAACTCGTTGCCCACGATGCTCGCAGCTCTGGCGGTCTTCGCGATCGGTTCGGGCATCAACCGCGCTCCCACCATGGGACTCATTTCGCAACTCAGCCCGGCGGACGAACAAGGAACCACCCTCGGAATCGCCCAAAGCGCCGGCACCCTCGCCCGCGTCCTCGGACCGACCGTGGCCACGACCCTTTACGATTTATGGTTGCCGGCCCCTTACCTGGCCTGCGCCACCATTGCACTGCTGGCCGGACTCCTTGCCGTCCTGCGGTTAATGGGGTCCACTGCGAAATCCCCTTCGGCATGAAACACGTTTTCTTGAGTCTGATGACCGCGGCTTCAATGCTGGCGGCCGACAAACACTGGCCTGAATTCCGCGGGCCGCACGGTGACGGACTCAGCTCCGCGACAAAACTCCCACTCAAGTGGTCTGAGCAGCAGAACGTGGCGTGGAAGACCGCGATCCATGACAAGGGATGGTCGTCACCGGTGATCTGGGGCGATCAGGTTTGGGTCACCACGGCGACCGACGACGGCCGCCGTCTGTATGCTCTGTGCCTCGACCGAGATTCCGGGAAGGTGGTCCATGACATTCTGGTCTTCGAGGCGGAACAACCCGATCTCTGGAAGCGCTACAACAGCTATGCCTCGCCCACGCCGGTCATTGAAAAAGGCCGAATTTATGTGTCGTTCGGCGAAGCCGGCACCGCGTGTCTGGATACGCGCTCCGGCAAGAAGTTGTGGGAGCGCCGCGACCTGAAGTGCAACCACTTCCGGGGGGCTGGGTCCTCGCCGATCTTGCATCAAGGGGCCCTCTTTCTGAACTTCGATGGCAGTGACCGGCAGTTCTTGGTCGCGTTGGACGCCAAGACTGGAGCCACCCGCTGGCTGAAGGATCGATCCGTCGACTACAAAGACCTCGGCCCCAACGGCAAGCCTGAGGCCGATGGAGATATGCGCAAAGCCTTCGCCACCTGCGCAGTGACCACCGTCGAGGGTATTCCTCATTTGGTCAGTCAGGGAGCCAAGGCCGTGTACGGACTGGATGCCCGAGATGGACGCGAGTTGTGGCGGGTCGAGGAGCGCACCAGCCATTCGGCAGGAACGCGTCCGGTGATCGGGCATGGGTTGATCTTTGTTCCCAGTGGATGGTCCCAAGGGCAAACCCTAGCCATTCGCCCGAATGCCGCCGGCACGGTGCTGGATGCCAATGGGGAATCCGCTCCGGCGGCCGGTGTCCAACTGGCCTGGAAGTCCAAGCGGGGCACGCCGAAGAAGCCGTCGTTGACGTTGGTCGGCGACCTCCTCTTCGGGGTCGAGGATGGCGGCGTGGCCAATTGTTGGGAGGCCACCACTGGCAAGCTCGTCTGGAGTGAGCGGTTGGGAGGCAATTACTCGGCCTCGCCCTTGGCTACCCGGGATCGCCTCTATTGTTTTAGTGAAGGAGGGGCCACGGTTGTGATTGCCGCCGACCGGACGTTCCGCCGTCTGGCCGACAACCAGCTCGACGGAGGGTGCATGGCCTCCCCCGCGGCCGCTGGAGAGGCTCTCTGGGTCCGGACTCAAACCCACCTCTACCGATTGGAAGAGCGGCACTGATCCTTTGGATCCGCGGGCGCTCGACAAAAGGTGTGCGAGTGCTCTTTGACTTCGTGTTCAACCTCCCGTTTCTTGTGTGTGCATGTCGTTCGACGGTAAAAAACTTGGAATCCTAATTTCCGCGCCGCCCGACGATCCGGCCTTCCTCCACGGAGTCCGTTTTGCTGCTGCGGCGTTGCAGGCCGGTTGCTCGGTTTATCTGTATTGCATTGATTCAGCGGTTGCTGGTGTGGGGCACGCGGAGTTGCAGGCTTTGCGTCCTCAGGGATTGAAGTTTTTCGCCTGCGCCTATGGAGCGCACCACCATGGCGTTCCCGTAGACGATCGAGCCACCTTTGCCGGACTCACCGTCGTGAGCGATCTCATCGCCAGCACCGATCGATTCGTTAGTTTCAACGCGCCATGAAACCCCGAGTTCTGATTGTCGTGGATTCTGATCCTCGGACCAGCGGTCGCCCAGCTGAGGCCATTCGTGTGGCGGCAGGTATCGGAACCTGGAAAAAGGCTGAGGTTCTCCTCTATCTGCGAGGCGCTGCCATCTTGTCGTTGTCGGAATATTCCGATGAGTGGATCGACGAAGACAACTTCACTCGGTACCTGCCGATCCTTCAAGAATGGGGCCGACCGGTTTACGTTCAGAAGGGGGCTTCAGAATTGGCACTGTTGGGCGAACCCTTGACCCCATTCGAGGAGGTTTCCGAAGCCCAATGGGCCTCGTTGGCCGCGCAATCCACCTACGTGTTCCGATTTTGAGTCTCTACCTACCATGAAGCGTATCCTTCACATTCTGACTCATCCTGCGAAGCCCGAGGTCGAGCAACTCATCCTCGACCAGCAGAAATCGCCGGATCAAGAGGTACTGGTCCTCTCACTGAACGAAGAGAACCCGGATTATAAACTGCTTCTGGAAAAGGTGTTGCAGTCGGATTCTATCCAATGCTGGTGACCCCTTTCCGGGCCCGAGGGAAGCCGCGTCATCAAGTGAAGTGTTCCCAGAATATCGGACTCGGTGCCGGGGTGCCGTAGCTCCGACGCAATTGGTGAGACTGTTTGAGCATGGCGTTGGATTGCTGGCGTTCGGCTTCCAAAGCCACCACGGCCTGTTGGAACTCCGGTCCCATCGCCATCTCCTGCTCTAAGACAACCCTCAGGTGCCGTCGCTGATCGGGTGTCAAAACGTGGCTGGGAGGCAGAAGCACTTCGAGGTCTCGTTGACACTCAGATTTTCGCTCCAGAATGGACTCCACCTCGGTCCATTCCCGACGCGAAACCGCTTCCTTCAAAAGACCGTTTAGATCTTCCCAAGATCGCAAGGCGGTTTGGACCGGATCTGTAGATTCCGAGACGGAGTCCATCAGACACTCATATTGAAATTAACCCGCTCGGTAGCCGATGCACTGGCGGGACGTGTTGCAGCCGACTCCATGGCGGTACCCGTAATTTGAGCGGCCAACATCTCGCGCCATGCCTCTTGGATGACTTTCAGATGGCGTTGAGCCTCCTTTAAGGGCTCCGGATCCTTGCGGAGATTGCCCTGAATTAGGTGGTCTCCAATGTAGCCGTACAATCCGAAGAGTTTCTTTGAAAAATCACCACCTGCCTCCAAATCCAAGGCAACGCGCAACTGGGAGACAATCGCTGCTGCCTTGGTGATCTGGTTGTGGATAGTCTGCTGACGTAAACCAAATTCCTCGATATCGAATCCGTCAATGGACCGCTGGATCGCCAGCACTGCGCCATCGAGCAGCATCTGAACAATACGCTGCTTCGAGACGGTGGCCTCCGTGGCTGAACGGTAGGCCGCAAACGCAGTACGGGCCTGTGACATACGCTCAGTGTTTGGGGACTAGTTCGGGGTCTAAGATCCGCCGAACAAGGCTGCTATACGGTCCACCCCATCTAACGGGGGATACTGACTCGTTGGGCTCGATTTACGAAACATCTCCTTAACGATCTTGAAATCGCTCTCGGCCCGCTCTTTGGCTTGAGCCAGCTCCTCGCGGGTGATCTTTGGCGGTGGCCGCAATGAAACCGATTCACCCGGCTCGGGCGGACGGCCCGTCTTGACCTTCACCTCTGTAGGCAAGGTCGGTTCCTGAGTTTTAATGGCTTCTATTTTCACAATACCTCCTCAACCAAGAAAGTGCGGCAGGATGAGCCTGCACTTAAGGAGAAATGTGATTGCCGTCAGGATTTTTTGGATTGAGGCGCGGAAACTGCCTTCGGGCTGCCGTTGGTTGCGCCCAATGCGGGGTTTGGGGCGGGCTGAAAATCCCTCTTGAGCAGGCGCACGGCCCGCGAAACCCCGTATCGGATGAAGCGCTGCGGGCTATCCACCGACAACGCCGGCGGTGGATCGGTTTCGATGCCCAAGGATTCTCTGAGGTATTTCCGGGCGTCATTCAATGTGGCGGCCTCTCCAGCATTGAATCCGTCATCGAATTGCCAAAGCACCGCGCCATCATGGACTCGGACAAGGGTCAACTTGAGGCCGATGCGCAGCGGTGGATAAGGTTGGTAGGTCGAAAGACTCGAAAAGAGAATCGCCTCTGCGGAGGTCTGACGCTGGACATCTTGGAGCAACTGGCTCGGTAGAGCCTCGGTCGTCCGCAATTCCAGGGCGCCCTGCAGCCAGCGTCCTTTGGGAGGTTGGTAAAAAACCGCTTCGAACGGGCCATCTTGTCTCAGTTCGGCAATAATGCCTGCTTGAACCTCGGTGGCCGCCTCGGATTGAGGAGTTCCCAACCCGCCTTCAGGCAAAGCGGTGGGCAGAATTGCCACACGCGTGACAGTCTTTAGGACGTCAAACCCCATCGACGAGTGGTTGAACTGGCTCCTAAACGGGCCCGTGTAGGAGGGGTCGGTCAGTCGCTTGGCGACCGAGCTGCAACCCATGGCCAGAACTAGCGCCACTCCCAGATTAAGAATATGTACCGGCCTGATCATGCGGATATTCCGAGTTTCTGGTTGAGGAATTGCATCTGAGAATTGGATTTGGCTTGGGCCGCCTCCATAGCTCGAAATCCAGCCAAAAGTCGCTCACGGTTGGACTGAACACGCCGTTCCATGGCGACCAATTGGCCATCAAGTTTTGAGGACTGCTCGGTCAACCCCTTCTGCCGCTGAGACAAAGTGCCTGAGTTTTCATCCACCATGGGCTTCACAAAGCTCGTGATCCGAGCGCTCAGACCGGTGGTGGCCGTCGAGAAAAACTTCTGAACTTCGGATAACTGGCTCGAAAGCGCAGTATTTAGCGAGGCTGAGTTGGTCGCGGACAGTTCATTGGTGTAGCCCGTCGTGCTATATCCTAGGTCGGCGAGCCCTCGGATGGTCGTGCTCGGGCCTCCCGACAACTGGAGACTCAACAAGCTTCGAAGGCTCGAACCCAACTGAAAGATAGTTTGATCGTACGCCAAGACACCGGCTGTGATTTTTCCCGCGGCGTCGCGATTACTGACGGTTAGGGAGGAGATCAGCGACTGGACTCGGTTCACCGAACTGACGAGCGCATCAACGGCCGATCGGGCCGCGCCCGTGTCATTGGCGCTGGTAATGGTCGTCGTACCCACCTTGGAAGCGGTGAACGTCAGACCCGTGAGCCCTGAATCGGAGTCACGGATAGAGTTAGACCGGGCCTTGGCTGTGGCTCCCCCGTTGATCGAATACACCAAATCGGTGCCACTGCTCAAACTACTCCCTGTCCCGGTCAGACCAAACGCTGTCAGGAAATTACTGCTGCCGCTTTGTGCCAACACAACGCCTCGATTTCCCGGCTCCTTGTTCTTAAGCACGAAGCGGTTCAGCCCCGAATCAAAAGAGGCCTGAACTCCGGCTGCTGAGTCATTAATGCTGCTGAGTACCGAAGCCAAGGTGCTGCTGGAAGAGTAGTCGATGGAAACCCCGTTAATTGAGAAGGCGCCCGTCGTCGCTGTGGTTCCGTAGGTCAGCGGTGTCGCCAAGGGCTGGCTAGACAAACTGGCAGAGAGTTTGAGGGAGCCCAACTTGGAGTCGCTGACGGCGTTGGCACCGGGAGCAGGGGTAAAGAGCTTGAGGCAACTCAGGAGATTGGAGGTGTCCGAGGCGGATCCGAGAATCAGGTTCGTTCCAGCAGGACGGGCGATGGTGACCTGATCGTTAGCGCTGGAATAAGTAGCCACTCCTGTTGAACCAATGGCGGTGTCCAGTTTGACCAGCACATCCTTGAGGGTGTCGGTAGTGGCCACGGTCACCGTGGTGTTCGTCACCGTGCCTGAGCTGTTCTGGACTCCGATGGTCACAGTGCCGGCCGTCAGCGTGGTCCCCCACCCCGCTGCCGAAAGAACGGGCCCGGTCGGAGCTCCGGCATTGGCGCTGACATCAGCGGTGTGCAGCGGACTAATAATTCCCGACGTGGCCCCCAACCAACTCGAAGGCGTGGCGAGGGTGGTTACATTGATGGAGTAACTCCCGGTCACCGCTCCATCCGCTGCGCTTACTGTGGCAATGGAAGTGTCCGACGAACTCACCGATCGACGGTTGTAGAGGCTAGAATCACCCAGCGCGGTGGCTTTGGTCTGAAGGTCGGTCAGCTGCGTTGCGATCTGCCCGAGGGCGGAGCGGCGATTAGCCAAGGTGGTCTGCTCGGTCCGGACCGTGGCCTGAGGAGCCCGCTCCACATTCGTGAGTTGCTCCACCACCGACTTCCAGTCGAAACCAGAGGCCAAACCCGAAATGGACATGTCCAAACCAGCCATAAGCAAAAATCAGTAAACGCAGTCGAGTGAGATTCGTTCACCGCAGGGGCATTCTACGGTAACCTTTTGGACTAAATCACCCACTCGGGTGACCACGATGCCCGGCGCCTTGGGCTCCTGAGTCTCAACAGGAGGCACCACTTCAGAAGCGTACAAGTCCCGCAACGAAATCGGCCGTGTCTTGGTCATCATTCGGGGAGAACGGATCCCAGAAAGGATGGCTTCTATGACCGCCTCATCGAGGCCCATCCGAAGGGCGTCAGAGAGATCCGCCAGTGCCTTGTCCGCTGGAACCGACACCGAAGATTTGGTGTCGACCGGCGGGGTGACCGGAGAAAATTCCGGGTTAGCCGAGGCCGAAGCCGGAGCAAACTCATACCGAGGAAATGGAACAAACTCAGCAGCCATGGTCACTGGGTCTTGGGAGCTGCCTTCCCGGCCCTCACCACAATGGTCACCCGCCGGTTGCCGGGGTCATCACGCAAGCGATCCGGCAGCGGTTGTTCACTGCCCATTCCTGAAATCTTGCGAATCTGTGAGGATTTCACTCCGAAGGATTGCAGCAATTGGCGGGCCGAGTTGGCTCGAATAGCCGACAATTCCCAAGGATCTCCGTCGGCTGCACCCGCCTCGCCGGCGGTATGGCCGTTCAATTCCAACTCCACCTGAGGATAGCGAGCCAACTCCCAACCCACGGTCTCGAAGACCAATTGACCATACTCGGTCATGCCCCGTGCCCCGGCTTGAAACAGCGGTTTCCCAGGACTGTCGAAGAACGTGATTAGCAAACCTTCACTCGAACGCTCTACCTTGACCGAACGGGTGTCCTTCCATTCGGGATTCTCCATGACGGCCCGTTCCAGTCGTTCATCCAGGCGCTGCATGAATTCCAGCGGAACGGCCGATTGATTTTCGAAGAGTTTTGATCGGTTCTGAGCGCCATCCGATTCAGAGGTCTTCTGAGGCATAACGCCCAAGGAGTTCTTAACCGTGGACATCATTCGGTTGCGGAAGTAGCTGGCCAGTTCGCCTTTGGTCTTTTCGTCCTGGGCAACGATCCACATGACCATGAAAAAGGCCATCATGCCCGTGACAAAGTCGGCATAAGCCACTTTCCATGCACCACCTCCTCCTGCTCCCATAAGTCAATTTATTAGGAAAATACGCTCACTTCATGGTCTTCAGCATCGTCTCCAGCTCGGAGGATGCCGGGCGAACGTCGTCACTGAGGACGCGCCGACCCACTTCGCAGGCTAACAACGGTGCCGCGCCATTGGCGAAGCTCACGGTGGCCTCCTTAATCACATTCATATACATGGCCTCAGCCCGGCAGATGAAATCGATGTTCGTGGCCAGCGGTGCCACCACGCCGTAAGAAGCGAAGATGCCGTAGAACGTTCCGCACAACGCCGAGCTAATGCTCGCTCCGACGACTGTGGTTCCTTGGTCGATCTTGCCCATGGTCAACACGATGCCCAACACCGCGGCAACGATGCCGAAGGCGGGCATTGAATCAGCCACCTTACCCAGCACTTCCACCGGTTCATGATGCTCGTGATGGGCCGTGTCAAGGGATTGCTTCATGAGAGACTCCAACTGATCGGGCTTGATACGTCCATCCACCACGGGCTTGAGTCCATCGCACAGGAAGTCCATCGCGTGATGGTTGCTATAAAACTTAGGGTACTTCTTAAAGAGGCTGCTCCCATTAGGGTTCATCACGTGTTCTTCGAGTGCGATCATTCCGCCGCGGCGCCCGAGCACGAAAAGCTCGTAGAGGCACTTTAGCAGTTCCTCATAATGGGTCTTGTTATAAGGCGGTCCTTTGAGGGTCGCTGTCAGACCGTGGACGATTCCCTTCAGCGTCTTGACCGGGGCCATAATGACCAAGGCTCCGAGTCCCATCCCTGCAATGGGGATGACTTCTCCCGTATGATACAGTGCCAAGGGGTTGCCCCCGTTCATCATGAAACCAAGACAAGTAAGACCGATAATAATGACGAATCCAATAATGACGACCATAGGTTTTAGGTGGGATTAACTCGCTTGATGTAGGCACTCAGGGCCGAGACGGCCTGCACATGGATTTGGCAGGCACGGGCTTCGGTGAATCCGAGGATCTCTCCGATATCCTTCAATCGAAGACCCTCGTAATAGAACATGTTCAGAACCTTCTTCTGGACGTCGGGTAACACCTGGATCCGATCGCGGATCTGCTGGTGCAATTCCCGTTGAAGGAGCATTTCAGAGGGGCCCTGCTGATTCAGGTCCGCCAACTCCCGTGAGGGCAGCTCGTCGCTCGCCAAGAAGGCGGGTTCCGAGAGGCTTTCAAAGATCACTCCGCGCAACCGGTCGAGCAGTTTCCGATACTCCGGCATACCAATTCCCAGTCGCAAGGCGATTTGCTCCTCGGAGGGCGGCCCGCCCAGCTCAGTCGTCAGCGTATCGATGGTTTCTTCGAGCGCCTGACGCCGCGCTAAGTCGGACCGAGAGAGCGGACTAATTCGGCGCAGTTCGTCGAAGATCGCATTTTTGATGCGAATGCGCGCAAAATGGGGGAAAGAGGCCCCTTTGAGCGGGTCATAGGTTCTCCCCGCCTGGACCAAGGCAAAAAGGCCTAGATTAATCCAATCATCCAGGTCAGTGCCCGCTGGGAGCGCCGGGCAGTACCGTTGAACAGTTCTGACCACCAGAGGTGCGTATCGCCGCAGCAAATCCTCCTCTCCATCGGCAGGCCCGATGGTGTCCCGGTAGCTGTGCAGCGCCCGGACCTTGTGGGTCAAGGAGCTCAGTACAGTCGGGGCTTCTGAGAACTCAGTGGCTGGCATTACCCCTCGTATTCACTGGGTTTTCTACGGCGGGCTTCTCGTCACCACTGGTGGTGGAGGAGTCCGATTCTTGGCTCGCTCGAAAAATCAGCCGGCACCATTGGCGGGAAATGAGCGCCATAATGCCGCCTGAGATGGCTGCGTGAAACAGACTCTCAACCCAGTCGACGCCATTGAAGAGCGAGATCGCCAGCAGCAGCAGGGCGACTCCCGTTCCGATGGCAGCGCTGACGAGTTGAATCATACTTTGCCGGACTCCATGACCTTCGAAAGGGACTGAAGCACTTCGAGGATGGCGTCATCGCTCACAAAGGGCTTCCGAGCATCCAACTCCCCTTCCCACTCAATCATCGCGGACGAGAGGAGTCGGGCCTTCATGGCAGGATGGGTGGGAACTTCGTCTTGAGAGGCGCGGTTGCGGACCAAACGCATTTCCCGTTCCAGCCAGGAGACCGAGGACAAGGGAGTCTGGAGCTCTCGGGGCAAATTCACGACGGAGAGTGTCGAGGCCTGACCAGGACCCGGAGATTTGACCCAGGATGAAATAGGATGCCCTTCGGACAAGTGCTGGGCCCAACTTTCGGCCAAAACCATGGGATCGCCCCGGAATCCCGGATGCGACCGCCGCGCTTTGACATTTGAAGTCGCCCCGCGAACTCGTGAAACAAACTGCCGTTGGCAAACCTGCAATCGGGCCTGTGGCCACTGGGTAGCTGCAGCCTCGAAAAGCCCTGGAGTCATTCGTGCGGTTAACCCAGAAATCTCCCCCATCCCTCGCTGATCCAAAGCGCGGAAAATCTCGGGCCAATTGGGAGTGCTGGCCGCACCTAAGGTAAAATCTGCGACCATGCGATACCCATGCTGATCGACAGCCACCAGACACGTGGCCGGCAGGCACTCCGAACCGGAGTTTTGGCTAATACGCTCCCGCCACGTCAGCACAAAGAGCCAGAAATGTCTGGGGAGTCTCCGGCGTCGCCATCCGCGGATTTGGGAATCGAGAGTAAGAGCCGCTCGCTCAACCTGGGACTCGTCAAAGCGCAATCCGCACCGTTCATCCAGCCAATCTCTGGCCGCATTTGGCGCCTCTCGCCGGAGCACCGCTGCAGCCACTGCCACCTGTCGGGCCCGATCCATCCAGGTCCCCTGATCTAGCGGCGGTGGGCGAAACGGTGTGAAGACGACATTCCCTTCATTGGGCGATCGGGACCCCGAATCCGGAGTGGGGAACTCGTGGGGCAAATTGGCCACCAACTCCCGAAGGATCGACGCCAGGCGCGAGTGCCCTTCGCGGGTCAACACCTGGATCGGGTTTGGGGGAGTCACGGAATCCTGAAGTTCCATGGCAGATGAGTTTTCCAAAGTCATGGAAGCAATGATGAGTAGGCAGTCACGTGTACCAGAGAGTTATTGGCAACCATCGGAGCCGGTGGTGCCGCCTCACCCCGCTCCTCCACCTGCATCCCCGGCTCAGCGGTGATGCCGCTGATGCGAAGGAAGTCGTGGATGTAGCGGGCTGAAAGAGCGATGGCCCCCGAGTTCGGGTAAGCCTTGGGGGCCGGGTCGGTCACGATTCCGAGAATCTGACCAGAAACATCGAGCACCGGTGCACCCACCGTGGATAAGGGCATACGGTCTGAAAGGGTAAAGTAGCGCGGATCGGCCTTCATCCCGGAGTTGCGCAGGATCCGCGACCGATGTGCGCTGGGTTGAAGACTGTCACGCGAACTGGCTCCTGGCTCCATTTGCATGCAGAACACCCAAGAACCCGGTCTTATGGAACTACGGTTGGTTTGGACCGCCAGCGAATGAAAAGACCGAGCTCCACCTTGGATTTGCACAATGGCCAAACCCAGAGAGGGATCCACCTTGACCGGTGTTGCCCGGAGTTTGCCGCCGACAATGCTCACTGTGATACTCCGCGAAGAATTGGGCACATGCCTCGCGCTCGTCAGGACATGCCCAGCACCGGACACGATAAAGCCCGCTCCGAAGGCACTGGGCGTTTGATCGGTCATCCGGGTGTCGGCTTGGATAGCGGCCACCCCGTCATCCCGGAAGGTTGAGACAATGGGCCTGAAATCGTTGACTAAAGACCGGCCACGGTCCAAATCGATCGGCGCAATAATACGCATCAACTGACGCCGAGCGCCCGAGGCGACCTCTAGGCCGCTCATTTCAGACAGAGTCCACCAACGATAAGCCTCGGCCATATCCGTCTTAATGACTCGGCCTCGGTAGTAATACTGACCGAGGAGGTATTGAGATTCACGGTGCCCATGTTCTGCAGCCTTACGCAGGTAGGTCTCGGCCATGACCGGATTCTGAACACTGCTTCCCGAATCGTAAATCACCCCCAATTGATACTGAGCAGGCACGAAGTCGGAGTCCGCAGCCCTGCGGTACCACTGGATGGCTCGGGACAAGTCCACAGGAGCCCCACGACCATAATGATAGAGGCTTGCCAAACTGCACATCGAAGGCACAAAGCCGTGCTCTGCAGCACGGGAGAACCAAACCACTGCATTAGACGCTTGGTTTTGATCCAAATTGAGTTGTCCCAAGAGGTGCTGAGCGGCGACCAGACCTTCGCCAGAAGCATGATCCAAATATTTCCGGGCAGCCGACCAGTCCAAGGGTAATCCGTTGGTTCCTGTGTAATAGCTGCGTCCCAAATTATAGAGAGCGACCGGATTGCCCAACTCAGCGGCTTGGCGGTAGTAAGACATGGCCTTGGCGATGTCTTTAGGGACTCCCCGCCCGGTTTCATATAAGTATCCCAGGTTCACTAAAGCGGGTGAACTCTGACTCTGTGCCGCCCGGGAATAGGCATCCAACAAAACCGGGGTAGAACCCGTCACCTGTTTGAGTTGGTTGGACAAACCGACGTTGAACCAAGACCAAGACGCATCCGATGGCCCGGAAGAGTCGGGAACCTGCACCATGGGAGGAAACGCATCGCCGGCCGCAACGCTGCTGGGAGCCGGATCGAGTGCCTCAGCAATGAGAGCCGGTTGAGCGGGTTTCTCAACAGGCTGATCCACCGCCCACAGCGCACCGCCCACAGCGAAGACCATCGCGGCCACAAGAAGTCCAGACAGAGACCTCCTCACCAGGGTCCCCGTGGATTGATCTGTTCGCGATACCAACATCTCTGTCCCTCGCAGCAACTCGTAGGCCAATCATTCTCTGGAGACCTATGGCACGACCCGTGCTGCGGGGATGGTATGACCGAAGCGCTGTTTGGCAGCGTCAACTACATGGCGGAGAAGCGAAGTCTGGATGCGTGTGTCGAACGGCAGCGCGCCCTGGCGTCGAACATCGCCAATCTGGAGACGCCCGGATTTCGGCGGATGGACGTCCCTGCACAGTTTCGCAGCCAACTCTCTGAGGCGGTCCGACGTCAGGATGTTTCTTCAATGAACACGCTTCGGCCGAACGCGGTGATCGACTCTTCAGCGCCGGCTCGGACCCCCGATGGCAACTCAGTCAACCTGACCGACGAGTTGGTTGCCATGCAGGACAATGGATTGGAACACAGCCTTCACATTCAAATGATTTCAGGTCGCATGTCCCGGCTTCGGGCCGCCATCAGCGGGAGGATGTCATGAATCTTATTCCGGGAGCCAATAGTGCATCTCAGGGACTCCGCGCCGAGCAAGTCCGACTGGAGGTCATCAGTCAGAACATTGCCAATGCGCGCACTACGAAGACCGCCGATGGCGGGCCTTACCAGCGCCAATCGGTCCGATTTAAGGCAGCACTCGGTGATGCCATGGCGGCCCAGTCGTCGTCTTCAGCCAAGAATGAACCGACGCTAGAAATCGTTCGAGACCCCCGCCCTGCCGTCCGGGTCTACCAGCCCGGTCATCCAGACTCCGACAAAGAGGGTTTTGTGGCTTATCCCGCCATCAATATCCACGAGGAGATGGCAGACCTGATTTCCGCCAACCGTTCGTATGAGGCCAACATCGCCGTCATGCGCAACGGACGGGCATTGGCACAACAAGCCCTCTCCATTGGGAAGCGCTGAGCACTGACTGACACCGGCCCGCCACCATGACCCCTATCACCAACAGCTTTTCCAGCAATCTCGCCGCAGCCTGGGCACGGCCCGCGATGGGCAAGACGGCAGGAACGGCGTCCAGTGTCGCCGGCGATACTTCCGTTGCGGCACCTGGATCCCGATTTGGGGACATGCTCTCCGAAATGGTGCAGAAGACCGACGCCAGTCAGAAGACGTCCGCCGCAACGACCGGCGCCATGCTTTCCGGTCAAAACGTACCGTTGCATCAAGTAATGATCGCTTCGGAGGAAGCCAGTATTTCGTTCCAACTGATGCTCGAGGTCCGCAACAAGCTGCTCGATGGCTATCAGGAGCTCATGCGCATGCAGGTCTGAGACCCCCTAAATCCACATCCAGACCTAAGTACACGTCCCGAAGCCTCCTTTGTTTTCATCCATGGAAGTTGTCCAAAAACTAACCAAGCAGTTGCGAGAGATCCTCGCCAAACTGAGCGTCACCCAGCAGGTGTTGTTCGGTTTCGCCGGTCTCGGCATCGTGATTGCCGGTATCGCCATAGCGCTGCTCGGTGGCAGGACCGATTGGCGCTTGTTGTACGGTCGACTGGATGCAGCCGAAGTGGGTCGCATTGTCGGTGTCCTGGAATCCCAAAAGGTTCCTCACCGTATTGTCTCGGGTGGATCGGCGATTCAAGTATCCGCCGAACAAGTTCATTCCCTGCGGGCTCAACTCGCTGCCAAGGGCATGCCCAAGGCCGATGGAACGGGTTTCGAAATTTTTGACCGACCGGCCTTCGGCATGTCGGACTTCGTCCAGAAGGCCAATTATGTCCGAGCTCTTCAGGGAGAATTGGCTCGCACCCTGCAGCAAATCGACGGCGTCGAGAGCGCGCGGGTCATGATCGTTCTCCCCGAAAACCGGCTGGTGATCGACGCACAACGGAAGGCCACCGCTTCAGTCTTCCTGAATGTTCGCATGGCCGGTTTGCTCACACAAGAGGCGGTCAGCGCCATCCGTTTCTTGGTCTCCAATTCGGTCGAAGGCTTGCAAGCTCGCGATGTCACCGTGGTGGACAACTACGGAGCTATTCTTTCCGAGCCGTCCGACGAAGGCGGAGGTGCCTCGGCCGTCAGTGGTCAGTTGCAGCAGCGCAAAAACATTGAGCGGTACCTGACTGAAAAGCTGCGGTCCATGTTCGAGACCATCCTGGGTCCGGGGCAGGCCGTGGTTCGTGTCTCGGCAGAGATCTCCTTCGACGCGGTGACGCGTAGTTCCGAATACTACGATCCGGCCGGATCAGTTCCCAAGAATCAGAAGAGGACTCAGGAGACCACCGACTCTCTAAACCCGATCGCTGGCGGGGTCGCCGGAGTCGCTCCTAATACCGGAACCAACTTGAATTCAGCCGGAACTCAGGGTTCCCGGCTCCAGAAACTGGACCAGACCGATGACTTCTACGTCAGCCGCAGCCAGACCAATGTCGTGGCTGGCATCGGTGGACTCCGCAGGGTCACAGCGGCGGTTTTCGTCAACCAGCGCTACGAGGGCAAGGGAGCTGATCGCAAGGCAGTCCCTCGGACCCAGCTGGACATAGATAAACTCAAGCGGGCCGCAGAACGCGCTCTTGGCCTGCCTAAGGGGGACGAGGCTCTGGGAGAAGTGGCCGTGGAGGAACTCCCCTTCAACGAAGAACCGAAGATCGAGGAGACCGCGCGACTGGATCGAGATGCTCTCTGGTTCAAGGGTGTCGAAGTGGCCCGAGTGGGAGGCATGTTGCTGGGTAGCCTTCTGATCCTGTTCTTGCTCTGGAGAATGCTGCGCCGTGGTTCCGAGGAGATGATCGCCGCGGGTGTCCCTGTTGGCCAGTTAATGGCAGGCCAGCAAATGATTCTTGCCAACGGCATGGTGGTGGCTGGGGGAGTTCCAGGAGCCGCAGGAGTGGGAGCAGCGGTTGCTGGCGCACCTGCTTCAGCCAAATCCGACTCAGATGCCAGTGAAGAAGAAGAAGCCAACGAAGCTGCCCAAGAGCAGAAGAAGAAGATGAAGATGGATTTCGGACTGAGCAAACAGCGTCCGGAACGGGTCACGCTCGAAGTGCTCAAGGACCTGATCCGAGACAATCCACAAAAGATGACCCAAGCCGCGCGTGCCTGGCTCACGGCGAAGCCTGAGGAGGAAGGCGAATGAGCGCCATGGAAACAGCCGCCCGGGAAATGCTTCGTGGGAAAACGGTCCCAACGGGCCCCGTTCGTCTCACCCCCTCGCAGAAGATGGCAGCCCTACTGGTGCTGCTCGGCGAGGAGAGCGCCAGCATCTTGATCAAGAGTCTCGATGACAACGAACGCGAGCTCGTCTCATCGGAAATGGTCAATTTGCCACTGATGACCGTTGAGCAGCAGACCTCCGTGCTCAAGGAGTTCACGGAGATGGCAATTCAAGCCAATTCCGGGGTCAGCGGATCGGTGGAATACACTCGGATGGTGCTCGAGAAAGCGGTGGGTCTCTTTAAAGCAGCCGAGGTCATCGGCCGCGTGGGCACTCGACGCACCTCGGTGGCTGCCATGCAGCAAATCATCGATCTCGATGCCACCTCTATTTGCAATCTCCTCAAGGAGGAGCAACCGCAGACCGTTGCGCTCGTGGTCAGTTATCTGACGGCCCAGAAGGGATCCGAGGTGCTTAAGAGTCTTCCTGAAAGTCTTCAGGAACAAGTCATCGAGCGTCTGGCGACACTGGCTTCTACCCCGATTGAGGTGGTGGAAACGGTGGGCGAGGTTCTGTCCAAAAAGATTGGTCGTAAGGTGACCAAGGCCCTCAACCAGACCGGAGGCATTAAGGCGGCGGCGGCTACCCTCAACGCGATGGATAAGACCATCCGCTTGGGAATCCTCAACAAACTCGATGAACGAGTGCCGGATCTAGTGCGGTCCATCCGCATGAAGATGTTCACCTTCGACGATCTGGCCACTCTGGACGTCAAGTCTCTCCAAAAGGTACTCCGCGAGGTCGAGGCCGCCCGCCTGGCCATCGCACTGAGCGCAGCCAACGAGAATTTAAGGCAGGCCCTTCTGGGGGCGCTGTCGAAGCGTGCGGCCGAAACGGTCAACGACGAAATTTCCAACCTCGGGAAGACCAGTCTTCGCGAAATCGAACAGGCGCAAGAAGGCATCGTGGATGTCGTCCGCAAGCTCGAAACCGACGGCGAGATCTCCCTGGACTCCGCCTAATTTAACCCATGACTCAAACACTCCTACAACATTCCTCAACGCTTCGAGACATTCGGCTCTCGGTGCTCGGATTCCACCGCGAAGAGCGATTGTCTCCGCCGGTAGACATCGAAGCCATGCGTCGCAAGATCGAACACGAGGCTTATCGCCGTGGTGTGTCGACAGCCACCGAAGCCTGCGAAGAGCGGGTCCGGGTGCTGCGCGAGGAAATCGAGCTGAAACACAAGGAAGAGGT
>Ga0255130_1000215_pt1 | contig 17843 bp, 17 predicted proteins | sample Law_Yuk_RepB_8d_FD_188560 | JGI IMG/M metagenome (GOLD analysis project Ga0255130, IMG submission 188560) | Freshwater microbial communities from St. Lawrence River, New York, United States - Law_Yuk_RepB_8d | ecosystem: Environmental > Aquatic > Freshwater > River | place: USA: New York...
ATTAATATCACACTATGATTTGAAAACAAATAAATTAGATGGTCTTCAAAAAATAATATTCACAAAATTGTACAAGATTGTGGAGGCCATAATTCAATTGCCGATTATGTATAAAAACAACCCAACGCTAGTGAAAAGTAAATTAGACTCGTTACATATTTTATTAAATACATTCAACAATTCATATTCTTATCGATTTATAGAAAATAATTATTTGTATTTAATAGAATATTGTATAAAAAAGATACATAAGATAGAGATTGATAATGAAAAAATAAAAAACAAGTTGAATTGTGTAGATATAGACTCGAAGCTTCAAGATTATTCTGTTTGTAAAATATTTAATTATTTATTGAATTAGTGAATTAGTGAATTAGTGAATTAGTGAATTAGTGAATTAGTGAATTAGTGAATTAGTGAAGAATTAGTAAATCTAGTCAAACAATACAGTCTTCTTGCGAATCTTCCTTCGCCTAATTTTATCCGGAATAGTCACATCCACATTATTAATACAATGTATTTTTTCATATTCTGTCTCCAATATATTTTTAATAAAATCATAAATCTTGTATAATACTACTTCTTCACACTTACCCACAATTAGGACGCTACCAGTTCTAAATATCATAAATGATACCTCATCAAAATCACTGTGTTTGGGTTGTTGTCCACATTGTATGCCCATAGTATTGTCATAGTAAAATTTACACTGAATGCCCGGATAAGAACAAGCGTCGAAATTACTATTAATTCTGTATTGATACTTAAGCAAATCATACAACTTGTCTCTATCGATATAATAACCACAATTAAAGTTGGAATTTATCAATACAGTTTCACTCTTATCAGATAAATATGTTAAGTCGTCGCCAAGAAATGGCTTCAATGTAACAACCAACAATTGTAATACCTTGTCTAAGAGTTCATCCGTTTGAATTCCTGGAATTTCCAACTTGCCAGTATTGAATACCTTTACATGCATTTCTTTAAATGTATCGTTGTCGTATATTCGCATAATAATAACGAAACAATTAAAGAATGCTCGCTTCTTTTTGCTTCTATAACTTAATATATCCTTCTTACAAATACCAACGCTAATTTTTCGCTGGTCTTTGAATTTAATTCTTCCCTCTGGATTGTCAATATGTTCAATCACTTGTTGTTCAAAACACTTGACCGTTTTTAACTGTTCTTCTATATATTCAACCTCACTTTTACATGTGGATGAATATTTAATTTGCTTTTTAATGACGCCGTTTTTAGGAGTACTATAATCCAAAATAGGAATATCCCAAAATATCTTTTTAATATCAATATCCCCCTTATTCAAATAGGAGATTTTTGTTTTTGTAGAAATATAAATGTTTGAACATTTAGGAATATTGGTTACATCAGTCGAAAGTAAATTTATAGCGGTTTTTCCAATATTTCTATTCATCAATTCTTCATCAATATCGCTGTCAACTTCATAATCATTTTGTAGGAAACTCTCCCAGTCGTCATCAATGCTTTCCATAGTTAATACTATCTATATTGCTTTGTTTAATATATATTTAATTATATTTAAATAGGATCAATTATTTTCTTTATCTATAATAAAACATGAATACACCCGTTTACGAAAGAACAATTTCTATTCCTATTCCTCTTAAAAAAACATCATCATTTGAAAACAAGGAATTGAGTTTAACTCATACATGTATTGATCCTTCCAAGATGTCGCCACCAAACAGTTTTATGGACAAATTGGTAAAACGCATGGATAATTATTATTCTCCTACAAACGCAAGCGCATCTATGAATGCCAAGCGTGCTTTTACAACAAATGTTCCATTCAGCAATGTACAATAAATGTCAGCTACTGGCGCTATCAGCGATATATCAATCACTCACTTGTTAAGATGACTTTATAGGAACCGCAAATAGCTTATTCAATTTCAAAATAGTAAACGGCAGCATATATTCAATGTTTAAATCGGATACATGCATTATATTTTCAACAAAATTTAAAAATTCTGTATTCACAATATGTTTGCATGTACGAATAATATAATTCAAATAATTTTTTATTATATTTTTTTTCTCAATATTATACTCATTGCTTATGTTTGTAATGAATTCAATATTATACTTTAATGATTTGTTTTTTATATGGTCAGTCATTTTTTCCCATAACTCGACGCGAATAATTTTTTTGTTATGAATAATTTGTTCATTCGATTGCATATAATTTATCATGCTTCGAATATCAGAATTGAATAGCTTTTGAATGAGCATGATTGTATCCGAATTATACTGTAAATTCTCTTTTTCATTAATAGTGTTCAAAAATTGTATGATTTCATTCTCTGGCAATTGATTAAATCTTAGTCGAACAAATTCGTTTTGAAGGGCTTCGTCTATTCGGCTAATATAATTACATATTAGACAAAATCTAACATTTGCCTTGTAACTTTGTAGCAAGTATCTAAGCGCAATCTGGGCATTTTTGGTCATATAATCTACTTCATCCAGAATTACGAATTTAACACCATTATTAAATAGACTCTTGGAATTGACAAATGTGTTTATTTGATTTCGAATAATATCTATACCTCGCTCATCAGACGCATTTAAATGAATCATTAGATTTTTATTGTTGCTCTTTTCTTGATATGATTTAATTAGATTTATTATACTGGTGGTTTTTCCGGTACCGGGTGGACCATAAAATAGTAAATTGGGGAAATGGTCTGTTTTAATAATATTTTCTAATATTTTCTTGTTAAGTGGGTCCAATACGATTTCTTCGAATGTATTCGGTCTGTATTTTTCTACCCATGGTGTAAAACTATTCATTAATTATATGTATGGGGTAATATTTATATATTGTTTATTAAATTAAATAATAAATCTCTCTATAATTATGTAAAATAGCCGAATAATTAAATAAAATTGAATAATATTTAAACATAGTTAATCATCATATTATAAAAATGGGAAACGATATTTCTACAATGACCCAATCATTACCGTCCGGTTCGCTACAACTATTTGTCGGTCCGATGTATGCCGGTAAAACATCCAAGTTGATTGAAACATATGAAGAGTGTATATATAGCGACAATCATGTTATTGTATTAACTCACTCGGATGAGATTCGGTATTCAATCGATAAATTGAGCACACATAACCAAAGGAAGATTGATTGTTTTAAATATGACACAATAACATCATTTATCAATGAGAAAGCGGATGCTATTAAAGAATGTAAGGTTATATTGATCGATGAAGGCCAATTCTTCAAGGATCTATTAGAAATATTACCATTAATTAACCAATTACACAAACACGTCTATGTATTTGGTCTAGATGGTGATTTCAAACGAAATAAATTCGGTCAGATATTGGATTTAATACCACACTGCGATAGAATCGAAAAGCTACATGCTACATGTAGTGTTTGTAGTAATCAAGCTATTTTCAGTCACAGAACGAACGATTCATCCGAACAAGTGCTAATTGGAAACGAGACTATATATCAACCGTTATGCCGAGAATGTTACAATTCTAAACAGACTCCCTAATTATTATTTTAAAACCATTTAAATTAATCAATATAATTACTATAAAAATGAATTCAACGATAAACCAAAACTCGTCAATTTCATCAGAAACAATTCCTATCGAAAAAAAGAAGCGAGGTAGAAAAAAGCAGAATGTCGCATTAGAGGTAAAAGAAGAACCAGTGGTTGAGGTTGTCAAACCACATCCTAAAAAACGAGGTAGAAAACCAAAGGGTGGTAAAATTATACAACAGACTGATATTATCCATCACAAGTCTACGAACGAACCAAGTGTTATATTACATCTAAGGTGTTCACTAAAGGATATAGAGGATACGAATAATTGTCCAACAAATTACAAATACAATCCAAGTATCGAATCTATTCAAAGCTTTCAATTTGACAATTCGAACATTGACAATTTTTTAATAGAGCAAAATGCTAGTAATAACACTGATAATATTGGTTATAATGGTACTAACGTCGAATGTATCAATACAACCCATAATTTAAATCCGGATGTAAATAATAACTATAACAGTAATAGTACATATAATGTTACCATGAAGACAGATGATGGTTGTTCTAAAATGACTACTGCCACATCATCTAAGAATGACATAGCAGATAAGTTGAATACTCTGAAAACGAATTTACATCATAATAATATTTATGATAAACGATCCGCATGTTTCTGGTGTACATGCGATTTTGATAACCAGCCTTGTTTTATACCTAAAAATGAGTTCAAAAATTCATATCAAGTGTATGGATGTTTTTGTAGTCCGGAATGTTCAGTAGCTCATTTGATGAATGAGAAAATCGATTCTTCTATCAAGTTTGAACGATATCAATTATTGAATCATATTTATGGTAAGGCGTACAATTATAGTAAAAATATTAAACCCGCGCCGAATCCACATTACTTGTTAGATAAGTTTTATGGAACGCTAACTATTAAAGAGTACCGAGACCTATTTAAGACGGAGCAGTTATTAATCGTAGTTGAAAAACCGTTAACTCATGTATTTCCAGAATTATATGAAGACAATGCGGATTTTATATTGAATCAGAGAACGATCCCAAGTAACTCCACTTTTAATTTAAAGAAAAAGGTGACTGCTACGAAAAAGACTGGTGTGTTTGAACCAATGACAGTAAAATAATTATTGGAAATATACTATAACTATCAAACTGTTACAATTTTATTGTAATAAACAAATCGTAACGAATAACTAACAATAAATTGTAACGAAAATAAATAAATATTATATTTCTTACACGAATATAATATTTATTATTTTATATCATATTTTCTCTCTACACAATCAAGTACTATACTACATTACTTGCCGAATACATTTGTTAACAACTCTACCTTTTCTTGCTCCTTTCTAAATGATCTAGCGCCAGAGTCCATCAAGTTTCGTATCTCTCCATATATTTGTTGATTTGTCGACAATGTTGACATTCGATTCTTATTTTTTGATGTATCTTTGATACCAAAATAGTCGTTTAATACTTTCATGTAATTATATTGCTCTTTTTCCAACCTATCCTTTGCTTCTTCTTCTGTCAATTCTGTTTGTCTACATACAATTTGAATTACTTCATTCAATGGTTCGGTTATACTGTCATATAATTGTTTTAAATTCTCTCTTGATATGTCGTTGTCGTTTACTATTGTATCATCATTTACTATTGTATCATCATTTACTATTGTATTGTCGGTAACTATTGTATTCTCGATTAATGTGTTTGATTCTTCTGACTGGCTCATTATTATATATAACTCTTAAATCTTTTTTAAACTATATTAAACGAATGTCTATTATATATTTAATGGAGTATATTCAGTCGAAGCCAAATAATATAGATGTGTATGTAAATGAATTTCATACACGTATCAAGACGGAATTTGAAAAATCAATTAATAAAATATATAATGAAGAGTTAAGCGTATATAGACAAGTTATTGAAACTGTTGTTAAATTGCCTTTTATTCAAGAAATCATTGAAGAAAATAAAACACTAAAGGCTAAACTAAAGGTACTTGAAGAAGCTGATAATGTTGTTAAATTAGAAATATTTGATAAACCAGTTTCAAAAATATTATTAGATGTTGAAACAATTCCATTTAGTAGCGAATCCAATAGCGATGCCAGTAGCGATGATGATGCTGATGACGAATCATCCGGTGATTCATCAGAAGATGATGACGATGATAAGCCAATAGTAAGTACGGCAGACACTACTACTAAGCCGTCCGCAGACAAGGAAGTCATGTCTTTGTGTAAAAACCAAGATTGTTCACCAATTCGTGATACCAAATTTACCGAAAAGTGTTCAATTTGTAGCGGATATTTTGCTGACGACGGGTCGAACGACATATATTTCTTAAATGAAAATGGAGGTGTTGGCAGTTGTGATTTATGTAAAAAAACACAAAACGTATGTATCATGAAGGGAACCGGACAATGTGTATGTGTAAACGCTTGTGATGATGATGAGTCTGATGCTGAGGAAGACGAGGAAGAAGATCAGTCAGCAGACGATGAAGAAGATCAGTCTCCAACTTTTCCAGTAAAAATAATTGTTAATAAATTAGACAAAGAAGAAGATAATTTAGAAGAAGTGGAAGAAGAGCCGTCGGCAGATCAAGAAGTGGAAACCGAAACAGAGGAAGTTGAGGAGTCAGAAGAGGAGCCGTCGGCAGACAAGGAGGAGGAGCCGTCGGCAGACAAGGAGGAGGAGCCGTCGGCAGACAAGGAGGAGGAGGAGCCGTCGGCAGACAAGGAGGAGGAAGAGCCGTCGGCAGACACGGCAGACGAGGGAGACGCCGAAGTAATTGAAATTGAAATTGACGGCAAGACATATTATTGCGAGAGTGAAGAAAACGGAAATATATATGAAGATGACAACGGCGAAGTTGGAAATATAGTGGGTGAAATAAAGGACGGAGAGGCATCGTTCTTCGAATAATTTTATGTGGTTATAATATAATATGCTCGATACATTATGCCCACCGGCTATATTATATTTAGGTTTTTCATTAACACAAATTATAATTGATACATTTAAAGGCCAATACAATACTGCCTTTTTTAAAACAATTGTAATGTGTATATTTACATTACTTTTGAATATCCTATGTGAAAGAGGGTTGAGTGTTATTTCGTGGCTAATTGTTTTTATTCCATTTATACTAATGACATATATTACAGCCGTATTATTATTCGTATTTGGACTATCACCGTCTAACGGAAAATCAAACTCAAACTATAATGTGAAATATCCATCTGATTATCCAAATGAAATGTTAATTGCTAGAAACCCTCAACATAATGAAATGATAGATGACTTAGATTTTGATTTTACCCAACCATCATTACCACCACAATGTCTTACTACACAATCATCTTTACAATCACAAGTTATTCCACCAGCAGTAACTCCACCACTTGTAACGCCCTCGGCTGTACAACAACCAGCAGTTACTCAACCAGCCGTTACCCAACCAGCTGTAACACAACCAGCCGTTGCTCAACCACCCGTTACACAACCAGCCGTTACTCAACCAGCTGTAACACAACCACCAGTTATTACTACACCACCACTATCACCCGTACCACCACAATATTCTCAATATTCGCAATATCTTCAAGAGATGATATAATAGAAATATATGATTATGCGCAAATAATTTAAAAATATAAATCTTTAAATTATTATAAATGAATATACTTATAGAATTATCTAATATTGTAGGCACTGTATTATACACAGCATATGATATTCTGCTACTTGGTTGTGTGATAATAATATATCCATTTGAAAGCCTTGAAAGCAAAATGACTATACATAGTAATTGTATAAAGAGTTGTAATAATTACTGTAACGATCTATGTTATGATATTAGTTGGAAAATGTGCGAAATAGTCACAGTAGTACAAATTTTCAATAAAAAAACAGTAGTACCCATGTTTCATAGAATGACCAATAATTATTTCAGAAATATAAACGCTGTGTCACTAATTAAAAATGGAGAGGAAATAAGACAATTTGCTACATGGGAGTCGTTTGAAGTTGAAAAGGAAAATGTAGAGTTTGATCTAATATTATATACCAAGTATAACGAAACCGAATCTAAAAAAAATTACACGGCAATTGGAGAATCGTGTTTAAAACACCCAGAACAGTTATGTAGTCATATATGCGATGTTAATTTCATTATATTTCAATTGACAACTGATAATAGCAAGTATGATATTAATTTAAAAGAGCCTCAAAATTTCTTTGTAAAAGATAATACATTAAAATTTGCTTTTTTTAAATGGTACATGAAAAAGGTTTACGATGTGAATCTAACAGAGGATTTTAGCGTAAATTATATGACACAAGATATGTCTATTGCCAATTTACATCATCCATTTTATATAAAGTTTAATGAAGACGGAGTTACATCGTTTTCGACTGGAAAACCGAAACCAAAAGAGAATCTAAAAGATAATTTGAATGACGATCAAGAAACGAATGATTGTCTGACATCATCACATCGTGAAGAGAGTCTATATACAAATATAATTAATAGTGAACGACTTAAGGAACATTGCGAATAATAAAATTACAGAAATAATAACAATGCGACTAATAATATTGCGAGTAATAATAATATTAGCGAAATAATATAAAAAAAAATTGATAGCTAATAGTATAATGGAGGAACCCCATAGTTTGGTTAATTCAGCAATGCAACAGCATACTCTCTCCGATGAATGGTGTCTGTGGGCCCACTTGCCACATGATACTGACTGGTCTTTGAATAGTTACAAGAACATCTTTAGCATTAAGACTGCTGAAGAGGCAATTGCTTTAAATGAAGCAGTGCCGTCAAGATTGGTGAATAATTGTATGTTGTTTATAATGCGAAAAGGAATTACACCTCTATGGGAGGATCCCAAAAACAGAAGCGGGGGGTGTTTCTCATATAAAGTGAGTAACAAATCTGTGTATGAATGTTGGAAGAGTCTCACATATAATTTAGTAGGTGAGAGTTTATCCAATAACAAAAATTTACAGCAAGATATAACGGGAATTACTATTTCTCCGAAAAAAAACTTTTGTATTATTAAAATTTGGTTGTCTAAGTGTAATTTTCAAGATGCTTCACTTATTAATTGTAATAGTGGCATCGACGCACATGGATGTCTATTCAAAAAACACGCCCCCGAATATTAAACATAATATATATTTACCCACACAATATATTTACCCACACAACCCAAAAAAACAAAAAACAATATTATGTAAACAAGTTAAAAAATAGTCATTGTATATACATAATACTTACAATGACTGTATCAAATATGCGAATTCAATTAAACTACTACTATTTTTTTGTCGGTATGACTGGTATTTTTAACAAAATATCAGAGAATATGCGTTTATTATTTAGGAAATAAATTTAATCTTCAATATTGAATATTCAACTGTAAATAATAAATAATATATAAAATAATATATTATTTATTTTGTGTGTATAAAATATAGATGTCTACATTCTTGAGTTGGTGTAGTGGAGATTCTTGTAAAAAAATGTCAGGTATTATGAATAAGCTCAATACTATGTTGAAATCGCTAACAGAAAAACCGATTAGTGAAGATACATTAAATGAACGAGTTAATATCGAAACTGAATTATATGAATTGATAAATGATTACATTCTCTATAATGAGTTAGAAATTACATATGAACATATAGAGCGAATCTTAACCGATCTACCAATAGTAAAGGAAACTATAAAAACGATGTATATTATGCATTATAAAGAGATGGGTAACGAAAGATATAGAGAAATATCAAGTGATATCAACAGTTTAAATAATTATGTCTATATAATGACTATTGCGGAAATTATGTGTGATAATGAAGGTCCTTCTTTTATGTTCGATTATACTAAACTAGAAATAGAGGAACAAATAGCTAAGTGTAATATATCTGAGCCAAGCAAACCTCGCAAACCATTACCGTATTCAACCGTTGATGAAGATAATGTAAGGAGATATACTACTATTGCTAAGGGTCCTATGGAAAGAGGTGGTAAAAGAAAAATACGCAAAACTGCGTCTAAGCGCAAGAAAACAGCCCACCGTGCTACTAAGCGCCGTCTTCATACGCGCAAACATGGTAACAAAAAAAATAAACGCCATGTTAAAAAACACACCAAGCGCGCATAATAATATTATGGATTTTGTAGAAGTATATAATTACAAGTAATAAAATAAATTATTAATCATAGTTTATTTTATTTTATTTATTTTTGTAATATTTCTTATTGTGTGATTTCTTAGCTCTCGTTTTCTTGCTTCTCTGCTTCTTAGTTCTCGATTTTTTACTTCTCGTTTTCTTACCTCGCGTCTTTTTACGTAGCGATTTCTTGTGACTTCTTCCGCCAAGAATATTACATCCCACACCACGACATTTTGGAGGTGCGCTAGCAACTTCATCAACTTCATCCAATTCTACATTTACATCACACCACGAGCTACCTACGACAGTTAGTCTATCAAACTCTTTCAATTTTACATTTAATCTATCTTTTAAAATAGGTACTAGATTAGAGTTAGAAACACTCGGATACCGTATTCTATAACTATTATACAAGGCCTTTTCATCAGAATATCCTGACCTATCTATATTTTCCCATAAAGTTAGTCTAAGCATTAAATTGCTAATCGTCAGAATTTCTTTTAGAACTTCATTATCTTTATTTTGTAAAACGTAACATTTTCTATTCCACAAGCCAGACGGGTCAGCCTTAATATCTAACATAAACTTTGGCCCTCTTCCTAATACTTTATTGATAATGTCGCCTTGGGAAGTCTCTGATAAATCCGCCCGCATTGGAATACATTCTTTAGTATCAAAACATAGCTCGTTCCATAAAGAGTCATCTCTTAAAAATCCCAACCCGGTATAACTGTAAAAAGCAGATAAATTTTTATACCCACCCACCAATTCTAACAAGCACTCATGATTAATGCTCGGATTGGCTTTTATACAATATAAACATGCTCCCATAAGTAGACTTCCCTTTACACTATTCGGTTTAACACATATTACTTTTACACACCATGATTTGGGGCTCTCTATACATTCACCCCTTTCAACGACAATGACACCCACAATCGCATTGGACTTATCTGCTAATATTAGTGCCTGGTCAACATCATCTGAACGAATCACAATTTGCGTATCAATCGCAAATAATATATCATAATTAATTTTCTTAGGCCTAGCACCCGCATCATCATCTTCATCCTCATCATCATCTTCAGCCTCATCATCATCATTATCTTTCGTACGCATACCGATTGCTGACCGCATTGCGTTCTCGGTATATCCACTATGGACACTACTATCAGTAGTACAAGGGTTCGCACTCTTTATCAATTCAGCCATAACTGTTTTATAATCGGCATACTGCTGCTTGTCTATAATATTATCCGCGTCATCTTCTGTGAAGCCGAAAAACCATTCATGAAATGTCGATCGATTATATAATTTATAATTTGTTAATAAGTCAGATACATGATTACTATATTCTTCTATTTTTGTCTTTGAGAATATCGACATTCTTATTATATAATAAATAGAAAATATTATATAATAGTGCAAAATGTTACCTAAACAGTTATTTACACCATTTGGGTAAATAAACCTTTTCTTTTTAATCGGTCGAATCAATTGTTTAATCAATTGTTTAATCGCTATTCTTAGACGGAAGCGGACTCAAACACAGCTTAATGGTACCCAAACTTGCCACATAATACTTGACCACCAACGGCAAATCATTCTCCAAATACATTTCAATTTGACTACAAAGATTTGTACATTTGATGAAATATCCAAGATTCTTTAGCGAAAATTCACCTTGAATAATTTTACTCGAATCTTGTTTTTCGATGAATTCCATTCCACCAGTCGATTCTTCACGCTTCACCTCTGCCGTGGCAAATTGACCCTCACATCTAAAAATCAATTCATTGCCAACCGATTTAATCTCCAATCTCTCCGAAATGCACGACAAATCGCGAATAATCTTTTGAAAATCAGCGGAAGGAAGGTTAATAACTGAAGAAAAGTGGACATTTGGCTCCTCGAACTCATCTGAGTCGGGTTCAATTAATCGAAGTTTTTGGGTCTTACATTGTTTAATGTCACCATTCTCAAACTTTAATCCCAAAAAGGATACAATACCATCATAATAATCGCAATTTTCAATATAAATGGTCAAAGTATCATCGTTATCAATAGAGTTGATAAGTTTAAATAGATGGAACATATTTACACCGACAACGATTTTATCCTTGTTACATTCATAATGCTCAAAATTCTCGGCAGCCAAGAATAGATGGGCCAACATAGTATGTGATTTATCCATATTGATGATGCGAATACCATCCTTTTTAAAAGTAATATTCGTTTCCAATAAAATATCCTTAAGGGCCGTCATCAATGTGCGAAATGGCGCAATTTGAACTGTTTTAATTGTCAAGACATTGTTTGAAGTATTCATTCCTATAATTATTTTTTATGTAAAAATCTTTAAATACTTATGCGTTTATATTTAAAATTTTTATAAATTATAAATTAGTTTGTTTTAGTGGTACTAGATTTTTGACATATTATTTTATATAGATATATATTAATAATATGTCAAAAATGAATGTAGACGGACTAAAATATAAGAAAAATGGGTTCAAATATAACAAAAATGGATGGACGTATATCTCTATTCAAGGCGAACCGTATGAACGAGGAGTTGCGCATGGATCATTATTAAAAGCAGAAATCAAAAAGTGTATTTCTACTATGGAATGGAATTTATATGATTCACATGGAGTAGAAATGGATTTTTTCAAAGAAGTTAGCAATTTCTTTTTTAAAAAAACGATCGAAGAACATTTCCCAGAGTTTTTCACTGAAATGAAAGGTATAGCAAAAGGCGCAAATGTTGATTTAGACATTTTGATATTATGGAACAATTTTGCTTCTTTAGATTACGCCATGACAAAATTAACAGAATACTTGGATTATATGCCAAGTATTAAGGACAAATACGGCCATTTACTAAAATCTGTCCCCTCAATTGGACATATGGAAGGTGGGTCCAAAGACAAATGCTCAGCTTTCATGGCATTAGGTGATTATACACACGATGGCAAGATTTGTTGCGCACATAATTCTTTTGATAATTTTATTGATGGACAAAATTTCAACATTATCATCGATATTAAGCCATCCAAAGGTCATCGAATGTTATATCAAGGCGCACCTGGCTATATTTCAAGTCAAACCGATTTTTTCATCAATAGTAAGGGATTTATAGGTACGGAAACAACAATCGGTGGGTTCATTGCTTATAAACACGGAGATCCGATTACTTGTAGAATTCGAAATTGTATGCAATATGCCAATACTTTAGACGAATATGTAGAATTTTTAACGAAGGAGAATTCTGGTGACTATGCCAACTCGTGGCTTATAGGCGACACAAAGAATAATGAAATCATGCGCATAGAATTAGGTCTAGAATTTGTTAATGTAGAGAGAAAAAAGAATGGATATTTTATTGGATTTAACGCAGCATATGATCCGCGAATTCGAAATTTAGAATGTGTCAATAGTGGTTTCGATGATGTTCGCAGACATCAAGGTTCTAGAAAGGTTCGATTAGAGCAATTAATGGAACAACACAAGGGAAAAATAAACATTGAATTAGCACAAGAAATTATTGCTGATCATTATGATGTCTATTTAAATAAAATAAATCCGTGTTCCAGAACAACGTGCTCTCATTACGAACTAGACGAACGTGCTTATATGAGTCAAGCAGATAGACCATTACCATATCAACCAAGAGGTGCTGTTGACGGATGTGTAGCAGATACAGAATCTTGTAGCAAAATGGGTTTCTATGGAAGATGGGGGTCGTCGTGCGGTACATCATTCCAAGTGAAAGAATTTATACAGATACATAGGCAATGGCAAAGGTATGAACCACATTTGAATGATAGACCATCACAACCATGGACATACTTTACATCCGCAGATAAACTAACCGATATTGGACATTCAACCAAGACCAAGAAACACTTTAAAATGAAGAAGGTCGAGAGAAATACAAAGAAAAAGAAGATACAATAGTTATATTACATAAAACAAAAAGCTATTATTAGATAAAAACAAAAAGCTATTATTAGATAAATAATGAAAGATCACAATCATTATTTATGTGAAGACCATAAATTATACGGAAATACTAGTATTTATTTCCCACTAAGTCCATGCCGTTCTACTTGCGCGAATTGTGAAAAAAAAATTGTTTCTGGTTACACAAATCCAAACCATGGTTCTAATCCGTTTGGATACTGTTACCTTTGTCCCACAATTTGTATAAAATGTTCCATCACGCAGAAAAAATGTATGTGGTGTGGGTAGTGAACCTATTGTTTAGTGCTGTACATCTGCCTCTACCACTCTATCTACATATGATAAATACTAATCATTATTTTACAAACCATTTAAAATGATTTTCATATATTAAATAAACATGGAAAACAATGGAATCAATGAAAACAAATATGTCAATGATGCCAATAAACTGACAAAAATAGTGACCGATTTATATTTTAAATATCAAGACAATCCGATTATTTTCAATAAAATGACACAATATATTGAAAATTTACCGGAATTATTGGAAACCGCAAATAATACGATTATTGAACGAGCAGAAAGAAAAACAAAGCTAGAATGTGAGTCGGAAACATTCATTCATAAATTTCTTCATAATCACAAATTTTATTATCATGGATCATCTGACATCTTTTTCGAATATAAGGACAATAAATATATATTAATTCGCGAAGATGATGTTCAACATACTATCTTGTCTACAATTAGCGCGAATAAAACGCTAATGGATTGGAAGCATCGATTGAAGGTCACCATTCTAAAAAAAATAAAGGATCGCGACATATTTTCGTGTATTCCAGAATCAGAAACGATTCAATCCGTCATCAATCGTCTATGCCCTTCTATTTGCGACTCCAGAGAAAAGGCGAAATATTTTTTAACTGTATTAGGTGATATATTGATGAAGCGAAGTCAACTTGTCTATTTCCTACACCCTAAGACGAAGCCATTTCTTAAAGAGTTGAGTAATTTGTCTTGTATGTTGTTTGGCACACCCAATTTGCTGAATATTTTTAAATTTAAATATTACGATCATAATTTTACTGAGTGTCGTCTTGTAGATATTCAAGAAGCAACAAATTTAGATACATGGACCACTTATATTAAACAAGAAAACGCCCTAGATTTGTTTTGTGTCGCGGCGCATTATTCTACTAGATATGAAGGTGCCGAGAATTTCTTACAAGAACATTGTAAGGACGAAGAGTTAAAAACATACGCATTATATCTTAAGAATAATAATGAGAAACAAATCATCAATCATTTCTTTGATAAAAATATTGAACACAGTGACGATTGTTCGATTTCTTGGAAGAATATGCAGTATTTATGGAAACAATTTATTGAAACTGAAAAATTGCCCAATGTGTTTTTTACTACCACATTGAAATTGCGATTAATAGATAAATTCAAATATGATGGACACAAGGATGTATTCTTGGATTGTACGAGTAAGTTATTACCTACTGTGAGTAAATTTATTCAGTTTTGGAATGATAATATCGAAAGCAATATGGGAGAAAAAATAGATACTAACGATGTTGAAAGTATCGATAATAGTAATGATAATACTGATATAACCGGTAACGCTATTAGCGAGGTTGGCAGCAATGATAGCAGCGATAATAACAATGAAGAATTAGAAATTGATGAACTATGTTCCTTATTTACGTATTATACAAAGACGAATATCAATGAAAAGAGCATATTGGATCTAATCAAGCATTATTATCCAGATACCTATATTGAAGATGATAAATATCTACTACATACTAGATGTAAACTATGGAATAAGAAGCAAGATATACTCAAGTCGCTTCAAAAGTACAAGGCCAATAGTAAAAATGCGAATACGAATGCGAGTGCTAATGCTAGTGCTAGTGCGAATATGGAAATTTACACGGAAGAAATCCCGATCAATGAACTGTATCAATTTTATTGTATTGGTAAGAACAAGTTTACCGTTAGCAAACGCTATTTTGAAAAATTTATCAAGGAAGAGTCCCAGCTCTATATTATAGAGGACAACTTTATCAAAGTCGAATCATTCAGTAACATATAGAGTGAGTATAGTAAACCAACCTAAAATAAAAATAATATTAATAATATTGTTATCAATAATAATAGTTGATATCAATATTTTACACTATTCGCACAGTATATGTAGTAGCATTACTTGCGGTTTCGTTTAGCTTTGCTTAATTTCTTAGTTTTCTTCATTTTTCTGGATTTTCGTGATTTGTGCGATTTGCGCGATTTTTTCATTTTTCTGGATTTGTGCGATTTTCCTCCCTTTTTATCATCTATGACTGTTGTTTCACTTAACCATATAGGTATATCAGACAAAACAACTTTTTCTCCAGTCCATTTCTCTCTGTATTCATTCGCATAAACATATTGTCCGCTATGTTTTGATGATCTATGTATTGTATATTTTGGGTCATTTTCGATTATCCATCCCAATTTGGTAGCATCTTCGAGTGAAATAGAGCGTAAAGTTTTCGCTGTTAATGCGTCTCGTATAACATTTCTTTTTTGGAAAAGCTCATTTCGTTCTGTATTTTTTCGTCTAAATTCTTCAAGCGCTAATTTATATGTCTCATTGTTTCTATGATAATCACCTAAATCGTTACGATATTTTTGTATTTGAGATAGAATTACGGCATTAGTCGATTCGTCACCATTTCGTGTTTTAATTCGTATATTCAAGTCGCCGTTTTCTCGAAACCAATTTCGTTGCCATTCGTGATCCAAACGATCTAGTTCGAATGATGTTGACTTTTCGTCAGTAGGCATAGGATATATCTCCACAAATTGTATTTGCTCTTTTTTTGGAACATCATCATCACCCACGCTTGTTACTTCAGTCAATCTAGAATCATACTCAATTCTACCTGGTTCATGTACCGTATGTTTTGAAGTATTATTACGATAACTTGCTTCGGTCATGGCTCTATATATATTATACCTATAAAGAATACACTGTCCGTAAAGAAAAATGAAATATTAAATAAATAATAGTTATTTGAATTATTATTTATTTTGTAGTTAATTTATGTTGTAATTTAATTATCTTGCTAAAGTAATTTACTTTTTGTGAGAGCGGTGCTTGCGCGTGCCTCTCTTTTTTCCCTTCTTGGTGACTGTTCCGAATACACCACTGCCCTTGGGTTGAAGATGTCCAGAAAGATGCTTTTGGGTCTTGGCGATCTCGCTCTTCTTCTTGGAAACAATTCTGCCACGGTGCATCTTCAAACTGATCTTGTGTAATCCACCAGCAGTTTTGTAAGCAGTTCCGTGCCAAACTTGAGCGCGAGAACCCTCTAATAATTCGTAAGTATGTCCGTGTATGTGGTATTTGCCATCGGCACCTTTATCGTGTCTCTTGACCATTTATAAAAGTTAGAGAGAAAAAAATATTATATTTCTAAAAGTAATCAACGCACTAAAATAAAAATACAAGCAACTGAAGATAAACTATAACTAACTAAATAAAAATACAAGTATAATGCTAAAATGCTAAAAGGTATTTCTTGGTGATTGACCATATCCGACTGGACCACCCGTTCTCTGCGAATAAGCATTTGTGGGAGCATATATTTGTGTCCAAGTAGCATTTCTCATCTGCGACTGAACGCTAATTAATGTGCTTATTCGCTGTATAGCTGTAGCACGATTATTCATTACATATCCATTTTGAAAATTAGTTTTGGTTATTTTACAATTCGCAAGTCTTGAATTACATATCTGAATTGGTCCGTACCCATTTCTCTGGTACTGAGATTGGTCTTGTGATTGGTACTGAGACTGGTCTTGTGATTGGTACTGCGATTGGTCTTGGAATTGATATAATGTCGGATTTAGAGATTGGTATTGTGATTGGTCTTGGAATTGATATAATGTCGGATTTAGAGATTGGTCTTGCGACGACTGTTCTTGAGGCTCTTCTTGGAATTGATATAATGTCGGATTTAGAGACTGTTCTTGAGACTGTTCTTGAGGCTCTTCTTGGAATTGATATAATGTCGGATTTAGAG
>Ga0255130_1000232_pt1 | contig 17188 bp, 17 predicted proteins | sample Law_Yuk_RepB_8d_FD_188560 | JGI IMG/M metagenome (GOLD analysis project Ga0255130, IMG submission 188560) | Freshwater microbial communities from St. Lawrence River, New York, United States - Law_Yuk_RepB_8d | ecosystem: Environmental > Aquatic > Freshwater > River | place: USA: New York...
ACTTACGGAACCAATAACGAATTTGGTTTTGACTATTTGCGCGACAACATGATTCAAGAATTGGATCAGCGTGTGCAGCGTGGTTTGGCATACGCCATCGTTGACGAAGTTGACTCAATTTTGATCGACGAGGCACGCACGCCTTTGATCATCTCTGGTCAAGCTGAAGACCACACAGAAATTTATGTGGCGATGAATGCGTTGCCACAATATTTAACTCGTCAGTACGGCGAAGAAAAAGCAGACGGTTCAGGTGTTATTACTCCGGGTGATTACATCGTTGATGAAAAATCACACCAAGTATTTTTGACTGAAGTGGGTCACGAAAAAGCTGAAATTGCTTTGGCTCAGATTGGTTTGATCAAAGAAGGGGAGTCTTTGTATGCTCCTCAAAACATCACATTGATGCACCATGTGTATGCTGCTTTGAGAGCGCATACTCTGTTCAACAAAGATCAGCATTACGTTGTGCAAAACGGTGAAGTTGTGATTGTTGATGAATTCACCGGTCGACTCATGCAAGGACGTCGCTGGTCAGATGGTTTGCATCAAGCGGTTGAGGCAAAAGAGGGTGTGGCGATTCAGCACGAAAATCGTACATTGGCGACGATCACCTTCCAAAATTATTTCCGTATGTACAGCAAGCTTGCCGGCATGACGGGTACAGCTGATACCGAAGCCTATGAGTTCCAAGAGATCTACGGCTTAGAGACAGTGATTGTTCCGCCTAATCGCATCAATGCCAGAATTGATAGGCAAGATCAAATCTATCGCTCATCGATGGAGCGTTACAACGCTGTTATCAAAGATATCCAAGATTGTTACGAGCGCGGTCAACCAGTCTTGGTTGGTACCACATCGATTGAAAACTCAGAATTGATTTCATCATTATTGGATAAGGCAAAGTTGCCTCATCAAGTATTGAACGCAAAACAACACGCCAAAGAAGCTGAAATCATTGCGCAAGCGGGTCGTCCAAAAATGATCACCATTGCAACAAACATGGCAGGTCGAGGCACAGACATTGTTTTGGGTGGTAATGTTGAAAAGCAAGCTGGCTTGATTGAGCAAGATGCTGCGGTTTCTGCACAAGATAAAGCTGCGCGCATCAAACAGTTGCACGATGAATGGCAAGGTTTGCATGATCATGTAGTAAGTGCGGGTGGTTTGCACATCATTGGTACCGAGCGTCATGAAAGCCGCCGTGTTGATAACCAATTAAGAGGTCGTGCTGCGCGTCAGGGTGACCCAGGTTCATCAAGATTCTATTTGTCTTTGGACGATGCTTTGTTGCGCATCTTTGCAGGTGAGCGCTTAAAGTCAATCATGGACCGATTGCGCATGCCTGAGGGTGAGCCAATTGAAGCTAGTATGGTGACTCGCTCGATTGAGTCTGCACAGCGCAAAGTAGAAGCTAGAAACTTTGATATCCGTAAGCAATTATTGCAATACGACGATGTGGCCAACGACCAGCGCAAAGAAGTTTATCGCTTGCGTAATGAAGTTCTTGAGTCAAAAGATGTTGGCGATTTAGTTGCCAACTTGCGTGAGGCATATTTCACAGACTTGTTCCATGACCATATTCCTGCTGAATCAGTGATTGAGCAGTGGGATGTTGTTGGATTACAGCAAGTGTTATACAACGACTGGGGTTTATCAGTTGATTTGCAAGCCATCATCGATGCGACCGATACGATCGAACCAGAAGATCTTCTTGTCAAAGTTTTAGAAGCTGCGAAGAGTTTGTACGATGCAAAAGTTGAATTAGTTGGCAGAGAATCTTTTGCTAAATTTGAATGTTCAGTGATTTTGTATGCTCTGGATACTTCATGGAGAGAGCATTTAGCAGCTTTGGATCATTTGCGTCAGGGTATTCATTTGCGTGGCTACGCTCAAAAAGATCCTAAGCAAGAATATCGTCGTGAAGCATTTGAATTATTTGCTCGTTTGCTAGACACGGTGAAGTTAGAAGTGACTCGCACGATCATGGTGGTCAGAATTGAAACTGCTGAAGAGTTAGAGCGTGCTTCAGAGTCTATTCAAGAAGATTTGGCGGATGTGAAGGGTGTCCAGTATCAACATGCCAGCGCTGATCAATCAGATGATGAGCCTTCTCCACGTGCCGCTGCCTCTCAACCAGTTCAGGCTGGTCCTAAGGTAGGTCGTAACGATCCTTGTCCTTGTGGTAATGGTAAAAAATACAAGCACTGCCATGGGCAGCTCGGTTAATCAAATGTTTATTTGAATCATTGATTCATTTTTTAGAGATAAAACACCATGCCAGTGAATTCCCCATTACCGATTGCCAGTGAATTAAGTCCTGTGAATGGTGTCCGTTTGGGGCATGCAGAAGCTGGCATTAAAAGACCTGGTCGCAAAGATGTTTTGATCATTGAACTCAATGAAGGTTCAAGTGTTGCTGGTGTTTTTACAAAAAATCGCTTTTGTGCGGCGCCAGTACAAATTTGTAGAGAGCATTTGCAGGCATCGGCAAACAGTGGTGCGAATATTCGGGCCTTGATCATCAACACAGGTAACGCCAATGCAGGTACAGGTGAGCCTGGTTATAAAAATGCGATGCGCACGTGTGAAGAGTTGGCAAAGTTGATGGGTTTGAAAAAAGAGCAAATCTTGCCTTTTTCAACCGGAGTGATTCTTGAGCCTTTACCAGTTGAAAAAGTCATCGCTGGCATGCCTCAGGCGATTGGTAATTTAAATACTGATAACTGGTTCAATGCCGCTCATGCGATCATGACCACTGATACTCAGGCAAAAGCTTATTCAAAGCAGGTTGAAATCAATGGTCAAACCATCACCTTGACGGGTATCAGTAAGGGTGCTGGCATGATTCATCCGAACATGGCCACCATGTTGGGCTATGTGGCAACCGATGCAAAAGTATCACCGGCTTTGTTGCAGCAATTGACCGCAGCGGCGGCCGATTTGTCTTTCAATGCCATCACGATTGATGGTGATACATCCACCAATGATTCATTCATTGTCATGGCCAGTGGCGCAAGCCAAGTTGAGATTCCAGCGTCAGGTCAAGCACATGACATCTTCCGCCAAGCATTGATTGAAGTCTGTCAAAAATTAGCTCAAATGATTGTGCGAGATGGCGAGGGTGCCACCAAGTTCATCACGATTCAGATTGAAGGCGGTAAGACCGATGCTGAATGTAAATTGGTGGCTGAAGCCATTGCTCATTCACCCTTGGTGAAAACTGCTTTTTTTGCCAGTGATCCTAATCTAGGCCGTATCTTGGCAGCCATTGGTTATGCGGGCATCACAGATCTTGATGTTGGTCGCGTGCAGTTATGGTTAGATGATGTTTGGGTTGCCAAAGATGGTGGCCGTCATCCTGATTATCAAGAAGCAGATGGACAGCGCGTGATGAAACAAGCAGAAATCATGGTTCGCGCTAATTTAGGTCGAGGTCAAGCTACTCAGACCGTCTGGACCTGCGATCTATCTCATGAATATGTTTCTATCAATGCGGACTATCGTTCTTAAAGCGATCCCGCTGAATTCACAAAGATCATAGGAAAGTCATGTCTGATAAGTTTGACCGTTTAGATAATCTATTGCAAAGACTCGATGAGTGGATGCCAAAATCTTTGACAGAAAAAGATTGGACGTCTGCGGTTGCTTTTAGGTGGCGCCGTAAAGATACGCTCTTGGGTAAGTTAGGATATCTTCAGCCAGTCCATCATATCTCTGGAATCACATTCAAAGACCTGCAGCACATTGAGCGTCAAACGGATCTTATTTTTAAGAATACCAAGCACTTTGTAGAAGGTAAGCCTGCTAATAATGTGTTGTTAACGGGCGCAAGAGGAACTGGTAAGTCATCTTTGATCAAAGCCTCTTTGAATGAATTTGCTCCCCAAGGCTTGCGTTTGGTCGAGGTGGATAAAGAACATTTAACAGATCTTGGCGATATCACTGATTTGTTGGCTGGACGACCTGAAAAATTCATCATCTTTTGTGATGACCTATCGTTTGAAGATGGAGAGTCAGGCTATAAATCTTTGAAGTCTGCCTTGGATGGTTCTATTTCTGCCCAAGTTGATAATATTTTGATTTACGCCACTTCTAATCGTCGTCATTTGTTGCCTGAGTACATGTCTGACAATGAGTCATACCGACATGATGCCGATGGAGAGTTGCATCCTGGTGAAGTGGTTGAAGAAAAAATCTCTTTATCTGAGAGATTTGGTTTGTGGATTTCTTTTTACCCTCCAAAACAAGATGAGTACCTTGATATTGTGGCGCACTGGCTCAAACATTTTGGCTTGAGTACAGAAAAAATTGCTGCAGCAAAACCAGAAGCTTTGATTTGGGCTTTAGAAAGAGGTTCAAGATCAGGGCGGGTGGCTTGGCAGTTCGCACGCCATTGGGCTGGACAGCAGGATTAATGACATTGGCTGCTGAACAAGAGCCGACATCACCCAGACCGGTTGTGGAGGTTGCCGTAGGCGTTTTAATCAATGGTGCTGGAGCAGTATTGCTTGGCCAACGCCCAGATGGCAAACCTTATGCTGGTTACTGGGAGTTTCCTGGTGGAAAAGTAGAGTTTGGTGAAACTCTCTTCGCAGCGCTTTCTCGAGAGCTTCAAGAAGAAATTGATGTGCGTATTGATCAAGCAGAGGAGTTCATGGTTTTAGAACATGATTACCCTCATGCGTATGTGCGCTTGAATATTTGTTTGGTCAAGTCTTGGCAGGGTCAGCCCCGTGGATTGGAAAATCAAGCGCTGGGGTGGTTGAACATCAAAGATATTGATCGACTTAGCATCGCAGGATTTGATCCTGTCTTACCAGCCACACTGCCTATTTTAGAAAAGCTAAAGAATTTAGAAGTTTTTTAGAAGTTGCATAGAGATAGTTCGAAAGGAACATCTTCTGCAAAAGCACGTGGCTTGGCTTCGCCATCACAAGTCATGAAGCGAGTCCACAGCATGTACTTGTTGGCGCTGATTTCAGGAATCAAATGAGGTTGATGAATGCCAACGCGCATCAGTTGGTAGGTTTTTCCAGAAAGCATTTGCTGAAATGAGCCTTTAGATGCAAGCATCTCAGCTGATTTGCCGGAGCCTCTTAGTAACTTTAAAAACAATTGGCTGGCATATTTCCATGACATCAAAGGCTCAACGAATTTTTTTAAATTCGCACGACGAATATTTGCATCAGTGAATTGCCATGCGTAATAGGCTGGTAAATCTACTGGGCTTGTTCCACCTGGGATGCTCAAACGTGAACGAATCAAATTCAACCATTCGTTTTCTAAGATTTGCACGTTGGTCTTACCTGTTTGGTTGATCTTGCTCCAAATGATGTTCATTTCTTCAAGCGTATTGAGTAAAGCATCTTGATCAATGTTGCTGCGTGCGGTGATCTCACCTAAATCAAATAATATTGAGATGGCTTGGTGTTGATCTCTCGCATCATCTTTTTCTACGAAGTATTCAAAACGATCAAAGAGGTACTCCAGTCTTAAAAGACTGCGTACCAGTTCGTTGAAGGGGTATTCGTAAATAATCACAGATTCATATTCTAGACTGAAAATATGTGATTTTTGGCAAAAAAGAAGCCTTTTTAAGTACTTTTATGCCTCAAAAGTATCTGATGTAGTCGTTGAGCCTCAATTTTAAGATCCTCAATACCTTGATTATTTTCAATCACAAAATCAGCAATCACCAGTCTGTCATGACGGCTGGCCTGACTGGCAATGATCTTTTGAATCATGCCCACTTCAAGACCATTTCTCTCTTGAACCCTAGCAATTTGTAGGTTTTCTGGGCAATCAACCACCACAATACAATCCAAGGCCTGGGGTGATTGGTTGATCCAAAAGCTGGATTCCGCCAACAAGGGCACCATATAAACAAGGTAAGCAGGGTTCTTGGCTTGGCTAAGTTTGCTTAAGCGTTGAGTCTCTTGATAAATCAATGGGTGGGTGATTTTTTCAAGCTTTTCCTTGGCTTTGGGGTCAGCGAAAACAAGCTCTCTCATCTTTTGTCTGTTTAAAGAGCCATCTTCGAGTAAAAATTCAGGACCAAAAGCTTGCTCAATGGCGCTCATGGCCAAACCATTGGCTTTTGTGATGTCATGAGCAATGAGGTCGGTGTCGATGATGGCCGCACCACATTTCTCTAGCTCTGTTGCAACGGCACTTTTTCCGCTGCCAATACCTCCGGTCAATCCAACCCTCAGAAGATGAGGTGGATGAGTGGGGTTATTCGAAGACTTCTTTTTTAAATCTGCCATAACAAAACAATGATGCCACCAAATGCAATAAAAGGTCCAAAAGGAAATGCGTGGCTGTGATCTTGTTGATGAATTCTTAGCCAAACATAACCACCGATCAGGCCAGAAGCTGAGGCAATCAAAAGTATGTAAGGCAAGCTTTGAATGCCTAAGCAGGCGCCAAGGCCAGCCAGTAACTTTGCATCACCCATACCAATGCCGTGATGTCCTCTGATTTTTAGATACATCTGGTTCAGTGCGTATAGGCTCACAAAGCCAAATAGAGCTCCCAGCATGGATGATTCAGTGCTGGCCCAGTCAAGTCCCAAGAAAATATTTGCGATAAGCCCGTAAGCGATTAATCCATAGGTCAGGTAATCAGGCAAGATAAAAGTCTTGAAGTCTATCCAAGACAATATCAATAGAGCACCAATGACGATGATCGCGGAGAAAATTTCAATCAAAGAATCTGTCCCATTTCAAAAATTGGTAAATACAAAGAAATGACCAAGCAAGCAATGATAAGCCCCATGATGATCATGAGGCATGGCTCAATACTTTGAGCCAATTGATCAATCGTGTGGTCTAAGTGATCTTCTTCTTGATTGGCGATATTGGCAAGCATTTGAGGTAAATCTCCTGAAACTTCACCCACTTTGATCAATTGAAGTTGCTCTTTTTGAGTTAACAGAGATTTTCCGGATATTTGTTTGATAGATTCTGACAGTGACCAACCTTGTGCCAATGAAACATTGATCTGTGCGCAAAAATTAAAACTGATCCAGTCATTTGAATGAAGGGCTGTTTGTTTTAACGCTTCCAGAATTGGTACCCCTTTAGCAGTTAATAATGAAATGTTACGACTCCACTGAATCAGTAAAGAGCTTCTTCGAATCGAGCCAACAATAGGAAGTCTTAGCAACAGGTGATCAACCACCTGCTGTGTTTGAGTGTGGCGTGTCCAAATGAAATGAAATAGCCCCATGAGACTAACGAGTCCAATAGCCACCATCAGGGAATAAGTTTGCACCCAGTGAGAGCCATGAATCAAAAATCTTGTTGGCCAAGGAAGCTCCGCCTGAAAGTTAGCAAACATACTTTCAAAGCTGGGTATCACCCATTGAAACATGGCCACCAGAACAAAGCCTGAGACAAAGAGAACGATGCATGGGTAATTCAGTGCTTTTTTAATTTTCTGTTGTAGTTTGATTTGTTTTTCAAGATATGTGGATGCTTGCGACAAGCTTTCCAAAAGATTGCCAGTCGCCTCACCTGTTTGAATCAAGCTGACACAAAATGAATGAAACCCCATTTTCGATAAAGAGTAAGAAAGGCTGTTGCCATTGGTCAAAGATTTTTGGATGTTGGTAAGCCCCATCATTTGAACGGCATCTAGCAAAGATAAACCAGACTTCAAAAGTGAATGGAGTTGTCTGATCAGGTGAAGTTGAGTAGCTTCTTTCATCCGATGTGGCGCCTGATTTCATTTTCAGAGGTCAGCCCTGATGCAATAAGTGTTTGCGCAGACTCTTTCAGAGTCGATATTTTTTCAGTGTGACATTGAGTTTGGATGGCGCTTAAGGGGGCTTCGCTTTCAATGAGTTGTCTGAGTTGGTCGGATAGGCGCATCACCTGATGAACGGCCCTTCGACCATTAAAGCCACTGCCGCTGCAGAACGTACAAAATTCAGGTGGTTTTTGTGTCTGATTGCTTGAGCAAGCCGTGCAGAAAATGCGCACCAATCTTTGAGCTGTGATGCAACTGACATTGTTCGCAATATCACCGTGTAAGCACCCCAATTGTTTTAATCTGAAGATTGCGCTGGGCGCATCGTTGGCGTGCAAAGTGGTTAAAACCAAATGACCTGTTTCGGCAGCTTGTAATGCAATTTTTGCTGTGACAGCATCTCTGATTTCACCGACCATGATGACATCAGGATCTTGTCTCATCAATGCTCTCAATGCCACATCAAAGCGCAAGCCTGCTTTCTCATTGATCGGCACTTGATTAATCCCTTGAAGTTGAATCTCAACTGGATCTTCAATGCTGGTGATGTTTCGGCTGCCATCCATCAAATACTTTAAGCAACTGTATAGGGTTTGAGTTTTACCACTACCCGTTGGGCCGGTGACCAAGATCATTCCTTGAGCCTGATCAAGGCAGTGGAGTAAATCTTGCTTTTGAGTTTGATCAAGACCGATCTTGTTGATATCAAGATCATCCTCTTGTTTGCTCAGAACCCTTAAAACAATTTTTTCACCATGCAGGGTGGGCAAGGTTGAGACACGGCAATCAATGTTGTTGATCTCGCCACTACTCAATAACATTTGACCGTCTTGGGGCAGGCGCTTTTCTGAAATATCCAAGCGTGCCAAAATTTTGACCCGACTAGATACTCGGTCATGCCAATGTGCCGGTGAACTGGTTAAGTGACTCAGGCAGCCATCAACGCGCAAGCGCACATGGCTTACTCCGTTTTCTGGCTCAATGTGAATGTCGCTGGCTTTTGCCAGGAGTGCTTGATCAACAATGTCTTGCCAGAAATGAATGATGACATCATCTTCTTCAATCATTCGGCTGATAAATGCGCACCGTCTTAATGATCTGTTCATCCACTTGGATGATTTCCATGACCACTCCGCCTATTTTGATGCTGACGTTATTGTCTGGAATATCTTCTAAGGTTTCGATCAATAAACCATTCAGCGTTTTGGGGCCATCGGTAGGAAGATCGAGATTTAAAAGACGATTCAAATCACGCAAGCTGGCAGTGCCATCTGCAATGTAGGTATCGTCATCAGACCATTTTGTTTTGATGGCAAGGTCTGGCAGAGAGGTTGTGAATTCGCCAATCAACTCTTCCAAGATATCTTCAATCGTCACAAGTCCTTGCACAATCCCGTACTCATCGACCACAAGACCAATGCGTTCTTGGTATTCTTGGAAGAATTGAAGCTGTTGCAAGACGGGAGTGCCGCTTGGAATGAAATAAGGTTCGCTCAATAATTCTTTGAAGTTATCGTGCTGTAGATCTTCATCACCCAATAAGCTCAGAGCTTTTCTAACAGCCAAAATACCAATCACTCGATCAGAGTCTTCATCGCAAACCGGCAACTTGTTGTGATAACAAGTTTCTAGCTGATGGATCACATCTTCAATTGGTTTTGATAAATCCAGAACTTCCATGCGTGATCTTGGTGTCATCACATCATCCACCTTGATGCTTTCAAGGTTGAATAAATTGACCAAGATGCTTCTGTGTTTATTTGGAATGAAATGAGTTGACTCAAGAACCACTGAGCGCAATTCTTCTGGCGTCATTTGAGTGTTTTGATTTGCTTTTGTATTCACTCTGAGCAATTTAAGCAGGAGAGAAACAAACACATTGATCAGCCACATGACGGGCTTTAGGATCACAATCAAAGGTCTGATCACCCAGCTTGTGATAATGGCGAATCTTTCTGGATAAGTTGCGCCGATCACCTTGGGGGTGATCTCACAAAAAATAATGATCAATACAGCGGCAACACCAGTGCTGATTGAAAGAACGGAGGCATTATTTCCAAACGCATGCAATGCAATGCCAGTCAATAAAACAGGCACGACTGTATTAACAATGTTGTTACCAATCAAAATGACTGATAACAGTTCCTCTGTTTTTGAAAGAAGCGTTTGTGTGTTTTTTGCTCCGCGATTCCCGCGGTTAGCCAAGTGCCGAATTCTGTGACGGTTGGCTGCCATCATGCTGGTCTCAGTGATTGAGAAAAAAGCAGAAATAGCTAACAGTAAAACCACTAAACCAACTTGCGCCCACCAAGGCCAATCATTGAGCCACGAATCCATGAATGCTTTCTTAAGCAAAGAACATGAGGGTGACTATAGCAAACTAAGCTTGATTTGTATTGTTAAAGCCTTACAAATAGAGGTGTGACATTCCGATTCTGTTGTCAGAACTTTCTGACAGGGAAAAACTCACTGATTCTTTAGCTTGAGCGCTTTAGTGAATAGTCGCAAAGATCCATCAAGCTTTGGGTTGCGGCATTTTGCGGAAAGCATTTCAAAGAATCTCTGGCTAACTGAGCTTCACGCAAAGCGGCAGCTTCTGTGTATTGAATCGCATCAGAATTCATGATTGCCTGATAAACCTGCTGAAAGAGATCTTCAGGTAATTCTTCCGCTTGTTCAATGGCTGATCTGATCAAAGATTTTTGTTCGGGAGTGCCGTGATCGAGAAGATAAATCAATGGCAAGGTTGGCTTTCCTTCACGCAAATCATCACCAGCATTTTTGCCCATCTGTTCTGCGCTGGCGGTGTAATCAAGAATGTCATCAACTAATTGGAATGTGGCGCCAATGTGCTTGCCGTAAGCCTGCGCGGCAGCATATTGTTCTGGAGTGGCTTTTGCCAAAAGGGCGCCAAGAGCAGAAGAAGCTTCAAACAACTTGCCGGTTTTAAAGTGAATCACTTGCATGTAGCGTGCTTCATTGACATCCGGATCGTGCATGTTCATCAACTGCAATACTTCGCCTTCAGCAATCGTATTCGTGGCATCAGCGAGTATTTCCATGATTCTGATGTCGTTGGGCGCCACCATCATTTGAAATGCTCGTGAATATAAAAAATCACCCACCAAAACACTGGCAGCATTTCCGAATGCAGCATTGGCTGTTGCTCTGCCGCGACGCAAATGAGACTCATCCACCACATCGTCATGCAACAAAGTAGCGGTGTGGATGAATTCAACCACGGCTGCCATGTCCAGATGATGCTTCAAAGGAGTGCCATTTGAGATGGCCTGACTGGTTAAAAGTAGGAGTGCCGGGCGTATTCTTTTGCCGCCAGCTTCAATGATGTAGGCGGAAATTTGATTGATCAGGGTGACTTCAGAGCTTAAGCGTGAGCGAATAACGTCATTCAGCGACTGCATATCGGCTGAAATAGGACTTAAAATTGTCTGTAAGTTAGTGCTCATTAACTATTTATACTTCCCTGTTTTTAACTCTTATTAGTTTAACTCATTGAATTAGTTAAGTTTTATTATAAAAAACATGAGAATGTCTCTTAGATTTACCTGAATTTTACTTTTTGACTAGAAATATAGCTAGAGCTATAATTTAGGGCTCTACACGGCACGGGGTCGTGTGGATATTTATAGAAAGATTTCAATATGTACGCGGTCATAAAAACCGGTGGCAAACAATACAAGGTTGCTGCTGGTGAAAAATTGAAAATAGAACAGATACCAGCGGATGTAGGCAGTGAAATCACTATTGACCAAGTTCTCGCCGTAGGCGAAGGCGAATCACTGAAGTTTGGTGAGCCATTGGTGAGTGGTGCAACTGTTAAAGCCACTGTTATTTCTCAGGGTCGTCATGACAAAGTGAAGATTTTTAAGATGCGTCGACGCAAGCACTATCAAAAGCGTCAAGGACATCGTCAGAACTTTACTGAGATTTTGATTAACACGATCAAGGCCTAATAGGCAGAGGCGGAGTAGAAAATGGCACAGAAAAAAGGCGGCGGTTCCACACGTAACGGCCGTGACTCAGAGTCAAAACGATTAGGCGTTAAAGTTTATGGCGGTCAAGCCATCAACGCAGGCGGCATCATTATTCGTCAACGCGGTACACGCGTTCACCCTGGTGTGAATGTTGGTTGTGGCAAAGATCACACATTGTTCGCATTGGTAGATGGTCATGTTCAATTTGGCGTTAAAGGTGCAGATAAGAAATCATTCGTTTCTGTACTTCCGACAGCTTAATTAGCCTTAACTGAGATAACGAAGAACATTCAGAACTCAGCATAAGGCCTCGCCAAATAGCGAGGCCTTTTTTATTGGATCTTATGAAATTTATCGACGAAGCTCGTATTGAAGTAGTGGCAGGCCATGGCGGCTCTGGAAGCGCTTCGATGCGTCGCGAAAAATTTATTGAATTTGGCGGACCAGATGGTGGTGATGGCGGTCGAGGCGGTAGCGTATACGCTATCGCTGATCGAAACATCAATACCTTGGTGGATTATCGTTTTGCAAAAAAACATTTAGCGCAAAATGGTGAGCCAGGCAGAGGTGCTGATTGTTATGGTCGCGCAGGTGAAGATATTGAATTGCGCATGCCAGTGGGCACCATCATTCATGACATGGATACCAATGAAATCATCGCCGATTTGACCTATCACGGTCAAAGATTGTGTTTGGCCAAAGGTGGTGCTGGTGGTTGGGGAAATTTACATTTCAAGAGCAGTACCAATCGTGCGCCAAGACAAAAGACCAGTGGTTTGCCTGGTGAAGAATATAAACTCAGATTAGAACTCAAGGTGTTGGCCGATGTTGGTTTGTTGGGCATGCCTAACGCTGGTAAGTCAACATTGATCACAGCAGTCTCTAACGCACGACCTAAGATTGCAGACTATCCCTTCACAACTTTGCACCCTAATTTAGGTGTGGTGAGAGTGGGCGCTGAGCGAAGCTTTGTGATTGCAGATATTCCAGGATTGATTGAAGGTGCAGCAGAAGGTGCTGGCCTTGGACATCGTTTCTTACGACATTTACAGCGCACCAATTTGTTATTGCATTTGGTGGATATGGCGCCATTTGATGACAATGTAGATATTGTTGGAGAAGCCAAAGCGATTGTGAATGAGCTGAAGAAATACGATGAGTCTTTGTATGACAAACCTCGTTGGTTGGTATTGAACAAGGTCGACATGATTCCTGCTGAGGAACGTGCCGCCAAAATCAAGGCTTTCGTCAAAGCTTATGGTTGGAAAGGTCCTGTGTTTGAAATTTCAGCTTTGACTGGCGAGGGCTGCCAACAACTTTGTTATGCGATTCAGACGGATTTGGATGCTAAAAAGGCCCAGCGAGATGAGGCTGAAGAACATGATGCCGATCCTCGTTTTCAGAATCAAGATTTGGATGACGAAGAAGTTAATGACTAAAAAATAATGTATTCAAGGAGTGCCTGGTGAGCAAAGCAATACAAGATGCCGAATGCATCGTGATCAAAGTGGGTTCAACACTGGTGACCAATCGTGGTCAGGGACTTGATCATGCAGCGATTGGTCGTTGGGCTGCTCAAATGGCTGAGTTGCGCAAGATGGGTAAGCAAGTGGTGATGGTCAGTTCGGGAGCGATTGCTGAAGGTATGCAGCGTTTGAATTGGACCAAGCGTCCTACTGATATTCATGAATTACAAGCTGCAGCGGCTGTTGGTCAAATGGGCTTGGTACAAGTTTATGAAACTTGTTTTGCTCAATACGGAATTAGAACGGCACAAGTCTTGCTCACCAATGCTGACTTGGCAGATGAGCAAAGAAATCAGAATGCACGCATGACTTTACTGACTCTTCTAAAGCATGGTGTGGTGCCTATCATCAATGAAAACGACACAGTGGTCACAGATGAGATCAAATTTGGAGACAACGATACTTTGGGTGCTTTAGTCACCAATCTGATTGAGGCTGATGCCTTGATTATTTTGACTGATCAAGGTGGCTTGTTCAGCGCTGATCCACGCAGCGATGCAAATGCGCATTTGATTCAAGAAGCGCAAGCAGGGGACCCTGCTTTAGAAAAAATGGCGGGTGGTGCTGGCAGTGATATTGGCAAAGGTGGCATGCTCACCAAGGTATTGGCAGCAAAAGTCGCTGCTCAGTCAGGCGCTGATACTGTGATCGCCTCTGGTCTTGAAGAAAATGTCTTGGTTCGTTTGGCTCAAGGCGAATCCATTGGCTCTCAACTCACAGCAAAGAAGTGAGCACGTCTCAATAAATTTAAGACTTAAGGTTTCAGCAAAGGAATAATTTCCTTGGCGCTTCTGCGCGGGATTGAGTTGTCACAAAATGCATCTTTGACCAAAGCTGCGTGATATGAGTTGTGACCTGCGCCTCGAATTAATTGCCAGCGGCTGTTAACAGATTTATGCCATTCACCATCTTTTTGCATAGTGGCATATAGGCGCCATTCATATTTTTCACAACGAATGCCTTCATAGCTGACTTGTTGTCCACCGCTGGGGGTAGTGATCACAAGTACATAGCGAATCACTTCATCTTTGCCAAAGGTAATCGAAGGCGCATCTAAAGCAAACTTCAGTTGAGTGATGGCTGAAACATAAAAAGGTTTGAGATCTTTGGATGGAGGTGCTGTCGGAATCTTGACTTCGGCTTCCTCCCAAAAACGAGGAGCGTCTGGATCATTTTGATCGTTTGGGTCGAGGGTTTTATATTGAGCATGAGCGGCGATGCTCATCGTTGCTAATAAGCTCAAAAGAATTTTAAAAATATGCTTAAAGATTGAATGTTGAATCAAGAGGGCTCCGAATCTTGTTTGGGGTCATGCAATGTTGATTTATAAAGATCCAATGGTGAACCCCAGGGCATCATCATCATGCGAGGTCCCCGTGAGATATATCTGGCCAACTCTGATAAAGCTAATTCATATACTTCGCGTTTGAAATCAATCACCACATCCAATGGAATCCAATAGGGGCTCCAACGCCAAGCATCAAATTCTGGGTGGTCTGTGGCGCGCAAACACACATCGCTATCACGACCTACCATGCGCAATAAGAACCAAATTTGCTTTTGGCCGCGATAAGCTTGACGAGTTGAACGACGAGCTGCATTTGCTGCAGATGGGCGGCGCAAGAACTCCTGTGGCACGTCATAACGTAGCCATTCACGGGTTCGTCCAATGATCTGGACATGTTGCGGCTCTAGACCGATCTCCTCATGCAACTCGCGATACATTGCTTGTTCTGGGTTTTCACCGTGTTGGATACCACCTTGCGGGAATTGCCAAGAGTGCTGGCCAACACGTTTCCCCCAAAATACCTCGTTGCGTTGATTGAGTAGAACGATGCCGACGTTGGGTCTGTACCCTTCTCTGTCGAGCATATTCGTGCCTTAATCCTTTAATCCTTTAAAATCAATAAATTGATTATAGCTATATAGCCAAACCATTATTTTATAAAGTGAACCATGAAAGCCAGCCAATTTTTTATCCGTACCTTAAAAGAAGCCCCAGCCGATGCGGAAATCGTTTCCCACAAGCTCATGATGCGTGCTGGCTTGATTCGAAAGCTGGGCGCCGGCATCTACAACTATATGCCCATGGGTCTTAAGGTTATTCGCAAGGTCGAAGGCATCATCCGTGAAGAGATGGATAAGGCTGGAGCCGTTGAGCTTTTAATGCCAGTCGTTCAGCCAGCCGAACTATGGCAAGAAACAGGTCGTTGGGACAAGATGGGCCCAGAGTTATTGAGAATCAAAGATCGCCATGACCGCGACTTTTTGATCCAGCCAACGTCTGAAGAAGTGGTGACTGACATTGCCCGTCATGAAATCAAGAGTTACAAGCAATTACCCGTCAATTTTTATCAAATTCAAACGAAATTCCGAGATGAGCGTCGCCCACGCTTTGGCATCATGCGCGGTCGTGAGTTCAGCATGAAAGACGCTTATTCTTTTGACCGAGATGTCGAAGGCATGAAAGTGTCTTACGCCAAAATGTTTGATGCCTACACCCGTATTTTCCAGCGCTTAGGTCTTAACTTCAGAGCCGTTAATGCAGATAACGGTGCCATTGGGGGAACGGGTAGTCAAGAGTTCCACGTGATCGCAGATACGGGAGAGGATGCCATTGCATACTGCCCAAGTTCTGACTATGCAGCAAATATTGAAACTGCGGAAGCACTTTCATTGATTGCAAGCAGAGGCCCTGCTTCTCAAGCGATGGCCTTAACACCGACACCTGGTCAGGTGAAGTGTGAAGAGGTGGCGCAATTCTTGAAGTGTTCGATTGAAAAAACAGTCAAGTCAATTGTCTTGGCGGTTGATCAAGAAGGGGGCGCAAAGCTATTTTTATTGTTGATCCGTGGCGATCATGAGTTAAACGAAATCAAAGCAAGCAAAGTTCCAGGTTTAACAGACTTCCGTTTTGCCACAGAAGCAGAAATCATTGAGTATTTTGGTACTCCTCCTGGCTATTTAGGCCCAGTGAAAACAAACAAGCCATTGACGATTGTGGCCGATAGAACGGTTGCCAATATGAATGATTTCATTTGCGGTGCTAATCAAGAAGGTCATCATTTAACAGGTGTGAATTGGGGTCGTGATTTGCCTGAACCAATCGTTGCTGATTTGCGCAACGTGATTGCTGGTGATGCATCACCAGACGGTAAGGGTGTTCTAGAAATTTGCCGTGGTATTGAAGTGGGCCATGTATTTCAGTTAGGTACCCGTTATTCAGAGTCGATGAATGCCGTTTACTTGGATGAAAAAGGTCAGTCTCAACCAATGGTGATGGGTTGTTATGGCATTGGCGTGACTCGCTTATTGGGCGCTGCGATTGAACAACGTTTTGATGATCGCGGCATCATGTGGCCAGTAACGATTGCACCGTTCCAAGTAGTGTTATGCCCAATGGGTTATGACCGTTCTGACATGGTTCGAGAAGCCTCTGACAAACTTTACCAAGACTTAATGTCTGCAGGCATCGAAGTGATTTTGGATGACCGTGGCGAGCGTCCTGGTGCGATGTTTGCAGATTGGGAATTGATCGGCGTGCCATACCGTGTGGTGATTGGTGAGCGTGGTTTGAAGGAAGGTCAGTTGGAGTTTCAAGCTCGCACCGATGCTGAAGCATCAGTGATACCAGTGGGTGATGTGGCTAAAAAAGTGACTGATTTAGTGAAAGCTCAATTGGCATCTTGATGATTCGTTCAAATCAAAAGTAAGACCCATAAAAAAGCCAGATCAATGATCTGGCTTTTTATTTGTCTCAAGAGTTTTAATCAAAGAATATTGTTATGAATTAACGCTTGAACATATTCCCCATGCCCTTGGCTGCCATGCCACCCAGCATCTTGGCCATCTTGCCGCCTTTGAATTGTTTCATCATGGATTGCATTTGTTCAAATTGAGCCAAGACACGAT
>Ga0255130_1000240_pt1 | contig 16971 bp, 15 predicted proteins | sample Law_Yuk_RepB_8d_FD_188560 | JGI IMG/M metagenome (GOLD analysis project Ga0255130, IMG submission 188560) | Freshwater microbial communities from St. Lawrence River, New York, United States - Law_Yuk_RepB_8d | ecosystem: Environmental > Aquatic > Freshwater > River | place: USA: New York...
TAACCGCGAACAAATAGAGATTGCCTTTAAAGCAGCTTCAGCCATTTCTTCTGAAGTGATTGTTGAACGTTACATGCCAGGACATGATCATCGTCTTTTAATCATCGGCGGTCAGTTAGTAGCAGCCGCTCGTCGTGAACCACCCTACGTGATTGGTAATAATAAAAATACCGTTCGCGAATTGGTTGAAGAAGTGAACAAAGACCCTTTGAGAGGTGATGGTCACGCCACTTCACTGAGCAAGATTCGAATTGATGAAATCGCCATTGCTACTCTTAAGAATCAGCAACTCACTCCAGACTCGATTCCTCCTAAAGGTTTGCGCGTCACCTTGCGCAACAATGCGAACTTAAGCACTGGTGGTACTGCCACTGATGTGACTGATGACGTGCATCCTGATCTTGCTGTTTCAGCCATTGCGGCAGCACAAATGGTTGGTTTGGATATTTGTGGCGTAGACGTGGTTTGTGACAACGTTTACAGACCACTGGAAGAACAAGGTGGCGGCATTGTTGAAGTCAACGCTGCTCCAGGATTGCGCATGCACTTGCACCCTTCTTACGGCAAAGGTCGACCAGTTGGTGAAGCCATCATTTCAACGATGTTTGGCAAAGAAGATGATGGCCGAATTCCAGTAGTGGCTGTTACTGGCACGAATGGCAAAACAACCACCGTCAAGTTGATGAGTCACCTGTTTGAGCAACAGGGTTTGCGTGTTGGACACACAGGCACTGATGGCGTCTATGTGAATGGCAAAAGAATCGACACAGGGGACTGCAGCGGCCCTAAGAGCGCACGCAACGTCTTGATGCACCCAGACGTTGATGCGGCTGTTTTAGAGACGGCACGGGGCGGCATTTTGCGTGAAGGCCTGGGCTTTGATCGTTGCCAAGTGGCGATTGTGACTAATTTGGGCGAAGGCGATCACCTTGGCATGAATTACATCAACACGACCTCAGAGTTAGCCACTGTTAAACGTGTGATTGTTCAAAATGTGGCCAGCAATGGTATGGCTGTTCTTAATGCAGCAGATCCAATGGTTGCCAAGATGGCCAAGTCATGTCCTGGCCAAGTCACCTTCTTTGCAAGAGATATACAGCACCCAGTGATGGCAAAACATCGCGCACAAGGTCAGCGCGTGGTTTTTGTTGATAACAACAAGATCGTTGCAAGCGAAGGTAAAAAAGAATTCCACATTGACTTGAACCAAGTGCCTGTCACGGTCAATGGCAGCATCAGCTTTCAGGTTGAAAATGTCCTAGCAGCAGTTGGTGCCGCATGGGCCTTGAATATTCCTTGGGAAACGATTGCTGAAGCATTGGCCACCTTTGTGAGTGACTCAGAAACAGTACCTGGTCGCTTTAATATATTCAAGCATCAGGGTGCCACTGTGATTGCTGACTATGGTCATAATCCTGATGCAATCAAGGCCCTATCAGAAACCATCATCAACATGCCTGCCAAGAAACGCATGGTTGTGATCAGTGGAGCCGGTGATCGTCGTGATGAAGACTTGCGACGCCAAACAGAAATCCTTGGCCAATACTTTGATCACGTCATTCTCTATGAGGACCAATGCCAACGTGGCCGCGCAGACGGCGAAGTGATTGGCATCATGAGAGAAGGTTTGATGTCCTCAAAACAAGTGAAGAAAATTCAAGAATTCCATGGCGAGTTTTTAGCCATAGACCAAGCTTTGTCTCAAATTGAAGCAGGCGACGTTTGCCTTATTTTGGTTGATCAGGTTGAAGAGTCTTTGGCTCACATCGCCAAAAACGTTCGCTGACCAAAGCTCTAGGGGTCATGGCTTTTGCAGAAGTTTTAATACTTCAGCAGCCGCAACAAATCCAAAGGTGGCCGTGACAGTCACAGCAGAGCCATAACCTGCGCAAGACAACCCTCCACTGGCCACACCTTGCCTTGGCTCATCCGAGTAAATCGCAGTAACACCTAACTTCTTTTTAAGATCATTGCTAAAGCCATACTCTTTGCGCAATGAGTATCTAATTTTTGACAACACTGGATCCTGAGTTGTTTTAGCCAAGTCAGCTGCCTTGATACGACTTGGATCTAGCTTGCCACCAGCACCACCGCAAATGATCAACGGAATTGTTAAAGACTTTTTATTGCTCTGCTTTGTTCTTTCTTGTTCTTTTTGCTCAGACAGCCTGGCTCTACCAAGCTCATCCCTGCCCTCACAATAGGCCGCTAAGACAATCTTCATCTTGACATCATCTGTGGCATCAAGCACTGCAAAATATGGGTTCTCAGCGTTCTTATGCAAATGAGCATCCAAATTGTCTGGCGTTAAAAACTCGTCGATGATATTGAGCTTGATCAGTGGGTTGATCTGCCTGACTCGCTCGGCCATGGCTTCTGATTTTGATTTCCCGAAGTTATCTTCAATCGCATGTAACTGCCGATTCACATTGCTGACAGCAATGTGATCAAAATCCATCAATGTCAGCTCACCAATGCCACTCCTGGCCAGAGCTTCGACTGCCCAAGAGCCTACGCCACCCAATCCAGCAACGAGCACGTGCGCTTTCTCAAAGGTCTGTAAACCATTCTCGCCATATAAACGAGCGACCCCCGCAAAGCGTCTAATTTGATTTGTATCCATAGCCATGACTATATAAGAAAAAACCCGCCTCGAGAGGCGGGTTTTAATGTGAGCCCCGAAGGGCTTCACCAATGTTTCATCAATTAAGAATCAACTGATTACTTCAAAGTTGGGTAACGTACGTGGTCAATCAAGTCTTGAACTTCTTTATTTGGAGCTGGAGTAATCAAGCTAACCAAGATAACCAAGGCAAAACCAACTGGCACACCGAACACACCTGCTGAAATTGGTGCAATACCGTACCAAAGTTCAATTGGTGATGTCACGCCGAATACACCGCGCATCCATGGCTGAGTTGTAACCATGTAGTAAATGGTTATACCAAGACCACCGATCATACCGGCAACTGCGCCCCACTTAGAAGCACGCTTCCAGAAGATACCCAATACTAAAACTGGGAAGAAAGCAGCTGCAGCGAATGAGAACGCAGCACCAACCAAGAACAAGATGTCAGCTGGTTTCTGAGCAGCTACATAAGCAGCAGCTAGAGCAACCACCAACAACAATGCCTTAGAAATTGCCACACGACGACCTGTTGAAGCATTTGGATCGATCATCTTGTAGTACAAGTCATGAGACAAAGCGTTAGCAATCGTCAACAACAAGCCGTCAGCTGTAGACAACGCAGCAGCCAAACCACCCGCAGCAACCATGCCTGAAATAACGTATGGCAAGCCACCGATTTCTGGAGTTGCTAACACGATGATGTCGCCACCGATTCTCATCTCACCCAATTGGAAGATACCGTCTTTGTTAATGTCAGCTACTGACAACAAAGTTGGATCAACCGCTGCCCAGCTTGAAATCCATGCTGGTAGCTTATCGAATGGTGTTCCAACGAGAACGTTGAACACTTCATACTTAACAAGCACTGCTAACGCAGGAGCTGTGAAGTACAACAAGAAGATGAAGAACAATGACCATGACACAGATTCACGAGCTTCTTTCACAGATGGTGTTGTGTAGAAACGCATCAAAATGTGTGGCAATGCAGCTGTACCAACCATCAAACAGAAAATCAAAGCCAAGAAGTTACGACGTGATGTGTCGTAAGCAGTTTTTGCCTTTTCATCGCCATTTGGATCACCAGAGTACTGCGCTGCGTGACGAGGCATGCCAGCCAAAGGCTTAGCTCTTGCTTCGTTTGCAGCTTTTGCTTTAGTCCAATCTGCCTTAGCAGCAGCTGCGTCTTTTGGAACAGCAGCCAATGCTTTCTCAGCAGCAGCCAATTCAGCAGCAGGAGCGTTAGCAGCTTTTAGATCAGCCACTTTCTTCTCAGCAGCAGCTTTATCAGCAGCTAGAGCTGTTGGGATATCTTTAAGTTTTTCACCTAAAGCATCTGCACGCTCTTTGAAAATTGCAATAACTTCTAGCTCTTTTGGATCCTTGATCAATTCTGCTTCACGAGCTGTCACTTTTTCAAGCTGGTAGCCGTAAACGATTTGTGGGATTGGGAAACCAGTTTGTTTCACTGACAACCAAACCACCGGAATCATGTAAGCAATGATCAAGATGATGTACTGAGCCACTTGAGTCCAAGTAACAGCTTTCATACCACCCAAGAATGAGCAAACCAAGATACCAGCCAAGCCCAAGAAGATGCCAAGCTCAAATGAAACGCCTGTCAAACGTGTTGTGATCAAACCTACACCGTAGATCTGGGCAACAACGTAAACAAACGAACACAAGATCGCAGCAACTACACCTAGGAAACGCGGCAAGTTACCATCATAACGAGCACCTAAGAAGTCAGGGATTGTGAACTGACCAAACTTACGTAGATATGGTGCAAGGAACAAGGCAACCAAACAGTAACCGCCTGTCCAACCCATGATGAAGGCAAGACCGCTGTAACCTGTCAAGTAAAGAGTACCAGCCATACCGATAAAGGAAGCTGCAGACATCCAGTCAGCACCTGTCGCCATACCGTTATACATAGCAGGAACACGTCGACCAGCCACATAGTACTCAGCAGCATCGTTTGTACGACTCATAAAACCGATACCGGCATAGAGTAATACTGTTGCTGCGAGGAAGGCGTAACCGATGTATTGGCGAGTCAATCCCATTTGTTCTGCGATTGCAAGAACCACGACAAATGAAATGAAACCACCAACGTACCAGGCGTAAACCTTGTTAAGTTGTTTTTTAAAAGCAGCGTTTGAACCGCCACCACTGAACGCGCTACCGCTATCAGGAGACATTCCAGCCATGATTAGTCCTCCTCTTCTTCAGCACAACCGTGCTCTTTGTCTAAATTGTTCATGTAATGAGCATAGTAGACAATGATTAAAACGTAAGCGATCAATGATCCTTGCGCTCCCATCCAGAAGCTGAAAGGCCAGCCAAAGAATGAAAAGTTTAGGTCACGAGCCATGAAAGCGACCACGTAAGTGACAACAAACCAAAGACCCAACAAAATTGCCGTGATTCTTAGGTTTTTTGCCCAATACTGGCGATGCGATTCCGTTAATTGCATAACAGTTTCTCCTCGTTGTTACTTTAAAACCAGGTTTCCCCGGAACCCTTTGCGATCCACCAGAATTTCACCTCTGGCTTGCAACCGAACCGCGATTTGTCAAGAAGCTTTCACTTCAAGCCCAGTTTCCCGCTCTAATTGAGCGGCAAATTTAGGCTCAAACCCTTTGAGGTGACGAATGATCTTCACCGCCTCTTCAGGTTGCTGACGATCCATATGAACCCGCGCTAACTGATACCAAGCGTAAGGGCTCATAGGCTGCAATTGGGTATTGCGCTTGAGGGCTTTAATCGCCTCTTCAAAGCGCTGCTGTTGAATCAAGGTTAGACCCAAACCGTACCAGGCTTGATCTAATTTCTCGTTTAATTCAAGAGCACGACGGAAGCTGAATTCAGCATCAGCAATTTGCTTTAATTCTTCTTGGAGATAACCAAGGTTGTACCAAGCAAATGCAGGTGCATCTGGCTTGGCCACTAATTTTTTATACATATCGACGGAGGCTTGCTTATCGCCTGCCTCTGCGTAAAGATGAGCCAAACTACCTAATGCATAAGCATCGTTTGGGTAGTCAGCCAACATGTCTTCCAATGTTTCAATCGCCCAAGCCTTGCGACCAAGCACAATGAATGTGATTGCTCGCCACTTATGCAACTGCCATTTAAGATCAATTTTCATCATCTGCAACCAACCATCCCTATCGATACGCAGTGCTCAATTTTTGCAAGAGTCACTGCGATATACAAAACTGAAACAACACAAAAAGCCACCACTGGAATATGTCGCTCTGCAACCATTTTTGGAGAAATTAACTTGGCAATCGCTGTCCAAGGTTTATTCAAGACCACAAACAATTGATAAAACATATTGGTTTCTCTCTTGTTACCAACAATCGCATACAGAATTGCTTGACCCACTAAAGCCAAACCGCCGATATACAAAACCAACTGCAACACATTCAAAAACTGAATCAAATTCTTACCTCAAGGTTTAAACCCCGAATTTGGGGATTTCTTACATCACACGAACTATGAATTTTTTTAGGCGATTCGAAAATAAGTAATTACCCTATTTATTTATCTATATAAATCAAGTAATTACTGCACTATTTCCCCTAAGGAAAATAAGGTATATATTCTCAATTTCGAGGTAACCAGCGCGACTCTCGGGCCAATCTTTCCATTAAATCAATCGTTGGCGCTAGTGGCTTAAGTCTGGGCCAAATTTGTAGCATTAATTCAGCCGTAGCAAAGGTATCTGCAGCTGCTTGATGACGCACTGCACACTCAATTCCCAAATGTCCCATCCATTGATCCAGGGATCTGGCCTTCACTTCTGGATAGGAAGCTGACACCAGTGGCTCAACGTCGATCCAGGCATTTTTAAGCTTATATCCGAGCTGATATTGGTAGGCTCTTTGAATCATGGATTCATCAAAAGCTGCATGAAAAGCCAATAAAGGAGCATCCCCCACCCATTGCTCGAAATTTCGCAATACCTGTTGAGGGTCCTCCCCCATCATTTGCGCCTGAGCACCAATGCCATGCAACAAAATATTGTCTTTATCTGAAGCTAAATCTTGTTTCAGGACAGCTTCAAAACTATCAAAAATATCTATTTTTAAGCTTTGATCATCATTCACATGAATGCACACAGCGGCAATCGCCAATAAGCGATCTTGCCTTGGGTCTAAACCGCTGGTTTCAACGTCTAAAACAACCCAGCGATTTTGATTAATGACAGGAGCCTGCCCAAATAAGCGTTTTAACCAAAACATCTTAACGGCCGTAATCTAATTCAATGCGCTGCTGCAAATCTCTGGTAGCTCTCAGAGACTCCTTGAGAATTCTGCGATCAATGTTGTTCAAGCTGCTCAACTCAAGTGCATTGAAATTTCCACCAATCGCATGCGAATCAATTTGCACCGATAAACGCAACATTTGCAAAAACTCAAAAGCAGATACCCAAGCCAAATATTCACGCTCTGGAATATCAAGGGCAAGACCCACTGCAATCAATCGATCTCTGGTGTTGGTATCTCCAATGCCATGGGCTAAGGAGTAGATGCGTGCAGCATCAACCAAAATAGCAGTGCCATGAAGCTTTAAATCAATGCACTCCTTGTCTTCGAGCTTGATGGTGTCAATGCCGCCATGCCAACTGATGGGCACTCTCATGTTCAATGAGTTTTCAGCCAGCAACTTGATGAATCTCGGAATGGCTTTGGCTTTTTGCATCACGGTGTTTTTCATTGCCACCAGCAAATCAGGATTGCCGGCTACCAAGCGGAAATCAAAATAGATACTTGCATTTAACAGATCTTCAGGTGTGCCGTGCTCAATCCATTGTGAGAATCGCTCCAACCATTCAGTCTCACTCAAGCAAATCTTTGGATTGCTTGCCATCACATTGCCTTTACACAAAGGATAGCCACAAGCATCCAGGGCTTGATTCACATCCAAGGCGAATTTCAAATACTTATCTCTGACTGCATCGCTGGCTTGCCCAGAAAACACCAAGGCATTGTCTTGATCAGTGGCAATGGTTTGCTCAGAGCGTCCCTCGGACCCTAAAGCAATCCAGGCAAACTCTTTCAAATCCAAGCCATGCTTTTTGGCATTGAGCTCAACCAATCTTTCACAAACAACATCATTCAAATAACTGATCAAGGTCGTCAGCTGTCTTGCTTGAACACCTTGGCCAATCAAATTTTTCGCAAACTTTCTGATGTCTTTGGCACATACAATCATGTCCGATAAATCTGAGGCTGATCGTATAGAGGTACTGATGTTTTTCAAGGACAGACGTTGGGTAGCAAACAGATCTCGCTCAGAGATGATGTTCACAATCTCCTTACCATCGACCACAGGCACATGACGAATACCAAACTTGGACATCATCAAAGCAGCATCTTGTGCGGTATGTGTGATAGTCAGAGCTTTAACGCCCGTCGTCATCACATCTTTGATCGGCGTATCAAGACTCATTTGAGGAATGGTCACGCGCCCCAAGATGTCGTAGCGCGTCAAAATACCCAATAAACCATCCTGTTGATTACTCACCAAAATTGAACCAACGCGACGTTCATGCATTTGAGTCAAAGCATCTTTAATCGGAGTCTCTGGCGAAACAAATAAAGGCTTCTTCCTTGGTAATTGCCCAAGAGGGGTCTCCAAGGATTGTTCGGAAAAGATTTGTGAGGCATACGTTCTTTGAAGAACTTGTCGAGATTGCTCAAGGAATTTCAAGATACGTAAACTCAGGTAATCTGCAAACGGACTAGATAAGTTAGCCAACTCCTTCATGGTCTCGACTGAAATTCTCAGACAAAAACAATCGCCCGAAGCTGCATAGGTGGCAGTCACAGATCGGCCAGCAACCGCCGCACTGACGGGGAATAATTCACCCGCCTCAATCTCATGCGCTCCACCCGCCTCATTCGCCATACCTCGTCTTGAAATAACGCTGCCCTGACGAATAAAAAATAACTGTTTCACTTCTCCATGAGCAGGCTCAAGAATGACTTCCTCTGGAGCAAAATAATGTTCTTTGGCTGACTTGATGAAAAAATCAACGTGCTCAGGCTTCATCTCAGAAAAGGGGATCACTTGCATCAACTGCTGACGCAAATTCATGACCAAGCTTCTTGATGGGGTCACCTCTTTTGGCACTTCAATCGTCATCAATCGATTCCTTTTTATTCAAAGCTAATCAAGCAGAGCCACTCAAGACTATATATACTTCTCTTATGACAAAGCTAGCTGATCTCAGAAAATCCTACATGAAAGGCAGCCTCTCTGAAGAGGATGTTCAAGCCAACCCCGTTGATCAATTCAAGATTTGGTTTGATCAAGCTCAACATGCAGAATTACCTGAACCCAATGCTATGACAGTAGCATCGGTTGATGAAAATGGCAAACCCAGTGCGCGCGTGGTTTTAATCAAAGAAGTGACTCAAGAAGGCTTTGTTTTTTTCACCAATTATGAGAGTCGCAAAGGCCAAGCTTTATTGGCTAATCCTCACGCAGCCCTTTTGTTCTTTTGGCCAGAGCTAGAAAGACAGATTCGAATTGAAGGCAGCGTTGAAAAGATTTCTGAAAAAGAAAGTGATGAGTACTTTCACTCAAGACCATTGGACTCAAGAATTGGCGCCTGGGCTTCACCACAAAGCAAAGTGATTTCTGGAAGAGGTGAATTGGTTGCCAAAGCGGCAGAGTACGCTCTTAAGTTTGCTCTTAATCCACCTCGCCCACCACACTGGGGAGGCTTTCGGGTCAAGCCTGAGGCTGCAGAGTTTTGGCAAGGCAGACCTTCACGCTTACATGACAGAATTCGTTACACACTTGAGCAAAACGTCTGGAAAATTGATCGTCTTGCTCCGTAATCACTTCAGTTGATTTACATCAAAAGATCTTTGAATTGATCTCTGAATTTAGACACTTTAGGGCTGACCACAAAAGCGCAATAACCCTGATCAGGATGTAAGTTGAAATAATTCTGGTGATACTCTTCCGCCGGATAGTAGTTTGGCAAATCTGAAATTTCAGTGACAATCTTATTGCCAAAAATTCCAGATTCATCTAATTGCTTGACCAATTCCATAGCAGCGGTCTTTTGACTCTCATCATGAGTAAAAATCACTGAGCGATATTGTGAGCCCACATCATTACCCTGGCGATTAAGCGTCGTTGGATCATGAATAGCATAAAAAATCTCCAGCAATTGCTTGAAACTGATCACAGAAGAATCAAATTCCAAACGAACCACTTCTGCATGATCGGTTCTTCCACTGCAGACAGCATCGTAGTTGGCATCAGAAGCCTTACCACCGGCATAACCAGACTCAACACGATGTACCCCCTTCACATGTTGATAAACGGCTTCCAGACACCAAAAACACCCACCACCCAATGTCGCTTGTTGATTCATGATGCTCATCCCCTATATCAATGATGTCATCTTAATCCTCTGAGCATTAATCTGCTTAGAGCAAGGGCATTCAGCTAGCCCGTATTAGTCAAATCCCTGATTCTTTGTTCCAGCAATTCCCCATATACTTCTGCTATTCACTTTTCTCCACTACCAAATGAACGCCCTCCAATTACAACTTGAAGATTTGCAGCAAGCCTTTGCGCATGAACCATCACCCAGCTTTGCTGAACGCAAAGAAAGAATTGAGCGCGTGGTGGCAATGATTGATAAATATGAAGACAACTTGTGCAAAGTGGTTCATGCTGACTTTGGCAATCGCCACTCAGTTGAAACGCGCTTAACTGAATTGGCCATGGTGCGTCAGGCAGCGAAATACGCGATCAAACATCTCAAGTCTTGGATGAAAATGCGCGACATTTCTATGCCAATGCACCTAAAACCATCAAAAGCCTGGATTCAAGCCCAGCCCAAAGGAGTGGTTGGCATCATCAGCCCTTGGAATTACCCGATTCAACTGGCTTTGATTCCTGCAATTTCAGCCATCGCTGCCGGCAACAGAGTTTGGCTAAAGCTTTCAGAGCGCTCCCCTAGGACATCCGGCTATCTCGCCACCATCATCGGAGAATTCTTTCACCCCCTAGAACTTTGCGTCACAACAGGTGGAGAAGATGTTGCTCGTGACTTTTCAGAATTAGCCTTTGATCATTTGTTTTTCACAGGCTCAACTGCCACTGGTAAGCGAGTGATGAGAGCAGCAGCAGACAACCTCACGCCGCTGACTCTGGAACTGGGTGGCAAATCACCAGTGGTCATCAATGATGATGCCAACTTAGAAGATGCCGCCACAAGAATCATTTTTGGTAAATTGATCAATTGCGGACAAACCTGTGTTGCTCCCGATTACATTTTGATCAAGCATGAGTTAATTCCAGAACTAAAGGATGCCTTAGTTCAAGCTGCTGGGAGCTTATTCAAAGATCCATCCGAGCTGACTCATTCAATCGATCAAGAACAACTATCGCGTTGGCAACAACTGGTTTCTGATGCCAGAAGTAAAGGCGCCCGAGTCACCCCTCTTCTTCCTGAGTCAGAAAATCATCCTTTCACCCCATTGATACTGACTCAAGTTGCACCTCACAGCCTGGTGATGCAAGAAGAAATTTTTGGTCCTATCTTGCCAATCATCGGCGTGTCATCCCAAGAAGACGCGATTGAATTCATCAATTCAAAAGATCGTCCATTGACCATCTATTGGTTTGGTAAAGATAAAAAAGCATTGAGGCATTTAATCTCAAAAACTCATTCAGGCAGCGTGACTGCCAATGACACACTCATACAAGCTGGAATTGAACAAATACCTTTTGGTGGTATTGGTGCTAGTGGAATGGGTGCTTATCACGGTCAAGCTGGCTTTGATACGTTCAGCCACCTCAAACCAATCCTTCAGGTTCGTGGCTTGCTCGGCATTAAAGCTTGGATGGGTAGCAAATTAGCCCACCCCCCTTACAATAAAACCACTGAACGATTATTGCGCTGGCTTAGATAATTAATCTAGCCAGACTACTCAGCTAGATTGCCTTAGTTAACTGAATATATCTGAGCAGCTAGCTGATAGTGAGTCGCAGCTTCAAGAGGCTCTTCCAAAGCTTCATGCAATTTGGCCATATTCATGTGCGCACTGGCCTTTATCAAAGGTTTTGTTTTTGGATCTTTGATCACGCCTTGCAAACTTGATTTAGCTTTGCCCCATAACTTTTGAGCCAAACAAACTTTGGCCAAGGCCAAAGAAAGAGATGGTTCACTGGGGTATTTCATCATCCAAGCTTCAATCTTCTGAACCAAGCTCAAAGTGGTCGATCCTGATGGCAAGCAATCTGGATAAATGGCAATCAATGACTCATCCCATTGCTCATCCAAAGATTCTTCAATGAACCCACGAGCAATATCTTGCTGACCAACCGCCAACAAACCTTTGGCCATCACCAAAGCAACCCTAGAGACCTTTCGATCAGCCTTTGGCAAATTCTTCCAAATAGCTAAAAGTGCTTGATGGTCGGTTGATTTTTCTTGAACTAGCTTAGCAACAGCCTCTTGCACTGTTTTTTGAGCCAGTACCGAATGAATGGCATCACGCTTACTCAAGCTATGACTTAATTTTAAGACCTCATCCCAACGCTTGAGTTGCTGATTGGCTTTGAGTGCAATGCGCTGAACAAACAACTGTCTCGCGCCACCCTTTTGTAATTGCTCAATGGTGTCAAGCGCACCAGCTGGATCATTTGAATCCATCTGCATATCAGCCGTGGCCACGAGGCGAGCTTGCTGCTTATTGGCCGACTGTATTTTTGATAACCATTGATCTCTCAAATCATAGCGGTTCAATCGGTGCGCTGCCCTGGCTGCTAACAAAGCAGCCGTTTCTGATAATGCTTGATTAACGCTGGCTGCTTCTGCTGCTTTTAAAGCTTTTGAAAAGCGCCCCGCAAAAATATCTTCAACTGCCTCAGACAGCAAAACAATCGCACGAGCCTCACGCTGCTTACGTCGATACAAGGCGGCTTGCTTTGGCAAATCCAACACCGCGGCAAAAGTTCGCCAAGCTAAAAATCCAACAATCAAGACTCCTAAAACCACCACAATGAAAAGATTAAGACTGGTATCCAAGCGATAGGGTGGGAAGTAAATGGTGATATGACCAGCGTTACCACTGGCAAACAAAGCCAGCAAGACTGCTGCTGCAAATAAGAAAGCCAACCACAATGCGCCGCGCATCATCACTGACCCTTGTTCACTGGAATTGATTTAGATACTTCAGCACGAAGCTCGCTGATGTTTTTTTGAATCTGCACGACTGAGCTTGCTTGTGCTTGAAAATGTTTTGCAATCAACTGCTCTGCTTGCATCAAATCATCTCTACTGGCCTGCGGCAATTGAGATAACCAGGCAAGCCTTGCGCTTAAAAAATGCAACCTTAATTGCTGACGAATCAAATCTTGGGCCGCTGGGGTCATCGCCACATCCTTGACATCACCCACCACCTGAATGCGCATCAACTGATCACCCAAGCCCTGAATTGCCGCCATTACTTTTTGAATAACCGTTTGGGCACCTGCATGACTTGCAACCGTTGGAGCCCCTGTCACTGGAAGAGCGTTCATAGGCAACTGCGCTACCTGAGTCAATAATTGATTCAGTCGATTGGCAACAGGCGCAAGATTTTTTTGATTTTCCAAAGAGCTTTTTAAGGCCAAATTGATTTCAGCTTCGTGAGTCAATACTTTGCTCAATTGAGTTTCTAATTCGACAACTCTGGCATCAAGTTGAGCTGGGCGATGGTAAAGACGAAAACCCCCTTCGATCACCAACCAAAGAAGGCAAACAGCAATGGCAATCCATAAAGCTCTCCACAAGCCCTTACCTAAAGCTTCTGACTGCACTTGTTTAGCAGTTTTGGTGTTTACTTGATCAAGATCTGTAGCCATTTCAATTCCTAATTTTATTGACGTACCACTGATCAATTTTGACAAGCAATTGATCATCGCCTGGAGCGCACTGATCGATATTTTTAAATCCAAGTTCAGTACATACCTGAGTGATTCGCTCATGCGTACACAACATCATAGCTTCATTTAACCAAGACATTGCCCATGATGAATTTTCTTTTAAAAATTGAGCAAAGTGTCTTGCCGCCTCAGAAGAAGTCATCAGGCAAATAGAATCACTCGGGATAGATTTTTTCAAACCAAGCCATGCTGGAGAATCATCAGCCAAGGGAACTCTTTTATAAGTCAACACTGAGTGTATTTCAGCCCCTTGCAATAAAAATTGCTCGCCAAGCCAAGCTCTTCCACCCATGCCTTTTAAAAAGAGAATTTTCTTACCCGCCCAAGACGCTTGGGATTGATTCAAAATCTTCCACAACCCCTCTGAATCCCATTCGCTTGGATTACTGGGTGAGTAGATGGTGTAGTCATGCTGAGCAGTGATGCCATGATGACTCAATGTCTCTAAGCTACCGCCCCCCACCACTGCTACTGGAATATTTTTTGGCCACTCCTCCTGTAACAAACGCATTGAACACTCAATGGCATTAGGGCTCACAAAAACTGCCAAATCAGTTGTCAGCAACAGTTCTTTTAAACGCTTGGCATCTACAGGGTTTTCATTGGGCACAATCGATAACAAAGGCAATTGAATTTGTTCGAGCATCGGAAACTTCCGATGCAATAACTCTCCCAATCTTAGAGACTGTCCTAGTGGGCGAGTCAGAACAATGGTGGGCATGAGTTTTAACCTGGATTATCTTGGAGGTAATAAATCTTTAGCGCCCTGAGCAATCAACTCATCAGCGACTTGTAAACCCATCCTGTCTGCATGGTCCATGCTGGCAACCGATAACTTCTTTTCAGATCGGCAAATACTTTGCCCATCCGTGCTGGCCACAAAGGAACGAAGATACAAAGAATCTGAACCTTCCCAAATGGCATAAGCCGCCAAGGGAACATCGCAAGAACCACCAAGCGCTCTAGAAACAGCTCTTTCTGCTGTCACCGCCATCGCTGAAGGAGCATGATTCAAAGGAGCTAGCCAATCCTTCAGATCAGGTCTTCCCGCTCTGATTTCAATACCCAAAGCACCTTGGCCAGCAGCTGGCAAACTGTCTTCGGGAGCCAATAAGCTGCGGATACGTTGAGCCATCCCCAAACGCTTAAGACCAGCAGCTGCCAAAATAATGGCGGCGTACTCGCCTTTGTCTAATTTACCCAAACGAGTGTCCAAATTGCCTCGTAGAGGCTGGATATTCAGATGGGGATAGCGTGAGCGCAATGAAGCCTCACGACGCAAACTAGCAGTTCCTACAACGGCCCCAGCGGGTAAATCCGCCAAAGTTGCATAGTCATTCGAAACAAAAGCATCCCTGGCATCTTCACGCTCCATGATGCAAGACAATTCAAAACCAACCGGTAGCTGCATCGGTACATCCTTGAGGGAATGAACCGCCAAATCTGCCCGCCCTTCCTCCAAAGCCACTTCTAATTCTTTGACAAAAAGCCCTTTACCACCAACCTTGGAGAGGGTTCTGTCCAAAATTTGATCACCCCGGGTGGTCATGCCCAAAATACTGACATCACAGCCTGGATAGAGCTTTTTCAAGCAATCACGAACATATTCAGCCTGCCACATGGCCAAACGGCTCTCTCGGGAGGCAATTACCAGCTTTTTAGGATAAGAAATTTGTGTCATAACCATAAGGATAAGGCCTTTGAGGCAATATACTTATATTTATGGCAGATTTAGATAAAAACAAGAATTCCTTGGACAACAAAGACCAAGCATGGTCGGCTCGCTTTGCAGAGCCTGTGGCGGAACTCGTGCAGCGATACACCGCTTCTGTTGATTTTGATAAACGCATGGCCTTGGTTGATATCCAGGGCTCATTGGCTCACGCCGAAATGTTGACCGCACAGAAGATCATCAGTGCGGAAGATTTCGCCGCGATCCAAAAAGGCATGGCTGAGATACGCTCTGAAATCGAAGCAGGTTCATTTGTTTGGGAACTCGCTCTTGAAGACGTTCATCTGAACATCGAAGCACGCCTGACCAAACTCATTGGTGATGCTGGTAAACGTCTTCACACGGGTCGCTCAAGAAACGATCAAGTGGCAACAGATATTCGCTTATGGTTGCGTGGTGCCATTGATGAGATTCAGGCAGAGCTCACTGCCCTGCGTTCAGGTTTACTTGGTCTAGCTGAGAAGCATGCTGAAACGATCATGCCTGGCTTCACTCATTTACAAGTAGCCCAACCGATCACCTTTGGTCACCATGTGATGGCCTACGCGGAAATGTTTGCGCGTGATGCTGAGCGTTTGGCTGATTGCCGCAAGCGCGTCAATCGTTTACCTCTTGGTGCTGCAGCTCTTGCCGGCACGAGCTATCCGATTGATCGTGAACGTGTTGCTAAGACCTTGGGTTTTGATGGTGTTTGCCAGAACTCCTTAGATGCAGTTTCAGATAGAGACTTTGCGATTGAGTTTTGTGCCACAGCCTCATTGGTGATGACGCACATCTCACGTTTATCAGAAGAGCTGATCATTTGGATGAGCCCAAGAGTTGGCTTTGTAGATCTGCCAGATCGTTTTTGCACAGGCAGCTCGATCATGCCGCAAAAGAAAAATCCGGATGTACCAGAATTGGCAAGAGGCAAAACCGGTCGTGTGAACGGCAACCTCATTTCTTTGTTGACGTTGATGAAAGGCCAACCTTTGGCCTACAACAAAGACAATCAAGAAGACAAAGAGCCATTATTCGATTCAGCAGATACATTGCGCGACACTTTGCGTATTTTTGCTGACATGGTGCCTCATATCCAAGTTAAAGCAGATGTGATGAGAGCCGCAGCACTGCAAGGTTTTGCAACTGCCACTGATTTAGCCGATTACTTGGTTAAAAAAGGTTTGGCTTTCCGTGATGCGCATGAAGCTGTTGCGCATGCTGTGAAGGCATGCTCTAACAAAGGCTGCGACTTAGCAGACTTATCTTTGGCCGACTTAAGAGCGGCGTGTGACCTTGGAGATAAAGCTGATCTTATCGGTGAAGATGCGTTCAAAGTATTGACTCTTGAAGGATCCATCAACAGTCGCAATCACGTGGGCGGCACTGCTCCAGAGCAAGTGAAAAAAGCCATTGCAGCTTATCGCAAGAACATGAAGTAAAAGATAAAGTAATACCTGAAGTAAAAGATAAAGTAACAAACCAAATAAAAATGGCTCACTAAAAAGTGAGCCATTTTTTTGACTAAGAAGAATTAGTTTTTAAATCAATCCAAAATCAATCTTTCACGCAGTCAACGTAATACTCTTTGCGACCATTCAAATCACCTTTGACCAAACCGTGAACATCGGTTTCAAAGCCAGGGAACTGTTCGTTAAAGTCTCGA
>Ga0255130_1000249_pt1 | contig 16770 bp, 17 predicted proteins | sample Law_Yuk_RepB_8d_FD_188560 | JGI IMG/M metagenome (GOLD analysis project Ga0255130, IMG submission 188560) | Freshwater microbial communities from St. Lawrence River, New York, United States - Law_Yuk_RepB_8d | ecosystem: Environmental > Aquatic > Freshwater > River | place: USA: New York...
CCTCCGCAGCCAGGGCGTCCTGGTGGCTCGTCCTACCAAGGCTCTTCCTACCAAGGTTCTGGGTATCAGGGGTCCCGCCCAGGTCAGCACCAACGCCCGGGTCAGTTTGGTCGTCCCGGTCAGATGGGTGGACGTCCCGGTGTCGCCGCAGGACCCGGTCCCCGACCTGTCCCAGTTGCGGCGCGTCAACAGTTCGCCGCGGACGCTCCATTAATTATTATGCGTCCGCCCATTGTGGTGCGGGAATTGGCCGAGCAGATGGGCAAGAAGCCCTTCCAGATTATTGGCGACCTCATGCAGATGGGGGTCTTTGCGACAGTAACCCAGACCATCGACGGTGAGGCGGCGGTAAAGATCTGTGCAAAGCACGGTATTCGGTTCGAGACCGAGAAACGCGACAAGGCGGCCCACTCCGTCAATGTTCCCAAGGAGGAGAAGCTCGAACTCGACAGCGAGGACAAGCCCGAGACGCTCAAGTCGCGTCCCCCGGTGATTACCATCATGGGTCACGTGGACCACGGCAAGACCTCGCTCCTCGATGTCATCCGCAAGGCGAATGTCGCTTCGGGTGAGGCCGGTGGCATCACCCAGCACATTGGTGCTTACTCCATTCAGTATCCTCATCCCAACACGGGTAAACTGGAGAGTCTGACCTTCCTGGACACCCCGGGTCACGCCGCCTTCTCGGCCATGCGGGCTCGCGGAGCTAACGTGACCGACATCGTAGTTCTGGTCGTGGCATCCAATGACGGTGTGATGCCCCAGACCCTGGAAGCGTTGGCGCACGCCAAGGCGGCCAAGGTTCCTATCATCGTTGCGGTTAACAAGTGCGACCATCCGAACTCCAATCCGATGAAGGTGCGGCAGCAGCTTCAGGACAAGGGATTGGTGCCTGACGATTGGGGTGGCGACACCCAGTTCGTGGAATGCTCAGCGATCACCAAGAAGGGAATCGACCTCCTCATCGATTCCATCCTGCTTCAGGCGGAGTTGCTCGAACTCAAGGCCAATCCGGATCGCAATGCCAAGGGTAACGTCATTGAATCTGGCGTCGATGCCGGTGGGTCGGTAGCTACGGTGCTGGTTCGCAAGGGAACGATGCGCATTGGCGACGTGATCATTTGTGGAGAGCACTACGGCAAGGTGCGCGCCATGATGAACGAAGAAGGGCTCCGCCTGAAGGAGGCAACTCCGTCGGTGGCGGTTCGCGTTCTTGGGCTCAACGGAGTCCCGGATGCAGGGTCCGAGTTCAGCATAGTGGAGAACGAGCGAGCCGCTCGCGACCTGGCTGAGGAACGATCCAATTCCCGCAGAAAGTCTGAGTTAGACGGCGATCGTCGCAAGACCCGGACTTCGTTGTCAGATCTCTTTGGACGCATCGGCGACCTGACTGCAAAGGTGCTTAAGGTGATCGTCAAGGCCGACACCCAGGGATCGGTGGAGGCCATCGTTGGTGCACTTCGCGAGATCAAATCCCAAAAAGTCTCGCTCGAGGTGGTCAACAGCGCTGTCGGAGCCATCAATGTTTCAGATGTCAATCTGGCTCGGGGTTCCAAAGCGGTCATCCTTGCCTTCCACACTCGCGTCGACAACAACGCTGCTGAGGAAGCCAAGCATCATGCCGTCGAAATTCGCCTCTACGCGATCATCTATGAGTTGATTGACCAGGTGAAGGAAGCCATGGCAGGACTTCTGGATCCTCTCCTCAAAGACGTGATCGTCGGCCAGGCCGAGGTTCGCAACATTTTCGATCTCTCCAAGGGCGGGCGGGTCGCCGGTTGCGCCGTCACCAACGGTCGTCTGGTCCGTGGCAAAATGCGTCTTCGCCGCCGGGGTAATCTGGTTTACGAAGGTGTTTCACTCACCCTCAAGCGCTTCCAGGACGAAGTGAATGAGGTTCGTTCGGGCATGGAGTGCGGCGTGCGCCTGGATGGCTTCGATGACTATCAAGAGGGTGACATCATCGAGTGCTACTCCGTAGAGAAGATCGCAGCCAAACTTGAATAACGCATACCGCTGTGTCCTCCCATCTACCACCGGCTCCGAGTCGGCGTATCCAGCGGGTGACCGAGCTTCTCAGGCGAGAAGTCAGTGAACTCTTGCGGCGTGAGTTGAATGTCGAGGAGGTAGGGCTTCTCTCGATCAACGAGGTGAAGGTGGCTCCGGACCTCAAGACGGCCACCGTGTTTGTCGGTTTTGTCGGCAACCGTCAGCAACGGGCCGCCGCTCCCGAAAAACTGGCCAAGCGAGCCAAGCACATCCAAATGATGCTCGGTTCGCAGTTGAGTATGAAGTGGACGCCAGTCCTCAACTTCCTGCTCGATGAATCCGTGGAGAAGGGCAATCGGGTGATCGCCATTCTTGAAAGTATTGAGAAAGGTAACTCTCCCAGTGCCTGAAGCACTGGCAGACACCATCTTTCCCCAGCCATGCGTTCCTCAGAAATGCCCAAGGCGGTGGAGAATATCCTGGCTGCCATCGATGCAGCACAGGCGATTCTCGTCGTAGGACATATCCGTCCAGACGGCGACTGCATCGGGAGTCAGGTGGGTCTAGCGCTCGCCCTTGAGGGGGCTGGCAAGGACGTCACTGTCTGGAATCAGGATCCAGTGCCCGACAAGTTGCGGTTTCTTGATCCGGACAAGCGCGTGCGCAAACCCACTTTGGGGCGTCAGTTTGACCTAGTAATCGCTACGGACTGTGCAGCCTTAGACCGGATGGGGCGGGTTACAGAATTTCTGCCCGACGGTGTGGTGTTGGTGAACATCGATCACCACGCGTCCAATACTCGCTATGGCAAACTCAACTGGGTTTCGCCCCGGGAACCGAGCACGGGCGAGTTGATTTTCGACCTCTGCAAATGGGCCGGTTGGAAAGTGACCCAACCGATGGCGGATTGTCTGTTTACCGCTGTCAGCACCGATACCGGCAGTTTCCAGTACCCGAGTACCACCCCGGATACGCTGCGCACCGCCGCTGAGTTAGTGGAGCGGGGGGCCGGTCTGGGTCGGATCTGCCAAGAGGTGTACCAGAGCTACCCCATGACGCGGGTGCGTCTCCTGCGCCACGTCTACACCCATTTTCGAGTGTCCGATGGCGGTCAGACCGCCTATTTCTGGCTCAAGAAGCGTGACTACACCCGAGCCGGGGCCTCGACCGAGGAAAGCGAAGGCCTGATCGACCATATCCGAGCCATTGACGGCGTGATCGTCGCGATGGTCTTCGAGGAGGTTAGCGATGATGTCACCCGGGTGAGTTGGCGTTCCAAGTCAGCCCGTATCGATGTCGCCTCCATCGCCCAGCGATTCGGTGGGGGCGGACACAAGGCCGCCGCCGGTGCGCGCATCGAGGGAAAGCCATTGGGAGTCCAACGCCGGGTCCTCAATGAGGTTCGTAAATCTCTCAAAGCGTCCGCCTGAGCACGGCCTTTTTAGATTGCTCTCCGACGGCTCTAATCCGTTCTGATCTTTAAGTTTCCGATGGCCTTACCCACCCTCTCGCCCCTCGACGGGGCCCTGTTGGTCGACAAGCCCGCGACATGGACTTCCCATGACGTGGTCGCCAAACTGCGCAACCACTTCCGCCTGCCCAAGGTCGGCCACTGCGGAACGCTGGACCCCATGGCCACTGGCCTGCTCATCCTCGTGCTGGGCAAGGCGACGAAATATTCCGAGCGATTGATGTCTTCGGACAAGGTGTACGAGGGGGTGATGAGGTTCGGTGAAACTACCGATTCCTACGATGCCGACGGGGAGTTGGTGGACTCCATGCCGGTGCCGCCTCTCTCGTTGGACGACATGAACGAGGCCGCGACAGCTTTCACCGGGGATATTCTTCAGACGCCGCCTATGGTGAGTGCGGTTAAGATCGGTGGTACGCCCCTGTACAAACTGGCTCGCAAGGGTATAGAGGTCGCCCGCCAAGCTCGACCTATCCATGTCTACACCTACCGCTTTGATGACTACGAGGAGCCCTTCGCCTATTTTCGGGTGAGCTGCACGAAGGGAACCTATATTCGCAGTCTGGCCCATGACCTGGGTCAGAAGCTTGGCTGTGGAGCCCATCTGACCCGATTGCGTCGCGTCACCAGCGGTCGGTTCGATGTGGCCGATGCCGCACCGTTGTCGGAGATTCTTCAGTGGGATCTTCCCGTCCTCGAGAAGCACATCATCCCTTTCCTGAAGCTCAAATCCTACGAGTAGGCTTGCAGGCGGAGGGGTTGCTCCAGAATCCTCTGTCGTCATGCCCTCCGAAGGTTCTCCAACCTCTGTGGAAGTCCGCGCCGTGCCGGATTCCCGGCGGGCTTGGCTATTCCGCGGTTTGGCCCTGATGGCGCCCGTGCTCGCTGTGTTGGGCATCGAATGGGCCTTAAGGTGGGCTGGACACCACCGGCCCACGGCCTTTTGGCTGGAGTCTGGGGACGGAATGCTTCGAGCTAATCCAGCCTTCGGTGCGGCCTATGTCGGCGAGACCCAGGCTCGGATGCCTCGGCCCTTGAAGATTCGCGAGCAGAAGGAATCCGGAACGCTGCGGGTACTGGTGTTGGGCGAGTCGGCGGCCCTCGGTGATCCGGAACCTGGATTGGGCATGCCCCGCTTCCTTCAGGCACAATTGGAAGCGCGTTTCCCAGGCCGCAAGGTCGAGGTGCTCAATGCCGCGATCACAGCCCTGAATTCCCACGCGCTGCGTCGGATCGCCGCAGACTCCGTCCGACTGGGAGCGGATGCGTGGGTTCTCTATCCGGGCAACAATGAGGTTCACGGCCCTTTTGGTCCGGCGAGCAACCCTCTCGGAAAAGCCCCGTCCCTCGCGGTCGTGCGCGCCGGATTACTGCTGCGTAGCACCGCCATCGGCCAGTGGATCTTCCGAATTCAAGAAGGGCAGGGTGAGGGGCTTTCGCTGGCGCCGCGATGGGCCGGTCTCGAAACCTTTTCCAAGAACCATCTGGCCGCGGAGGATCCTCGGTTGGAAGTCGTGCGCGAATCTTACCGGCGTAACCTCACCGATTTGGTGCGCTTCGGGGTCGAGTCCGGCGCCCAGGTGCTCTTGGGGACGATGGCGGTGAACTTGTCGGATTGTCCGCCGTTCGGTTCGCTGCCACTGGAGGGGTCACCCCAGGTCCTTTCTCAATGGAAAGACCTCTCCGAGCGGGGGCGGGCTCAAGACGCGGCCGGCGACTGGACGGGTGCCGTGGAAAGCTGGACCCAAGCCGTGGCCTTGGCACCCAGTCATGCCGAGAGCCGGTTTCAGCTGGGTCTGGCCCGCCTTAATGCCGGCGATGCGGTCCGCGGAACCATCGACCTCGAAGCGGCTCGTGATTTGGACACCCTCCGATTCCGTGCCGATTCCCGAATTGTAGCCATCACCCGCGAAGTGGCCGCTGCCGCTGCCTCGCCCCGGGTGCTATTGGTGGATGCCGCCTTGGAACTCAAGGGAGAGGATCCACAGCGCCCGCCGGGCGCAGACTTGTTCTTTGAGCACGTCCACTTGAGGCCCGAGGGCAATGACCGCCTTGCCCGCTTGTTTGCCAAGGCCTTGGTGGCGCGCTTGCCCGAAGGGACGGTGTCCTCGCCTCTCTGGGCGACCGAGGCGGCGTGCCGGACTCGCCTCGGCTGGAATCCGCACGCCGAAGTCCGGCTGTGGACCCAAATTCGGGCGCTGTGTCAGAAGCCGCCGTTTTCGTTCCAGAGTAACAAGGAGGCCCGGGATCGATTTTTGGATGACCGGTTGGCCGAGGCCAATGCCGGAGCTCGTAAGGCCGGGTTGGGTGGTTCCATCCAGGCTTTAGAGTCCGTAGGGACTCAGTACCCGACAGACTGGCAATTGGCCGAGCAGTCCGCCCGACTCCTGCGTCAAGGTCGGCGCTGGACCAACGCCATCGAGGCTTGGAAGCGGGTGGTCGCAGGTGCTCCGGACCACGTGGTGGCCTGGCACTTTTTGGGCGAAGCCCAGGCTCAGACCGGAGATCGCAGCGCTGCTCTCGAGTCCCAATCGCGGGCGTTGGCACTGCGACCTGATTTTGTTGAGGCAGCCTTAGCGTTGGGGCAGTTGTACGGCCAGTCGGGTCGCTTCCAAGAATCCATTACCGTTTTCGACCAAAGCCTAAGAAGGGATCCTCTAAATCTCGAAGCTCTGATTAACAAGGCGCTGACCCTGGAGGCGATGGGGCGTCGTGGGGAGTCCGTGCCTCTGCTGTCGCGCGCCATGACCGAACATCCTCAGTCTACGCTGCCGTGCGTTCGCTTGGGGGAATTGCTTTCGGCTCGCAAGGAGTACGCCGGTGCCGTTGCGGCCTTCGAGGAGGCGGCCCGCCGTGAGCCCTCTAATTTGGGGGTTCTCCAGCGCCTCGCCGGAGAACTGGGGCGCGCCGATCGACCAGCCCAGGCGGAGGCCGTGCTGCGTCGTGCGGTGCAGGTAGATTTGCAAAATGTCTCGGTGCGGATCGATCTGGGCGTGGCCTTGGCACGTCAAACTCGTTTCGCCGATGCGATCGTGGAGTTCGAGGCCGCGTTGCGGGCCCAACCGGACAACGCCTCGGCTCGAACCTATTTAGAACGGGCCCGGACCATGCTTTCCGCCGCACCGCAATCCAACGCCAACCGCAAACGCTAATGGGGTCCCTCCTTCGAGATTTCGCCCGATTCCTGATTCGGGAGAAGAAATGGTGGCTCGCGCCCCTGATTCTGATCTTGCTGCTGCTCGGGGCGGTGGTGGTCTTTTCTTCTAGTTCGGCGGTAGCGCCCTTCCTGTATCCGTTCCTCTGAGCCGCCGAACCAAGGCCGATCATGCACTATGTTCTGGGTATCTCCGGCCTCTACCACGATTCGGCTGCTGCGCTTTTAGGCGACGGTCGGATCTTGGCGGCGGTTCAGGAGGAACGTCTTTCCCGGCGCAAAAACGATGCCCGATTTCCCGAGCGGGCCATCCAGTCTTGCCTCGATCAGGCGGGCATCACGGCTGGGGACCTTGCGGCGGTGGCTTTTTACGAGAAACCCATCCTGAAGTTCAGTCGAACCTTGGAGGTGTTTTTGGGCTGGGCTCCTCGGGGAGGGCGCGCGTTTGCTCGAGCCATCCCTGATTGGCTGGGTGGCCGACTAGACCTCCGAGGCCGCATCCGATCTGCGCTACCAAAATTGCGAGTCGATTGCCCCATCTTGTTCACCACCCACCACGAGGCGCATGCGGCCAGCGCGTTCTTCCCGTCCCCCTTTGCCGAGGCGGCTATCTTGACTGTTGACGGGGTTGGGGAGTGGGCCACGACCACCATTGCTCGCGGATCCGGGGCTAAGATTAAGCCTTTGGAGGAGATCCGTTTCCCCCATTCTCTGGGGCTCTTGTATTCGGCCTTCACCGCCTACTGCGGATTCCGGGTTAATTCTGGGGAGTACAAGCTCATGGGCTTGGCGCCCTATGGGGAACCGCACTGGGTGGACACTCTTTTGGAAGAAGTAGTTTCCCTGCATGAGGACGGTTCCTTCCGGCTCAATTTGGAGTACTTGGATCCACTGGCCGAGGACCACCTGACGAATGCGCGTTTTCATGACCGCTTCGGTGGGCCGCCCCGTCGTCCGGATGAGCCTCTGGAAAAACGCCATCTCGATCTGGCTCGATCCATACAAGCGGTGACCGAGCGGGCCCTATTGGGATTGGTCCGCCGCGCCCACGAGCAGACCGGCTCCGCCCACTTGTGTCTGGCCGGTGGGGTGGCCCTGAATTGCGTGGCCAATGGTCGGATCCTGCGGGAGGGACCTTTTGAGAAACTGTGGATCCAACCCGCTGCGGGAGACGCCGGGGCTGCCCTGGGTGCCGCCTTGGCGGCTTGGCATGGGCCCTTGGATCGCGGTGGCTTTGGCGCTCCGCGAACCCCGACGGCCTCCGACGCCATGGGTGGAGGTTTCCTGGGGCCTGAAGAATCTCCGGAAGCGGTCGAGGCTTCCTTGAAGCGATTGGATGCTGTTTGGGAACGGTTGGCTCCAGAGGTTCTTCAGGAGCGCGTCGTCGATGCGTTGATCGCAGGCAAGGTGGTGGGATGGGTGCAAGGACGCATGGAATTCGGTCCGCGCGCGTTGGGACACCGTTCCATTTTGGGCGACCCGCGGAGCCCGGACATGCAGTCGCGCATGAACTTGAAGGTCAAATTCCGCGAGTCCTTCCGGCCGTTTGCCCCGGCCGTGTTGGCCGAGCGGTCGGCGGAATTCTTCGGGCTCCAGGGAGAGTCCCCCTACATGCTGTTGGTGGCCCCGGTGGCGGATTCCCAACGGGTCCCATTGGCTCAGGAGGCCGAAGGGTTGGATCGATTGAAGCAAGTGCGGTCCACCTTGCCGGCCGTGACTCATGTGGATGGCTCGGCGCGGGTACAAACGGTGGACTCGGACCGCAACCCTCAGTTCTACGCATTGCTCAAGCACTTTGAGGCGAAGACCGGTTGTCCGGTGCTCATCAATACCTCCTTCAATGTTCGTGGGGAGCCGGTGGTCGCCTCGACCGAAGATGCCTTCCGTTGCTTCATCAACTCCCAGATCGATGTGCTCGCGGTAGGTCCCTGTTTTCTGGAGCGAGACCGACAACTCCACACCACCTTGCCCCGAGGCTTCGAGGCCATCCCGGACTAACCATGAGCCGACCCGAAACTGTCAGAAGCCTTCGCGACCGGTTTGCCATCGGCGCATCGCTCTTGCCTCCGGTGGCCTTGCTGATGTTCGCAGGTCGATGCGGATGGGTGCCGGTTTCGCCTCGAGCTTGCCTCGTAGCCATGCCTCTGGTGCTGGGGTTGGGGATGCTCTTTCCCGGAGTCTTCGCATCGTGGCACCGCTGGATCTCGCGGGGACAGGCTTGGTTGGGCGGGCGATTGGTTTTTCTGCTGCTTGTAGGGGTGTATGGGTTGGTGCTGATCCCGCTGGCATTTCTCATGCGTGGGTTGGGTCAGCGACCGGTCGATTTGTCGCGCTCGGGATCCAGTTGGGTCCGATCCAAAGGCTACGGTTCTTTGCGTGATCCGTTCTGATCGGCTCGTTCTGATCCTCGACAGGAATGGATTGGCTGTTGAAACTTTAAATGTTGCCTATGAAGAACTCTCTCTCTCTGGCCGTGGCGTGCACCGCCTTGGCTTCCGCCTCCGTTCTAATGGCCCACGACACGGGATCAAAACCCCATGATCATGGACCCTCACCCGTACCGGTGATTTTTCAGGTCGAGAAGAAGGGACCTGTGAAGGCGCCTGCGGCCCAGGACAAATCGCACGTGTCGCATGTCAGTGGTCAGGGTTTCTGGAAGTTCGCCCCGGTCACTACGGCGATGCCTGTTCCGGCCGAGGCTCAGCCCTTTGTGAAGGGCGCTCACGGCACGCTCATCGTCGATAGCGAGCGCGATGTGGTGTATTGGGGTCTGGAGAAGGTGGGTTGGATCGGCTTCAGCGATCGGCTGAAGAATTCCTGGATCGTGAAGGGGGATCCCTCGATCGCCTCAGGCAATTTGCACGGCGCGGACATTCTGCCGCGCAAAGGCCAGCTTCCGCTGGTGATCGCTGCCGACAACGTCGAGGGCGAAATCCTGTTGTCCGATACGACCTTCCGCACGGTGGAAAAGCTCAAGATCCCCGATGGAGGGCCCTATGCTGACAAGAAGGGCTGGGCTCCGACCGATGCGGCGTTCGCAGGCGACAAGACCCTTTGGGTCACCGATGGCTATGGCCGTCACTGGTTCATGGACGCCGATGCCAAGCCGATGAAGTACCGGGGTAATTTCTATGGTGGCGACAGCATGAGTCAGACGCCGCATGGCATCACCTTCGACCCCAAGCGCAACGAGTTGTATGTCTCGGCCCGGCCGGAGGCTCAGGTGCATGAGTGGTCGCTCAAGACACGCAAGTCGCTGGCGGTCCATCAGTTGCCCAAAGGAAGTGCGGCGTGCGACACCGATCTCTGGGGTGATTACCTGCTGGTACCCTGCCTCACTGGCCCGAACAACACCCCGGGTCCGCTCTACATCATCAACCTTAAGACCAAGGCCGTGGTCAGCACCATTAAGCCCAAGGAAGACCTTGGTTATGGGTATGCTCAGCACATGCATGACGCCTGCTGGTACGTGGTCGGCAAGGGACGCAACGCCAAGGTGTACATCCTCTTCACCGCTTGGAATCCGGGTGGCGTGGGCGCTTTGGAGTTGGTCAACATCAAGGACTGACCGGTCCTGATTTCGACTGTCCCAAGACTTTGTTCGACCATGCGCGCCTACCACGATCTGCTCCGGTTGGTTCTTGATCAGGGCAGTTTCAAGCCGGATCGGACCGGCACGGGTACGTACTCGGTTTTTGGGGCGCAGACCCGTTTCCGTCTGTCCGAAGGGTTTCCGTTGGTGACCACCAAGAAGGTTCACTTCAAGAGTGTCGCCTACGAATTGCTGTGGTTCCTTCGGGGTGACACCAACGTGCGATGGTTGCAGGAGCACGGGGTGAGCATCTGGAATGAGTGGGCCGATGCAGACGGAAACTTAGGTCGCGTGTACGGGGCCCAGTGGACCGATTGGCGCGGGGCTGATGGGCGTTCGATTCATCAAATCGATCAGGTCGTCGCGCAAATTCGCAAGAACCCCGACAGTCGCCGGCTCATCGTCAGCGCCTGGAATCCTTCCGAGGTGGATTCCATGGCGCTGCCGCCCTGCCACACGCTTTTCCAGTTTTACGTCAGTGAGGGAAAGCTCAGTTGTCAGCTCTACCAGCGCAGCGCCGATTTGTTCTTGGGCGTGCCCTTCAACATTGCCAGTTACGCTCTCCTGACTCACATGGTGGCTCAGGTGACCGGGTTGAAGGTGGGCGATTTCGTGCACACCTTCGGTGACTTGCATCTCTATTCCAATCACCTCGAGCAAGTGAAGGAGCAGTTGGCTCGCGAACCGCGCCCGTTGCCGACTTTGACCCTGAATCCGGATCGCCGGGAACTGCGGGAGTTCGCCTACGAAGACTTGGTGTTGTCGGGCTACGATCCGTACCCCGCCATCAAGGCTCCGGTTGCGGTTTGACGGGTGTTCTCTTTGAAAAGGCCCGTTGCCTGTGCAGGGGGCGGAGAATCGTTTTCTCGTTTTTGTTTAGTTTCATCGTTGTTGAATCTTTCCCATGAATCTTGAACTCCAGAACCGGGTGGTGCTGATCACTGGTGGCGCAGCAGGCATTGGTGAGGCCACGGTGCGTGCCTTTGCGGCCGAGGGGGCAATTGTTTGGTTTGCTGACCGCAACGCGGATCGAGGTCGGGCGTTGGCGGCGGAGGTGCCCCGGTCGGTCTTTGCTGAGGGAGATCTGGCTGATCCGATGTTTTGCGCAGAACTCATTTCCTCCGTGCTGCGGGAAGCGGGTCGTCTGGATGTCTTGGTCAACAACGCGGGTGTCAACGACAGCGTGTCCTTGAGTGGGTCCCCGACCGATTTTATGGCCTCGCTGCGGCGTAACCTGCTGCACGTGTTCGCCTTGGCGCATCATGCGCAGGAGGCTTTGTGCCAGTCCCGTGGGTGTATCTTGAATCTAAGTTCCAAGGTGGCGGAAACAGGGCAGGGCGGCACCTCCGGTTATGCAGCCGCCAAGGGGGCGGTGAATGCGCTCACTCGCGAATGGGCCGTGGCCCTGGCACCGCATGGAGTTCGGGTTAATGCCGTCATTCCGGCCGAATGCGATACCGACCAATACCAGCGCTGGTTCGCCTCGCAGCCCGATCCGCAGGCGGCCCGCGAGACCATTGAGCGGATGGTTCCTTTCGGGCGTCGCTTGACCTCTCCGGCCGAGATCGCTGCGACCTTGGTGTTTTTGGCTTCACCGCGAGCGGGGCATATCACGGGGCAGTGGATCCATGTCGATGGCGGTTACACCCACCTGGACCGGGCCATGACCGGCGGCCACCCGGGATGGTGACCTTGTTTGAGATTTTATACGAAGACGCCGACCTGCTGGTCTTGCGCAAACCGGCGGGTTTGGTCTGCCATCCGACCAAGGGTGACGAATTTTCCAGCTTGGTCAGTCGGGTGCGGATCCATTTGGGCTTTGAGCCTCACATGATTCACCGCCTCGACCGGGAGACGGGTGGGGTGATGGTTTTCGCCAAGACGGATGAGGCCGGGGCCGAGTTGCGCGCGTTGTGGGCGGCCGGCTTGGTGACCAAGGAGTATGTTGCTTTGGTTCGTGGCCGGATGCCGCTGGGCGAGGGGGCTATTGATGCGCCTTTGGGGCGAGAGGTGTCCAGTTCGGTGGCTATCAAGGACTGTGTTCGGCCGGATGGCGCAGCCGCTCGGACTGGTGGCGCTGTGAGAGGCACTTCGAGCGCCAGAAGGAGGTTTATTCGTGGGTCCGAGTCTGGTTAGACACAGGGCGAAAACACCAAATACGCATCCACTTGTCGCATCTTGGCTATCCGATCTTAGGTGACAAAATCTACGGAGGAGACGAGCGGATCTACCTCGATTTTGTGGTCGGAAATCTTTCGGAGGCTCAACAGAAGTTTCTTCAGGTCCCGTTTCACGCCCTCCATGCGGAGCGGCTTTGGTTTCCTTGGAACGGCTCGGAATTGGGGTTTGTAGCCCCACCGGAGCCTTGGCTTTCCGACGCCGGCGCCGGCAAGGATGTCCCCTGGTTTGACGATCCCTATGCTCCGCCGGCGGAGTCGCGAACGTCCCGCCCCTCGGGTCCGTTCGTGCGGCCCTCAGCGGGCTCGGGCCCGTTGGTTCCAGGATTCAATTCCCAGGAGGGGTAAGGCGAAGGCGAAGGCGGCGTCTCGCTCGGGCGTATCAGCCCTCCGGAACACTTCGTAGATCGGCTTGCGGCGCTCAGGCGTCGCCACCGAACCTGGAGTGTGTGTCCAAAGCCCCAGGCGCAAGCCGCCTTCTTGGGCGTGATCCACGTGGCGGTGGAGGATGAAAGCGTCGATACCTGGTTCGCCAGCGACCTGATGCCACGCGTAGCAATAGGCTGCCGCTTGTAGGGTCTCACCCTCCGGGCCCTCCGGGGTGTGGAAGCCTTGCTCGCTCAGGATAACCCGTCGAGTGCGTCCCTGGAATTGGAGTTCGGGTTGTCCCAGAAACTTCCCGAGAGCCGCAATGTTTCGAAAGGTGATTCGCGGAGTGGTCTTCCAATCTGGTTGGGCGCTGGCATCCCGCCACGAGCGCGGGTTGAAGAGGTCTTCGGGGTAGGGATGGAACGCCAGATGCCAGTCGTAGTCTCCGCCGGACCGGGCCGCCTTGGCGAAGTGTTCGAGGAAGGGGCGCCCCGGGAAGACTTGGCCCTCTCGACCCCCGGGATAGGCAATATTCCAGTGATGTTCTAGGGAGAGGAACACTCGCCCATGGGCTGAGTGCCGGCGGACCGCCTGATGGGTGAGTCGGACCGTTCGCTCGTAGTCCGTTGCAAATGCCTCAGAGGAAGTGAGGCCCAGGTTAGACCAGAACCAGTGCGAATTAACCTCGTTGCCGACGATCCAATTCCAGACCCGGCCATAACGGCCGTCGGGCCTGCTCCACCGTTCCGCCAGGAACTGAATGGAGGCCTCATACCAGGCCCGACCTTCTGGGGTGATGGTGTTGAACGCGGACAGGTGATTCGGACACTGGGTGTTGTAAGCCGGGTGCAGCAGGATCCGGCGCAAATCCGGATCGGCGCTCTCGTAGTTGAGCAGGATCAACGAGACGACGATGCCCCGCTCCGAAAGCGTCCGGATTTGTTGATCCATGGACTCCAGGTACCCCCGCTGGAAGTGGTGGGTTCGCCCCTCGCGGGTGATCGCCGGATTGTTGGTGTCACCCCGTGGATCAACGAGCTGACCTAGGTTGAAATTGAGCGCGGCATGGCGGATGCCCAAGGCGATCGCATCGTCCACCATCTGGACTTGAAGCCCCTTTTTTGAAGTGGGCTGGGGATAAGGTTCTGGATTGGCGCCGCCGGCCAACCGGAGACAGAGAGCGCACGCTAAGACGAGGAAGCCTAATGCCGAGCTCCACCGGCTGCGAGAGGGGCTCATGCCGCAGGCCGGAGGCGCTTAATGAGAACCTTGGATTTGCGGCCGCTGGCGTCGTAGCGTTCCCGTCGGGCGGGTAGCAGATCGCTGGGACTTCCTTCCATAAACCCACCCTTGGAGATGAAGTAAGTGAAGGCTTGAGTGCTGAGGGTGACGAGTTCAGCCAACCCCTGCTCCCGGGCTCGTGCCTCAACAAATTGGATGAGTTTTGAGCCGATCCCCATGTTCTCGTGGCTGGGAGCCACGTACAGGAAGGCGAGTTCCCCTTTGTTCTGCTCTGGGTATTGATGGAGCGCCACGCAGGCCACCGGGTTTCGGTCGATCTCGTACAAGTAGTAGTCACCGACCTGTTTCTCGATGGAAGCACGGGTGCGCTTGACCAGTTCCTCGGAGGCGACTGAGTTTTTTGTCAGGTTGAGGAGCGCGCGAATGTCCTTCTTCAAGGCCCTCCGTATCTGGGTGTACTCGTTGGCATACACCAAAGTGCCGATGCCTTCGTTGCTGAAGACCTCGGCCAAGAGCCCTTCATCGACCTCACCATTGATGATGTGCACTCGCGGAACCCCCGCCTCACAGGCAGCGACCGCCTGGCGGGCCTTGGAAATCAGGTTGATCGGCCAGTCCGATGGGATCCGGCTGAGCATCTGCTTGAGTTCGCCGACAATGATCTGCCGGATCAACTGTCCGTCGCGGGTTAGCCCGTCGACCGTGGTGAGGAAGATCAGTTTGGTAGCCTTGAGTTGTTCGGCCAGAGCAAAAGCGATGGTGTCGGAATTGACCCGGTAGGTCTTTCCGTCGCCATCGAAGCCGAGAGGCGGAATCACAGGCACGATGCCTTGGGCCAGAAGGCTCTGGAGCATCTCGACATCAATCCGTTCGACCTTTCCGGTAAACTGATGGTCTACGCCACCGACAATGCCTAGCGGGTGGGCAATGACGGCATTGGTGGACACCGCGCGGAGATCGTTGGCAGACAACCCTTCGAGGATCTCGTGGGTGAGTCGGTTGGCGGCATTGAGCGAGAGTTGGAGGGTTTCCGCATCAGTGATACCGGTGCCGTCGAGGTTGGAGGCCTTGACCCCGCGCTCCTCGGCCAGTGCTGCGATTTGCTTGGCAGCGCCGTGCACGAGCAGGATGCGAATGTTCAGCGAGCGCAGGACCGCGATATCGAGCAGGAGGTTCGGGAAGTTGTCATCGGTGACGATGGATCCATCGATGGCCAGGATGAAGACCTTTTCCCGGAAGCGCGGAATGTAGCGGAGGATTCCCCGTAGGTCGGTGGGTTTCACGTCGTATTGTCGAACCGGCCCGTTGGCCGATACCCAAAGAACAATCAGGAGCGCCGCCGCTGCAATGAAGAAATCAAGGAACCCCAGCTTTCCGGTAGCTCTGTCGCCGTCTTCATTCCACTCCCATTCGGTGAGCGCATTCTTTTTAGACCGCCCACCCAGTGTGACCCAGTCCAAGCTTGGGTCCGCCAGAGCGGTGCGCAGGTTGACTTTTGTAAAATCAGATGTTTCTGTAGAGACAGAAATGAGGTCGCTGAGTCAACTCTCCAATGCCGAGCGGCGCTTCATCCTCCATTGGGGAGAAATGGGGACCAAGTGGGGCATTAACCGGACGGTGGCTCAAGTTCATGCATTGCTCTACTTGTCACCTGAGCCGCTCAACGCCGAGCAAATTCAGGCAGTCCTAGAAGTGGCCCGTTCCAACGTCAGCACCAGCCTCAAAGAACTCCTAGGCTGGGGAATTGTCCGACTGGTTCATTTGCCCGGCGATCGTCGCGATCATTTCGAGAGCCTCAAAGATGTCTGGGAAATGTTCCGTATCGTGTTGGATGAGCGCAAACGGCGGGAGTTTGACCCCACGATGGCGGTCCTGCGGGAATGCATCGCCGAGGCCGAAAAGGATGCGGCGACGGGCGGCTACAGCGAGGATCGCCTGCGCGAGATGCACAATTTCCTGGCGACCACCGCCGGTTGGTACGCCACCTTCCGGGGTTGGCCCACCTCGGTCCTGAAGCGCTTCTTTGGCATGGGTGACAAGGCGCGCAAACTCCTCGGATTGACCTCCGAATAATCCGGTGCATCCCAATCAAACCATTTCTGCCATGACCGAAAAAAACACTTCATTCTCGCGGCCGTCCAGAGCATGGGCTTTTTACGATCAGCATTGTCCGGTGTGCCGGGCGACGATCCGCCAATGGCGACGGGTGTTTGAATCTCGCCACATCGAGTTCGCGGCGCTGCAGTCTCCCTGGGTTCGAGAACAGTTGGGATTGGCGGCTGGTGAACTTCCGGAGGAGATGAAACTGCTGACGCCCGATGGTCGAATCTTGGGTGGTCCCATTGCCATCGCCTGGATGTGCCGACGTGTGGCTTGGTTGTGGCCGATGGGCGTACTCATGGTGACCCCGGGTCTCCATGCTGTGACCCGATGGGTCTACCAGTGGGTGGCCCGAAACCGCTATTGCCTGGGGGATGTGTGCGAATTGCCCCCGCTGGAACTGACTCGTCGCCGCCACCTCGCGGCGACCACGTTCCTGGAAACTCCATGAAACCGTGGTCCCGCCTCCGATGGGTGTTGAGTGTCCTGCGCTTCCAGGTATCGGTCAGTCGTTTGGGATTTTTCGCGCCCCGCTGGAGTGCTGGGTCCTTAAGCCCTGGATTGATCGGTGGGGGCTTCCGGTCCTTGTGCGAGGCGGAGTCGTCATGGCACTGACAGGTTTTCCTTTTCCGTGACCAAACTCCTCAAGGAGCCAATCATTCAGTCGACGCGAGAC